>Ga0209149_1002161_pt1 | contig 10782 bp, 8 predicted proteins | sample WorMetTyACAVOLI2_FD_187423 | JGI IMG/M metagenome (GOLD analysis project Ga0209149, IMG submission 187423) | Marine gutless worms symbiont microbial communities from Max Planck institute for Marine Microbiology, Germany - Olavius algarvensis... ...
TCGTTCTTCTTTTCTTCTTTTCTTCTTGATGTTACTGTGTTTTCTTTCTTTTTCTCTTTTCAGTGTGTTGTAGGACTATTGATAATTGATACTGTTATTAATTATGGGCCGCCAGCTTGATGAACGTTTAGTTTTTCTGGCGACCTGCCATTATATATACTCTGTGATTATTATGAATGTTTTGATTTGTGGCAAATAAATTGATGATGATGAGTTACCTCCGCTCATGGAGCTTTTATTTATAGTTCCATGACCTCCGCTAAAAAGGGTATGTTTTTGCATTGATTTATTTGTTTGTTGGTTTGTCTGTCTGTAGGCAGGATCACGCAAAAAATTATTGATGAATTTTCATGAAATTACTGGAAGGGACAGGCGTTGAGACATGAAACAATCATTCAGATTTTGGGAGTGATCTAAAAATTCTGGCTCCATATCCGGATCCAGGAATTTGTTTGCACTTTCCTTATCCCTGAAGATGATCTGACCATCGCCGACTCTTTCGTAGACGGCATCGACGTGGTCCAGTTCTGGCGGCAAACCGAACCAGAACCGATTACCAAAAATCACTAGGGAAAATCCTGCTATTATGTGGAACGTGTCACTTATTATGGGATAACCACTGGCATCAGTATGTATGGTCAGCCTTGGCGGAGGTTTACACTCTCTAAAACCCTCTATACTCTTTATAGATTGCTATTTTGTCTATTTGACCTCACACATGTCCATAACTGCGTGCACACTGCCCCGTCCAAAAAGTCTTATTCTTGGGCTTGTCTCGAGAAAAATGTTTCATCGCGTCACTAAATATATAACAGGTAAGATTATGTTTATTTATGGACGAAACATGTTATAAAGCAAACATCCACTCGTGCCTGCAACTGACACGCATATTTGAATTCCAAGCCAATTAATTTGCTGATCCAGAAATTTAAAAAAAGTTACTTCATTTTTTGGGTTAACGTAAACTGGCAGGAATAGGACTGATAAGTTTTAAGAACAATGCACACAATGGAAAATTTTAGTAGGTCTGCTAGAAGCTAGTACTAGTAGCTAGCACTAGAACCTGCATGCAAGTTGCTATCACGCTATATAGCGCATAGTCGTCACGTGACGTGAATTGCAAGCTGTGATTGGTCACTCCAGGGGGGGGTGTTTTTTTTATGGTACTAGTAACTTGCATCTAGCGTGGAAACCTGCTATCTAAAATTATTACATAAATTTACCTTTCCCTTGAAGGCGAACACTTCGCCGCGAATGATGGAGATGGCGTCGAAGTTAGTTTTGCACGGATTTGAAGGCGCGTGTGGTCGGGGATTATATGATACTGTCACCCAGCTGCGTCTCGGTGTCGTCTCTGCAACTACCGGCCTCACTGTCGTCGTTGTCGTCGTCGTTGTAGGTCTCTCTGTTCTTGGCGCAAACGGTTTGTCCGGAAGATTTGGATTGACGCCTGTCCAACAATGAGAAATAAATCATAGGCGCCACAACAACAGAGACCGGCGGTCATGTGCCCCTACTTTTCTGCCCTTGAAAAACAACAAGCCAACGGTCTACCTACCTTCAGGCTTCAAGGGAATATTTCTTCCTTACCACGACATCAACAACAATCTAATGATAACCAAGTGTCTTAAATACTCCTTTTTAAGCTTAAAACGCACCCAAACTGCATTTAGCAGCCGCTGCTCCAAACCATGTGACTAAGTTATAAAGTGGAAAGAAAGGATGAAAAAGGACGGGGAGGGAGAGAACGGGAGAATAGGAGAGAGCAAGGGAGGGAATAGACAATAAAGATGGGATGGAGGTTTTTGTGTAACCGGAGTGTATTTTTCCTGCTTGCTGAAAATTAGGTTAGGTCTCTAGTAGAACAGACGGACGGGCTGTAGCGCACTGCGGCCTGGAAAAGCTCCGCATAACACTTTTAACTACAAACATATAGCTCTGCATTAAAACCCAAATTTCCATGTATAAACCAGTGTAATTCGCCGACAGCGTCGATAAACTGCTGGACATGGTCACGATTCTTACCGTACAGCTGCTGAATGGCGACTGTGTCGTCGTACGGAAGGGTGAAGTCGCGTTCGTATCCTTTGTGCCACGGATACATCAACGACTCGGGGTCGCTGGAGTGAGCGAGACCCAACGCATGACCTATCTCGTGGGCGGCAACCAAAAACAAATTTACCCCTGAAAATAAAATTCACCCAACTGTTGAATATAATAATTATAGTAATAATAAAATTTTATTATTATTACAATTATATAAGTTTATTTCGCCAACAGGTGACAACACTAAAAAATAAACAAATTGTACACAAAATGAACAAAACAATGTTATGTGTAAATTTGCATAACTTGTGCCATTGTAGTTGTTTTTTCTTTCGTTTTTCACGTTGCTTTTTGCTGTTCATTTTGCTTACTGCTTTCTATCTTATGATGAATAAAGATGTATATATATAAAATAAATAGGCCTAAAAATCTAAAAGATTAAAACAATAACTGATAAACAAAAAATAAAGAAACATAAATACAGAAAAATCAGTCAATATCTGGCGAACATCACGTTACATAAGAAATTACTTGACTCGCATGCAGTATCTGTTATTAAATTTCTTCTGACAAACGCAAAAAAAAATTCTTCCACCGCATCAATGCCGAAGTATTTACTTGCTTAGAAATCTCACCACATGACTCTTTGCACACAGCGCTGAATGTTTTAGACAATCATCTGAGCTTATCAGGCATGCTTCAGTGCCACAAAACAGAACTTGCAAAGAATTTGATTTGATTATTGCAAACAGAGTTACCAGCAATTGTGTCATAAGAGAGAAACTTGCAAATTCCACAGTAAAAGCAACAAAACTCATTTTATACAGAGACAGAATGACAGAACCGATAGCAGATTTATGGAAGATGTCAATGAGACACAACTGATGGCGAGTCGTACGAAAAACACGCTACTATGGTGTAATATTCCGCATCAGGAGCCACGTTCGTCGATCCAAATTAAATTAACGGGCATGGAAAGCGTTTCACTAGTTTCAATAGTTTCACTTGCTTCCTATTTCAGTGCAATAATATTTATTACTATTGTTAACTCATCGCTACACTATCTACTATCATTACATATTATATTCAAGTTATAAACAGAGTTTAACTCTATGTAAATTAACAATTGAATATATCAATTTTACCTTTTGAACATTCACGCGCAATACTTTCAGAATGAAACGCCCAACAGATCTATGTGTAAGTAAGTAAGTAAGTAAGTAAGTAAGTAAGTAAGTAAGTAAAAAGTCGATTTATATAGCGCATCGTCGTAAAACCTCTAATGCACTCTAATGCTCTAATGTAGCTTCTCTCTATCATGAGCTTATCAGCTCAGTCTGGTCATAAAAGATTTAATAATGTAGATATATATATAGATATAATGAAGCATATTGTGTAAAACATTATGACCAGCGTCAGTGTCGTCTGTCCACGGTTCGTCGTCGTCGAAGTGAATATCGCCTCCTCGATCTTCTCCCGGGAAAAAAGCGTGCGCAAGAACCAGTCCTACAGACAATACCACATCATGTGTCAGAAATACGCTATAATCAATTATACGACATGAACAGCAATGTTTTTTTTAACTCAGCGTATATTCTACGGTTGTTATGGAAACCACGCAGCTGGTTCTAAGCCAAGTTAGAAACTTTTACTGTAATTAATTGAGAATTAAATAGGGCTCTTTCTACCAAAAATAATTAGTAAATGTTGTGAGTTGGTGAAGTTATGTCATATTAATTGTATGGGTCGGTTTTTGAGACACAGTGAGTAACCCGCCCAGTAAAAACAAGTGACACGGCAGTATATTACGGTTATCTGACACAATTCACTTTTACTACAATTATAATGATTAATATAAGGAAAAGACAAAAACTACTGGACTACTTCTTGAAGACGGATGTATTGTATACAACTGAGCTGTGTAAAATTAGGCCTAATAAATCAGGCCCATAGCCAGCCCACATTGATGGGTTTTTTTCACCTCCCTCCCCTCCTCTCCTTTCCTTTACCCTCCCCTCCCCTCCCGCTCTACTTTCTCTTCCTTTCCCCTCCCCTTAGAAGTAGACTCCCTATTGCGGCTAGGAGGTCTGGGGGAGCGCTCAAGCTCCCCCAGCAGGTTCGAGCGGAGCCCGGCCGCCAAACGGTTTTTGATGAATTGTAGGCTAAAAATAGCGCCTGTAGTAGCAATTGTCTTGAGAAAGTTTAGAAGAGATACCAGCAAATGATTGATCGCAAGACGTTACCTTGTACGTCAATCACAACATACCATCTACTGTGCAATGGGACCCAAAAGTTTCAGTGCTGTTATGGTTAGAAAGACGACGGCGCAGAGTGAAAGACACACCAAACCCAATGCAATTAGTGGCGCTTCAGGAGGATTTTTTCACGTTGTAGACTGGAAGACCCATGCTAACATTAGTAGTGGTTCGAAAACAAAGATATTTTAAATTAGTTATCTCAGCTTCTCATTGCTGTCAACAGCTAGGCCTATACAGCCAGTGTTATACAGTTTGCGATTTTACGTTACCTAAGCAATATGGTTAGGCCTAGTACTTGGATAATCCCAGTATATCAAAGTCAGTGGAGCAGCACACTGTCCAGATGCATGCGTCTTGGATGTTTCTTAGAGAACTTGTCCACAACAAGTAATTCAATTTTGTGCATGTAGTGGACATGCAGCATTGCCAAAGCTGAAAGTCTGTCTTGTTCCATTGACGCACGAGACCAAGTATGCAAGTGGCACAATAAAATTTGTGGACCTTTTGAAATGGGGGTCTTCAGACCCCCCACGAACTCCCCCCCCAGCTACAGGCCTGTAAATTATGATAATAATGGGCGTCCATTCAGGACATACACCACTATTGACGTTCACTTTGGGACAACATCATAAAAACAGTGCAATACGAAGGATCGGATACAGAAAATTATTGCAAGCCCGTACTGACCACTTGCATATTGTAATGTGCAGTAAAACACAAACGTAACGAAGTCATACAGTGCGATATAGCAACTTGGGCACTGTCATAAGTAATTTAAAGTAAAGAATTCAAACAAATTTAAACTTTCCCAAACTTTCTTCCGTTACGAACAGACGGAGAGACAGACGGACAGACGGTTGCAATGCAACACGTAACGAGGTCTCCCATTGGAGGGCCCCATAACAAGAATGCATTTCAGTGAAGACAGACTGGCGTTAGCTGTGCGGGTGTCGTATTTCAACGAATTTTTAAGTGCAAAAAACTACTAGTTTTACTAATTTTACAACAAATATAGCTATATTTAACACATACACATCGCCCATCAGCAGCGCATACTAGGTAGGCCTAACAACAGTAAATTTTCAAGGGGGGCGGTTCACGGGGAGGTACATAATGGAACACAGATGGCGGCGGCCGCTGCCGCAAGCATAAATCTCACGGCGGATAGTTGTTCACGGGAAGGAAACATTTGTGACAGCGTTGGTTGCGGCCATTTGACAAAAAAAAATCGCGAAATTTATATACCCACCTGTATTCAACGCCCCGACAGGGGGAACCCCGTCGGAATTTCGCAAAGATGTTTAGTACTTGGAAAACCAGAATGATTTTTGTTTGCTTAGTGTATTTTATTCCGCTTCTTTTCGTAGTATTGCTTTCTCTCTAACTAGGTCAGATATAAGTGCTGGCAACAGCCTTTCTGTACCGCAGTATACAGCTATACCATTGTCTTATACTGATGCTTGCTTTTTCTGTGTTTTTGCGGTTTACTTGAAACAAATGATGATGATGATGATGATGATGATGATGACGATGATTGGGTTAATACACACTGAAGAAAGTATGACGATAGGTTAAGCCATTAATTCGATACAATACAGGAATGTGATAGACAGACGGACAGAACTGCTATCAATATCAGCATTGCTGTGCTGACGGCGTGACGCGCGATAAAAATCGTGAGTCATAAATTTCCGATCTACGAAGTCCAAAGCAACACAGCTGAACCGACCCTCCCCGTCGAACGGATATCCGTCGTGGTGGTAGCCGGACGCGAACTCGATGAGGATGTCGGCAGGACCGGTCTGGACTTCGTGGAACTCGAGCGTCGACACGTCGCTCCAGACGCTGAACCCTCGGAAGATGGCGTGACGAGTGTCGTAGGCGTTCAGATCGGGCGTGAAGTTGAGAATCCTGGCCGCAAATAAGCGCATCATTTTAAAAAAACAAGTGGCCCCAGAAACAGTAGACAAAATATCGTCTCTTCATTCGTTAGCTCATTGTTGTATTAAGCAGAAAGCGCAATACAACGCCGGTTTTCAGGCTACAGAACAGGTGCTGCCACCTGGCGAATTCAATGGCATTTTCTTGCAGCGCCCGTCTGTACTCCGTAGCCTACTGAAAGCTTCATGACGTTAGATTTGACCGTTTGCCCGTAACGCTGCAATGGTAACAAACGTAACAAACAGCATAACAAAAAAACAAACACAGGAAAGGCAAAACAATTATATCTCGCGCGCGATTGCCGGGACGAGGTAAGTAACATAAATTCGAAATCTGCACATTTCTACAGCCTCGCCATAACGCTGTAGCTTCCGAGGCGGTTGGCAAAAGGTTGTGAATAGCTTGCCAAAGGTTGCTACGTAGCACTATTGGGGAGTGCACGATATCCCCCCCCCCTGATCACTTCCCATCCCGGACATATCCCCCGATCAATTTCCCTCATCACCTTGGGCATTTACCCCGGCTATTAATAAAGCGAACATTTGAAAACTGGCACTAACCTGAACTCCTGACCATAACCTCTAGCGTTATCAATTTTGTACACTTTCGGCGCTCGTGCTTTCGCCATTGCGGGCCCAACAGTTTGGAATTCTCTGCCTGATAGTTTGCGTGATCCAGCTGTTGGGCCTGATCAGTTTCGACGTGACTTGAAAACGCATCTATTTGAGTGACACTGCGTCTCGTTTAGCGCATTAGCTGTGTTTTCGCGTAATGCGCTATACAAATCGACATTTTACTTACTTACTTTTACTTACTTACGTTAACGGTAGATCGCTTTTACGTAGATCAGCGGATGGTAGTAGTGAGAAATGCCGTAGACCATGTAAAAGGGGGAATTGTCCAGGGGGGACTGTCTGAGGGAATGTCCGAGTGAATATGTCTATGGGAAAAATCTGATCCCCTATTGAGGGACATCAAATGCAATGATCTGAAGCATAATCATAACTTCTGTCGAACGGTCGACAAGCCGGCTACACGAGACAAAGCGTCCACACTCCATACTGCAGAAACATATCGTTGTTTCCTTCGACATGTTGAACGATGTTCAACTTCATACGACGTGTCGAAAGCGACCATTTTTTTGTCTCAGAAACCTTCGACATGTCACGCGACATGTGTAAGTAAGTAAGTAAGTAAGTAAGTAAGTAAGCAAGTAAATTTATGTTCACACAAACAAACTTTACAGCCGAAACTGTCATAGAGGCGCTGTGATGATGTCCCGATCTGGAAAATAGAAGTCTTCAATCGTGCGCAGAACTGAGTCAGTGTCAATGACACATCATGGCCGAAACAACAAGCGACATGTCGCCGGTGTGGACGACAGACATTGCGGTACACTTTCGCCTATTTCTTGAGCTTTAACTTGAATTTAAATCGCCGAAAGTTCCACCGTTCCACGTCATGCGTTGTCTATGCACTCCTACCTGTACGTGAGAGTCGTTTTGTGCCACTTGGACGGACCAAACGCGTACTCCTGTGCCGGGCCGTGACGTGACCCGTGGCGGTCGGACGACCCGTGCCCGTGCCGATGTCGATGCGTGCGGTCGCGGTGGGCGGTCGGCGCCGTCCAGTGCCCGACCGTGAGCAGGTCCGCCATGCCGCAGCGAGGCCGCTTCATCGCGGCGACGGTCTCGGCGTCGAAGCGGCCCGTCTGTCGAACGTTGGCAAGTCGCTGGAAATGTCTGATCGCTCGGCGCAGTTCCTCCTCCGTTCTCAACGCTCCCGTCTCCAAGTCGGACGCCGGCAAGTAGCCGAACTGCATCAGATACATCTAACACAGACAACACGACATCACCTTGGCGCGAGTCGCTCTCGGTTCTTCGACGCCTAAGTTCAGTCACTCTACCGATAAGTTACGTCACCTGCACTGGCTACCTGTTGAATACCGAATTAAATTTAAGCTTGCAAAACTAGTTTTTAATACCCGCAATAACAGTGCTCCACTCTATTTGACGTGTTTGTTTGATGACTATGTACCTGGTCGCAGTTTACGTTCCAGTCAGTCTATAACTTGTTAACCGTGCCGTCATACAGACTAAATTTTGGTGCTCGCAGTTTCCGTGTTGCAGCTCCTACTGTTTGGAAGTTGGAACTCTCTTCCTGCAGACATTCGTGCATGTTCACAGCACGGTACATTCACGTGCCACTTAAAAGCTTTTTATTATAATGCTGCTTTTAACTAGTGATTGTTCAGGCGACCTAGTGACTCTGCCCGCGCCTCCGATTCGATGTTTGTGCGTTGACTTTGTGCGCGTAACAATTTTTTTTACGATTACGACTACGATTACACAAATTATCACTGTTAAAAACACTCGTTAAACGCGTCGGACCACGAAACGAAGCTGTCTGCGACCGTTTCAAGGTTTCCGATGTCACACGTTCTTGCCGCAACGCTTATACACTGTAAAATAAACATTGTTACCCCCTGCAATAGCGAAAGTCAGTATTGCTTTCAACGTATCTCTCTGTCTGTATCTCTCCTCCCTCTCTCTCACTATGTGTGTCTGTGTCTGTGTCAACAAACCAGAAAGTGGTTCTGGAGATATGTCTTGTAGTGAGGACCACCATAAAGTGGTTGCAAGTATTTTGGGCCTTTTGGCAGGTATTTGTTATTCCGCTGAGTCAGCAAAAGCTCATTAGCACGACATTGTTGCAACCATAGAGATACTAATATAAAATATTAGAGATGCTTGTGGCGTCGCGGCTGCTGTGATAAGATCCCGCGTGGCAAATAGTTCCATGCTTACAGTTAAATTTTACGTCACATACCGACCACTACATTCGACTGGCGACGTTTTCCTTTATAACTGAATGTGCAACATGTTAATCCTTGCGCGATGCTATGCATAAACACGGCCTATGCCGTCATGCGGTGTCTGTCTGTCCGTCCGTCACGTTCGTGGATTGTGTCAAAACGAATAAACATATCTTCGAAGTTTTTTCACCATCGGGTAGCCAAGCCATTCTAGTTTTTTTCGTACCAAACGCCATGGCAATATTCCGACGGAAACCCCCCTAACGGTGGCGTTGAATACAGGTGGGTAGGCAGAAATCGCGATTCTTAACCTATATCTGGCTTCACTGCGTGCTGTGAACCGTTCCAGCGGCAAGAGCAATATACTTAGCTAAGACGAACCATGCGAGTTTATAACACCAGTCACTGATATGCGGCGGAGTTTGTTGATCGCAGGAAACAACGACGAAGTGTATGATAAGAAGCCTCAACGTTACGCCGAAGACAACGTTACGCAGTGGTAAATCTAAAACCTATGTAACAATAATTAGACTCCGCACGAGTTAGTATTTTGTTGACGCTAACTACTGACGGACTGAAAGCATCGCGCGGCTTCTGTGCAACAGCAGAGCTATACTTGTCATTAATGCATGCATATACAAGTTACTATTTCAGAATTCATATACCGCGCCCCGGCGATCGAGGTGTCTGTTTTTGGAGTGTAGGACATTCCCCCCTCGGGCATATTCCCCGGACATTTCCCCCGCCTGGACAATTCCCCCTCCCTTTTTACATGGTGTACATCCCCCACCACCACCACCATGCGCCAATCTATATAAACTGATCTAACGCAACTGAAAACTGGTACCTGTCTAACCCGTATTCCTGACCCTAACCGACCTACGACGTGGGATCCTGACCATAACCCTAACCGACCGATAACGCGGGTCCTGACCCTAACCGACCCGTGAGGCGGGACATTTTTAGAAAATTGACACTAAACCATATCCCTGATTCTAACCGCTATCAATTTTGTACACGTTAACGGTATATCGCTTTATATAGATTGGCGGATGGTGGTGGTGGGGGGTGGGCGGAAAATGTCCTACACCATGTAAAAGGAAGGGGGAAGTGTCCGGGCGGCGGAACTGTCCGGATCCATGTTTTTGGTAGTGCACGGAGATACCGCCTGGAGATATCCCCCCGGAGTTTAACCCTAGGATATTGTCAGAAGTATGGGTTAGTGCCAGTGTTCAAACTTTTTCTAGGAAGGGGGTAATCTCCGCGGGGGGGATATCTCCAGTGGGTTGCCACATTCCTGTTTTGGTCGCCTGTGTTTCTAGCAATGTAAATTTGTAACGACCTTTGTTAGTTTTTTGGTAACTTAGCAAGATTACAGGACGAGAAGATCAGCTTGTGTTGCTGAGACAGATGCCATTACGATGAGATCAGCGATAGTCCAGCAGCAGATCGGCTAATCCTAACCGTAACTCAATTTAATTTTTAGACACGCTGGATTTTACGTTATCAGCAGTACAAAATATTCAGACGTAAAATGAAGAAAATACGAGTAAAATATAGCCTACTTTTGCCTACACTGCAAACGATACAGTATATGTAACAAGAGGTCAAAGTAATTTGACAAAAAGTGCCTCACGGGGGGCCCATTCCCCGGTTAGGGGTCACCCCAGGGGGTCGAAAGTTGTACCATTGAATTCCTGGGGTAGGGTTTCCTATTAGTGT
>Ga0209149_1002162_pt1 | contig 10782 bp, 8 predicted proteins | sample WorMetTyACAVOLI2_FD_187423 | JGI IMG/M metagenome (GOLD analysis project Ga0209149, IMG submission 187423) | Marine gutless worms symbiont microbial communities from Max Planck institute for Marine Microbiology, Germany - Olavius algarvensis... ...
TATGGAAGGCGAATAACTGCACCCAAGCTTTCGAATGGTGCCGGTTTGAATGACATTGAGTGACCTCTAACCCAGATTTCAAGGTCATGATATCATTCAACGTCAAATAACTCAAAAACTATAGCTATATTTACAATGGCGAACCAATAGAAAGTCGTATGTGATCTATCGAACGGCGCCATTCTCAATGACCTTAATTGAACCACCCCTATCCCCAGTTTCAAGGTCACGCCATTCTTTGACGCTGAATATCTCATAAACGGTTAAAGATACGGCCATAGTTACTGTGGAAGGCGAATAGGAAACCGCACTCAATTTTTCGAATGGTAGGCTATACCAGTTTGAATGACCTTCAGTGACCTTTTCAAGTTTACGATTATTCAACGTCAAATAACTTGAAAATGGTACAGCATACAGCTATACTTACAATGGCCGACCAATAGCAAGTCGCACATGATCTATCGAACGGCGGCATTTTCAATCACTTCACCACCCCTACCTTCAGTTTCAAGGTCGCGCCATTCTTTGTCTGAAAATGCGCAATTCTAAGGACGGATGTACTTTTCCACCAAAATCTTCGCCCTACCCCCAAAACCCCATTTTGGGGGACCTTTTGGTGCGTATTAAGTCGCACGTTAATTGGAACTACGAAGCTAAAACGTTACAAGGCAAGTACTTTAGGGTGTCAAAGTTTTTCCGCTAGGGGCGTCCGAGGGCGCAGGGCCCCCTAATGTAAATTTAATTGGGACACCCCCTATTATCTCGGAAAGAGGTAGAAAGTTGATATGGTAAAGTACCCGTTCTGGGTTTAAAAAAAATACGGTGTTACATTATACGATACGAACAGGAGAGCGGCCGCCATATTGACATTCGAGAAATGTCAGACTACGGCTAACAACTGCAAGACGGCCTACATGTCGTCGAGAGCCATAGCGACGAATACAACTTCTAGTTTCAGTTTTGGTGTCCTACAATTCACAATGGAAACGCGTCATAAATTTCCCTCATTTGCTCCGTGTGCCTATCAAGTCGAATTAAAGTTTTATAATTTCACAGACAACTAGCTATTAATCAGCTGTAAAAGTACGTTAGCTATAGGCCTGCATACTCACCATGGTACATCATCGTCGTAGTTGGTCTGTCGCTGACGGAATGAAAATTATTCAGCAGCACGCCAGTATTACAAGGCGTATTCACTCGTCGACACGGATCATGACAGTATATCGGTTGCCTGATGCGGATGTCTAAACACTACGCTACGCCTACGCTAGTGTTCATATTACCGCGTCGTATATCCGGGATTGCGAAACTGTAGGCCTGCCGTACAATGAACAAAGACGCATATAATATAGGCATAGGCCCTATGCGCTTTTGCCATCTACAATTTCTAATTTCAGCTTCATCCTGAACAGTGATGGTCTGGCGGACTACGATAGTTTAGTGGGCTTAAAGAGAGTAAAAGAAATTGGCGCATATATGCCACATCAGGGACTGTAACGGCCCCCCTTTCAAGCCATTGGGTTCTTCCAGAAAATACACGGGTTTAAGTTTGATTGTCGACAAGTAAGGACATATATAGGCTTAATTTTCATCGAGTAATAATGTGTGTGGCTTATAGGCCAAACAAGTTCGACGCTTCATGTCATTGTAAATATTTCGCTAATTCACTCAAGGTCATTCGAAGACACTTAGCTTGATCAGGGCATGTGTCGACCAGCTACGTCGTGACTGACAACCACCGCCCAGTATCGGACCTTCGGAGTTGCACCACCATGGTCGTTAATACAGCTACGTTATGGTTATGCTAAGGAACGACTGCGTGCTACAAATTTAAAATCCTGGACAGCTACGCGAGTATGCGTTGAGCCCTGTTGACAACAGTTCAGGTTTTGTCGCCTAGACCAGTTCACTGTTCAGTGACTTGGGTCCTGACGGAAGATGCTGACAAAATATTTTGTTGTCGACAAAACATCTTGTTTGTCGACATTTTTATAGCTATCAATGCAGCATAGCCTGCAAGCTGCAGCGGGGACATATCCGAATTAGGCCTACGGTATGTTTTTAGTTTTTACCTTGTCCGTTACGTACCAATATCGCTCGCCGCGTTGGCCGCAGGCCAGCAATGTCCATGCAGGCGAGTTCATTCCTGTCAACATGCGGGCTGCGGGCGGGCAAGCCATTATCGGAGATATTGTGGAGACATCAAATAACCGCGGGCAATCATATCTCAACAATGTATTCCAAAAAAATTAAACTAATTTCAGTATCTTTTACATCTGTGTTGAAATGAAATTTAGCATGCGATATCCTGCTGACCTTAGCTATTGACCTGCCGCCAGCGCCTCTGAAGCTACAGCCTTACGGCGCTATACAAATCTGATTATTATTATTAAATTATGTATGCTAATGTCATTGCTAACTTTCATTGCAACAGATAACTGTTCAAAATTACTAGTCTCCTATGAAAAGGCAAATGCAGACGACTGAAATGAACTTGCTTCGTTCGCAGTGATATATTACCAAGTTTTAACGGCAATATGTGCGACTTCACAGATGCAAAAACAAGTTTCTTTGTGGTAGGCTCGCCATATTACTAGATTCATAAACTTATGTCAAGCCTCAACTTAGGGCGAAATTCAGAGAACGAGAGTTTTGTTTTCACCATAGCCTCTTCCCACACGCACCTGTTCTCGACTGTAATAGGGCACAACAATATCTTCCTGATAATAAATGAACAGATATTTCATTTATTTGTTGTTTCAATCGTTGAGAAAATTAGATTTAGGAATAGAACCACTGGTTTGCGTCATGCGGTCAAAATTGTTAACTGCATTTTAATTTCTTTAATGCATTGATTTTACATCCCTACTAAAAATTAAATTAACGATTTCTGTCTTCTCGTAGTGTCTTCGTTAACATTTTTAACGGTGTTACTGTTCTTAATCGCGATTCTTAGATGTGTCAGTTAAGCCCTAAATTTGACCGATCAGATTGTCATGTGGTTGTAAAAATGTGAACAAAAAGAAGCAAGTACCGAGATCTATCTACCACCAGTAGTAACAGCACAGCAGTATTCTTTTATTATTATTATTATCCAAGCCACATTTTACCTAAGCCACATGAATTCAATTCAATCACTACTCTAACACTGTAAGCTAGTGACAACCTGAAACTACCTCAAATTTTCGCTACAGTTGTAAACAACTACCAACAACGTTTACCGATGAATTTCATGTGCAGCAGTGTAAACGTACAAAAAATTTCCAGTAAGTAACGACCCTATTTAACAAGTGCATCTTAAGCTAGCAAGCGGCGTGGAAACTACCTTCACACAAATTACACGGAACAGACAGTTCTCCGACACGTTAAAGCACGACAGCTGACTGACAGTGCATCTAACATTGTCCACAATCCTTAATGATGACCTTCTTGGACGTCGAACCACTTTGTGACCCAACAGCTTCCATTTTCTTTACCACGTCGATACCCTCAACGACCTTGCCAAATACCACGTGTTTGCCATCCAGCCTACATCACACACAGACACAAACATACTGTAATTTTTGTGAATAAACTTATTCATTTCACACACCGTGAAGCATGGCATTAACATAAATATAAGCATCATAAGCGGTCCTAATGCAAGTAAATAAGTAAGTAAAAAGTGGATTTATATAGTGCATCGTCGTGCAACCTCTAATGCCAACAATGCAGATGCATGGTAATAATGTGATTTCCAGCATTATGAAAGTCCCATGACATCTTAATTACAGGTGTCGAACTGGGGAATGGGGATGACTGAACAGTGACTGCCTCCACTGCACTAAAAGCAGTGACAGTGGTGGGGGCAGATCATCTAGCTATGAAGAACATTGGTGGCGACAGTGTAAAATATTTCAAACTGACATCATGCCATCGGTGTCATGCAGCGAGCTGTTCTGGGCCAGTTCAGTTCACAGACTGTCATTTATTTTTTACCTCCGACAAAGGAGGAGATAACTGTGTTTGCCAAAGTTCGTGAGTTGAGCCCTGTTGACACTTAAAGGTAAAAGTGTCGGATCTGTGTCTGTTAGCAAGATAACTCAAAAACGCACACGTGGATTTGGATGAAATGTTGCGTGTCGACAGATGTCAGGACATCGACGAACTAATTAACTTTTGAGTCCGATTCGGATTATAGTCCGGATGCTGGAACCGGATTGCCTTCTCTGATACTGTATAAGCGGTACTATGCGGAATTTTACGTCAGGAAAATCCCACGTATACGTATTGCCAGCGCGCCGCTGCAGCAATGAGTGGTTTTAGAATTGTTTTATTCACTGAACCATCGGAACATCTTTGTCGTAGGTACATGCGCTCTACCGAGTGCCCTTCTAGTTTTAATCTGAGCTACATTAAATCAAGGCAACGTTTCATTGCGACTCAGAAAACTTCATGCAATTATATTCTTGCACAAGTCTTTAAGTCCCTTTAGTGCATCAAAATTTCACAGCACTTTGTAATGGTTGTTATTTTTCAACCATTCCCAGTTTGCAATTCAGTCACTAACAAAGCAGACAAGAAGCTCAGCTGTCGCAGAGATCGCAAGATGCTTCACGTCATTCGATATTTTACTAAGTCACATTAGGTCATTCGAAATGACACCGTTGAAACCGCGTGCAAGTCCCTAAGTAGTATGTTTGAGATACTCAGCATTAAAGAATGGTGCAACCTTATCAGAGCATTGCCATCCCATTTGGTACAGAAAGACTACAATGTCTGGCTACCCAATGGCGAAGAAACTTGATATGTCAGCCGTTTCAACACAATGCCAAATATAGTCTGCACTATGCATACGCAACACGCGGTAAAAACCTACTCAACCCAGAGCCGAGAACGACGTCGCTGCTAGGTTTCCAAATCAACGGCCCCCAATGTGACACTGAACTGGTCCTCAACACACGAAAAGATTACTGTGCCTTGTGCCGGGATCAAGTTGTGCCAAATGGCATCAAAATTAGTTCATTTGTTTTCACAATATCTTGTTCACAAACTTGGCTGAGACGAATGAAAGGACAACCAAGAACACCATACCTCTATTTACCAGTCTGTTTGGGCTGCAATAGGCATAAAAAATTATCAAGGATTTAAATATAATACCAATAATTATTATATTATAATTACATAACTGCAAAAGCTAGGATGTAACAAAGCAGATGTCGTGGCAGAAATAAAAATGATGGTAGCTCCAGCAACATACCATTCAGTTTTGGCAGTGCACAGGAAGAACTGAGAGCCATTTGTGTTTTTGCCAGCATTAGCCATCGACAGGATACCTGCACAATAACAGCTGAACAATACACCAGACCTGCCAATAAAAAACACATGTAAACAAACTTATCTGAACATAGAATAGATCATGTTTCCAGTTTCCAATTAATTTTACAAGAAGCTCAGCTATTGCAGAGAAACCACATGATGCTTTGTGTCACTGAATATTGCGCTAAGTCGCTCGAGGTCATTACAAGTGAGACCGTAGAGTACGGCGCAAATCTATCAGTTAGTCCCACAAAAAATTGCGATATTGCGCCACATGATTTTTCCGCAATTTGGACCTTGTTGACAGAGCGCGCAATTTTAACCATAGCAAAAATAAATTTTTGCGCAACTTTTGCTCGGACGGAAGGAATCGACTAGTAACGGCCAATGCCGTCTGTCGCATTCGTGGATCACGTCAAATCGAATAAACATATCTTCTAAATTTTTCAAGTTCAGGTAGCGACACCATTCTAGTTTTTCCATACCAAAGGGGGTGCCAATATTCCGATGGGAACCCCCGTAACGGGGGCATCTAATGCAAGGGGGTATGATAAAATGACTATTTTTTCACAAATATCTCGCTGTATCTCAGAAAGAGTTACAGTTAGATGGGCACATGCAGTGAAACAATTTGCAAGCATCGAATTCTCTTTCCACACCCATACAACATTTAGCGTGATTGTGCCAGGGGCGTTCCCAGGGGAAACAAAAATGTCGTAAAAATACCGATTTTTGGAGGTGCGCATTGAATTAAGCATCGTATAACTCGGAAACTATTCAAGATAGGTACATGCTGCGAGGGGTTTGGCAAGCATTGAATTGTCTTTCGATCCATGCAACATATTGCGTGATAGTGGTAGGGGCGTCTCCAGGGGAAACAAAAACGGCGATTTTTTGCAACTGTGGTTCGAATAACTGGGAAACTGTTGTAGATAGACAGCTGACACACTAAATGCGCCGTATCTTCCGAACGCGAAGGCCTACGAATTTCAAACTTGGTAGACAGACGCAGCCTAGATTTGCGAAGATCACCATATTAATCCTTCTACTTAGAGCAGCCTTCAGCGACTAACCCAAGTACTCGACAACCCGAGGCATCGCGCGGCCTCTCTGCTTCATGTTGGTGATGGCGACACGATCGCAGATACAAAATGGCTAACGTGAACAGACTGGAGACCCAAAATTCCGCAATCCACACATATCTGGTTCTTCTTCTTCTTCTCGTATGCGTTGTCATTAACCATAACTGGTCAGCCACGAAACAGCGTTTCATCAGCAGAGTGTAGCCGAGATAAGCCGCCATTCGGTTTTGTCAGGGACAGGATTCGACAATGTGGGACATCGTTTGGGTCTCACCACAAGGACACAGATCAGTGTAAGTCGCCATTTCCTTCTGCACCTGATCCATGCGAAAACGGTTCAGCAGAGACCACTGTTGCCGAGGGAGCTCGAAACCCGGTTGCCGGATTGTGGGGTCGCACACTAAGTGAGAATTGACCACCTGAGCTGACTGGAAGTTATGCCTCCATAAACTTTTGATGTCAACTGGCTGTAAGTCCAGCCACAGCGGTTTCCTGGATGTCAGTCGCAGCAACGGTGGACTGAGAATATCAGGCTGGATTGGCCAACGGTCATGTTTGATGATTTTCTCCACCAGCTTGTCAGTGGCAGCCTTCCTTCGTAGGGCTGGCGGTTCAATGTTGGAGAGCACTGGAAGCCATGGGAGAGGTGTAGAATGGAGGGTATCAGAGATAAGGCTCTACATCTCTGGTAACCAACAGTCACAGCACTGCCTGAGTCAAACTTTGTCCAAGTCAACGGCTTTGATGTCACAGTTGTATTACGTGGCGTAGTGGCAGTGGTGGGGAGGGGGCGTTTCCTTCCATCGTCGGTTGATGTATCCGCATGACGCGTACAGTGCACTAATGGTCTTCTGACGCCGTTCGGTGTCGAGTGTGATCAGCTTAAATGGCGGTTTAACAACGGTCGCCACACAAAGAAGATCGACAAAGGCATTATAGAATTACCGTATCGTTTATTGCGATATTTTTTGATTTATTGTATCGTTTATCGATAGAGTACAGCATTTGACATATCGTAATAGCACTTTCAAGAATGTCAGATTTTTTATAGGAAGCAGAGGGTTAGCAATAATTTTAAATTCCAAAGAAGTAGACCATACTACGAAGACACAACCCAAGTTACATTGAAATCTTACACCTTGTAATTCCTGTTTACAGACAATAAATACAGATGCAGTAACCAAAAACTACTTTTAAGTGTAAAAAATAATTATGTGATTGTCTCAATTTATAAGCTCAATGCAGTTTGTTGTCTTTTACTTTAGCAAATTTCAGGCAGAACTTTTTGCGAGATATATAAGTTCACTGCCGTGAAGTGTAAGTGCTACTGACTTACGCTGTTAATGCACCACAAACTTGGCCTATACAAGATGCTATAGATTACAAAAATATGCCGACCTGCTTCGTTGTGTTTCAGCTGGAAGTTCTCATCTTCAAACTTATTTCCGTAGATGCTCTTTCCACCTGTGCCATTGTGTGCAGTGAAGTCACCACCCTGGCACATGAAGCCTGGAATGATGCGATGGAATGTGCTGCCTTTGTATCCAAATCCTTTCTCACCGGTGCACAGTGCTCTGAAGTTCTCTATTCATGTACAGAAACCAATTTTAATGACATGATAGCGAAACAAGATACACACATCAAACATTCATAGCCAAAACATCAAGCAGACAGCATTTAAACAATCTGCAGGAAACACGACATTGGCAATTACAGCTTCAGATGCTTTCTGAGGACTTTCATTTTCGAGCTACTAGTACATTTAATGCATTAGGTCAAGCCTAACAACCGGCCCGGCCGGGGCACGTAAAATTGTCCTGGATATCACTGCAGCAGTACTGGTACAATGATCATATATGACATACTCCGCCTGTAGCCACTTTACTGTGTGCATTAAGGGCCAAACATCGGCTCCTTTTAATTTAGGCTGAAGACTTCCCTTTAGAATTTTTTGATTGAAATAGAGGCATAAAAAAGTGCTATTACCAGTCCAGACCAGGCTGGTAAGAAAGTCTTACCAGTTCAAGCGTCATCGTCATTTCTGGCATGCAACTCTTTAGACTGCGTAGCGCCATACGTCGACATCATCCTCCACAGAGGGCGGTTCTGAGCCAAATCTGCTGCTTCGGGGAGCGTAAGGTGGTGTTGTTTCAGATTCTGTTGGACGGTGCTGAGCCACGTGATGCGGGGATGACCTAGTTGTCTTCTCCAGTTTGCCGGAGGGGAGGCTAACAGGATCCTCTTGGCATCTGCATTGTTGTCGATGCGCATAATATGCCGAAACAGGGTAAGCTGGCACGACTGGATTATAGTAGTGAGTTTGGGTTGCTTCGTTAGCCTCTGTACATCATTATTTGATGCCAAGCAGCATACGCAGACACCAATGGTCGAGTGCATCGATCTTACGTTCCCTAGTCCGGGCGACACAGAATTAGTGCTATAACTGGCACTAACCCTTACTCCTAAATCCTAACCAACCAACGAGGCAGTATATTACTGAATAAGTGCTATAATATGACACTAACCACATCTGGACTTTTCTACCAGTCCAACCAGGACTGGGAACAGCTTTTTTCCATAAAAAAATTGAATGAATCAAAACCTGCATGACTTGCATACGTATGTCAATGTTTAGTTATCATAGCAAGTGCTGCAATTTTATACAGTTTATATGCCCCAGCCGGGCCGGTTTTTAGGCATGGCCAATGCATTAGAGGTTCTACAATAATGTGCTCAACAAACCCGATAATTCACTTACCGTATTTACTTATTCTGTTAATGCATGAAAGACTGTAAACTTACCAGCGGTCTTTGGTACAACATCGGATCTCAGCTACAACAGCAAACCACGTACACACTTGTACCGCATACAATTAACGACTGACAAAATCAAATGCAAGTTGCAAATATATACCATAATGACGCGCCAATGCATTTTACCTAAAGCCTTGTAATTACGCCTCTGAAACTGAATGTATTACTTTAAAAATGCAATATTTCAAATCACGTGTGCTGTGTCACTGACAAAATTAGCGTCACGCGTCCGCCATGATGCCACAGCTCGACGTTGCCATTTTGCTCACCTCCATTACAACGCGTCCGGCTGCTCCGCCACCAATTTCGATGTCAAAGAAGCACTTTGGTTTCGCCATCCTGCTCAGACCACGAACAATCGGTGCAAATTTAAAGAAAATGGTTGCTGTTGGCACAATCTTTAGCATCAAACGACACCGCACCTCCCAACTATCAACCACGCCGGAACTCGAGAGAGAGATTGTACGGCTAAGCACGCGACACGCACGGCCGGCACCGGTATCGCAGCACCGCCACACTTCAATCCGCCATGCGAATAGACACTGGAGGACGATTAAATAAAAAAATAACAACAGTGATTTTAAATTTTCAATATTTTTATAAATACAACTCCCTGTAAATGTGTTCAATATGTATTTTACTTATGCAATATTAATTTACAAAATTTCATATCTGGCGTATTAATACATCAGCCTCTCGTAGACACGCTCCGGCGGTCGGTGCGTTGTTGTCATTTTGTTGTTCTTGTAAATTTCCAGACCTTTTAACCTTGAAGGAGGAGTTTTGACATTAAATATAAAACAATAAATATGTTCTGTCGAACTCGGAGTCTGTCCAATGCATCTTTTTCATTTTTAATCACGTGACGTTCATCCAGTTCAAAATCTGCTGCTGTGTACAAAATTTCATCAAATCGCATGATTTCTATCGCGCGTCTGTGCTGACGCCGTGACGCGCGATATATAGCAATTCTGCCCGTCCGTCCGTCCGTCTGTCCGTCCGTGACGTTCCGGTATCAGATGGAAACGGCTTAACATGTCAATGTCATAGTTTTTTTTCACCATACGGTAGGTAGCCCAATCATCAGCATGATAGCAGCATCAAACATCTTCACGAAATTCCGACGGGGTCACCCCCTGCGGTGGCGCTAAACACAAGTGGGGTATAAAAATTTCGCGATTTTCTACCAATAAGTCGAGAGAGCGCCCTAGTTAGGCCTATTATGGAAGGTGACGGCCATATAATTACTATAGATAGAAGGCGAATAGGAAACCGCGCCCAGGCTTTCGAATGGCACTGTTTCAATGACCTTGAATGACTTTCTAAAGGCCCGTTTATAGCGACACAACTCGACGTCGAGTCGAGTTTAGTTGTGTCGCTATAAACGGGCCTTAACTTAAGCCAGATCAAGTCAAGTAGCCTTTAATGCAGTATGTCAGGCGCACACTGTTACAATGCAATGTAGCTTAAACAGGGGCGTCGTGCAAACAAGTCACGTGGGGGGCACCAGTCCCCTTCCCTTCCCTTCACCTCCCCTTCCTCTCCCCCTCCCCTCTCCTCCATTCCCCACGCCCCTACCCTCCCTTTC
>Ga0209149_1002163_pt1 | contig 10780 bp, 6 predicted proteins | sample WorMetTyACAVOLI2_FD_187423 | JGI IMG/M metagenome (GOLD analysis project Ga0209149, IMG submission 187423) | Marine gutless worms symbiont microbial communities from Max Planck institute for Marine Microbiology, Germany - Olavius algarvensis... ...
GAGTTGGAGAAGGAATGGTGGCATGCCAGATCCTCGTAGTGCCTTCCATAGTGCTACCCTGTCAACTGAATCAAATGCTGACTTAATATCAATATAAGCCACGTCAAGTTGTCTATTAAAATTTCGATGTAACTCTGCCAACAATCTCAAGGCTAATATGGCATCCATAGTAGACCGCCCGGCAGTAAAACCAGACTGTTGAGGTCTGCGGCACTTGTCAAGTAGAGGCTGAATGCGAGCCAAAAGGATATGTGCAAATACTTTTCCCGATACAGACAAAAGAGAAATCGGCCTGTAGCTACTGCACTCAGACTGCGATCCTTTGCCCTTGTAGAGTGAGACGATAATGCCTTCTTTCCATTTAGCTGGAACTCTTCCTGTGGACCACACATTAGTGATGACCTTATGCAAAGCTTCGCTGATTGGCTTTTCGGCACCTTTCAGAAGTTCTGCAGTTATGTGTGGTCTGCTGTTGCATTACTCAGAGCAAGGAGCACTGTGTCAGCGCCACTTTTTAGTATTCAGTCGGCGACTGACAACAGGGAAAAGTCCGCCGAGTTGAAGGAAGGTGAGGCGATGCACTCCACCGCTGCACGCCGCCACAATAGCAGATATTTCGCGGTCTTGTTTTTTTCGAGAATGTTTACAAATCGCCGGGGCACTTTGCCCGCTATGCCGCCGCCCATTCTCTCGATGTCAACGTGCTGACACGGCCGCCGTTAGCGTTAACCTTTTGTGGGAACATTAAAGCCGTGGAGCAACGGACCATTATACAGCAATACGGTGATTGGTGCACTGGCCGTTGATGGATGGTCTGCTACATTTGGTACAGCGAGAGGGGCCTGGACGGGCTGCGACCCAGCCCAGTCCCCTCTTCGCTGTACCAAATGTAACAGCCCACCCACCAACGGCCAATGAGTGTAGCAACTTCATATTATTCGATGTGGCACTATAAATGCCTCTACACCTCTAACTTGGTTGCGTGGCACAGTGGTAAAACGTCGGTCTCTGACAGGCGAACTTTCGCTGTCCTGCGCTCGACCTGTGGCTGACGGATGACCACTTATGTGGGTAAACCGTCCGCTGTAGGTCAGCCAAACAGGCCGACTCAGCCCTTCATCCTTTCGGGGTAGATAAATGAGTAGTAGGCGGCAATTAGATGTCCGCAACCTCAGTCTGGGGATGCGCCATCTGGTGAATGCTTACGAAGTAGAGGCAGGTACGGTGTAATTTGCAGGTAACACTAAGATCCGTATCTGAGCGCCTTGAGTGTGAGGTACTACAATAAAGGCGCTATATCCACTTCTTTTACCTTTACCTTTTACAGTTTAAAGGGTTAACATCAACTGTATAAAGTCTGCCGGAAATTGCTTAGTCGGCGTTGAATACATGCGTTCGCTTAGCTGCTTATACCGACTTCGGTCCGTCTGGATTGGAGTAGGCTATAATCGAACTCGCCCACGACTGTAGTCGGAGAGAAGTCGGACGAAACTTAGCGTCTAGCTGCAGACTTTCATCGATGACCGAAGACGCGTCCAGCAGGCAGGAAGACTGGCGGCAGGTCAGATCAGTCAATGTCGAGCTGTGCGGGAATGGCTTTCAACATTCCCATCTATTCAATTTCCATTCCCTCCCATCCCCATTCCCAAGTTTTTGACTTATTCCCATTCCCATGGGATTCCCGTGTGGGCTATTCCCATTTCCTCCCATTCCCATTCTGTCAATGTCAGATCAGTCAATGTCGATCGGTGATGTAATTAATGGCCAGCCAGTCGCTTACAGCGAGCGATCTACGTTATAACGGCCATTCGCTTAACAGCTTATTATCTTTCTTGTGTAATAGCTAGCGTATTGAAATATGCTCATATAAGCTTCATCATGAAGCGATCTGATACAGTACGGCAAGCGCTTTCACACGACTAGCCAATTGTAAAACGTACGTTACTGGAGATGTGCAATATCAATGAGATAAAATTCTCGTTTTCGATGTTTTGTTATACTTCCTCAACATTTTATACTGAACACTACCAAACCAGTGACGTAGCTGTGGTTTGCGAGGGTCTAAAGCCACACCCCATGGAAAGCGTTCTTTTCCAAAAGAAACTGTACTGTATAAGCCCATAATGGGTCTCAATCCTCGGTGTTCCTCGCGTTTTCGGTGCTAGGTCCCCATATGGGCGTAACCCCCCCCCCCAACCTACAAGAAGCTCACCCGTCGCAGAGAGGCGTGCGATGCTTCGTGGCATTGAACATTTTGCTGAGTCACTCAAGGTCATTCGAAATGACACTTTTAGTAGGGCATGTGTAAGATTGTAAACTATTTTACTTTGTTTTTTTCTTTAATTTTTCTGTTTGTTCCGTGTGGTAGACTAAACTGGCTACACGTCAGCTTTTTACTGCACGTTAAATACACTGCATCGTATCGTATCGTATGTCTTTTATTTATTTCGTTTATGAGGTCAAAACAAAACAGATCGCTTTCGTGAATCGTAATTGTGCAACATTAGCTTCATTATACATACATATATATATATATATTTTGGCGGATGTGATAGTGTCACTTGAAACTTTTACAGCAGACGAGCAATGACTCTGTGATCATGCGATGAGAAATTCGCGAGGTGGCAGCGCCATGCAGTGGGTGCAGTGGTCCTGTTGGTAGAGTATCGGACTCGTAACCAAGAGGTTGCGGGTTTGACTCACACCCGGTCCACTGCAAATAACCTTGAGCAAGTTGCTAACCTACTGTGTGCTCAGGCCAACTCAGCCTCCTACCCTCAGCGGGACGGGAAATGAGTAGTAGCTACGGCTACGGGGTGAAGGCCTAGTGTGGCTGATTGGGGCGATGGTGTGTCTACTAGCTGCACCGTGGGTCCAATTGTACGTTAGCGCGGGCAATGGATGGCCACATAATGCGCTGCGGCACCATTGTCTCATGCCAATCAGCTGCCACTTCCGAGATTGTAAAGCGCTGCTGGTCACGAGTCTGACTCATGTAAATGGCGCTATAGCAAGTGTCCAGGCCTTTACCTTTACCTTTAGGGCATATGGCGAGGTTTGAGGTGCATGGCAGTGGGCACTTGTTTCAATAAATTAAAAGAACTTCCTGTGTTACAGTTTGTAATGTGACGATAACCGAAGTTAAGCTTATAATATCTTGGGTCAGTTTTTTTTGTGCGAGTTTAGCATGTATACGGTACAGATAACAAGTTCAGGTCGCAGACAACCAGAAGCACATGTTAACTTCCGTGCGGTGTCATGCGGAAATAGGATAAGAGGATTAAGGTATCCGGACGCAGTTTAGACGGAGATTGAGACAGAGCCGTTGGCGAAACACTTTGTCGTGAGCGTACGACGCCGGTCGTTCGGATTTGTTCTCGGATAATCCTTACTCCTGCGTGACCCGAGCGTCGCTTATCTACGCCGTCGCGCTAAATCCGTGACGGCGCAGCGCCTGGCAGTCGACGACACGACGGCGATGCATTAGTTTTGTATCGCGAACAGTTAGTCGTCTCTATAGTTTGGACGATCCGTTACGATTACGAGTTCCGACGGTATAGCTACTGTCGTCGTCGCGACTTCATCACTGGCGCCGGCCAGTCGCCATGGTGACGGATGAGGAGGCAGGCTAATTCAGCAGTAGCTGTCGCATTGCACGTCGTCCGTCTTGCCATTGCTTTGTCAACTGAGTCGTTCATCTGGCGAGGCGTCGACGCCGTCTGTATACGCTGTAGACACGCGGCACTATCCCAGTGGCGTCACCAGCATTTTGAACCAGGGGGCATGACGTTCATGTTCACGAACGCGGGAAACAATCACAGAAATTTATACTTAATCCTTTAACGGGCACATTAAAGCCGCAGAGCAATGGACCGTTATACACCAATACGGTGATTGGTACATTGGCCGTTGATGGGTGGGCTGTTACATTTGGTACAGCGAGAAGGGGACTGGGCGGGCTGTTACCACCTTCATATTATTCACTGTGGCACTATAATTACCTTTGCACTCTAAAGGGGTGTTTATAGCGACACAACTCAACTGAACTCAACTCGACAGCGTGAACAACAGTTGACTCAGTTTGTAGGTCGTGACGTCATAAACAAAAACACGACCGACCGACTTGGCTGTAAGCTGTTCGACTGGGTCAGTTGAGTTCAGTTGAGTTGAGGGGGCACGTGCCCCAGTGGCCCACAGCTGGTGACGCCAATGCACTATCCGATGTTACAGATGCAACTGCTGTCGATAGTAACAGTGAATGGTGATTGTGTTTTGTGTTGGAGAAAGAAGACGCGGGAGGCAGAGTGCAGAACGTTGTCGATGGACGCTATAGTGCGTCCAGTTGTATAGACGTGAACTTTCATCATCGCGTTACTACGTCGCGACAGTATTGTCTTTTGTCGTCCATCTGCCAATGGCGCCGATTTTTCATCGGCAAAAAGCCGTACCACTTTCGTGGGTGGTTTGGCCCAACTTTCACGCCGTCAGCACGTAGGTGGGATGTTACATTTGGTACAGCGAGGAGGGGACTGGGCGGGGCCGCAGCCCACCCAGGCTTCTCCTTGCTGTACCAAATGTCCACCCATCAACGGCCAGTATACCGATCACCGTATTGCTGTATAATATGGTCCGTTGCTCTGCAGTTTTAATGTGCCCATAAAGGGTTAAAATTTATTGCCGTTTAGGAAGTATTAATTAGCAAAATTTCAAACATGCTCGAAGTATTTAATCCGGACGGTTTCAATTCGCTTTCTTGGATTCGTCCTTAGAGGGTTAAAATGTTCCTGTAGCCGCCAGTCGCCGGCCAATTGTCACAAGCAACATTTTCGTCACTGATTGGGTGGGGCCTGAACCGTTTGAAAGTTATATAGCTTTAAACTTTAAAGTTGTCTATACTCGAAAAATAGCTACGTATTTTAAACGAGAAAACGAACGATAATCTATTTTTGAGGCGCAGACGTGCAGGCGACGCGCGTGATGGAAGAGATGGGATTGAATACTTGTTTGACTGTAATTTTATTACACGACTACTGTACACAGACATATATTAATCTACACAAACTTTTTACACTGCATTGTAATTTCATCTGCGTTTTGTCTGTTGTCATAATAAAGACAGATGATGATGATGATGATGAATAAAACGCTGCAATAAAGTTCCGCATTGTTGCTGCCGGCAGCGCTGAATGCAGACAGTTCTGTAATCGCCGGAGACGGTCGCCGACTAATCCATCTTGAATTAATAATCGTCCGTCATGCTGACGGATGCTGAGGTCGCGCGATGTGTCCAAGCGTGTGATGTATTATGCATCTCTCGCGCACATCCGACGGCGTTCACTGAAACGTTCTGCCGTGCTGCATGACACCGTGTCGGCTCCTGCAGTGTCAGGCGAAGAACCTTCTTGTTACCGGCTCATCAAGTCAGTACTGTATAGCCTATGTCTCTCGTGGCATCTATTCATCTTGGTGCCGACGAGCGAACCTCGAGACTGCAATGCATTTCTTGATATCTATCTTGATTTTGTATCTTCTCTGTGTTTTTACACTGGTCATAAAAATGAAAACAGGAAGCTCAGCCGATCTACCGCTGTCAGCGATAACGTTTGATCGACTTATGTAAATTTTATTTCACCGATAGAGTTGTTAATACGTGGAATTCTTTACACAGTTATGTTGTGTCACGTAGCACGCTAAACTATTTCAAAAGCAGATTTAACAAATAGCCGATGATTTAAGGAACCGAAAAGCCGAAGTGAAGTTGACAGTTAAAAATTGTTACTTTAATACGTAATAGCAATTGTATGTTCAGACGAAGAGAAATTACGTCAATGAAATATAATAATTCTTGCTAATATCTTTGTGACGTTTTTTTTTTCAAAAGAGCTATAGACCCAGGTTCATGGACTGCCGGATGGCATAAATAGATTCGTGAAAAATCCGCTTTTTGCGCACAGCTCAGCTTCTATCAGAAGGAATACGGTAACGAAATCTAAAGATTAATAGTGTCGAAAACGAAGAAGACAAGTAGCTCTGCTGCGTGTCGCAGATGGGCCGCGAGATGCTAATTCGCGTCTGTCTGTAGTTAGCTTCAATAGTACAAAACGTCGAGTGCAATCTTCTGTTATTAGTTAAGTTTGCTTCAAATTTAGGCCTAGTATAGTAGGTACAGTATCGGTAAACTGCACGGTGGACGGTCGCAGTTGTTGTTCGCACTCAACCAGTCATCGATCGATAGCCAGATATTCGTCGAGAATTCACGATTTTTGCCCCACCTGCATTCGACGCCCCTGTTAGCGGGTCCCCGTCGGAATGTTGCCATGACGTTTGATACGGAAAAACTAGAATGGTTGGCTACATGATGGTGAAAAAGATTTGAACTGCTCATATGCCCATGCAAACACTGCGTACAATTGTGGTACACAATACCTACTTACGCATATCACAGAACAGTTCTGATAACCTACCCTTATACGTATATCCGCCAATTATCACTGCTCAGAGTTGTCTCTACTGCAGAGAAGGAGCGAAGACCACCAAACGTGTAAGTGCGATTTTGCTAAACGTCATACGCATGATACGAAGTGCAAATCTCCATTATACTATTTAGTTAAAAATGAGCCTTAAGCGACACAACTCAACTCAACTCAACTCGACGTCGAGTTGAGTTCAGTTGCGTCGCTATAGACACCCTCACTGACGCAACTCAACTGTCGCCGGCGATCGGCAATGCAACTGACCCAGTTGCAGCGTACAGCCAATCAGCGCGAAGTAGGTCAGTTGAGTTGAGTTGAGTTGTGTCGCTATAGACACTTCGTCGACGCAATTCATCTCAACTCAACTCAACTTGACGTCGAGTTGAGTTGAGTTGTGTCGCTATAAACGGGCCTTAAGAATTGGGTACGGTGTTTATTTTCTGACGTTAACTGTAGTTAGACAACTGATCGGTTAGATTGTACGTCACTGCCAGACATGGACACCAGCAGCGTTGCTGTAGGCCTACTGTAAATGTATATATTCCTATTTTTTATATATAGTTATGCATTTGTATTTAACCGAAACAAAATAAGAATTACACGTACAAATAGAAGTCGATTATTCAAATTTATAGCTCATGCCAATCAGCTGCCACTTCCGAGAGTGTAAAGCGCTGCTGCTCGCGAGTCTGACTCGTGTAAGCGGCGCTATAACAAGTGTTATACCGACCATTTATGCCCACCGTCTTCGCCTCTCGGGCGTTCTGCTATTCTGCACCTCAAGTCTGGAACTGTCTCGGGACATCCACAAGACCGGCGAACACTTTCAGTAGTTTTAGGCGTTGCTTATGACACGTAGGCTAGCTATTACCCGCCACAGCGCTTATAGTATAGTATAGTATAGTATAGTATAGTATCGGAGACGATACGAAAGCCGCCGCTCGTCAAAGCCTACACTGCATTAAAACAAAAATAAAATATGGCGAAAAATGATTTTCAATATGGCGGTGGAATTCTTACACCCTACAATGTGGCACGATCATGACATTGATTTCTCCAGGTGATTGCACCCTGCAATGTGGCATGTGGTTCTGCAATCGTGACAATGAATTCACCAAGTGGCAGGACCATGCAATGTAATACGTGGCTCTGGGATGACATGCCATTGAATTCGACCAAACGTCCGCAATATTGGAGTTCTACATCTGGTTTGGATTTCGACCACATCACCGCAGTCGACATGTCATTCTGCAGCAGTCTCCGAAATTTTATCCAAATCGGACCACCCTCGGCAGAAAAAGATGACGTTATGTCGATTTTCAAGATGGCGGATCTCAGCCATCTTGGATTTTAGGGATCCAATAATGGGTTCTTTGAAAAGCCCAATTACGTAACTTCCTATAGGTCGTCAATTGACACCATAGCTCTAAATTGCTTAGCTTATGAGAAAATAGCGTTTTTTTGCATTTTGGCGACAGACAAACAGACGAACAGATGGACAGCACTGATGCACTAAGCCGTTCTCGCTGTCGCGAGCGGCGGCTTAACAAGTGTCGAGACCTTTATTTATAATGTGTAAGCGCTGAATGTAGATATGGTCTTTTTCAATTTTTTTTCGCGCTCAACTACGCCTATCCCAGAGCGCGACGTATCCGCAGGCCGTGTGTCAGACACATATACATCGCCGGCCGTAGCGACGAGGTAGAACAAAGACATAGCCACTGAACTACGTAGCTGACATGCCGGGTGGGTGGTCGTCTCGTCTAGTCGCTGTTTTTCGCCAGACGCCAGATAAATAATGCAGTACCGGCTGACGGAGTACCGAAAAGTAAGTTGCATCGAACGGCGGTCGTCGACTCGTGGCGTATCGTAACGTCACATAATACAAAATTATCGACGGGCTCGTCACTAATTGGCAGCAGTTATGTCGCCGTCGCCGCCGCCCGTATTGATCGTTCATCGGACTACGGCCGTTTCACGCAGCTGACCGCGGCGCACGGCATCCAAGCGGGCCGGGACGGGACGAGAGAGTCGTCGCCCGTCGCCGGTGTTATTTTCCGACGACGGCTGAATCAACCAGTTTGATAACGACAACGACCGTGCAGGCCAGCAGCGGCAGCAGTAGCATGCCCGGCGACTGGCTGATATTGTGATCGTCGAGCGACGTGCAATAGTCGTGCGGAGGTCCTCGTTGTCTAAACGATCGATCGATGGGCGACGTGCGCAGTTCGGCCGACCCGGAAGACGACGACAGCGACGAGGAAGAGTCGGGATCAACTTCTCCGCTCTGCCGCGCGTCCTACTTCCCCATCATCCGCATGTGCAGCCGTCGATCCAATAAGGCTTCGTCCCGCTTCTCTTCTCCGCCGGCGCCTCGGGACAGCGACGACGGCAGCCCGGTGACCGCCGACGAACCGCCGATCGAGCGACGCGCCGTGCGAGACCGAAACGGACGGATTCTTTTCTACTACGCGCCGCTGCCGTGTCGCGGTCCCGAGACTGCGGGATGCCGCGTGTCGCTGTGCAAGTCGCGCTCCGTCGGCGAAATACTGTCGACGTGCACGACGTCGTCGCCGGCTGTCGACAACTGGCGGTTCGCTGTGCCGTTGCAGGTGCGCCGCAGGCAGATGGACGACATTCGACGACGACTGGCTGCGGTCGACGTCGACGATGACAACGACGGCGGCAGTTGGTCCGTCCGACAGTGCTCGGATGAGGCGGAGTCGGGCACCTGTCGAGGATCGCGCCTTGATGACGACGTCAACTGTAACGGAGGAAGACTGATGGATGGCGGCGTTGACGATGAGGTCGACATACACCGCAGGCAACGACGTCAGCGACTGCAGCAGGCAGTGAGCGCTCTGCTCAACTCCGCTGACATCGGATCTGGTGTTCGGCGTGGCGGCAGCGTGGAGTCGGACTGCGGGTCGCGGTCCGACAGAGACGGCAGTACCGACGGCTCCGCTTCTGCGTCGACTGACACCGACCACGATCACGCCTCCGTCACGGTACGTTACATTCATAACACCGACACTGCAATAAGCAGTGAATGAATCATCCTGTCTGTCAAATCAACTTTCTATTCATATTGCCAGCCTCATTTTGTACGGTGCTCCTGCGATATCTTACGTGATAGTGTCACTTCAATCGGTACATTGTTACTTACTTACTTACTAAATCAGTTTTAGTTTTCTTCACTTCCACCTCATTCTGCAAATGTTAACTCACCATTTCCGTGCTAACCAACGTCAGCATCTGTCACTTATTCACTGCAGGCTTGAAACTCACTTGAAATATACTTACCTTTACAGACTCCAGGAGCTTATCCTACACGGCCTTCATACGCATTGTGTTTCTTTTTCTTTTTTTACTTCTTTTTTGTTAATTTTCAGTTTGGTGCCATGCGTACAATAAGTTGGCTACCCTTCAGCTTGGGACGTGTGTCACGCATTTCGTGTCGTATCGTATAATTCAATGCACAATACAATACAATACAGTACAATATAAAAACTTATCTGTACGACAAGTACCTGTTGTAACGCCATATGTAACGTAAAATGTTATGGGTGCATGGCAGTTAGCATGCGGCTTAACCTCAAGCTCTGTGTTTCAGGTCAGTATCGCTGTGGATCTCAAGTTGTTGCACTTGGCGTGCACAGTTTTGTTTGTAGACCTAAGCATGCGCCAGGCAAGCCGTCCAGACATCACGCTCTAATCGACGTGGTGTGCTGCTGGAATTCAAGTTTCCAAAGAGCCAACAGGTACTTGTCGTACAGATGGTAGGCGCCCTGACGGCATGTCTCTGAAGCGACGTCACCCTCACGTGTGCCAGGTGTTGCTTGTGCTTGTGTTACCACTGCACCATCATACGTGGAATCGTCGTCCCGCCAGGAAGGCGCTGCAGCCGAAATGGCGTCGTGACGCAAAATAGCCAAATACATGTAAGCTGGCAGCTCAACACACTTTTTGCCGCGCGATGCTATGCATAAGCGCGGCCTATGCCATCATGCAGTGTGTGTGCGTCTGTCCGTCTGTCACGTTCGTACATTCTGTCAAAACGAATAAACACATCAAAATTTTTACACCGCCGGGTAGCCACACCATTGTAGTTTTTCCGTGCCAAACGGCATAGCGGCATAGCAATACTCCGACGGGAACCCCTTTAAAGGGACACTCCGGTGCAGATTGACCTATATTTTTTCTCGTTCTATAAAAAGTTTAATATATAACATTTTCACCTACAAAGTTTGGACTCTCAATTTTTACCGTAAAGGGTCAGAAATTTGAAGTTTCATTCTGACGCTGGG
>Ga0209149_1002164_pt1 | contig 10779 bp, 7 predicted proteins | sample WorMetTyACAVOLI2_FD_187423 | JGI IMG/M metagenome (GOLD analysis project Ga0209149, IMG submission 187423) | Marine gutless worms symbiont microbial communities from Max Planck institute for Marine Microbiology, Germany - Olavius algarvensis... ...
GTTACTAGCCCGTACTCCCGACTCTATAACCGACCAACGAGGTGGGTCTTGACCCTAACAAATCCAGGAAGCTGACCAACGAGGTGGGTCTTGACCCTAACAAATCCACGAAGCCGACCAACGAGGTGGGTCTTGACCCTAACAAATCCACGAAGCGAGGATTTTTTTAAAACTGTTACTAACCCATACTCCTAACATTATCCGACTATGGGGGTAGTTTTCGGGGGTGGATATTTCCAGGGAGCGAACCGTAAAGAACATAGGTGCATAAGAATGTCATGAAAAATTATATTAAAACATAAACTAGGTTGGGTATAAATGCTCGACCACACCACGCCAATAATGTGTACAGCCTCCACTGTCTGCGGGCAGAGAGTCATTTTCAAGACTGTCGTCCTTGCATCCATGGCGTTGCTGCTGCATATGCGTCTCGATGGAAAATGTCAGAGGTCGTCGTCCATGGTTACCGTTTGCATCGACTGCCTATGCGGTGCCACACCCACAAGTGAAGACATTGGAGTTTCGCTATCTAGGAGACCGCAGTATGGAACAGTCTGTCGTCTGGCCTGATCGACAACAGCTTGTCACTAGACACGTTCGAGTGAACGTTGAAACTTATCTCTTCGGACAATGACGAACACCATCCAGCGCCGCAGTGGCGTTTCACTGATTTTGACACCGTTCACAAGTGTTCCGACTTACCGTGCTTACCCGAACGACTCGAAGACTCAAATATTAACAAGAACTTAGCTATCGCAAACAGATCGCGCGTAAGCTGCGCATATAATACGTCGACGACAGTAACCCCATGACCTTGAAATCTAGGTTTCATTGGAAATAGAACCATTAGATACATCATACACGACTTACTAATTTTGTCGAGTTATTTGACGTTGAATATTATCGTGACCTTGAAATATAGGTTAGAGGTCACTCAAGGTCATTGAAAATGGCACCGTTCGATAGACCATATACGACTTTCTATTGGTCGGCCATTGTAACTATAGCTCTATCTTGTACCATTTTCTAGTTATTAGACGTTGAATAATATCGTGACCTTGAAATCTAGCTTAGACGAGGTCGCTCAAGGTCATTCAAACTGGTACTATTCTAAAGCTTGAATGCGGTTTCCTAATCGCCTTCCATAGCAGCTATGGCTTTATCTTGTATCGTTTGCGAGCTACAGCGACTTATTTATTATTATTAATATAGAAATCGTAAAATTTTTATACCCCACCTGTATTTAGCACCCCCGGAAGGGGTGACCCCGTCCAAATTTCGTGAAGATGTTTGCTACTCATAAAACTAGAATGATTGGGCTACCGTGTGGTGAAGAAACTATGACAATTTGTTAAGCCGTTTCTATAAGAATACTGGAACGTGTCGGAAGGACGGGCGGACAGACGGACAGACAGACGGACAGAATTGCTATATCAATATCGCGCGTGCAGCTGATGCGCGACAAAAACTGAATGGAAGCTTGAACGTTGGACTCTCACTTAAACTGGAACTTATACTGCCGTTGATTTTGAATAGCACGAATCGTTTTTGCTACAATTTACCTTTTTAAACAAAATAAATAGATTATAGCTGCATTAACAAATGCTGTTGTGGTCATTTGTAATTATTAATCGTTTTATTTTTTGTAACTCAGTTGCTAAAAGGTGAAACGGACTTCGTTTTCTACTTTCTTCGAGTATGCAATTTATATTGATAGCGTTTAATTATTTATATTTAACCGACGACAACATTCACAGTAACTGGCACTGCGGGGACGAATTGCGACGTTAATCAGATTCTACGCAATCTTCCACTGCACCGCGTGTGGTCTAGTACCAATGATATTTTCACTAACTGAAATTAGAAGTAAATTTTTGAAAATTAATTCAGAAAAAATAACAAGAATGTTGTGATTTAAAAAATTATTTCGAAAGCGAAAAGTAAAGAGCAATTTTGATGAGATTTTAGTGCAATAGAAATTAAGTTATCAACATAAATTTATATTTGAATTGTTGTTGGAGTACCATTGTCTAGTATGCCTCACCAGCTTAGAGTCAGACATTGGTCGTATAAATGCATTATTTTGCAAGGCACAAGGCAGCTTACCGACCAAACATAACGCTGTAAACCAGTTTATAGAGACAGATGATACAAAACAGTCATAGTGACTGGCATGGCACTGCGAGGAGAAACAGAACCCTACGCCATTGTCCATTGTCTACATCAGCTACTGCCCACACATAGATCAAATCAATACTCACTCCGTGAACGAGGACATCCATTTGTCTTACACACAGTCAACACTACCTTCATCAGAAGGTTTCAGTGGCGTATTTAAGATTTCAGTAAGGAGGTGGCGAGGCGCTGTAGGCGTTGAGGGGAATGGGATTTGGTGGAGGGAGCTGGGCCCCTCCCCCCAAAAAAATCATTTTTATCCCCAAAATGATAAGTTTGGGTGCATTTTCCCGCAGTTATTAACAGGCAGAAAACACGGACAGTTACCAGAAGCCTTGGGATACGGATTTTACGGTTCAATCGCGAAACGAAAAAAAAACAGTGCAAAAATTATCCCAAAATTCACGGTCAGACCAGGGGGCGGTCGCACCATCGCCCCCTGAATACACCACTGGAAGGTTTACTCCTCACGCAGTGTTTATCGCAGTCCCATTGTCATTGGTACTGGTAACTATTTCTAGGATAAAAGTAAATTTAAACATGAGAAACTGGATGCAAAAAGCGAAGTCCTTTGCGAGCCACACGGCACACTGGGCGGCGCTGATCTCCGTTTCAGTAGTCTTCAGCCAGACACCAGCTTACACTGCGAAACCACGGATACGGGGTTAGTGCATTGCGCGGTGTGCCTGTTGGCCCCCAGCTTTCACTGGTACTCATTCGCCTACCCACGAAGGGATGGCCAGGCTGAGTTGACCTGGGTGGCTGGTAATACACCGATATGGTTTACCCGCCCGCAGACGGTTACCCATACTGGTACTAACCGGGCCCGGCGTAGCGCAACTACGTAGATCAAGACCAATGCGTTAATACCAAGCCAGACCGCCACCCCGCCAACTTAAACTGGATGAAACACATTACATTAGAAATTAGTTCCAGTAGTAAAATAACACTGGCTGTGACGTGGGAACGGTGCGTGCGCGCGGGGCCGCGGGCTGCGGACCACCCTCGAGGCGGCTCGGACCACCCTCGAGCGGTCGGCAGCATGTGACTGGTGTGCGTGTGGTCAGTGCTCTCAGCAGTCAGCACTGCGCAGTAGCATAGCAGCAGATTAGTAATGATGGACTTGCGCGACTGACGAATAATCCCGAACGTCTAATGGACAACCAACCGTCGACTGTGCTGGAACAGTACAGTCGAGTTTCGCAGCTCATGAGATGACGAAACAATTCGAGCGTCGACGACGACGCCGTAGGACTCGGCGGTATGGATAGCTGCGAGGAAACGCGAAAAACTGGCGGGAACTTCGTGACGGACAGCCCGACGGCGTGCCAACAGGAGGAAGAAGCCGACTCCTGCGGCGAGCTGCCGGTCAGCGGCGGCCTCCCGGCGACCGTGCCCGGTGGTCCGATTCACCGTCGATGCTCCGAGTTATACCCGCCGGGGACGGCGTCTCGCGGGATCCCGATGGTCGGCGGGCTGAGGCAGGGCAAACGGGATCGGCGACTGTCCGATCCCGGCCGACTGGAGGTGCCGCTCCTGCGTGTCAGCCTGCACGGAGATCCGTCCAACGGCGATCGCTGTCTTCAGCCCGGAGTCCGGCTGTCTGACCCTCGTCTCGACGCCATCCGGTCGCTGTTGGAGAGCGGGCCGTGCGAGGTCGGCGAGGCGCTCCCGACAGCTGCGCCGTCGTCTCCGCCACTGCACGGGGCCGGTCTGCCGCTGCGGTCCAAGTCGTCGACGGCCGACGTCGCGGCCAAGTCGCGGCAGGCTCGCTGGGACAGCCGTCGACTGTCACTGCCGACTCCGGCCCCGCTGGCGTCGCCGCCGCTGTGGCCGCGCCGGGCGAGCGGCGGCGGCCCTGGAGGTTCGTGGCTCCCGGAAGAGATGGGCGAGGCGATGGGCGCCGTGTCCGGCACACCGACCGGCGAGTTCCCGACCGGGTCGCCTCCGCCTCGGCCGGCGCCGATCGCGTCGTGTGAGCAGGCGACGGCAGGGGCGGTGTTGAGACGACGGCGTAGTGTCTCCCTGGACCAGTCGTCTCGCCTCGAGGCCATCAGCGAAGAGAACGCGTCACTGGCAGCCGCTCTGAAGGCTCGCAAAGCTGAGCAACTACAGTCGACCGACTGAACTTCACTTCATTTTCAGCTCGTCGACATTAACTGGCCGCCATCTTTTCCCGACAGCTTCTAAAATCTGCGACTGGCTGTACCCCCTCCTGTTTGACGGCGTCCTTGCTCAGACGGAAGAATATTCGAGGAAAAAGAAAGACAACAACGACAGAAAAATATAACAAAGGAAGTATTATTAAGAGTAAAAACAAAAAAAGAAGTAGAAGAAGAAGAACTTAGCAACAACGGACACAGCAAACCTCGCCCCGCGCGCATTTACCGACATTCGCTAGATGACATCACCAGTCCTTGGCGGCTTTTTTGGCCACTTGATCTGGATTTTTGTCGAATTTGGTCCAAAATTTAACAGCGTGATTGCAGAACCATTCATGAAAGTTTCATGAAAGTTTCACGACGACAGCTTTACACGTTTCGTTTCCTGTAATATTGCTGACAAAAAATTTTAAAAAGTTAAAAGTTAAGTTGTTCTTTTTCTTTGCTTTTTGTAATATACCATTTTATTGGTAAATAAAGATTTGCAAAAGAAATACATGTGCCACCAAAAACAACGACGGGACGAGGCAACAGCAGCGACGACAAGTGTCAGTTGATTGGCGTATATGCTGCAACTGGTGAAACTGTTGCTAAAACTGTAAGAGCTACGAGTATTATGTGTTCAGGTTGTATCAACCATTTTTTCCGCTCTTAAAGTGACAGTGTCTACAAAGTGGTATTCTAGTCAGTATCGCATATTTTGAATTATTTGGGGAAAACAACATAGTATCATTGCTACAGACCGCACGAGACGAACTTTGGCTTGAATTTATAGATTGTTTTTTTTCGGAGAATTTTTTCGTTTCATCATTTTCAGAAGACCGATGTATTTTTTATTCGATTTTCGTCAGTTGCTTTGCAGCATTCTGCGATGTCGGCCGTATTTTGGGCTAAAAGGTAGTACACGTACTGTGCGCAAAATTGATGTCAAAATGTGTGAAAGTATATACGTCCACGAACTCATTCACATTCGTCGCCGCCGTCAGGAAAGGGTCTCCAAAACTGGGTTCCCGCGGCCCCAGAGTCGTTAATCGGGCTCTGTCACAGTGTCAGCATAAAGTCGAAGCTATTTTTGTGCGTCGATGTAGAAACATTTATCAGTATGTAATCATGTGATACGGCGGCCAGACGACACCGTCGTCGTACGTTGTCACTGTGGCATTCTGTGGACGTCGTAGTTGCAGTTGTTGTTGGTGACCGTGACTGGTGACTGAGTCTTAATCTGAAGCTGAGATGACAGTGTGTCGTGCGTCGTCGGTCATATCGGTCACCATATTGAATATTTGGATGGATCACGTGGGGACCTCCCAGTCGGAAACGTTTGGAAACGGGTTTTCTATTTTCGTTGGCCAATTAAGCGCTGACTGATGCTTGCCACTCAGGAACTTGAGGTGTGTTTGCTGTCTCATGAAGTGAATGAAATACCGATAATGTTGATGCACTTAGTTTTGTTAAAGAGTGATTAGACGACCAAATGTTTGTAGTTGAATGCTATGTTCACGAAACCTGCAGTGTCCGGGGTCACATTTCTATTCGGGAGTTAGTCAACCACGGCGCATACTGACTGTTGCTTAATTTTGCGCCTTAGAAATACTCTTACTTACTTACTTACGTGAGGGGTCACGTGAGTCTCGGTCAGTTGTTCAGTGGGTCACGTGACTCATCGGTCAAAACAATTGACGCGCTGTCAACTCTGATCTGAAGTCTTGAACTTTGTCGTTGTTTTGTGCGAGTTTCGTTCAGTAGGCTAATAATCCACTTCATTAGTTAATGATTATTGTAATGTGCATATGATTTCGTTTCGTAATCGGCGTGTTCTTAAACGCGATCGAACAATCGGAACAAACTGCTCACAGCAACCACTCCCAGCGATGTGGAAAAATCTGTCGCGTCACGTTCCACGCCAACGTTCCACATTTAGTGGGCGCGGCTGTTTATAAGATATATCCACGAAACAGCCAATTACATGGGGGGATAGGTCGTTTTTTCTGATCGCTTTGACTGATTTGCTCCGAGCGATTTCCTCCAACCGATCCGGTCGCGTTCTAGAACGCTCCAACTGTTGTGTTGCGTTTCGTACAACATTGTGATAATGTCGGTGGTGAAACACGTCGTAGGACTATTGCGCAAACCCGGTATGTAATATGAAGAATAGATTCAGCAATCTTTGCGTTGTACTGAGGCGAAATTGTGGCTAAACGTTTCTACAAAATTTTCGCTCCTTTGTATACTGGAACGATAACGTCGCATTTCGAACAGACACATTTTAGCAGAGATGAAGGCAAAGTGCGGTGTACGTCTGCAACTGTACATTGTCATCACGACACGTCACACTGTACGTCACATAGAACATGGTTTTCGTGTCGTCCCACGCGACGTGATCTGCATAGTTGATTTGCATAAAGCCGTGCCTGTAAAGCAAACCAATTACGACAGCCGACCCACACAAATCGATTCCACACCGTCTTCGTGCTCATAGTGTCGAAAGCCAATGATCGACGGTACCGGTATGTTCTTGAAAAACGTCAAACGCATAGAGTTAAATTTTTATCGCGCGTCAGCATACTGACGCGCGATAATGATATAGCAAATCTGTCTGTCCGTCTGTCCGTCCGTCCGTCGTCCGTCTGTCTGTCTGCCCGTAACGCTCCGGTATCAGATGAAAACGGCTTAACATATCGTAACAGTTTTTTTCACCATACGGTAGCCCAATCATTCTAATTTTACCAGCATCAAACATTTTCATAAAATTCTGATGGGGTCACCCCCTACGGGGACACTAAATACAGGTGGAGTATATAAATTTTGAGATTTTCGACCAATAAGTCGCTATATCTCACAGACGATACAAGATAGCGCCATAGTTACTATGGAAGGCGAATAGGAAACCGTACCTAAGCTTTTGAATGGCACCAATTTCAATGACCTTGAGTGACCTCTAACCCCGATTTCAAGGTCACGATATTATTCAACGTCAAATAACTTGAAAATGGTACAAGATAGAGCTATTTCTACAATGGCCGACCAATAGAAAGTCCCATATAGTCTATCGAACGGCGCCATTTTCAATTACCTTGAACGACCCCTAACCTGGTTTTCAAGGTCACGCCATTCTTTGATACTGAATATCTCACAAACGGCTACAGATACGGCCACAGTTGCTATAGAAGGCGAATAGGAAACCGCACCCAAGCTTTCGAATGGCACTAGTTTCAATGACATTGAGTGACCTCTAACCCCGATTTCAAGGTCACGATATTACAAAACGTCAAAAATCTCGAAAATGGTACAAGATAGAGCAATATTTGCAATGGCCGACCAATAGAAAGCCGTATATGGTCTATCGAACGGCGCCATTTTCAATGACCTTGAACGACCCCTAACCTGGTTTTCAGGGTCATGCAATTCTTTGACACTGAATATCTCACAAACGGCTACAGATACGGCCACAGTTACTACAGAAGGCGAATAGGAAACCGCACCCAAGCTTTCGAATGGCATCAGTTTGAATGACATTGAGTGACCTCTAACCCCGATTTCAAGGTCACGATATTATTCAACGTCAAAAAACTCTAAAATGGTACAAGATAGAGCTATGTTTGCAATGGCCGACCAATAGAAAGTCGCACATGGTCTATCGAACGGCGCCATTTTCAATGACCTTGAACGACTCCTAACCTGGTTTTCAAGGTCGTGCCATTCTTTGACACTGAATATCTCACAAACGGCTACAGATACGGCCATAGTTACTATAGAATGTGAATAGAAAACCGCACCCAAGCTTTCGAATGGCACTAATTTCAATGACCTTGAGTAACCTCTGACCCACATTTCAAGGTCACGATAATATTCAACGTCCAATAACTCGACTAACAGTAAGTCGTGTATGATCTACTCAATGGTTCCGTTTCCAGTGACCATGAGTGACCGTTAACCTAGATTTCAAGGTCGCGGGGTTATCGTAGACGCCCTCGACATATTGTGTGCGCAACTGACGCGCGATCTGTTTGCGATAGTTAAGTTCTTGTTTACACTTGATATGCTGACAAGTTCGAACGATTTGGCAAGTAGGCCCCCGTAAATTTTCCATCTATACCGCGCCTGATTTAAGCGAGTATAACAGTGTAACCGCGTGACGTCTAGATCTTGTTATAACAGCGGTTTGTCTGTTTTTCATTAAAGTACTACAGCAACAGCATAACGTGTCCGACGGTATGTGTGTCTTGTACTCGGCGGTAGCTCGGATAGGCTTCTGTTACGATTGAAGATACGCCGCGCGGACGCGATTTGTTACAGCCATCATCTGCGGTACGTCGGTCTACCGGTGATACGAACAGAGGCTGCGCTTTTCCATGGGTTGTTATTGTTTAGGTGGTTTCACCTGCAGTCAGAAGAACACCAAACGATGATCGTGATTCTGTGTGTCAGTCCGTGCCGTTAACGGAGAACACGCGTAATAGTTTGTCAGTGGCGTATCCAGCAGTTTTCACTGGAATGTCGCGGCGGCCAGAACGCCAAAGCTCGAGGCCTAAAAACCGACAGTGGGGGTAGAACTCTTGGGGAGGAGCCGTTTGGGTAGGGGCAGGGAGCCCCTCCTTATCAGCCTGGGGGGAGCTTGCGGAAGTGCTGTAAGCCCCCCCCCATCGGCTCCAGGACGAAGTCCCACTGGCATGAATGTTTCTTGCATTCTACGTGTAGTTACTTCAGACCGCCTCTCGTAGCACTTGAAATTGCTTTACTGGTCTTTCATCTGACCAGTAGGGGATCTGAACCTCAGCAACCCCTTGATACGCCACTGCAGTTTATTGTGTGTCTTGGCATTAGTGTTAACCGTAACGTGTCGTGACGTTGTAGCCTACAATTTCGAGCTCATCGTAAGATAGAGCCACGTTATTTTGACGAAAAAAATAATTACGTACGTCGTACTCTTATCGTGCTTGTGCTGATTTAGAAATATATTTTGTGCTAAAATGTTGGATATTTGTGATGAATTTCAGTCTTCTGTCGTGGACTGTTGTGACAATATACGTCGATACGCACCATAGGCCTATATTGTATAGCCACGTTCGGTACACTGCGGCACCTAGAAAGTCATCAGGAAAACGATCCTACACTAAATCCGTTTACTGATATCAGACACATCAAAAGATCACAAAAATAACTCAATACATAGATTACTTTAAAGCCTAATCATAACTGAAATATACAGGGTGACCCAAAACAAAATCCCGGAAAGTAAAACCATTTCAATTAATTTTCAAATTGACGGCGGTTACTTCGGTATTCAATGGCATACTGTATATGTCGTGACACATTTTAAGCAAGACGTTTGATTACATTTTATGAATACCTACAACATAGACACAACAAATAGCTCAGCTGTTGCAGAGAAGCCGCGCGACGCTCCGTCTCCAAATTGTAGTTGTAGTTTTAATAGTATTAGTAGTAATGGGTAGTAGTAATAGGTAATAGGTAGTAGTAGAGGTAGTAGCAGTAGTATAGTACTAGTATAGGCTCCGCTATGCATAGCGTCGCGCGGAAAAAAACTATTTCTGGTAAATTTGGCTAATTTGGCTGTTCCTCATCCCGTCAGGTTGTTAAGCTATTTTGCTTATTACGACACCGTTGGCGATAGAGCAAGGCTTTAGGCTTTGGTGCTGTCCATCTGTTTGTCCATTTGTCCGTCTGTCGCCAAAATGCGTACACAAAACACGATTTTCTCAAAAACTAAGAAATTTAGAGCTGTGGTCTCTATTGACGACCGGAAGTCCTATGTGGGCTTTTTAAAGAACCCATTATTGGACCTAAAATTCAAGATGGCAGAGATCCGCCATCTTGAAAATAGTGAAATTGCCATATTTCAACGAACAAGTAGCTCTGCTGTCGCAAAGAGGCCGCGCGATGCTTCGTGTCTGTCAGTAGTTAGCTTCAACAGTACAAAACGTCGAGTAGAGTATTTTATTGTTAGTTACGTAGGCTACAGATTTATCACCGCGTGCAGTTAAATGCGCTGTTCTGTTGTCTTTAGCGTAACAAACGTTGAGGCTTCTTGTCATAAACGTTTCGTCGTCTTCTCCCGCAATCAATACCACCGCTTACTACCAGCCGACGATGTGTCACAACTTGCGGCGGGACGGTGGCCGTGGTCCATCGGCGACCGTGTTTACAACAGATATAAAGCGGGCATAGTAGGCTTACTTCATCAGTGTGCGCTCCACCTAAAAATCGGGCTATGTCTATTAAACTGTAACGTAACGTAGTATGATGCAATGAACTGTAAAACGCACAACTGCTGTGAGGTAGCATAATGACACGTTTTTAAGCGCCTCACTTTACTTTAGTAAAAGAGGCGCTTATTGAGATAGGCTGTGTCGTGACGTCGTTGGTCGTTGGTTGGTTGTCACGCGCGTGCACTGTGGCCAAACGGTGCATCCTAGGCCTA
>Ga0209149_1002165_pt1 | contig 10777 bp, 9 predicted proteins | sample WorMetTyACAVOLI2_FD_187423 | JGI IMG/M metagenome (GOLD analysis project Ga0209149, IMG submission 187423) | Marine gutless worms symbiont microbial communities from Max Planck institute for Marine Microbiology, Germany - Olavius algarvensis... ...
CAACCGAAATGCTCTCGGTGCTCCTCTCTTGTGAGGTTGTAGCTCCAGCTCGAAGGTTGTTGATCATTGCAACGATATGGACATGGGTCGAGTCATTGCAATTCAATCCATTTATGCCAACCCAACGCAACCCATGGGTGGACCCAACCCACGTCCATGTCTGCGGTCCCTAGCTCTAAACCTGACCCTAACTGTGACCTTGACCCTAACCCTAACCAAAACCCTAAAACCAAACCACCAAACCGCAGGACTGCCGGACCGCAGGACTCGTAAACCGTTAAACTGTTGTAAACTGTAGATATGTACTCGTACGTCCAGAGATGGAAAGTAGGCAGACAGTGATTATCCGCGACGGGGGTTTCTGTCTGGGCAATCGTTGTGTCGTATATATATATATATATATATATATACATCTTTATTCACCAAAATGGTAGATATTGCCTGGAAGGTTGTTGTTAGGGAGATGTCCTGGGTTGGGCATGTAGCAAAGCGACTGAGCTGTGCCGTGGTTGACATGCTGTGGTTCGTCGTACGGGAGGCATTTTCATGACACCAACGCCTCTCGGTCGTTCCTCGTCTCATTCTGACCAGATTTGTTCTGAATGATGATCGATCGTCTTAGATACTAAGCTTCTTTCGGAGTTTCTATAGCCAGTTAAAGGCATGCACAGGACAGACGGACGGGATGCGATGCGTAATGCGGCTTTCAGGAGGGAGGGCCGCATCACAATAGGCTATTATAGCAGTGTGGAGGTTGCGTGGTATCATCGTGCATGGCGGCTTGTCTTGTCGACCACCAAGCGCCACCAGATTTACGACGGTCGTCTAGCAGGACTTGAGATGCCAGAGACACGGACGGTGGACGAGGGAGGCGGAAAGCGTCTTCCAGGCTGCAGGAAGGAGGCAGGAAAACTGCCGTCGAGGTAATTGATATGATAAATCGTCTCCGGGACCGGCGAGGATTACGCCTGATCATTTGTGTATACAAATGTCCCGTCGGCTGGTCATACACTGATTGGACATGTGCAAACATCCAGCCGGGCCTCCCAGGATCGGCGCCGCTGACCGAGCCGGTCCATCGCGGTCGCGCGGCCGGGCCGGGGAGACGACGGCGGTCAGTCGGGGCAGGCGGGCGCGATCGCGGCCGCTCCGTCGCCGGTTAATGCCCGATAAATCAGCGACGGCGCTGACGGCAGAATATCCTCGTGTCGCCGGACGGCGCATCATTAGCCGACCGGACGGACGGACCGGTCTGACCGCTGTCCGAGGTCTCGGCAGTTGCTGCAGCTGGCCGGTGGCCGCCCCGCCCGCCCCGGTTGCGTTTTGTCCGTGTCAGCCCAAGACAAATGGCGCCGGCGGCAACAGACGCAGCAGGAAACGAGACGGAGAACGCGCGGCGGAAGTAGAGAGAGATGGCAAAGACGTCGCAGGACCGACTGACGTCACTGCTGACGTCACTACTGCAGTTGCAGTCAATTTGTTGACGACGCCGCTGCTGAATGTGACTGCGTCGTCGATTAAGTTGCTCTTATACGCTGCTCTAATGACCGGCTGTAATTATTTTAATTCCCCCAAATCAGACCAATTTACTAGAATTCGCGCTGCTTCGGAGAGATAATTACTGTCATTTTCTGTAAACCTAGTGTGATATGGCAGTACAAGTATGAGCTGTTCTATTTTTAGCGCGCGCCGTTGATTAAAGTCGGAAAGCTTAAGCTTTTAGCTTAACAGACGGCTGTTATAATGAATTATGCAAGTACTTAGCTATCGCAAACAGATCGCGCGTCAATACGACGAGGGCATCTATAGGCCTGTTTCCCCGTGACCTTGAAATCTGTCTTAGAGGTCACTCAAGGTCATTGAAACTGGTGCCATTCGAAAGCTTGGGTGCAGTTTCCTACTCGTAGTGAGATATTCAGCGTCAAAGAATGGTGTGACCTTGAAAACAGGGTTATGGTTCGTTCAAGGTCATTGAAAATTGCACCATTTGATAGATCGTCTACGAGTTCCTGTCAGTGTTCCATAGTAACTATGGCGCTATCTCGTATCGTTTGCGAGATATAGCGAGTTATTGGTTGAAAATCGCGAAATTTTATACCCCACCTGTATTTAGCGTCCCCGTAAGGGGTGAATAATTTCCCGAAGATGTTTGATACTCATGTATAGTAGTGAATATTATCACTATTGTACACATTAGTTAAGTTTGCTAAGTCACATCACTTGTTGTTATCCTTTGTTTGTATACTGTACATTGGTTTGTTTGTTTAAATTGTTTGTTTGTATTTTTAACTTTCTGCTACCACTTGTGGTGAATAAAAATGTTCAAAACTAGAATGATTGGGCTATAAGTGGGCTATAAGTGGCATGAGTATTGAACATCTTTATTCACCACAAGTAGTAGCAGAAAGTTAAAAATACAAACAAACAATTTAAACAAACAGACAAACATAATGTACAGTATGCAAACAAAGGATAACAACAAGTAATGTATTGAGCTTGCTTGTTTGTTAGCTGTTTCGGTACCCGGAAGAAGGTCGTATTGTCAATTTGTCAGTCTAAAATTACGCGAGATATTCATTATTTAAGACAGATCTTAAAACAAGACCGTCACCGCGCTGCATCTAACTGCTGTTTTGAAAAATATTGAAGCTGCGTATTTTTGCAGTTACGTACTGTTGCCTGTATCAACATCTATGTAGTTTATGCAGAATTTAGCGATTGTTTTGGATTTTAAATATCAGAGCAATGTTTCCCAAATGACATGTGACGATGTATTGATTGTATTACGTGTTTGCAGCATCCGTATCCGTCTGAAGACCAGAAAAAGGAATTGGCAGAACAGAGCGGCTTGACTTTATCACAAGTTAACAACTGGTGAGTTACACATCCCGCTATATGTAAAATGACAACGAAAATTTATAAGCAGCAATATAATTTATAGTCTTTTAAAGACATAGATTTTGATGTTATCAATGTATGTACAGATTGCAAAACGATTGTAAAATATACAGTTTACACGTGACATTTATGCCAATCTTTATTCACCAATGCTATAGTAGATGATAAAAAAACAAAGAAACGAAAAAGAAAAACAACAAACTTAACTAATAAGTATTTAAACACAAAACTTAACTAAAACCACTTTCCGACGACAAGCATTCTATGTATGTGTGTGATATAATTTTTCCCGTCATTTTTATTCGACAATCGAAGTAATTTATATTAACGTACACTAGACGTTTTAATGCATAACGGCTGCAGCAGCTGGACTGTCGTAATGACAAATCGTGTTCTTCATGGCCTTGCCGAGTGAATGTGTACACGAATTACGCGATCGTTTCCAACTGCAGCGTCGCTGACTAAATCTCCAACTGCAAGCCGCACTCAATCAGAGAGGCAGAGAGAGAACGCGAAGAACGCGATCGTTTGCACGTAATCTTGAGATCCCTCAGAAATCGAGATCTTTATTAATTTCGTTGTCCCTTACTATAAAGTAAGCGAAGCATTTACGTGCAGGCCTAACCAATCTTCATTGCCGTTTCGTTAACGGTGTTGACTGCAGATAATGCATAGTAGCCGACGTGTTAGCGGCCGCCATATCTGTCTCTATATTCTACGCATCCCGGCCTGCATTGCGCGCTTCAGCACCAGCAGCCGCTGAGCATCTTCATCAGAGGCGGGCAGGGTGCCGTTCCCCGGGAGAGCGGCGTCGGCGGCCCGGCCCGGTCGGTGCCCGTGGGTCAGCGGGCCGGGAGGCGAGCTGCTGCGGTTGAGCGATCGCCGGCGGCCCGGTAATGACGCTCTCCGGTTGACGTTATTCGTCGTGACAGTCGCTGCGGCCGCCGACGTCGCATTAGACGGCGCAGCGAGCGGGCCTGGGAGGCTGCGCCGGGCGACCGACCGACGGCGCCAGTCTATTGGCCGGCCGGCGTCGTCATCTCGCCGACTCTAAATCCAGTCGACTCGCTTCTGCTGCTGCTGCTGCTGGACGCTTTGCTAGCCATCTGACGTCACACTCACGCATCATCCATCACATTGTCGCCGCGATTTATAGCAGTTAACCCTTTAATAGGCAAAAATAATCACAGTGGCACATCGAATAATATGAAGTTGGTACACTGGCTGTTGATGGTTGGGCTGTTACATTTGGTACAGCGGGGAGTGGACTGGGCGCTGCCGCAGCCCGCCCAGGCCCCTCCTCGCTGTACCAGATGTAACAGCCCACTTATCAACGGCCAGTGTACCAGTCACCGTATTGCTGTATAATGGTCCGTTGCTGTGCGGTTTTAATGTGCCCATTAAAGGGTTAATTATGCTATTTGACATGAAAACACAGATTACACTTACATACGTTTTTTCTTTGTCCATATCGCGACCAGCGCCGCACATTCGTTTACGAGTTTTGATCCTCTATAAATGTAATTGTTGGCTTGATTGATTGATTGATTGATTACTTATACGGTCTGTCATTTCCTCGCACTAAATGTTTGCTGTATGTTAGCACCTTGGTGTTGATTTATCGACATCATCCCGCGTCTGGTCTTCCCTTCTTTCGTCTCTCTATTCGTTACTGCACCTGATGCTGACGTTATGTCTATACTCAATAGCATGTATAAATTAGCGCTATACCAGTTTTGCGTAACGTCTATATGACAGTGAAGTGCGTGGTATTTGCAAATTGTGCAATGTGCAAGGGCTTGCTGCGTGTCATTAAAATGTCATCTATCGAATAATAATGTATAATTTCTGTATTCTAACAATGAATATAAAACTCAAAGTTCCACCATGTACCACTTGTTGACATACAGCATGTCACGCGTACAAGAAACTTATATGTCGCTGATAGGTCGCGCTTATCAGCATGAACAGACAGGAACGCAATATTGAACATCTGAACATCTTTATTCACCACAGGTGGTAGCAGAAAGTTAAAAACACAAACAAACAATTTAAACAAACAGACCTATGTACAGTATACAGACAAAGGATAACAAGAAGTAATGTGACTTAGCTAACTTAACTAATGTGTACAATAGTGATAATATTCACCACTACATGGTAGATAATAAGAGCAAACATTGATAACAGATAAAGTTAAGTATAGAAACGAAACTGAGATATGAGGTTAACACACATAAAACAAGTATATACAAAAGGTACACTTTCTAAGCAGCGCATTATCATATTAATTTCTGGAGCTCGGCAAGTTCGTCCGACGCGACTTTTTGCACAGCGTGATACAACAAGTTACTGGTAGTTTTGTACTTTAGCTTCGTTAAAAATTTACTTTTTCTCCTACAGAGTGTGTCTGTTAGTGAATAATAATAATGCAAATGCCAATGATTATGGTGCTGTATCATGGCTAAGCCATTGCGAAAGTTCACCCGGTTTATTTGTTAAGCTCATTTCTCTTTCGTGCTACCATTTTATGGTGAAATAAAGATTTGTATTTGATGAATGTAGAACGGCGCCAACCGGCCGCCTACCCTGAAAACCACTTGTGAGTCTGCCTGTCCAGCGGACTCACAGTAACTCACAGTAATAGTAACTTTGGTCGTATTGTGCACAGTTTCCGACATAATTGCATCGCGAAGTACGTAATTCGCGAGTTTAACTTGATACTCTACTGTCATTAAGGGGACTTACACACGCCCTACTGAAGGGTGTCATTTCGAGTGACCTTGAGTGACTTGCGAAATATTCTAGGAGACGAAGCGTCGCGCGGTCTCTCTGCGACAGCTGAGCTTCTTGTTACTCATCGTTTCAGGGCCTCGCTCGGACTGTTTCCACGGAACTGCCGTGTGAAATTCCATGTCAAAAAACTACACCGTGAGCCATAAAACACGTGCCACTCGATATTCGTTCATAACTTTGAAAAACGTTGACCGATCTTAAAAATTCTCTCACTGTTATTCTCAGCGGTAAATTTGCCACGAGATCTGTGTCATATTTCCCACCACACCTACGATGTATCGCTACACTATCTTGTGAAAAACAATATCAAAAATAGCAAAATTCTAACGTATGTAACACAATATCACTGTTTAGACTTATTGTTGACAAAATTAACCAAATAAACATTAATTGTGTGTATACTCTTGAGTCACAGTAAGTGTTAAAATGTACTTCTTTGGCATAGATGCATGCACGGAAACATTTGCGACACTCATCAAATTCATGACATCCATGAACTGAAGCAGCGTCTGACGAAGGTCTGGCATGGCTTGGGACAAAGTGTCATTGATGACGCAATGGATGAGTGGCACAAACGTCTCTGGGCGTGTGCTCGTGTCAAAGGAGGGCGTTTTGAGCATTTAATGTGCTTCAAGAGCACACAAGCAAATCGCAAGCAAATCTGTGTTAACTACATCAACAGTATTGCACGTTCAGAGCACCGTTGCAAGCTTAAGTTGGGTTTTTCCGTGGCCGGGCTTTCTCGCAACACGTTTTAGGCCTGAGGGTTAGGGTTATGATTCGCGTTAGGCTCACATGTGATCGTGGGTATCAAAGTTAATCTCAGTTTGGGAGTCCCTTGGCTACCTGATGGTGAAATGCGCATGACCCTACGATCATTTGTTTTGAGTCAATACCAGCGTGTGACGGACGAAAATCGATGGGACTGGTTATTACATCCATGTAGTTTGTTCTTCATCTCGACTACACGTTATTAACCCTTTAGACTCCAGAGGCAATTACAGTGCCACATCGAATAATACGAAGTTGGTACACTGGCCGTTGACGGGTGGGCTGTTACATTTGGTACAGCGAGGAGGGGTCTGGGCGGGCTGCGGCTCCGCCCAGTCCCCTCCGCGCTGTACCAAATGTAACAGCCCACCCGTCAACGGCCAGTGTACCAGTCACTGTATTGCTGTATGATGGTCCGTTGCTGTGATCAGCTTTATTCACCAAAGGTAGACATAATGTGGCGATTAAAGGGTTACTATAATACGTTAGTTCCATTGCCGGATGACAAATCGTTCCGAGTCGCCCGTAATAACGTGGTCGCGTATACATCTGCATCATTAATATAAGTTCTCGGACAAATTATTCGTATGAAGATGACGACGTCGGCGCTGAGCAGGTGCGCTGTGGTGGTCGGTCTAATGAAAGTCGCTGATTGGTTCGACGGAGTCGTGACTTGTGGCTGACCGACATCGATCATTGATGCGCCAGTTAAAGAAACACGCTCATCATTCTCGACTGGATGGATGCACGATATCTGCTTGTAGTGATTTACTGAACATTTCCTAATAGGATCGTTTTCAACTTTTCATCTGCTACAAATCGCTATCACACTGTCACGCGGTAATGTGACTGTAAGGGCGATACCTCAGGTCAATGGGAGAGGGCAAATTTACTCGCGACAAAAGTGACAGGCCTATACAGTACAGCCAAATTGAAATAGGTGTTCGGAGATGGAGAAAACCCCGAAGACAACCCCCTCTGGAATCATTAATTTAGGGTTAGAGTTAGGGCCAGGGTTAGTGTTAGGCAACCCAACAAACGTCAGAGGCATACTGATGTGTAAGATCCTTATAGACGAATGCGCTTTAAGCAATTGGCGTAAATCGCGGATGGCAGAATACGTGGACGTTGTGTGGCCGACTTGGGTCATGTAAGCAGTGGATTAGTGCAGGCGACGTGAAAGCAGTGTGTTGCAGTAGTCAAGCCGAATCACTAGGATGATCGCCCGTTATGTGGCAATGATATCCCGGCTCTACGGTCACCTGCCGTCCTGCCCCCCCCCCCGACGACCGCTGATCGGCGCCAGCCACTAAATTAAGAACCATTAACAATTCCTTATGTTGTCGTCGTCGTCGTTGCTGTTCTGTCGTTGTTGCGGGGCATCGCTTTGTAGTCGCTGTTATCGTCTTATCCGCTCGTTCGTCGACTAGTCCGCTTCTTTGTGGCGCCCTCTGTAGACTGCAGAAGCGTTAAGTAAGTAAGTAAGTAAGAGTATTTATAAGGCGCAGTAATAAAAAAGCCACGATGCGTCGCAGTCCGTCTGAAACGTGAATGTTTTCAGTTATGATCTGTTCGTGTAAGTTCTTCGGCCGGAAACAGTCGTAACTGCCGTTTGATGACGAAGGAAGCTATAGAAATCTGTTGCTGACTTCGTGCGTTTTGAATGTACATTTTGAATGCCGCGCAACTGAGCCTATCCTGGCCTGCCGTCGTGAGGTGTCCGTCTGTCTCTCACGTTCGTGTATTGCATCGAAACGAGTAATCATATTCTCAAACTTTTTTTCACCATCTGGTAGCCCCACCATTCTAGCTACCAAAAGTTGCGGTAATATGCTGACAGTGACCATAAGGGGGGCGTCGAATGCAGGTGGGATATGAAACAAATCGGATCAGTATGTCGCTTTGTCTCGGAAACGATAGAAGACAGAGGTATAATTCCAATGGAACACTAATAGGAACTTACACACGCCCTACTCGACGATGTAAGTTCCAATGACATTGAATGACTTGAGTGACTTCGTAAAATTTCCAACGGCATTCGGCGTCGCGCGGCCTCTCTGCGACAGCTGAGATTCTTGTTTATGATATCGCGTTAGTGAGGTGCAGCGAACTGTGGCTACAGCGTGAGCAGGTGCTTGCACGTAGCCGTGGACTCCATTACGTTAATCTCACATTGACGACTGTCGGACGTCCAGTGCATGCCATAGCTCGACTTTGACTGATCGTCGCAGGTGCTGCCGGCGTGAAAGCTCGCGCGTCGAGCTCGATAACGCGCGGTGCATGTCGGGAGAGCACCTGTTCGCTTTGACACGTCCGTCCGGCCGTCCGTGCACGGATTTGGTATGGATAGATGAATCCGCGGTCCGTGCATCTAGTGACCGGCGAAAGACGCGGGACCCGGAACAGGCTGGAGGTCATTAAGGGTTCACGCCAATGCGTTCTGGACACATTAGACCGCGCGATGCGGTCGGTCGACGACGGCGATCAGTGCTGCGTTACAGTAGACCCAACGGTCGTGTGCTCAAGTTACTTCACTGACAAGCCGGCATCCGGACATTCCACTGGAAATATTCCCCCCGTACATTTCTCCCCCCCCCGGACAATTTCCCATCCCTGTTTACATATTGTAGGACATTCCCGCCTTCCACCATCACCATCTGCCGAGTGCCGGTATGTACAAAATTGATAGGTTAGGGCCAGGAGTACGGGTCAGTGCCAGTTTTCAAATTTTCGCCGCGGGGAAGTGCTAGATGGGGAGGGAAATTGTCCGGGAGGCGAAACTGTCCGGGGGGATTTATCCGAGGGGGGAATGTCGTACACTCGACCAGCCGCCGCCGGCCTGTTCTTGAAGCTTTGCGGCTGGGAAGGACGGCAAGCAGTGGAGCGGTTTAGCGTACGGCCAGATATACTGGTGATTATCGGGCGATTTAATTTCATGGCGCCGGAGTGTCTGGGACTCGGACTGGAAGATGATGGTTGTCTGGCTATTTGCAGCTTAGAATCTTGTATGTATACAAAGACTGATGAGTGTACATCAGACGTGGACGTATCCCCCTCGGACATATTCCCACCCGGGCATTTCCCCCGCCGGGACAATTTTCCTCATCACTTAGGACACCCCCCGGCTGTTAGAGCGAAAATTTGAAAACTGGCACTCATACTCCTTACGCTAACCGTCCCACTGCGTGGGGTCATCACCCTAGCCGACACACGAACAGAGGTGAGGAATTTTTTGAAAACTGGCATTAGCCCGTACTCCTGACCCTAACCGATCACCGCTATTAAGTTCGTATATATTGCAGATTGGCGGATGGTATGGATAGATGAACCCGCGGTCCGTGCATCCAGTGACCGGCGTCAGTGGAAGGGGGAAATGTCCCACACCATGTAAAAATAGAGGGGGAGTTGTACGGAGAAGAGAATTTCCGTGGGGATATGTCTAGGGGGACAATGTCCGGATCCCAGAGTGATGACGTAGACGCGGACACCTGTGTCCTTACGCACACTCACATACGCCGGATGCGTTCGTTTATCGATCTATGTGATAAAATTACGACCCGCCGTGCGACCCGCTACGACTCATTATTTTCGACGCTGAAAATCATTAAAAGTCGTGACAGCTGAACGTTGCGAACATTCGTCATCGCACGTGATGAATTGCGCTGGTCGTATCGACGCCGCCGCCGCGGCCGTCGCTTTTTTATTAGCAGACTCACGTGCTTTCATACAGTTCGAATTTTTTCTATATCTGTTTGGTCCGTTAGTGATTGCAGCTGAGCAGTTAATTTTGCGACATTGAGTCGTGGCAGTGCGTCTTTGGTATCGTCCTATCAAAGTATATATATAGCCAGCTGGCTATATATATATACTTTGGTCCTATGTCGCTGCACATGACTGTGCATGATGAGCCTTGAAAATGTCCAAACAATTCATACGCATTGTGCTTTGATCAGCTTTATTCACCGAAGGTAAACATAATAACAAAATAAAGAATAATAGAAAATATAAAATAACAAACTTAACTAGATTATTACAGCATACAGCAAAGCGCAGCTTATACTGATTAGATCAACTTTCTACACGGAAGTAATGTGACACTATTCATGATTAATACAGTCAATAATTATGAATTATGAAAATCTTTATTCACCAGAAATGGTAGCAATAAAAATATAAAAAAATAAATAAAAAGAAACAAAAACTTAACTAAGTTAACTAAGAATACATAATTAGGCAAACAAGATTGCAACTGACATCAACATAGCCTAACAGTGGATTACACAAACATTACGTGCACACGGCTCGATTCAGT
>Ga0209149_1002166_pt1 | contig 10776 bp, 10 predicted proteins | sample WorMetTyACAVOLI2_FD_187423 | JGI IMG/M metagenome (GOLD analysis project Ga0209149, IMG submission 187423) | Marine gutless worms symbiont microbial communities from Max Planck institute for Marine Microbiology, Germany - Olavius algarvensis... ...
GAAACACGTCATTTGAGCCATTCAGCGTAAGAATCGGTGCGACGGTTCGACCTGGGCGCGTGACCGAGAAAAAAAAACAGTATAACCAAAAAAGTCACATCGGGGTTATATTTCCCCTATTTGGGGGAAGCCCCCGCTGGGCCGATTCGACCCTAAAGTTGCACGGTGGGTGATGTCTGCGACGTAATCACGTGTGCCAAGTTTCAAATTGAAATCTTCATGGGTTACGATTTTACAGGGGGTCGAATTTTTGATTTTTGTATTGATTTTAGCATGGGCCTTACAACAGTGCAGCACGACTGCGCTGCCTGTGATTTAATTAGCTTTTATTGAGTCAAATGATGTGGCAGTATTGGTTTAGTTTAATAGCAGATTGTATGGTTTCTGGCGTTTGGAGGTGCTGTGCTTGATTGTTTGTCAGTCTGTGAGTGCATTTTCAGCCACTGTGACAGTGATAATGAATGATTTGACAGTGCTTAGTAGGCTGTAGCCTCTTTAGTATGATTTAATTTGTTAGGTGGCAATACAAACCTGACAACAGTTGAAATGAATGATGCGAAGAATTATGTTAATAACTTTTTTGTGCACTAAGTTTTCACTATCGGTCCTGTAATATTGTTCTTTTTATAAAAAATATGCAGGGAAATGTGTATAATTATGCATATTTACGTTATTAATTATTTGCTTATTTGCAGTGTTCTTATTTAGTAAGTGGGATGGGAATTGCTGGTAAATGGCTGTCATCAATAGCAGTGGGCACTGGCATACACGAGCCATAAGTCATAAATATGTTTGCGAAGGAATTTATGGCATTCAATGCTGCCTGTAACCACCAGTATGTTTTGACCATAGTGGTGATGGCGAGTGATTCTCCATGTGGCTTGTACCACGAAGGGTAGTAAAACAAGTATGTTGTCATCGTTATAGTTATGTTTGAGCAATGTTTAGTGTTGCTGGATTTGTTAACTTGTTTTGTTTGTTGATGGTGTGTCATACAGCGACTTTGGCACAAAGATAATCTCTGTGAAGCCGTTGGTGAAGCAGCTGCAGACTTTGCTGGAAGACCGCGACAAGATTGTACGCGATGAGACGAAGCTGCTTGTTGTCGAGATCTACCGGTGGATTGGTGCTGCACTGAAGCCTCAGCTCACGAGCCTGAAACCCGTCCAGGTTCTGTGCTCATCTTCTCATTATTTCTCAAGCCAGATAGTTGCAAGTACATAATATAATTTCTACATGGCGCTAATGAACAAAAGTCATAAAGCACTAGAGCCACAAAACAGAAATGTTTTGAGTTCGACATCCGGTTGATGGTGCTAGGCTGGGAGACCATTCCACAATTTATGACCGGCAACAGCAAACAACCTGTCAGACTGTCACTGAAGTGTGACTGTGCGGCACACCACAAGTGTGGCAGTCGAGTGGAGGTGAAGACGATTTATGTCAACAACAAGATGGCAGTCGTCAGCCAAGTACGACGGTGTCAAGCTGTTCACGCCTTCGCACAGGAAGCCAGTGTAGCTCACGGAGTGTTGGCAAAATGTGGTGCTGTTGCTGAGCACCAGAAACAAGCCGCACTTCCACATTTAGCACCAACTGCAAATGCTGCAGTAGGTTGTCGGAAGTGCTTTACAGCACAGAATTACAGTAGTCCAGGTGCTTCAGAATAAACTCCCAGACTAAGGTCTGCGGTGTTGACCGTTGGCGAGTGACTGGATGCTGGACAGTGACATTGTTCACTGGAGTCTTTGAACCCAACCATAGCCCGTAGGACTTGGTTGGGTTGAGTCGTAGTTGGCTGGCACCCATCTGTCAAGCATCCACATCATCCAGACAGTGAGAAAATCGCGAGATCTTTGTCCCAGGTGCCCTAATGAGCAGCATCAATTCAAAACACTGTAAGGGTGCCACTCAGATACTACAAATGTGTGCTTTGACTGTGTGAAAATGTCCAATGACCACTATGCTCAATGGCTGTGTTTTCTTTTTCTGTTTGTGTTTATTCTATACTGTGTCGCAAAGAACGTGCCAATTTTGGCAAGCTGTAGTTTTGACAAGCATTGATTAATTTTGATGATTTTTTGGTAAACAACATCAGCACACTTTTAAAAATATGTGTGTTCAACTTTCCTTGTCCCTCCACTTTTACTTACTTTATTTGCTTTGAAATAGCTGTGATGTACATGATGCGTTCTTACGTCACTCTATGCTCATGAGACAGTCCAACTTATTTAGCTGAAAACACCAGACTTTATCTTGCCAGATCTATGTCTGTCAAACAGTCTGGTTGACTACAAAATTTGAGGACAGATTCAGGAATGTGTGTACATTGAACAACCATATGTTACAACACCAGCTGCTGTGACCAGTGAGTTGAAGCAGCACCTCATTGACACATGGGCACGCATATCACAAAACGTCATCGACAAAGCATTTGGTCAATGGAGAAAGCAGTTATGTGCAAGCATGAAGGCAAAATGACATCACTTTGAACGTCTGCAAAGCTAAAATCGGCTCTTTTCAGAGCCAACACACTACACAACCTGCTCTTTTCAGAGTCAGCAATCGTCTACCAAAGAAAACACGTTTTGCGTCATTTGCATTACAGCTATTTAAAAGCAAATAAAGCCAGTAAAAGTGAAGGTACAAGGAAAGTTGAATGTGCATATCATTTTTTGAAGTGTGCTGATGCTGTTGACCAGAAATTACCAAAATTAACCCATGTGTGTTGAAACTGTAGCTTGCCAAAGTTGGCACATTTTTTTGAGACACAGTGTAGGACTTGTATAATTGTTTTCGTGTTACATTCGTGTTTTGTAGCTTACTGAATTAGAAGCTGAGTTTGAGAGTTTGCCTCCAGGCAAGCCAATGCAGACACGCTTTCTCCGATCACAACAAGATCTAAAAGCAAAGATGCTTGAACGGCAGGCACTGGGCGCTGACCCATCTGCTAACCAAACTGGTGAGAATACTTTGTGTAAATGTTCGAAATTCTGTGAGAACTTCTTTGAATATGCTGTCTTGCAATCCAGTTGTGCCATAGCATTTGATGGTGAATTTGTTAAGTACTGACAGAATTGTCTTTAACACATCATGACACTGACACAATGTAATGGTACGGAATGGCTTTATTTGTGCTTATATGCCATTAAACAACTGCTCAGTTATTCACTCACTCAGTGGTGAATTTTAACAGTTGATTAGTCAGTTAAATTTGTGATAATTTTTACTATGTGAAGTTGTGAACTTTGATTTCAGCAGACATTGTTGCAATGGTGTGTGAACTGTGCACTTTCCGTTGCTGTGTGACGGTAGTGTCAAGTTGCGTCGTCAGTATTGAACTATTTATAGATCTGAAGGAATGTGTGCAAACATCATCCTATATGTTGTAACAAGGGTGAAAAACACTTGGCGTGGTCGGAGTCGAGGCGGTGCAACACTGGGGCCCCGAAGTCGATGCCCTCAAACTACTGACAATGTACTGTTGTACCACGCAATTTCGTCGTAAACTTGGCCAAAAGTCCAGTTTCAGCGCTACGAGCACAGTGATGGTTTTTTTGCATTTTACCGCCAAATTTGGCGAACTTCCCAGGGGATGACTACGTGAGTCAGACTCATGACCGGGGGCGCTTTACAATAGATCTGAGAAGTCGCAGCTGACTGGCATGAGTTAGTAATACAGTGGACAGTTGCATCCACTGTGCAGCTGGCAGACATACCCCACCCCAGTCAGCCACATTAGACTTAGTAAGCAAATACTCATTTCTTATCTCACTGAGGGTAGGAGGCTTAGTTGGTCTGAGCACACAATGGGTTGGCAACTTGCTCAGATTTAAGACGTTTCTGTTCACTGTTTTCTATCGGTGATACTCCACTAATGTACATTGACTGGACAGTGCCACTTGTCATTTTGGTCACTTGAATCATTTGTGTTGCTACATACTTACATTTTCGTGTGACAATGATGAGACAGCAGTGTCACGCTTTAGATGAACAAACTCTATTTCCGTAAGTTGTAACAGGCTACTTTTGTGCTGTGTGAGTTGCAGTGACTGAAGGTGGTGGTGACACTGTTGATGCTGTTGATCCATATGAACTCATTGATCCTGTAGAAATTCTGTCTAAATTGCCAGCAGATTTCTATGAAAAAATGGCAAGATTTGTTTTTTTAAACGTTTTGTTGCTTACTGCATTGATACATTAATTGGGAGTGTACTGTTCAGAGTGAGTAGCATAAATTGCATCCATAACTTCTGAATACCTAACAACTGCACATTAGTGCATACATGGCAGCATCCCCGTATCTACCATTTACTGATGATCTCATAGCAAAGGAATCATTGTGAAGTGTTAAATGCATGTACAAGGTGATTGTCTGCAGAGTGAATACTGGTATTTTGGATCTTCATAACTAAATAGGATATGTTGTAACTTACGATATGACAATCATAGTTCTTGCCATTTCATTTTTTCAGCGAAGATGCCTTAACTGATAACTCACATGTGCACGTGTTGATAATTCAGATGACTGATATTTAAATGCTGGTTTTCATTATGTTCAGATTACCCTATGTACTTTATAATGGTTTGCAGGAATCAAAAAAGTGGCAGGAGAGGAAAGAAGCTCTGGATGCTCTGCAGAAGTTAGCTGAGGCACCAAAGATTGAACCTGGAGATTATAACGAGCTCGTCAGAATGTTGAAGAAGGTTGTTGTCTCTTGCTGCTCTAGTCAGCTGAGCTAATTCTCTAGTAATTTAGATTTCCTGGAGGTCGGAATCACTGCTGTTATTATTAATTAATGTAATAATAATTTTGTTTTTAGTTATTATTTTGTTAACAGTTATTCACTGCTTTACATTTTGTAGTTCTTATTAATGGTCTTGTTCCTCAACAAACAGCTAATAGTGAACGTATGTACAAAGGAGGCAACATTGTCAGAAAGAGTGGTCGTTGTAGGTTGTAAGCAAGGATGCCAACGTGTTGCTGGTTGGCATTGCGGTCAAGTGTATAGGTCTGCTGGCCACTGGACTGCGCAAGAAGTTCTCTGCTCATGCTGTTGGAGTATGTAATGCTATTACTGCTAAATGCATAGAATTAGTTGAAATTGTCAGTGAATGACTACTTTGTTATATTATCTCTACAAACGTCAGCATATTTGTTAGTGGACATTTTCTTTAAGAGTTCTTAGACTTTGCAAGTTGACATGACTGATGTCTAAAACTGCAATAAGCTAACATTTGATTTTTGACATCATTCAGTGGAACATGAGTCTTACGGAAACTTGGCAGCATTAAGCTGGAAACTGCAGTGAGAGATTCGGCGTGTAATTAAATCAGTATGTGTACATTCTGTACACGGACGGACACATGTAGCTGTGTCAACGTTGATGGCATGATGTCCGACTGGTTTGCAGTGGAAAGTGTTGTCCAGTGACCTTGCACCTGACCTTTTCCTAGGACCAATGGATCACATGATGGAATGCACGGTACACCGAGGTTTGACTGGTGTGACCCTGGGAAATCAGGTGTTCATTGATTTGGACTTTGCGGATGATGTTTCTTTGCTAGCAGAAATGTTGGAAGTCCTTGTTCTCACACTGACAGTTATGCAGGAAGAGTCATCTACTTTTGGTCTTCAGATAAATTGGTCAAAAACCAAAACCCTACAGGTTCCGTCTTCCACCTCTAGCTCAACAGTCCAGTTGGCAGATGGACATGTTGAAGTGGTCAATGCATTTGTCTATCTGGGATGCATGACATCAGTCTGGAAACTAAGTTATGCCTCTATCAGACATACATTGTACCAGTTTTGATGTATGGGTGTGAGACCACAAAGTACCTGTGCTCTCGTCTTGATGCATTTGACATGTGGGCGCTATGCAAGATCTTGAGGATACCGTATACTCGCCACGTATTAAATGTGGATGTCAGAGGAACCACTATGTGTTTGCAGCTTTCTCATCTGGTCACTTATAGACGTCTGTGGCTCTTTGGCCCAATTGCTCGCAGTTCACCTTGCGAGGATCACTACCGAGCTCTCGCAGCGGCTATTCGACAAGTACTGTCCAACTGGAAGTGGCCAATAGGTAGACATAACTACTATCCGACAAGTACTGTCCGACTGGAAGTGGCCAATAGGTAGACATAACTACACCTGGCTCTGTGCAATTGAAGCAGGCCTGGGCCAACTGAACTTTGACCTCACGACTACCTGGAGAAAGGCCACTACTTGAGATGAATGGTGGCATATTGTGGACACAGAAATGCTGCAGTGGAGTACACTATGAAAGAAAGAAAGAAAGTGCACATTGTACAATGCACTTCACTCACACTTGAACAACTGATTCACTTGAAACAGTTTGAGAGATAACTGTGATTGTTTCTGACATTGCCATGTGAGTGATAGTATCTGATGGTGCCTCTATGCTTGATGATGCTAGTTAGCATGTGTGATAACATGGGTAAGGCAAAGCTGATGTTTGGATGTGTTGACTTTGTTTGTCAGTGTGAGAGGACTGAACTGTGCGATTGTCACTGCAGTGTGTGGAGGTTTTGCTTGAGAAGTTCCGTGAGAAGAAACCAGCTGTGGTGCAGGCTCTGAAGGATGCAGTTGATGCTGTGTTTTGCACGGTTTGTGCCATCGTTAACGCTTCTGCCACTTTGTGAGATTTTGTCTGGGTTTCATTAGGGTTGTTAAAATCGTTTTTTCTTGAAAATTGATTATCGTTTGCTCAAAATCAATTTTTTTGGCTCAATTGTCGATTATTGTGACATCATACTGACTCATTAAGCTCTGCCATCAAGCTTGGACTGCTTGGTTGTCTCCCTGCAGCTTACATGGAGGGTGATTGCTGACAAACAGATGGACCGCTAGTAGCGGTGCAATGCATGGGTGCATGCGACGGCCTAATGGTGGCATCAAGATAGCATCAGTGTTACGTCATAGCTCGCAAGAGGCAGTTGATAGTATAATAATATAGTGAACAACTCGTGCTTTGATAAGACTGACAAAACAGACGCCGGTAGTTGTGTGACGTCATAAAAGACAGTGTGGGCGACAGAGGCCTGGCCACCCGCAGTGCGACTTAAAAGGCAATTGCTGCGGCGGTCTTTCGCTGGTACGCCGGTCATCTAGGGTTGGGAGATTACACGCTACGCAATGTCGTTTGCATTGTTTCATGATAATGGCAGGTGACATGTGACAGTTGTTGACTTGTTGTCGAAAAATAATCTTAAAGGCGGTCGTTACAAACGTTGACGGACATACATAAACTTGTGCACTGTGCCAATGTTGGCCAATTTACGACCGGACCACCGCACACAACGGGCAGCTGTAAACTGGGTGCATGGAGAGCTAGGCTTACAGTGTACAGCATGTATGATAATCAGTTAACTATTTACACACCGGCCGCTCAGCGCTAACTGCAGTTGCAGTATTCACATGTAGGCATTTTGAGAGTCAATAATGGAGGAATTAGAATAAATTTCGATAATCGATTATTCTATTATCGTTTAACATCCTTAGTTACCACGCGACGCGTATGCATAGCATGGCAAGATGTCTGTCTGTCTGTCTCTCCGTAACACGTGGCCAGTATTCTGTCAAAATGGTTATACGTATCCTCAAACTGTTTTCGCCATCGGGTAGCCAAAACATTCTAGTTTTTCTAGTTTGATCTTTAAATTTTAGGGGTGTAAATTTTACAGGGGGTTAAAATTTGGGCTTTTTCATTGACTTTTCCTATGGGCCTTAACACAGTGTAGCGCTACTGCGCTACCTGTGATTTCAAGGTCGCAATATTATTCCACGTCAAATGACTGAAAAGTGGTACACGGTAGAGCTATATTTACAATTGCAGACCAGTAGAAAGTCGTATATAATCTGTCGAACAGTGCCATTTTCAACCTTCTTCTTCCCGTATGCGTGTCGTTAACCATAACTGCTCAGCCACGAAACAGCGTCTTCATCCGCAGAGTGTAGCCGAGATAAGCCGCCATTCAGTTTTGTCAGGGGACAGGATTTGACAATGTGGGACATCGTGTGGGTCTTGCCACAAGGACACAGATCAGTGTCTGTAAGTCGCCATTTTTTTCTGCAGGCACCGCAGTGTCCCTGTTCCGCGCGAAAACGGTTCAGTAGAGACCACTGTTGCCGAGGGAGGTCGAAACCTGGTTGCCGGATTGTTGGGTCACACACTAGGTGAGAATTGACCACCTGAGCCGACTTCCAGTTATGCTTCCTTCGACTTTTGATGTCCACTGGTTGCAAATCTAGCCACAACGGCTTTCTGGATGTCAGTCGTAGCAATGGTGGGCTAAGGATATCAGGCTGGATTGGCCAACTGTCATGTTTGATGATTTTCTCTACCAGCTTGTCAGTGGCAGCCTTCCTTCATAGGGCTGGCGGTTCAATGTTGGAGAGCACTGGAAGCCATGAGAGAGGTGTAGAATGGAGGGTACCAGAGATGAGACGCTGGTAGAGTTCAACTGCACATCGACCTGACTTGGACTGCTGTGACTAATGACCTTGAACAACCCCTAACCTAGTTTTCAAGGTCACGCTATTCATTGACACTGAATATCATAAATGGTTAAAGATATGGCCATAGTTACTATGGAAGGCAAATAGGAAACCGCACCCAAACTTTCAGATGGTACCATTTTCAATGACCTTGAGTAACCTCTAAGCCAGATTTTAAGGTCACGATTATTCAACCTCAAATAGCTCGAAAATGGTACAACATGGAGCATATGAGCACATCATGTTTGAAGATGTGTTGTAAATTTGATATAGTTAGTATGTCGCTAATTCAGATTTACTTAAATACCTGTTACTAGGTGTTTGTGTTTATATTGGCATAATTTGCTGTGAGATGCATTAGTACAATTCTGTGGGATAGCAAATAGCATGAAAACAGTTGTCACTGTTGTAGTGTGAAGTAGAGTTGTGTGTTGACATTACAAGACATTACAGACGACTCTGTGTTACTGTGCATGGACTGCTGTGATTAGTGCTGGCAGTGTTGCTCTATAGACAACTCTGGATGCTGTCAGTGAAGTATGCATTGCTACACTTGAGCACAAGACGCCATCAGTCAGAGCTGAAACTGCATCATTTCTCGCAAGGTGTTTCTCTAGGTGTACGCCGACGACGTTGCCAAAGAAGCTGCTGAAGCTGTTGGTAGCTGCTCTTCTGAAGGTGAGTAAATAATGATACTTGTGCTATTAGTGAATGATGATACTTGTGCTAGAACCGTGCTGCTGCTAGCTTACTGGCATAGTGACTGTTGGTGCTTGAAATCTGAAATTTAATCTTTAAAGCAGACAGATGAGTGTCTTAGCAGTCAATCAAAAATGCCATCAGCACAATCTTGAAGATTATGCACTGAGGCACTGGGACATTGAGCAGCCAGTGTAATGTATCATGCATTGTCAAATACCAGTCATCTATGGAGCAGCATGTATATCAGTTGTATGTAGACTGTATTGATGTAGTTTACTGTAGTGTATGTGTAGTGGACGTGTTTTAGACTGTTGATGATGCTGCTGGAGAGGTGCGAGAAGCATCATTTGATGCACTTGGCACAGCAATGAAGGTGATCACTGAGAAAGCTATGATGCCTTTTTTGGCTGATGTTGACAACATCAAGATGACTAAGGTTGGCAAGTCGGCAAGTCTGTTAGTATTCTAGCCTCAACTGAACGTAATTATTTCTAGTCGTTTCTAGTAACTAGTGACCAGTACAGTTGATTGATGGCAAAGAATCCTCGCTGAAATGATCCGCTATGTGTTGACTGGAAGTTAATTCCAGGACACTCAGCTCTGCAACTGAAGTTAATATGTCGAGTTTTAAAGATACGTTTTTGATTATAAACCTGTTGGTATGTAAAAGATTTTGTGCCAGAAGACTGTAAAGAATTTCCATACAAGAGTTGGAAATGACGAACATTATTGCGAACAACGGTTCAATTGAACACACTGCAGGAAGTGGTTGGCCAGCATATTTAATTTTAAGAAGTAACTCTGTGAAGTAAACTTTCATGATGTCTGATGTGACACAGTTACGACATCATCAAGCCACTAAGTAAGTAAACTGTAGAATATTTATTCTTGTTTCCACTGGCACAGAAAGTGTAATAATCTACCAGGAAACACACGAGTTATAGTCTAAAACAAAGAGGCACGTTCTTTATGGCCCACTGTGTATATGTTACATGTTAGGCATGTGATGTTTATCTTGACAATTGATTTTAAATATGTGTAGCTATTTGTGTTGTGACCGTACAACGTGCAATCACTCCCAACTGTTTGGAGTATAACTACCAAACTTGGCACGGTGATCTCCCAGGTCAGCTGATAGTCAAGAGTGGGTCCACATTTGGGTAGGTTAGGGTTGGGGTTAAGTTTACCCTGTGGGCAAATGCCACAGGCATGAGAATGGGGGTGCCGTATGCATGGAGAGGGTCAGAGATGGTACAGCCACATGGGATAGAGTGCACAGTTCTTGAATCTTTTATATTGACTGTGTCCGGAGGATGGGTGTTGCAGCTACTTTCACTTAATTGAGCTGCTGTCGTCGGCAAGCCGTCGTATACATTTCTGGCGCACACGCTGTAGATAAATGAATGCCGCGAGAGAGCTGCTGTCGTCGGCAAGCCGTCGTGTACATTTCTGGTGCACACGCTGTAGATAAATGAATGCCGCGAGAGAGCTGCTGTCGTCGGCAAGCCGTCGTGTACATTTCTGGTGCACACGCTGTAGATAAATGAATGCCG
>Ga0209149_1002168_pt1 | contig 10775 bp, 9 predicted proteins | sample WorMetTyACAVOLI2_FD_187423 | JGI IMG/M metagenome (GOLD analysis project Ga0209149, IMG submission 187423) | Marine gutless worms symbiont microbial communities from Max Planck institute for Marine Microbiology, Germany - Olavius algarvensis... ...
GCCCGCAAACTTTCTGCTCTCACACCCGAACGCGGCAGAATATTGTAATTCTGAAAAAAAACTTGTTAAGCACAGATGGTTGCTCTACACGCAATGCCACGCTGAGCGGGCGCCCATAATAAGACAAAAATGGTACAATAACAGACTAATAGGAAGTCTATCGATCGTGTCTTTTTCAATGACATTGAATGACCGTTAACCCAGATTTCAAGGGCTCGCCATTATTCGACGTTGACTATCTCAGAAACGATACAAGATCGACACATTCTTACTACAGATTACTCATAGACAGTGATATGTGGCCTACTGAATTATGCCAGCGCAAATGGCCTCAATCCATGTTCAAGTGTGGCCTACTTTTCCGTCTCTGATAGAAAGTCCACGCGATCTATGATATTGCCGATGACCTCGAGTGACTTTTGAAGGTTGTTTTAGTGACCGTGAACGTATTCGACCAGAATGACGTTTGTGATGCTGAGCGCGACTTCTTGGCGACAGCTAAGTTTGTTATTCTAATACAAGTGATCATGTCGTGTTAAGGCGACGGTCGGGTGAACGAATGGAGCGGTCTGACAACACAGCATACAATCTGGGTGCGCCAACACAATCGCATCGAGGAGAAGTTGCACGAGTTGAATCCTCACTGGAACGGCGAACGTCTCTTCCAAGAGACGCGCAGAATCATCGTCGGAATGTGGCAATACATCGTGTACACGGAGTACCTGCCGATCATAGTCGGACCCCGCGCGATGAAAGCCTACGGCCTTAACCTTGTCGACACTGGATACTGGAACGGTTAGAAGACAATTTGCTGGTGTTGATACTGGGGAACAAGGAAGAGGGCAGTCACTCTGAGCGGAATTTTAGAGAGAGGACGGTATTTAATGGGCGAAATTAAAGTTTGCGCTTGAAATTTTACATTTGCGTAACGTAATGTTCCTTATAATGGATATTGAATATTGACACTTTGACAGGTGAGATGCAGATCGGGATAACAGCGTACGAATTAGGGTAATTATTACTGCTTTCATATAAATTTAGTGTATCGACTGCTGCCTCACGATACACCATGCAGCTGTCCGACCAAGGGTGTATTCTGTAGTGCACTTAGTGCTTTTGTTTACTGGCAGGGAGCCGAAACAATGACGTCAGCAAATGTTCGTGTTTTCCCCTCCACCGGGGGCATTCGGCAAGAGGAACATTTACCCTGGCAGCATAAACACTCGCGCTGTCGCTCAGACACTCAGAACTTATCTATTTCTGCATCAACATTTGTAACTGCATTTGCTCTAGTAGGCTAGTTTTCATGACTGACTGCATGTGCCTCTGTGACCGGAAGCATAGCACAGATATGTGTTGCGGGGACACGCGTCCCGCACCACGGTTTTCATCATCCGCCGTTTTATCTTGCTCTGTCTCTATCTCTATTCAAACTCACTTAGTCCTCCTGTGCTGCATCAAGCGCCTCTGTATCTTCGGACCTAAAGGCGTTATACAAATCCGTTATTATTATTATTATTATCATCATCATCATCATCATCATTACGAAATATTTACGTAATGACAGATAGTCTGTACAGCGCAGCTGCACTCACATAATGAGTGACGCTGATTGGACGACGACGCTGTGACGTAGGTTACCACGAACGCGTAAAGCCGGACATCACCAACAGTTTTGCGACAGCTGCGATGAGGATGGGACACACACAGATCCAGGGTATGATCAAGGGCCGGGACGCTCGCTATAACGCCATCAGTGACATCACACTCAGCACGGTCAAATGCTTCGCTTTTTGATATGATCTATTTGTTTTTATACTATCGTATTATTGTAAAAAAATTCGTCACTGTTGATTGTCGTTATTCCGAGCCACGCAATTACGATATTTTTCTCATAAATGTTTATACTACGCCATTCTAAGATGAGGATAATAACATGTTGTTTCAGTAACTTTATTAATACTAGACTGTACTGAGAGAGCGCAAACCTCCGCCAAGGCATCTAACTGCAACTAAAAGTGATCCGGGATTCGAATCTAGAGTTTTGGATCAATCCGTATTCTGATCCGGATGTCTGCGGGATCGCTGCCAAAATGTTGTGGATTCATTAGCTTGTCGGTGTCAGTCATTTCACGCTAAAATCGAGTTGCTTCGCCATTTAATGGTTATCAATTACCTCACCAACGTCGAAAGTATTGAAATGTCACGTTACAAGTCCAAGCGGTTGCTGAAAACAGCGAAATAACTTTACTAACTTTTTCCCGCAACCTGTATACGACTAATCGTCAAACGCTGCTCATTTCTTCACAGTGCGTTAGTCTACAGTGTCACATTTTGTCGAAAATATTGTGTTTAACTCTATAATCCTACTCATTTTGATGCTTGTAAACAGCAATTCTTCAATCCGCGTATAATGTACGAGAAGCCGTACAGAGGAATGGACATGATGTTGCTCGGTTTGGTCGGAGACAGTGTGCAATCTAACGACCATTTCCTTACCAAGCAAATAACGCATCATCTGTTCGCCGAGAATCCTCCACACGGTCTCGGCGATGACCTTGCAACACTCAACATTCAACGAGGACGTGATCACGGCATTCCTGGTTAGGCACACAACGTATAAATAATGTTAACTCTTTAATGGGCACATATAGTTACAGTGCCACGTCAATGAAGTTGGTATGGCCGTTGATGGGTGGGCTGTTACATTTGGTGCAGCAAGGAGGGAACTGGGCAGGGGCCGCAGACAGCCTAAGCTCCTCCTCGCTGTACCAAATGTAACAAACAGCCCACCCATTAACGGTCAGTGTACCAATCACCGTATTGCTGTATAATGGTCCGTTGCTCTGCGGTTATAGTGTTAAGATTAGCGAATGTTTTGACTACTGGACCTATCATCTAGGAGAATAAGAGCGACTGGTGGAATAGCTAATGAAACGACGTCGTAGTGACAAGATGTCGCGTTGTAGAAGTTGCTGAATGGCTTAGCGGTAACATGATGGTCTCGATCAACGTAGTTACTCTACGCCAGGCCCGGTTAGTGCCTGGATGGGTGACCGTCTTTCGATGGGTAAACCACTTTCGACGGGTAAACCACCTCGGGACAGACACTCAGGTCTACTCAGCCTGAGCCATCATCCCTTAGTGGGTAGGCGAAATGAGTACTCAGCGAAAGCTGGGAGTAAATAGGCACATCACCACCTCGTACTCGTATCCGTGTATCTATAACACATATATCTGTTGTAGTAGCCTTCGTGCAGTGGTCTAATCTGTTGTAGTATATAGTCTCCTATCCTCGTATCTATTAGCCAGTATCCGTGGTCTTGCAGTATAGGCTGATGTCTGGCTGAAGGACTAGGTAAACGGAGATTACCAGTTATCCAGTCACCCACATGGTTTAGACCTTATATGACAATGAAGGAATTATGACGTCGACGCCGTATTTCTGTAAGCTTATATACAGTACAAACAATGTGCCAGCCGCCAAAATTGCGCTACACTGTATTACATTTTCAGATAACTCCAACAATTCTTGCCCCTTATTAATTTTTTTTGTTACGAAGAATAACCAGTTTAATTTTCTGCCTACATTAATATTTTTTATATGTAGGTTACAACATAATTTGCCTTGCAGTTATGCTGCGTCATACGATACGATACTGAGTATTCAGCGTGCAGTAAAAAGCTGACGTGTAGCCAGCTTAGACTGCTTAGTCTACCACACGGAACAAACAGAAAAATTAAAGAAAAAACGAACTAAATATAAATCGACAAGCATGATAAGTACGGTCGAGTCCCATGGTTGTGAAGGCAGTCCAGGGGTAGAAGAAGTATTTAGGTTGGAAGCGTTTGCTGAAAAGGTGGGTTTTGAGTCTGGAGTGAAAGAGTGAAGAAGTGATGGATGATAAGAGTGGTGATGATGTTATGCCAATTATTGAATGTACGTGCATACGTGATGTAACGTGTGTGTATCTCGTGTGAAGGCTACAATTGGTTTCGACAGTGGTGCGGCATCAAAAGGGTAGAGTCGTTCGACGATCTCGTTGAACTTCCGAGACACGTGATCTACCAATTTCGACAGCTTTACGAGTCTGTATTTTTGATTTACATGACGTTCTCGTAGGCGCTTCTCGTTTGATCTCACAGGCGTTATCAGTCCAAGTCCGTTCCTTCGAGCCGTCTAATATACACAGCGGATAGACACCATTCAGGCTCAACTTCCGACATTTTCAACGTGGATGCAGAGCTCCGGTAGATATGCAGAAGCAGCGCCATGCACCCACTTCCAAAGAAGGACAGTGGTCTTGAAAGTACCTGGATGATGTACCTGAAGCCAGTGGATACTGCGAACATTGGCAGTTACTAAGTCTTGGTCGCGGCGAGTGATACAAGGCGAACTGCAGTATTCTGCAGTGTAGTGACTGCAGCCGTTTCGTGTGGATGTCACCTGTAGGTCGTTGGGGTAATCAAGTCTGTAATGCATGAAACGTTGCATTTTTGTTCTCAAAGCACGTGACCTTATACTCGTATTGGTGAAACGCCGTTGAAGTACGCCTAGCTACGCACCTGGTAGAAACACGATCCGGAAATTATAGACAAGCATACTTGTATATCCACGGACAGCTGCTGATGATAATACACAGTTGGCCACAAAAATGTGCCAATAGATATTCGCTCATAACTTTGATAATTGTTAACCGATTTTAATTTTTTTCACTGTTGGACTCGGCTATAAATTTATGACGAGATCCATGTCATATTTCGCATCACACCTACAATGTGCTGCTACACTACCTTGTGAAAAACAAAACTAGTAAAATTCTAATGTATTTATAACACAGTATCGCTGTTTTGCCTTATTGTTGAGAAAATTAACCAAATAAACTTAACTGTATGTCTATTCTTGGGTCACATATGATTAAATGCATGGATGCATGCGTGGAAACATTTGCGATACTCGTCAATTCATGACGTCTATGAACTGAAGCAGGATCTGACGAAGGTCTGGCGTGGCATGGCATAAAATGTCATTGATAACGCAATGGATGAGTGGTACAGACGTCTCTGGGCGTGTTTTCATGCCAAAAGATGACATTTTGAGCATTTAATATGATTCAATATATGCTAATGTTTAGAAACAAATCTATGATACTGTGTTAAATACATCAAGAGTATTACTATTTGTTGATCTTTTGTATTCACAAGGTAGTGTAGCGACACATTTAAGGGACAGTGGGAAATATGACACGATTTCTTGTTGCAACAGTCCAACAGTGAAAGAATTTTTAAAATCGGTCAGCATTTCTCAAAGTTATGAACAAATATCGAGTGGTACGTTTTTATGGCCCACAGTGTAGTTGTGTACACAAATCTCACATTTATTCCTTCGGTTCGAACATTTGAATTCATGCGGGCCGGGCCCGTATTTAGGATAACCTTACTAAAAATGTCCAGGTATTACTTAAAATGTGTTAAAATATATACGCATAAGATTTTTATTGCGTTTTTTTGCGTAAGTGTGCGTCATTTGTTCACGGCATTATTTTACATTGTTCCTAACCGTTGTTGCTACGCGGTTCATGCAATAGCGTGTTAGAACTGTTAGATTGTGCATGATGACTCGTTGTTATCGGTTTTCGTTTTCGCGTTAGATTTTAGTTGTTTTTCTAGTATTGAAATTTTCTGGTTAATTATTACCGCGCGATGGGTATGCATAGCGTGGACTATACTGCCGCAAGATGTCCGTCTGTCTGTCACACGCTAGTATTCCGTCAAAACCCCTAGACATATCCTTAAACTTTTTTCACTGGCATATAGCCATACCATTCTAGTTTTTCCACACCAAACGGCATGGCAATATTATGAAGGTGACCCCCTGACGACGGCGTTGAATGCAAGGGGGTATGAAAAATTACGATTTTCGGCCAATATCTCGTTTTATCTCGGAAATGATACAAGATAGAGCCATAGTTACTATAGAATGCGAATTTGTATCCGTATCCGAGGTTTCCAAGGGTACCATTTTGAATGACCTTGAGCGATGTAGGGAAATATTCAATGACACGAAGCATCGCACGGTCTCTATGAGACAGCTGAATTTCTTGTCAGCTTTGGCCGTGCAGCGGACTTTCAGTTAGATGTTTGGAGTACATGAAAACATTGCGCATCGTAATCTAAAAACTTCCTACTCTATACAACTGAAGTATGTTTCAGTTGTGTTGAGTAAGAAGTTGTTAGATTATTGATTGTACCAACTGAATGAATCTTTTCAACACTATTCTGCATCGTAATATGTCATGTTTTGCTGTGTGCAGACACCCGGATGATATAGACTTGTGGCCTGCCGGTATCGCTGAACGCCCGTCCCATGGAGCGCTTCTTGGACCCACGTTCACTTGCATCCTAGCCAGACAGTTTCACCGTCTCAAGTTCGGTGATCGCTTCTGGTTCGAGAATAACTACCACAATCCGTACCCGTTTACAGAAGGTCGGTACTCCGCTGCACGATTTCTGACGATCGTATTGCGCGTAAAAATTTCTTGTTGCATTAAAGTTGGACCAAATTTGCGTTTTCGTACTCCTTTGGTGTATGTTTTCCACTGTTGTTTAATATATACATTCAAAAACTGATTAAAGAGGCCTTTGAAATATAGAAGATGGAGTGAAAGTGAACGGATTGTTGGTGCAATTTGCTGATGATCAGGCGATGGTGTCGAGTAGTAATGTTGGGCTACAAAGAATAATAGACGCACTGAACAAAACGTCAAAAGACTACGGGATGAAGATTAACATCAAGAAGACAAAAGTTATGAGAGTGTGTAAAACTGAAGAATAGAAAATAAAAATTACGATAAACGGTCACAGAGTGGAACAAGTGCGACATTTTATGTATTTAGGAAGTGCAATCACAGAAGACTGTAAATGTCGTGAGGAAGTGAAACGTCGAATAGCCATTGGACAAGAAGCATTCTGTAAACGAGGAGAATTACTGAGAGGAAAGATAAGGTTAGAAGAATAGTAAAGACTCTGATTTGGAGTACGATATTGTATGTCACAGAAGCATGGACGTTGAGGAAGGTGGACATTCGACGACTGGAATCGTTTGAAATGTGTACTTGGAGAAGGTTAATGAAAATCAGTTGGACTGAACATCGATCCAATCAAGATGTTTTGGATATAGTGGATGAAAACAGAAGCTTAATGAACACCATACAACAAAGACAGAAACATTGGTTAGATCATGTATTGAGAAGTGATATCCTTCTGTGTACAGTTCTAGAAGGCAGAATGGAAGGAACAAGAACTCGCGGGAGACAGAGTGCTATAATGATAGACTGGATGAAGAGCAATGACGTGGAATCATTAACATACAAAGAAAAGAGCTTATGATAGAGAAGACTGGCATCATTGGAGGCCTGGGCGGTGGACCTGGCTGAAGGTAGAGCAAGAGAGATGATGTAGTAGTTTGCTGTTCGACTGTCAAATGGGATTCTAGAAAATCTACTGTTCATTAACTCGCGTCATTTTATTATCAGACTGTTGTATAAAGACATGTATTAGTTCTAATGTTATCTCTTTATACCTTTTATTGTTCAATTGCGTGTTGACAACTCACAATAAACAACCATGATGATGATGATGATGATGATGATGATATTTCTTTATGTCGGTCAACAGACTCGATACAATTGATTGATTCATTCATTTATTGAATAGTTTCTTGAACTGTTTTTCGGTTTACATATCGCCAACGTTGTATCCGAATATGCCAGCCCTGAATTATGCTTCTGTGTATGAAACGTACGAGCATGTATGAAGAATGTATGTATGAAGTATGTGACAGTGACACTATACATAGCGCGGTGTCTGTCTGTCTATTTGTCCGTCTGTCACGTTCGCGTATTCTGTCAAAACGAGTAAACATATTTTCAATTTTTTCTATACCAAAACGTTATGGCAATATTCCCGCATGGATACTGCAACGGGGTCGTCAAATGTAGAGGGGTATGAAAAATCTCGATTTTTGACCAATATCTCACTTTATCTCGGAAATAATACAAATATAGGGCCATAATTACTATATAGCGGCAATAGGAACTCGTATGCGTTCGAACGGTGCTATTTTCAACGACCTTGAGCGACTTAGCGAAATATTCAATGAAAAGAAGCTTCTCGTTCACCTTCTGGTAGGCCCGCCATTCTAGTTTTTTTCATACAAAATGCTATGGGGAAATTTCCGAGGTCACCAGTAGCAGTAGCGGGGGTGCAGAGTGCAGACGCGTGTGGAAAAAATCGCTATTTTTGACCAATATCTCGCTTTATCGCGGAAAAGATACAAAATGGGACCATAGTTACTGCAGAACGCTTATAGAAATTATACGAGAACTGTCGGTTGGTGCCATCTTCAATAACCTTGAATGGCCCTTAACCTAAATTTCAAGGTGACGTTTTCTTCTAGCAACATTTTCAACGACACGCAGCGTCGCGCGGCGTTTCTGCGACAGCTGAGCTTCTTGTTGTCGACACTTGGTTGTCGAATGTGATGCTGCTGTGTTTACATTGCGGTTGTACTTGAACAGCTCAGCTAACGGAAATACGCAAGTCGACGTATGCCAAGGTGATGTGCGAAAACGCTGATTACTTGCCATATATTCAGCCAAACGTATTCCTTCATCCACTTTCTGTCGCCAAACGCATCATGAGGTAGGTTTGATAAATAGTTGCTATTAAGGCTGCTTATTTCCAGGATTCACCGAACGTCACGCGGTTGTGTTAAAGTTATTTATTAATTTGTTTAAATCTGGCAAAATGTATTTGCTTTTGTTCATTTGTATTTATGTTTACGTTGTTTAAACTTATATTTATGATGCTAGCACTACACTGTTTCTCAAAAATGCGCCAAATTTGGCCAGCTGTTAGGTTCGACAGTCATGGACCGATTTTGATAATTTTCGCTCAACAGCATCGGCACACGTTCAGAAATAATGTGCATATTCAACTCACTTCACTTGTACTTACTTTATTTGCTTTTAAATAGCTGCGATGGAAATGACGCGAAACAACGTGTTTTCCTCGGTAGACTGTTGTTAGCTCTGAAAAGTGCCGGTTTTAGTTTAGCGAATATTCACAGTGATGCCCTTTTGCCTCATGCTTACACGTAATCACTTTCTCCATTGACCACCTGCTTCGACGATGACGTTTTGTGATATGCTTGCCCGTGTGTCAATGAGGCGCTGCTTCAAGTCGCTGGTGACAGCGGCTGGTATCACGGACAGGTGTTTGTACAATGTACACACGTTAATTCCTGCGTCAGTCCACAAATTCTGTAGTCAACCGGATTGTGTGGCAGACACAGATCTAGAGAGATGAAAGTCCGGTGTTTCCAGCTAAAGGATCTGTACTGTTTCACGAGCATAAAGGAACGTCAGAACGCGTTATTTCCATCGCAGCTATTTAAAAGCCAATAAAGTAAGTAAAACTGAAGGAATAAGGAAAGTTGAACATGCGCATCATTTTTAAAAGTGTGCTGATGTTGTGTACCAAACATTATCAAAATTAGTCTATGCTTGTCGAAATTACAGCTTGCCAAAGTTGGCGCAGTTTTTGAGACATAATGTAGTTGACGGTCATTATTAATGAAACCGAATACTAAACGGTAGTACTACAAAAAGTATTCTAGGCGTGCGAGAAATTTATAGCCTACCAGAACGAGCAATCAGCCAAGCCGACGTTAATTATGTCTGTCTTCTTTACTTTTCTGTTTCCTGCTTTTACTGAAGTAACAAGCGCGAAAAAAGATATGGAAAAATGATACGTTCGCTGCTGCTGCTACTGGTCGTGATGCTGATGTTGTATATTCAGGAATCAGCGTCGAACGGTAAATGTCTATGAAATCAAGTACAAGTATAGTCGGAACGCCAACGAGCGAGTGCCGTGTCATCAGCTTCCAGATATCAATCTTCAGCCATGGGCTGATCGTGGTCCTCCCAGTTATAACTATAGGCCTACATATGGCTTCAACAAAACATCGCCGTCCCGTGGATACAACAGGCCTACCTGAGACACCATAATTGAAATTCTAGTAGAATTTCGTTGGTCACCGTCCGTAGAGATCTAGATCGTGACGGCGTCAACGACGCCAAAACTTGCGCGTTGTTTCGCTTGTGCCCAGCCAGTGCCGTTGGTCATTAATTCGACACATTTCTGTTACATATGCTTATTTATCACGATATTGAACGACTAACATTTGAGTATCCTGTTATTTCAGGCTAAATGTGTGGCAAAGGCTGTTCAGTTCTGTTCTTTAATATTGTAATCCTATTCTATTCTATTCTATTCTATCGTATTACCGTTGTTGTGCTATATGTCATTATCGATATGATATACAATAATATATCACGTTATAATATGTCACGTTATGTCTAGTGTTAGACACTGTGTCCAGAAAAAAAGTGAGCCCCCTAAGATTTTGCAATACCATGAGGAAAACTTCACCGAATTAAATATAATTTTACTTAAGGATAGCCACATGAATTTCAAACAATGGTGTGAAGTTTCTGCAAAATACACCTTAGCGTTTGTCAGAAATCAAACTCTGAATAAAACTGGTCAAAAATTCGATTAACAAACACAGCTGCTGTCAAGTTAAATAGTCTAATCGTTTAAGTTTGATGCTGAAAGTGTCCTCCGTTCTCTCTGACACACCCATGCAGTCGCTCCCGCCACTGGTTGACAGCTATATCAATGATGTTCTGGTCAAATCGGCGCCATTCTAC
>Ga0209149_1002169_pt1 | contig 10773 bp, 6 predicted proteins | sample WorMetTyACAVOLI2_FD_187423 | JGI IMG/M metagenome (GOLD analysis project Ga0209149, IMG submission 187423) | Marine gutless worms symbiont microbial communities from Max Planck institute for Marine Microbiology, Germany - Olavius algarvensis... ...
TTAAGGGGTTAAGGTTAAGGGGCCAAGGGGTTAAGGTTAAGGGGTTCCGGCGTGGTCGTGCTGGCATCTAGCAAACGGAAATAAGACATGTCGCTGGCTATTCACGCGTGTCATTTTTTAAGAATTTTGTGTCGCGTGGATCTCAGGGGTTTGTAGGCCAAAGTTCACCAAACGTGGCATTACTGTAGAGCAACCATCTGTGCTTAACAAGTTTTTTTCAGAATTACAATATTCTGCCGCGTTCGGGCGTGAGAGCAGAAAGTTTGCGGGTGCGGTCTGAAAATACGCTAAATTTCGTCACTTTTTGGCCCACCCTGTAGTTTAAGGGTGACCAGGAAAAAATCCAAGAACTAACTTCTCTAATGACACTCAAGGTCTACCACGTGTAAAATTTTCGCGAACCTCCGTTAACCAGGGCCGGAGAATAAGGCGGCCATAAAAAAAAAATTTAAAAAAACATTGGCAAAATATAACATGGTCGCCCGCTTACGCTGAGCGGGCGCCCATAATAATAATTGATTGATTGATAGCGACTTAGCATCAGTTCACCTATTCGTACTCAGTCACTATTCACCAAAAGTATATTAAAAGAATTGCAATAGCAGTTAGTGATCCGTCATTGATTTGCCGGAGTCGAGTGAAAACGTTGGATTTGTGACTATGACAAATGTATAGGGGATTATAGGGTGGAGCCGGCTGGATACAGGCCTCCCCCAACTGTTTATCTGTTGGTGGGGACATATTAACGGTCTTCACATTTGCCCGTGAAGACTTTTATCTTGGGGAAACGTTCGGTCTCGGACTTTATGCTGGATTTGAAAATGGGATGAGTTGATGTCCCAAGCGAATATCAGTCGTTCCGTAATATTCCAAAATAACAGAAGCTGAAAGGTCAGTGACATTTAAACGACATAAGACAGGTGTAACGGCTTTTATAACGATGGTCGATTGTGGAGACGATATGTCGTTCCTACGCTGTGCCATGCGCTCAAGCAGTAAACATGCTGTAAGTTTTAACCTACGTTAGCAGTAGTTCCTTCGAATTATTGGAAGTTTCTTTATTCTTACGTTATAACTATTGTAATTCGAAAAACGGTCTGTGCAAACTGTTCGCATACGCTGCCAATCTGGAATGCAATATGTTGGCTATATGAGTGGTGACATTAGTACATAATTATTTTGTTTGCATGTTTATTTGCTTGTTCGCTTGTTTTTATTATCTGCTGCCTATTATTGGCGAATAAAGTTGCTTATTACGCGGGCCTCCCGTGAGGGCCGCATTATGCGTTACACTCATTCCGTCTGTCCGTCTGTCTGTCCCGTGTCCATCGTTAACTCAAAAACGGAGAATCTAAAACGTTCAAACTTATAGGAGAGATTACCCCACGTCAGGAGTACTAATACAGCAGTCTTGAGGTCAAAAGTGGTGGCGGTGTGTACAACCTAGACCAGAATGACCCCCATTCCATGCTGCACGTTTTATCTTATACAATGCGTCAGTGAAAATGCGTACTTTTCGAGAAAACTTGACGATGTTTGACTGTGCTGAATGCTTTTTAATGGGGGGTCATCCTGGTCCAACCATCCCGCTGAAAATCACAGATCGCTCATTTAGCTATGCATCACCTCGTCTTTGGAATCAACTTCCAGATTCATTTCGTCAGCCTCACCAGTCTTGTCTCGATTCACCTCCTCGTCCACTTGTCAACCCATCTCTTTCATCATCCCCGCTCTCATCATCCGTCACTCCTTCGCTCTTTTACTCCAGGCTCAAAATCTACCTTTTCAACAAATCCTTTCCACCTTAGACTTCCTTTACCTACTGGACTGGCTTTATGATAATGGGACTGGACCGGACCTATCACGCTCATCAGTTTATTTTTAGTTTCTTGTTTTAATTTTTTTTTTGTTTATTCCGTGTGGTAGACTGGCTACCCGTCAGCTTTTTACTTCACGTTATATACACACTATCGTCGTATCGTATCGTTGCTGATGTGCCGTTACAAGGCCGCATATCGTGTCGCTGTTGTGCGACACAATATGGTAGCAATTTTCGGGCATATACGCAGGTGTCATCCGTTTGTTGTTTCGTCGCACTATTTCCGAGTATACAATGCAGGGGAAACTGAAACCAAGTAATTAAAATTTAACTTATTCGGGCATAATATTGTAACTTTCACAATTAGTACGTAATTAACTACACTGTGTTTAAAAAACGCGCCAACTTTGGCAAGTTGTACTTTTGATATACTTTTGATATAAGCACGGACTAATTTTGATAATTTTGGGTAAACTGTATCAGCATACTTTTAGAAATGATATGCGTATTCAACCCTCCTTGCTCCTTCACTTTTACTTACTTTATTTGCGTTTAAATAGTTGCGGCGGAAATGACGCGAAACTACGTGTTTTCGTCGGTAGACTGTTGGTAGCTCTGAAAAGACCCGGTTTTATGTTAGCAGATGTTCAAAGTAATGTCCTTTCGCCTTCATGCATGTACGTAACCGCTTTCTCCATTGACTAACAGATTCGTCGACGACGTTTTGTGATATGCTTGCCCGTTGTGTCATTGAGACGCTGCTGTATCGTGTCATTTGCGTCGCAGCTAACGAAGTAAGTAAAAGCGAAGATACAAGGAAAGTTCAATATGCATATCATTTCTGAAAGCATACTGATGCTGCTTACCCAAACTTATCAATATTAGTTCGTGCTTCTGTTATGTTCGTGTATCGTATCGAATCACGTAAACGTATCCTCAAACTTTTTCACATTCTGATGCCCCCAAGCAGACCGAGAAGACAGTGGATACACGACATTGAAAAGTGGACTGGCTGCGAATACATTAAGCTAAAGGAGATGTCACAAGATCGAGCACAATGGAGAAGAAATATATCGGAGTGGTCGTCTGCTGTTGCCAACCCTCACCGAGGAAGGTCGACTAGTGAGTGAGTGAGTGATGCCCCCACCATTTTAAGTTTTCCGTATAACCACTATTTTATATAATCACTATTTTAATTTTACGTATGAAACATCATGGCGAAATTTCGACTGGGTTTCCCTTAACAGGGACGTCGAATGCAAGTGGGATATAAAAAAATCACTATATTTCGCTTTATTTCAAAAACGGTACAAGATAGTTACAATGTAGGCCTAATCCTAATAAGAACTTACACACGTCCAATGCAACGACTCTGAGTCATCTTGAGCGACTTAGCAAAATTTTCAACGACGGAGCGTCGCGTGGTGTGTCTGCGACAGCTAAGCTTCTTGCACTGTTTCGTGACGGAGGCACGTGTGGTAACGACTTGCCCACAGTCGATTTCGCGACCTGTCGATTTTCGTCTGACGCCACGCCACGCGTACTCGTATGCACGGTTATCGTTTTTATATCCCGTCAGCGTCAGTTTTTCATGCAAGCAGTGAGTTCTCACAGCCACCTCGATGTACAAAAACAAGTCACTCTTAGGCATAACTTTGACAGATATTGACCGATTTTAAAAATTCTTTTACTGTTGAACTCAGCAATAAATTTGCGGCGAGACCCTTGTTATACTTCCCCACCGCATTTGACTTCTAATGTTCACAAAATCAAAAAGCCAAAAGTTAGCATATGTCTGCCTAGAGTCAAATTAGATGCTAAAATCCTCTGATATGAATACACGCTCATAGACCATTGCACCATATGATATGGGGGTTATCTGCGCTTACCCCTTGTTCGATTGCTGTCAAGCCCCGATTGATTTGTGTGATGATTTTGGCACATTTCAGCAGCGTTTTGTTCTGGTCGCATTAATTTTGTCGAATTTATTTTCACGAACTGTGCAAACTGAAGCCGCGCAAGCTGGCGCTGGCGACTGCGAACGACTCAAACTCACACCGGAATATTAAATTTCGAGAAATCGAAAAATAAATCAGCTAATACACATGTAAGGAGTACGACTTTGTTGATTTCTGTAACAGAAATCATGCAGATTGTTTAGGCGTTTTTTGAAGATGTGAGCATGTCAACAAGTGGCCTCAATTTCGGGCCACCGTTTTTCTCGCCGTTTTCGATCTGGTGCGCTGAGATACCCCCAGGAGATATGCCCCCCGGAGATCACTCCCTAGTCGAATAGGGTCAGGAGTATGGGTTAATACCAGTCTTCAAATTTTCTCTATTGGGTAAAAAAATTAATGTCATGGATTCTTCCGATCTACACGGTGAGGCATAATTACCGGACCCCCTGGCTTTAACTGGCGTAACTTAGTCAATATGGGGTTTATTTGAATAAAAATTTCAAACAACATAGCTGAGAGAATGCTGAATCTGCCAGCCTGAATATATGTTTAATTTGATTGAATATTCTATTCTAGCAGCATTTTAAAGAGGACGTCAGTAAGTGTTATTACAGTAATGCAATTTACTGTTGAAAATAAACATCTCATTAAATAGTTGCGACTGAATAAAAATTATGGACAAAATGCTTTCTCAAAATATTTTTTGACAGAAGATGAAGTCTCACTGGGTTAAAGTCACTGATCGAAAAATCAGTTCGAGGTCTTTAACTTTGGTCGTCTCTGCAGCTGTGTGAGCAGTGTGTGGTCCACCACAACCCACACGAGTCAATGATGCCACTGCTGTCATTTCTCTGAAATGTTTTAATCTGCCGAAACTTTACTGTATGCCAGGAAACACTTTCTTAAAAAACAATCTGCTTCATACTTTATACTCACTGACTAGCATTTAATTAAATATTTATATTAACGGTAAATCACATTGCTGTAACAACACTTTTACTAATGTCCTCATTAGGCTGCTGCTAGCAAAGAATATTTGATCCAAAGACAAACTATTTTCAAACGCTCAGATTCAACATTTCCTCGGCTATATTGTCTGAAATTTTTGTTCAAAGAAACTGCATATTCACTAATTTATGCCAGGGGGTCCGGTAATTATGCCTAACCGTGTATATCGTTATATAGTTTTGCAGTTTAAATATTGTTAAATTTTAGCTCCATATTATTCACGTTACTATTTTTATTACCACTGTTTCTGCTTAGTAACTTTTTTACTTCGATTGATTATGCAAAACACAAATAATAAGCGATTTTCTTGAACGAAACATTACAAGACCATCTGCCTCTAGTGTATACGTCCCTAGTCCCTACCACATCGCCGACAGCCACATTAGTACAGAAATACTGCGCATATATTATTTCCAGTTTCTGTTTATTTGTGTTTTTATTTTCATTCCGTTACTTTTACCGTTTTGTATAATTTTCCTTCCTTTTTCCCTGGCGCGATGCTATGCATAGGCGCGCCTTACGCCCTCTTGCGGTGTCTGTCCGTCTGTCAAACACGTTTATGTATTCTGTCGAAACGAATAAACATATCTTCAATTTTTTTCACCGACGGATAGCCAGACCATTCTAGTCTTTCCGTACCAAACCTTACGTCAATATTCCGACGGGGACCACCCTAACGGGGGCGTCGAATGCAAGTAGGGCATGAAAAACTTGCAATGGATTTTAAAACGTGTCCGCTAATCGGTCATTTAGATTCCGAGTTAAATCACGCTGTACCAACGCCATTATCTGCCGCGGCCGGTGAGGCATTGAGCGGTTTGCGGAGATGCCTGACGTAGCAATCGGCGCATGCGGGCAAGGCGCGAGACTGACGATCGGCACAAGCCGTCGTCGCTCAGTCCAGCAGTCGTGCGCGAATGTGTCGACGTAACCGGTCGAGTGAACGTGAGGAGTTCGGCCGTCCACAGAACAGTGATAACAGCAGGCCCGGACAGTGGATCAAGTGAGCTGATACAGCTGCTGGCGTCACGTCGTCGTGCCGGCAGCATCCACCGACACAGAAATCAACCGATAACAATATCCGGCGAGACTCGGAACTTCGGAAGGAAAATTTGAGACTTCGTCCTGCTGTTCGTCGACGCCGCCATTCCGTCGTCAGCTTTACAGGCGCACGCTGCTGCCATTTGGCACTCGTCAGCATAGGCTGCTGCGCCTTTTTAATGTACTTCTGGGATTTTTTTCGTCTCGACAAAGGCAAGTATTATGTGCCGCGTTGCACGCGATAGTCGTACGGAAGGCGGAAGTTGTTTAAAAAAACTCTCGCGACAGCCTTATTAATTTTGGTTGATCAATGAGTAAGTAAAGACAGATGTCTATCGGATGCAGTTAACTTTCGGTCGTTGGTCGTCAGACACATAAAAAAATGAAATTTTCGACTGTCGTCAGTAACTGTTTGTTCGTTTGTTTTCCATCAACGCATCACTTGCTGTCGACATCTGATGTGACGTAGGAAGCTGAGATGGACGCGACAAGTCCGATCGCGGTCGCGAACCAGACCGAGAACGTTAACGTTATTGCCGACTGGATCGTCGTGGAGGGCGCGTTACTGCTCGTCGTCACCGTTATTGGAATCTTCGTCAACCTGTTCATCGTCGCCGCCATTCTGTCCAGTCGCCGACTTCGCCAACGCGTTACAGACGTACTGTGCTGCCACCTGGCGCTTGTCGGAATAGTGTGGTGCGCTTTACTACTTCCGGTCAACGTCACCGCCGCATTTGCCGGCGGATGGCCGCTGCGCGCTGCCGGAAGCGATCGCGGGTTTTGCGATGTGCACGGATACGCGCAGGCGACGCTGACGCACGTGATGGTGTGGACGATCGCCACGCTTGGCTGGAAGAAATACCGGACGATTACCGTTCCTTTGCAGCGCGTTTCCACCGTCACCCGGCAACGTATGGCTGCCATCTTGCTTCCGACCTGGGCGACAGGACTGACGCTCGCCTGCATTCCGCTTATTTCCAGTTCCGGTGCAGGAAGTTACGGCTACGGGCATGTCATCGTGGCTTGCGTCTACGAGCCGTCGCTTACAGTAAACAACGACAGGCCGACGGTCGCTTCGATCGTCTACTCAGTCGCCACAACCGTCTTGGGATTTCTACTTCCGGTCGGCGTTACGGCGCACTCGTATTTCCGCATCTACAACATCGCACGCTGGCACCGGAAACGCATCGCGGTGATGAGTGCCGTCGTGCATGTGATCACTCTTAGCGTTGGGGTTCCGATGGCCGGGCAGGGACTTCCGGAAATGTCGCAACAAGCCGGAGACAGAAGTCCGCCGGCCGGGGAGCCGGCTGAGGAGCAGGTCGCAAACCAGGCTGCCACTCGATCTCGAGATCGTAAGACGTCGCGCAACGTACTGGCGTTTGTCGTGGCGCTAGTCCTCTGCTATGCGCCGCACTATACGCTTCTCGCCGTTTCACCCGTCATCAGTCGCTCCACATACTCGCCATTTTCCTCCTTCTCGTCGTTACAATTTTCGGTTCCGGTGGAGATACTGTCCGGTATCATCGTGCTGGCGTCGCCGGCAGTCAATGGCTTCGTCTACGGCGTCCGTAATCGCGCCATGATCCGCTCATTTCGTCGCTTCATTCGACCTCCAGCACTCGGTGAGCGTCTGTCACGCCATCTGGTGTCGATTGTCTGAACCATCAGGCCGAGGACGTGTTAGCCAACACTGGAAGTTGAGAAACTTCTTATGCGAATGAAACTGTATCATTTAAACAGCTCGAACGAAATCGGTCTGTCACAATTTATTTTACGCATAAGAAATAGTGGCTATTTGTCCGTCAACCGGGCGAATAGTAGAAACCTTATGTCCGGTTGTGGGTTAAATATCCTGCTGCATGGGCCAGTCATAGAGATACTAATAAAATTCCTAGAGAGTAGAATGACTGTCTTTGTGCACACACGAATGTCATCAAAATTACCATCTCAAAAAATGGCGGACACTTCGAAAGACGAGCTGCTATTGGGCAGAGGAATACGCCACGTCACAGTACGTCGCTGTATAACGCGCACATTATAAATAAGTTCCTGCTGGCGTAAGTAATATTGTTTAAACGCGATAATTTTCGGCAATATTTCGTCTGCTTGCGCGAAAGAATATTTAATTGCTGCTATATATTAATGTCAAGTTAAAGTTGAAGTTCGCGATCAAATATCAAGCGTTATCTCCGAAGTACTACTTATCCACGGACGCCATTTTTGGGCTGATTGCGGAGGTGACACTTTTTGTCATAGGTGCGGAGACTGTGGGGCTAGTGATAGATAGGTTTGTGAGATCACGCGAGAAACAAGAATGAATGAGACTGACATCAATCACTGTTGTGCGGTCATTACTTGTCTTCGTTTAGTGAATATTTCTTCGTTTTAACCCTTTAATCGCCACGTTAAAACCGCAGAGCAATGGACCATCATAGCAATACAGTGATTGGTACACTGGCCGTTGATGGGTGGGTTGTTACATTTGATACAGCAAGGAGGGAACTGGGCGGGGCCGGAGCTCGCCCAGGCTCCTCCTCAATGTATCAAATGTAACAGCCCACCCATCAACGGCCAGAGTACCAACTTCGTGTTATTCGATGTGGCACTATAATTGCCTTTGGATTCTAAAGGGTTAATGACATATATATATATATATATTCTTTGTCTGCAATTATTCAATTACGTTAGGTTTAGGATTGAGATTAGGGTTAATTGTTAGTATTAGTATTGCTGACGACAAGTAATAACCGGACAAGGTTTACCCTATTTGTCCGGCGTCGGACTAATATCCCCAGACTTTCGCACAATTAAATCGCCGACTTTAGTAATGGACTAAAACGATCGCTAGTCTGTATATATGGGACAGTCTGTTCCCGCGTATAGAAAACATCTAACTTCGATGACCTCAACCGTTGCGTGGACGCTGGAGGGATTACTCAACCGTGTGCGGTCATCCTTTTTGTGGAGGTCTGAGGGCGAGGCCACACGGTTATTAGCAGTGGCGTCACGAGGTTTTTGATCCAGGAGAGGCACGGCGTGCGTCACGGTGCGTGTTTACGAAATCAGGCATCAATCACAGAAATTTCTCTACGTGAATAAAATAAACTGGGAAAGTAAAATGAATAAGTATACAACAGCGTGTGCGAAATGTGTGGTGTTCACCACTAGTCTGTACCACTGCCCACTAGAAAGAAATATGTAAATAGCAATTGCCAGATTGCTGCACATGCACAAGCAGCAGGGGGCACGTGCCCCATGGCCCATAGCTGGTGACGCCAACGGTTATAAGTTCCGAATGCAGTCAAGCGATGTTTCACTTTCGCACCTATACGCGAAATCCTTCACCAGTTCGGATGATATTTGGACATGGGATGATATTGTTGGCAGCATCGAATACCCGTTACTGCACCAGTGTCCGTTGGGAACAGAAACGTACATTCTAATACAAAATGTGACTCAGTAGTCTTGTTTTTGTTTGAGCTTTTTATGCCTTCGCAGGTTATGTACAGCATAATGTTGTCACAATGTCCCGTTGTCCCGCTGACTGTCCCGTTTGTCCGTCCCGTTGTAGTGGGGCGTGTTCAACAGCTCACCGGTCGAATAGGCTGGACATAGTATACACTATGTAGTGTATCGCCTGCCGGCAATCGCTGCTATTTTGTTCTACTGGATAAGGATGAAAGTTGTCCAACGGCTGACTTGTCTAACATTAGGCCGTCCCAATGGTCCGGTTTATTCGACCGGTGAGCTGTTGAACACGCCCCTGATGTTTGTCCTGTGCCAACATCGACTCGCCCACACGGCGGACGAATGCATTCCCAGGCCAACATGGACTCGCCAGCAGGGTAGGCCAGTCCATTGCACCCATGCACCTGCGGAGACATTAGATGACCGCCTGCGGTCATTAGCTCTTTAGTTATTCATATTGTGATCGTGATCGGTGTACGGACTATCTACATTTTGAGATTTTGTTGAATTGCATGCTTCACGCAGTTTAGTGTACGCTGTATCAGTGGACTAAAACGATCGCTAATCTGTATATATGGGACAGTCGCCTGCCCCGGGGGCCGGGGGCGGCGTCCAGGTCGTCCAAGACATACCTGGCTAAGGACGGTGGAGGAAGATCTGCGCCAATTTAATCTTGGCCTCGCGTCAGGGCTTCGGAGAGCTCAAAACAGAACAGCTTGGCGGACACTCACAGGAACAGCAACGTCACCGACAAGCTCCGATTGATTGATTGTATCAGTGGGTCAGTCATGCAAGCTGCTCAAGTAATATTCTACGTAGAAAGATGATTACCACCCAATGCGCCAATCGAGTTTTCGATGACTAGATGAAAACGCTGACAAGAGTAGACAATGTCTCCATCTTAGCATTCGTATGTAATACTTGCTCTTTTTTCGCCATACAAATGGAAAGAGTATTTTTGTAAGTATTCTAGTTATACAGTAGAAAGCTGAAGCAAAATAAGACGTTTCTATGCTGTGTCCACAACAAAACAAAGCCACATAATTTTTAGCATAACTTTAGTTACGGCCGATGAAATTTTATAAAATTTGTATGACATATTCATGAGCCCACTTTGGACACAACTATAGTTGCATTTCTACCAAAGCCTGAGTAATACCCTTACCTGAGACGTAATAATGACGTCTGTAAGAGAGACTGATAGCTGTGGTCGAATGGAGAAAGCGAGAACATTCATGGTGAATAAAGATGAATATATATTCGATTGTTGTTGCAGCCATTAGTCAGTGGCATCGCCGTCTCTCTGCTTGTGTCATGGCTCACGGTTTTATCCCATTTTGTGGTATTTTCATGGTTCAGTGTGTCAAGTTAATGCTGAATAAATATCTGCATTTGTGGCTTATACTGTTTGATTATTTTGTTTGTCGCCAAACTGTAGGCCTAACTTGTCTGAAACGTTTTACCAGGGGCGAGTTC
>Ga0209149_1002170_pt1 | contig 10772 bp, 5 predicted proteins | sample WorMetTyACAVOLI2_FD_187423 | JGI IMG/M metagenome (GOLD analysis project Ga0209149, IMG submission 187423) | Marine gutless worms symbiont microbial communities from Max Planck institute for Marine Microbiology, Germany - Olavius algarvensis... ...
TAGGAATTTTGACCTCTGCCCTATGCCTGGGCTAGCGGAGCATCCAGAAAAACTAATTTAGGACCCCTGCTTATTTCTGCAACTGCTGAAGGTAGTGACTTCAAATTTGGTACACAACATGAGTCTGGGTTTACCTTACTAAACATAAATTAAAAACTAACATAGGTGGGGTCCAAATTAGAGCAGTACCCTTGCCAAAAAAATTGAGACGATTACGTCTGCGACCGTTGAAGCTGACAATTTCAAACCGGTACACAACGTGTATTTGGGAAAAGCTTGCCAAAGTGACTTAGTAGACACAAATTGGCTGCATTCTAACCAGAACCCACAAAATTGTGGGACCCTCATGATGGTGATGCAATGATACAACAAAATAGTGCGTATTTAACGTGCAGTTAGAAAACTGATGGATATCCAGCGTAATCTACTACGTGGAATCAAACAGAAAATTTACACGAAAAATCAACTAAAAAATAAACCGATAGGCATAATGATTGATGAAGTCCGGTCCTGTCCAATGACTCGTGAAGGCAGTCCATGTGTAAAAGGCAGAAACGTAATAAAACTGCAAATATAAAATGTTAAACAAGAGGTCAAAGTAATTTGACAAAAAGCGCCTCACGGGGGGCCCATTCCCCGGTTAGGGGTCACCCCCGGGGGTCGAAAGTTGTACCATTGAATTCCTGGGGTAGGGTTTCCTATTAGTGTTCCATAGTAACTATAGGCCTAGGATGCACCGTTTGGCCACAGTGCACGCGCGTGACAACCAACCAACCAACGACTAACGACCAACGACGTCACGACACAGCCTATCTCAATAAGCGCCTCTTTTACTAAAGTAAAGTGAGGCGCTTAAAAATGCCTATCGCCAAATGTTAAAACTGATCCTAGATCTACAGACCAACATCACAATTTAATCACTTCTAGAGGGTCACCCCTTGTCCATGCCTACCGTGTTTGGTCGACGTCCGTTAACGCGTTCGTGAGTTATCCTGCTCACAGACAGACAGAACGACAGAATGACAGACTGACAGAATGAACGATCACATAACTCCACCAACCTCGGCGGAGTAATAAGCAATGCGTCACCATGTTTTGGTTCATATAGTGGCTGTATGACAGCATCGCATACATTCGTGGGACTTGTGACGGCAAAAGCGGAACTTTTGGAGCGACTGACCTGATAAAGAAGAACATCGAAGTTATCATCGGTCCAGCCTGCGGCCACGGTAAGTGACGACTGTTTACGTGAGTAATTAAGTAAGTAAATAAGTTGTTAATTTGCGGTGTGCATTGTCGTAGTACATGTAATGCACTAAATGCGTACTTGTGTAGGCCTGTCATACACAAATAAAAATCTAAATTCGTGCATGAAATTATCGTCGTCGAAACGTTCAGTAGACGTCTGATGGAGAGATCCAGTTATCGTGGCATAATGTTATGCCTACTGGCCTCTTCACAACGTCGCGTGGTAAGTACCAGCGAGTCGCTGACTGTAGGCCTAGCCGCCTAGCCTACTTTCACTGAGCCCGATCACAACTACTGTTTTAACAGTAATTCTGACTGCTTAACTGACCTGATTCTACCGAATTATTTTGTCACAACGTGGAGTTTTGCAAGTTTTGCATCACTTACATTTGCTATGACCTCGCATGACGCTAACCGGCAAGGTAGTGTTTTCGGTCGCGTGCGTGTGTGTGTTTGTCTGTTAGCAAAATTAGGGGAAGACAGCTACAGCTGGCATCGTTTTAAAACTATCACAACAGATCGGCAATGGCTGACGGTTTACACCTGTTGTAATTTAGTGCCAAGTTGGACCGAAATCAAGATAAGTGGGAGGCAAAATGCGGAGTATCAGTACTGAGTAGCGAAACGTACGTAAACTGCAGCGAATCACTATTGCGTGGCGAGTAGCGCCATCTAGCGAATGTTGCTATAACACTGCCCCCGGCGTGGTTCGTTGTGCTCGGAACTGCAATTTTTTGGATTTGAAACCAGAAGATTATCCAGAATTTCAAATTTATCGTTCGATTTACTCAAAGAAACTCGAAGGGCACTCGGTGGAGCGCATGTACCTCCGACAAAGTTGTTCCCACGGCTCGCGGTGAATAAAACCATTTTAAAACCACGCGTCGTTGCAGCGACGGGCGCCCAATACATATAGTGGGATTTTCCCGACGTAATAAAATTCCGCGTTGCAGCGCATACGATATCGGAGAAATCAAGCCAGTTCCGGCATCCGGACTATAATCCGGTTCCGGATCGGACACAAAAGTTAATCAGTTCGTCCATGTCCCGACATCTGTCGACACGCAACATTTCATCCAAATCCATTCATGCGTTTTTGAGTAATCTTGCTAACAGACAGACAGACAAACGAACGCGGGCAAACGCATTTACCTCCTCCTTTGTCGGAGGTAATAAATGCATGCACCGTAATGGCAATCGCTTTATATTAACGAGTTTGGATTTCCGAAAAATCGGAAATCCGCTTGATCAGTCGCATGATAACGGCGACGTACATCTGATCGATTTTGGGTGAATGTTGGCACAGCGTGCATTACAGTAGGGTACGTGGCGTCCTACTGGAACATGGCGTTCTTTCCAGAGTGGTGTAGCAACGTGGAGTTGGATGATACCGAGACCTACAACACAGTCGTACGTGTCAGCGGCGCCTGGGCTGGTATCGCTGACGCGCTGAAGCAGGTGCTCGACTTCTACGGCTGGCGTCGGACCGTCTTTCTGTCCAACGAAGCTCCGGGTCCGTGTTACTTTGGCGGCGTGCCCATCAAAGACTTGCTGTCTACGGCGGCAAACTTCAGCTTCTACTGGATCAGCATGGCTCCAGAGCCGACGGATTCAGAGATCGAAGATTATCTCCATCAGATACGAATCCGAACTAGAGGTTGGTTTGCGACGCAATAAAGTTGATTACTCATCAAACAAGTGTGGCACTTTATGGACGCATCGAGTAAGCCCCTGCCGCACGCATAAATTTTACGGGAGAGTTTTTTTACGGCAGGGAAGTTTTTTACGGGGGGAGTTTTTTATGTGGCAAGAAACATTTGGGACACCCGTGCTGCGTCCGCTTTGCGGCTGAGGCGACAGACAGACAAACGAACGAACAGACAGAAGAACAGTGTCATCGCATAAAGCCGCGTTGCGGCTGGATCATAAAAGATCCTAGCGAAGTTTGCCAAATTATACACAAATAAATTTCAATGTATTGACTGTTCTAGACACTTTGTTTCTAAAAAGCGATGTGCCGATGTGCACTTTGTTGAGTTTATAATTTATAGATAGATAAATTAGAAGAAATATCGCAGCGCGTTCGTACTGATCAGTGTGTGTGAATTGGTACAATGGTTGTTTTGCCATCAGTTGCAGTAGTCTGCCACTCCACGGCGGCGATCATGCGGCGGTTTCTGTTCCGCGCTCAGGACCGAAACATGACAAACGGCGACTACGCTTTCTTTACTTTCTCCAGCCTGTACAGCGCGGCATCCACCGAGAAGCCGTGGGCCTTGTATAACATGGAAAATGAAAACGTTGAACGAAGACTGCAGGCATTCTACTCTCTCAAACAGGTACCTACTTCACTTGTGGCTGCAGGAAATACGTTTTTTTTTGTTTTTTATCAGGACAATTTTGTATTTGTGTAATAAGTTAACATAATTAATATGCTGATATTAAAAAACCAGAAAGCTATGATTTAAAATGGCAGTATTATGGATTTTATTAGTATAAAATCATTCCAAACTACTGGGATTTATCGTCGACAGCGAGTTGACCTTCTCTGAGCATGTCACGTCTGTAGTTCGGCGTTGCTTCTATCACTTGAGGCAGCTTCGTAGGCTACAGTTAGAAAGTCATTGACCACAGAATCAGTCAAGACTTTTTGTTCAGGCACTCATTGCAAGCCGACGGTGCATCAGCGTCTTCTTCCATCGGATCAGTGCAGATAATCTACAACCTCTGCAGTCAGTTGTGAACGCAGGTGCTCCACTCATCACGCGGAAGCGGAAATATGAACACATTACAGCGACGCTTTGCGACGACTATGGCTGCCTATCCGCCAGCGACTAACGTACAAGCTGTGTACCATTGTTTACAAGTGTCTACACGGGGCAGCTCCATCTTATCTGACAGAAATGTGTGTTCCGGTTGCTGCCAGCTCTGGCCGTCGTTGTCTTCGTTTAGCAGCACGTGGAGATCTGATGGTGCCCATAACGAGAACGATAACATAATGAATCACGGAACTTCACAGTCTCCGGACAACATGTTTGGAATGATCTGCCATCGACTTTGCGTGCATCATCCACCACACTTGGACAGTTACAGAGCGACAACACTATTTCGTTAGGTCTACGGGACATGACTTGACGTTATCGTGACTGTTTAGGCTAGTAGAATAGAGCCTTATAACTTACTTTGTTAAGATAATAAGACCGTACATTTATTGGTTTTCTTCAGTTCCGTCACCGCACGCGCTTTCGTGACAGTTTCTGTTTAGCTAGCGTGTTTAAATGTCTGTTTACTTACTTACCTATTGCTCCTTGTAATATTTTCCTTAAAACAGGGTTTCTGCAGTAGTGGTTTTTGCCCCAAGGATCTTCTGTTATACATAATCGGGGGAATTATGGGTTCACGAATATTTCAAGTATGTTCATTACTCTATAACGGTATATCCTGTGGGGTAATTTCCATCATACTTTCGTGTAAGAAACTCAGACCGCAGAGTATGAGGGTTAACAACCTTCAAACTTGCATTAAAATGTGTTCAACTTTTGTAGACGTAGGTTTATTGAATTCTGTTTAGCTTTAAGGGTTGCTTTTATCCGAAACGTATTAGTGTCGCTTTCAGTGGGAACAGTTGTTAAGTATACATATAGGCTAAACAATGTGTTGTTGTCTAGATAACGTTCCCTGAGCTTAAAGGACCAAAAGAAACAAGATTTCTGGAAAACATTCGCTCGGCAATGACACAAGATCCGTGGAACGTCTATACAACTAAATTGGCAAGTACCGTCAACGTGCAGAAAATATTTACTTGCCATATTTTTTCTTAACCCCAGCAATTTTACTCTCGTACATAACGGAAGTACCAAAGTGAGATTGGTGATGATCAATGATTCCTGCACAGCTTGCCAATTGAACAGATGTAGACGTAAATATCCTCTTAAGTCAATTCACTGTTTTCTGGTTTTTATGCCTTCGCCAGACCAGACAGGCAGGCGCAGGTATAATGTTGTCAACCTCTCCGTTCGTATCTCCGTACGTTCATTCGTCCGTTCTTTTATCCCTTCGTTCGTCTGTTACTGAACTTGTGAGCACTATATTTTGAAAACGAATGAACTTATTTTGATTCAAATTGGAAGTAGTCCACGGGACAAGGGCATGAAACTCTCAACTTTGGCGGTCAAGAGGTCAAAGTTCAAGGTCACACGAGACCGCCGATTGATTTGCAGGCTTAGCGGAGGCATCATGATCGACCTTCTTGGGTTAAGTAGCTTTAAAGAGTTTAAATAATGTTATCCGTTGTTGACTTATATACACTGTGTCCATAAAAAAACAAAGCAAGACAATTTTAGCAGTGTTTGTTTTGTTTTATTTTAGTACATGGCTACCTCGACGCTTATTTTAAGTATTTAATATTTCTCGAGTGCGGGAAAATGTTTTCTTAATGTTTTTTTTTCATATTTTTGATATAGGATAAAAACATGTTTAAAAAATGTTTTTACTTTCACATCGATGTTTTTACAACTATGGTTGCGATGTTACAGTGCATGTTACCATAACAACAAAACGAGAAAACGAAACGGGACAACCATCATTATTAAGACTTTCAGCCGATAGATTCATTGGCGATTGCGTTGGGATCATGACAATAATACACGGCGCTGTCTTATGTTTTACGACGCCTTCTGTGTTATTACCGGCAGGCCTGCGCGTAGCGCAGCCATGCCGGTATTGTTTTTTCTCACTGGCCCAAAAATGGGGTTTTCGCCCCGCAGGGGCGACACGTTGCCCCGATAAACGTGAAAGTTGGCACGGGGTGCCAACTTTCACGTTTATCGGGGCAAAAATGTGGTAATACAGCCCCCAAAACTGTCAATAATACACGGCGCCGTCTTATGTTTTACGACTCGTTCTGTGTTTTTGTTCTGTTTTTGTTCTTTCTTTTTTATCTTTTGACGCGACTGCTCAGCAACGCCTGGACGGATTTTCACCAAATCTTTACCAGCAGATATCTTTGCGTTGTTATTCGTTAATGATGATATCCCCATGAAAATCGGTCCCCAAAATCGGGGCCCAAAAACCAAAACCCATTTTGGAGCGAAAATTCCGACTGCGCCATCTTGGTACGGCCGCTGCATGGAAACGAGGAGGAATTTTTGGGGAAACTAAACAATAATGGTATAACACTATCTAGGCTACCCTCGCATCCAAGTTTGGTGAAATTCGTTTCTGGGGAATTTAATCTATAGGGGTCTCGTAAATTGTGCATTTTGGCCAATGGGCCACAGCGCGTCATTGGACTTGCAATATCTCGACAACGGCAACATGTACTGTGTACAGAATTAACAGTCGCAGTTCGCAGAGAGCTAAAAGTATGGCCTTTCCGAAGGTGTAGCCCTTTTAGGGATTATCACCCCTGTTTCCTAAATTTTTGGCACTTTTTACGACGGTGATTTTTTTAAAGTGACAAGTGGGGCATGGGTATTTCGCGAAATGAAAAAATACGAACGGGTATTGCGCGAAACGCTTTGTGAAACGGCGCCGTCTTACAAAGCTATGGAATATATAGTAGGGCACAGGGAAGGTTTGATGTATAGTTTTTTTTACCTTCGACAAAGGAGGAGGTAATTGCGATTGCCGGCGTTTGTCTGTCTGTCTGTCTGTCTGTCTGTCTGTCTGTCTGTTAGCAAGATTACTCAAAACGCGTGGATGGATGTGGATGAAATGTTGCGTGCGCCGTGTCGACAGAATGTCAGGACATGGAGGAACTGATTAACTTTTGAGCCCGGTCCGGATCACAGTCCGGATGCCGAAATCGGATTACTTTCTTCGATATCGTATGCACTGCGACGCGCAGAATTTTATTACTTCGGGAAAATCCCACGTACAAGTATCGAGCATGGTTATTCGCCGCCCGTCGCAGCAACGATGCGTGGTTTTGAGGCGTCGAAAGACCGTTGTCGGAGGTAAATGCGCTCTACCGAGTGCCGTTCTAGTTGCGTATGATGATTCCTTTGAGTAACCGTGCGTCGGTTTTGTACGCAGTCGCCGTCACCGGTGGCCTTCTACCTCTATGATGCCGTGTATCTATACATGAGGGCACTCAACAAGACCATCGCCGACGGCGATGACTTCAGAAATGGATCTGTGCTCGTCAAAAACTCAATAGGACAAAATTTCGTAGGTAAGAAATCATTTCCTTTTCATGAACGAAAAGGTTTTGTGTTGTTATTTCAATTTTAGTAGCTATCATAATATCATTATTATTAATTCCTAGTTTGTCTTCCGTATTTTTGTGTAAATCATCTTCCTTGTTTACCGATGATGGAAAGTAAAGCTGAGCAAGCTGTCATCGCAGAAATCATATCTGTTGACCATTTAAAGGTCACGTTTTATCGTGTTTTTACCGCGCGACGCGTATGAACTGCGCGGACTATGCCGTGGCAAGATGCTTGTCTGTCCGTCTGTCTGTCACACGCCGGTATTCTGTCAAAACGGCTAAATGTATCGTCAAACTGTTTTCACCATCAGGTAGCCACACCATTCTAGTTATTCTGTAACAAACGGGATGGCAATACTCTGACGCGACCTCCCTCCCTATCGGGGGCGTCCAATGCAAGGAGGTATAAAGAAATCACGATTTTCGACCAATATCTCGCTTTATCTCGGAAATACTGCAAGATAGAGCCATAGTTACTATGGAAGGCGAATAGGAAACCGCACCCAAGCTTTCGAAATATGCCAATTTGAATGACCTTGAGTGAAATCTAACCCAAATTTCAAGGTCACGATATTATTCAACGCCAATTAAACAACTCAAAAAAGGTGTAAGATAGAGCTATATTTACAACGGCGGACCAACAGAAAGACGTATGATCTATTGAACGGCGCCATTTTCAGTGACCTTGAACAACCCCAAACCCAGGTTTGAAGGTTACGCTAGGCCTATTATTTGACGCTGAATATCTGATAAACAGTTAAAGATACGGCCATAGTTACTACGGAAGGCGAATAGGAAACCGCACCCGAGCTTTCGAATGGTACTTACAATTGCCGACCAATAGAAAGTCGTATATGGACTATCGAACTGTGCCATTTTCAATAACCTTGAACGACCCGGTTTCAAGGTCACGCCATTATTTGACGCTGAATATCTCAGAAAAGGTACGAGATACATAGTTTCAATGGAATAAATAATAGTGACTTACACATGCCCTACTCAACAGTGTAATTTCGAATGAACTTGAGTGATTTTGAGTGACTCAGCAAAATATTAGTAACACGAAGCGTCGCGCGGTCTCTCTGCGACAGCTGAACATAATGCAGTTGTAGCGCCCAATATTGAACCTGTAATAGTACACCTATTTAATCTTTTGCTTGTCTTTTCTGTTATATGCCTCAGAGCTTGTGTCACACTAGTATCAATCGAGTAATTTTCAAAACATTTCGTGTTAGCAGCAATGAGTGTATACAAGCCATTCGCTACGCTGTCGTATCTTGTATTATTAATTGAAGATAGACATTTAAAATTTGTCAACCGATTGCTTGATAGGACAATAATCAATGTGAATGTCTTTTTCTGAGTTTGTTGTTATCCGATTCTGTGTTGAGCTGTGTTGTCTGTCCTTCTGATTGTTGCTGCACGTAGGCCTATATTGCAATATAAACTACACTGTGAGGCAAACAAATGGCACTCTTCTATTTTTGCAATAACTTTGTCAAACCACATTGTATTTTGATAATTTTGGCACACAGATACTGGAGTAAATTTGCAACAAAACTGCAATAGAATTGCCCACCTCTCCTGATGGGTGTTTCTGTGTTTCTACCCTACCTTGTGAAATATAATATGGCATTCTCTTAACCACAGCTTACCGGTGATGTATGTCGACCCTTGTTGTTTCTGATAAACGTATTCCTGAATGAGTGTCCATATCCCGTATTCTACAGGATCGAGGTCTAGTCTATTGGGAGGCCGCATATCTGGTGTGAAGTTTGGAGTCTTGTGTCACAGCAGCTCGGTGCTTTTGTGCACGCGTGGTGCACTGGAAAGCAAAAGTCACCAGCACTGCAGCTTGACAGATGTCTGGTGGCAACTGTTTGAGCAGCAAAACATCGCAGTAATAGTCCTATGCACCTTTCACTTTTACCCCTGTCTGCATGAAAACCACACCAGTGCATCAGCGCCTGGAGACACTGACTGAAACCGAAACGCACGATCATGTATATCAGAAACCAGTGAGGGACGTCGATGAGCTGAAATGGCATCTGATTGAAATATGGTCAGCAACCAGCAGAGCTTCATTGATCAATCAATACAGCAGTGGTGAGATTGTTTTATTGCGTGTCTCAAAACCAAAAGCAAACACTTTGAACATTTGCTATGATGTGTTTCTCTATGATATATAACTGTCATGACTTTTAAAGCTTACACTACTGCTGTTATGAACAAATTGACTTACGTTTCGTTTCACAAGGTAGGGTGAGAACAGCTGCCAGGAGAGGTGGTCAATTTTGTTGCAGTTTTGTTGCAAATTTACTAAAGTATCGGTGTGACAAAAATTATGAAAATATTTTGAGTTGTGACAAAGTTATTGCAAAAATACTAAGGGTACAATTTTTTGCCTCACAGTGTATAAACCAGTCGTCAACAGTGCCGAATTTATTTTTAAGTGACAAAATATTTTTAAAATTAAATAAAGTTTTAATCAATTAATGCATTGAATAGTCTACCGGTCAATTTTGTTGCAGTTTTGTTGTAAATGTATCTGTGTGCGAAAAATTACGAAAATATGAGATTTGACTAAGTTAAATTGCAAAAATAATAAGGGTGCAACTTTTTTTGCCTCACAGTGTATTTATAGATTGAGACGTATATTTACAATAGCTGTGCCGCAAAACTATTGTAAATGATAACGCAGTACACGTCTCATTATAGTCCGTTTCCGTTACTGCATTTGTGGTACAAATTTTGACTTTGATCATGGTATACTGTAAGGCCTACCGTGCACATTACTGGCATGCTCAAACAAACAACTAAAGGAGAGCGCCAAAATGCTTTGATCGTTTAGTAATTTCAGTTCTGTCTTTTCACTAGCTGTTCTGAGCTGTTTTTTTCTGCTTCTGTGTGTGTGGTCCTTTTGTTATGAATAAAATTACTTGAACTTAAATAAGATTACGGCTAAGCTACCTACGTCATCACTGGATCAGATTTTCAAAGAGTCGGCTTTGTCTCCGTATGTCACGTGAGACGAACTTCAGAAATTCGTGTCAGAATGAGGCTTGAAACAGCTTAGTTATTTCGTTGTTATCTCCACGCAGAAGAAAGTTGCTTCTGTCATTATTGCGAAGTTTACTAACACTATTTTACCACTTCCATCAGTTTTCACTATGTAAGCAGGCCCACCGAGATGGGGTAGCCGGGGCAAGTGCCCCGGGGCCCGGGGGTCCTAAGGGGGCCCGGAGGGCCCCCTCAAAAAAAATTTAAGCTTGTGTGAAAAGAGGTGAAAGCGAGGCAGAAATGGGGAGGTTAA
>Ga0209149_1002171_pt1 | contig 10769 bp, 3 predicted proteins | sample WorMetTyACAVOLI2_FD_187423 | JGI IMG/M metagenome (GOLD analysis project Ga0209149, IMG submission 187423) | Marine gutless worms symbiont microbial communities from Max Planck institute for Marine Microbiology, Germany - Olavius algarvensis... ...
TTACTTACTCGCAAGTTATATCTGGCTTGACTTCCTGTGTTAACGCTGCAACAGGCAGGTATTGTAAACGCGGTCGCCGGTGGACGGCCACCGTCTCGCAAGTTGTGACACATCGCTGGTAGTAAGCGGCGGTGTTGATTGCCGGAGAAGACGACGAAATGTTTATGACAAGAAGCCTCAACGTTACGCCAAAGACAACAGAACAGCACATTTAACTGCACGCAGTGACAAATCTGTAGCCTACGTGAGTGAACAATACAAGACTCTACTCGACGTTTTGTACTGTTGAAGCTAACTACTGACAGACACGAAGCATCGCGCGGCCTCTTTGCGACAGCAGAGCTACTTGTTGACTACGAGTCTGCAGATAGCTGTAGGCAGCGGTCCATCCTCAGGTTTACAGTAATCCACGACAATCAATTTGAAACCTTGTCGATCTCGTTACATAGGCCTATAAAATTACAACGTTTGGATTTCAAATTAGAAGGACAGCTGATTGTATCATTAAGGCTAAATATTTTGTGATTGCTATTAATTAACCCTTTAACGGGCACATTAGAACCGCAGAGCAACGGACCATTATACAGCAATACGGTGATTTGTACACAGGCCGTTGATGGGTGGGCTGTTACATTTGGTACAGCGATGAGGGGACTGGGCGGGCTGGAGCCCCGCCCAGTCCCCTCATCGCTGTACCAAATGTAACAACCCACCCATCAACGGCCAGTATACCAACTTCATAGTATTCGATGTGGCACTATAATTACCGGTGCCCATTAAAGGGTTAAACAAGCTGAAGAAAGTCGACTGTTACGGTGTGTCGTCGAACGCTAGAGGTTGTTGAGGTGTAGTGGTTTGCAGGTGTTGGCAGCGGGGTTGGTTTCTGGCTGGGAGCAAGGCGAGCTCGAGGTAGTCACGGCGATACGTGTATGTTCGGACAGTGGAAGTGGGTTGATGCGTACGGTCGTACACACGGCATCATTTCTGGCTTCACTGCATTCATACCCGGCAAACCTGACAAGTCAGTCGGCCTGTTTCATCAACTGCGCCGTCTAGGCCTATGTGACGTCATTAACCCTTTAGAGTGCAGAGGCAACTAGAAATCAATATGCATCACCTCCGAGGCAATGCAATACCGGCAGGACCCTTGAGCGACTTCGACGAAAATTTGTTTCGTTAATGGATTCATAAGTCCGTACCAAATTTCGCCGTTCTCACTCTTAAAATGTGGGCTTACAGCCCCCAAAATCGCCAAAATTGGTAATTTTGGGTATAAATTTGCCAAAAAGGAGTATACATCATTAACCGATTTTTACAAAATGTGGCTCGGGGGAGGGAGTCCCTGGTTCGCACCCTCATGCCAAATTTCACCACTATGGGTTTAAAAATGTGGACCTACAGCAACCAAAATCGCCAAAATTGGTATTTTTTGGTATAAATTTGCCTAAATTTACCCCATTAAGCGATTTTTACAATATTTGGCTTGGGGAAGGGAGTCTCAGGTCTCAGGTCTCAGGTCTGCACCCTCATACCAAATGTCACTGTTCTGGCTTTAAAAATGTGGTCCTACAGCCGCAAAAATCGCGAAAAATCGTAATTTTTGGTATAAATTTGCCCCTATGGAAAAATTGTGGAGGTCCACAGAAAAAGTTGAGTATAGGTGCACAACCACAAACCTTCCTGTATGCAATGACACCATAACTGTTTTGAAAATTACACTGCTTCCTAGCGTTTCCGTTATCACAAAGTTCGTCATTCCAAAGCGTGACAAACAGACAAACAGACAAAAAACATCACACTTTTTCGTCTACAGCCGGCGCGCAACTCACGATCACCACCATACTTGGCATGGTGATAGAGGAGGTCCGTACCATTTTTGCACCCCCCCCTAACTTTTTTTGATCCGATCAGTAGTTTCGCCGCTAGGGGTATTGAAAATTTGTGGGAAAATACCACCACCGCGGGAAAATGATTATAACGTGGTCGATTGTCCCCAAAGGTGACCAAATTAAAAACTTAAAATCTACCTAAAGAAGCGTACAAAAGCTGAGAAGTTCGTAAAAATTGTGGAAACGAGTCACCCCTGGGGGGGCAAATTTATGGCCAAAATTCAAAATTTTGACAGTTTTGTGGCTGTATTCCCACATTTCTGCCTCGATAAACGGGGAGCGGACCTGCGGTCCGTTCCCCGTGCCAAATTTCACGTTCATCGGACCAACATGTCGCCCCTGTGAGGCGAAAAACCCACTTTGGGACCACTGAGTAAAAAACCCGCCTAGGTGCGTTTCGCGTAGGCCTGCCGGTAAAAATCATTTGGTTTCTTCTAGTACTGCATTGGGCCGTTGGTGCAATAGAAGTCATATATTACATCCGTGGTCCAATGGATACAGTACTAGAAGAAACCAAATGATTTTTTGCTGTTTTAGATGTGTCACTGAACAATGGGCCTTAACAGTGATAAAGGCTTCTAAGGTTTTTTGTATTAATATTTCCTGTTTTTACCACGTTTTATTTTCTTGTACCACAGTGGTACAGAGTCATCCAAGTTTCATAAAAATGTAGATGTTTTTGATCTCTGCATCAAAATTGGTTCACGCATTCGGCCTCCAGACGCCCATAACTGCTGAATGTTCAATGCGCCGTTGCTAGGCAACGGCCGTTGCCATGGCATCCGCATCATCATGGCGGCCATTTCGTAGACATGATGGGATGCTACTACCCAAGTTGCATCCAAATTGGTCCAATGGTAGGCGAGTTATAGCGTTTCCAACATTTTTCGATATGGCGGCCGTCCGCCATCTTGAATTTGAATTTTGTCATTCTGGATCACCCACGCTACCTGTGATGAACTTTATTTTGCCGATGTACTGTCTGCAGCATTGTAGCTACTAGTATTGCGTTATTGCGTAGTTTACGGTGGTTATTATGTGGCATTCTGCTGTTTGATGTTTGTTTACAGCTACTTCAGCCCCGAAGAATGTCTCTTCATCTCTCACCGAGACGCGCCCGACGACGCCGCCAGGTTAGCTTGTAGACTCAACCTCAACTACACGACGCAACGTTATTATGGTCCTCAAATCGAATACTAACTGTTGAGGCAAACCAGCTTGATTACACTCTGTTCCCCCCCCCCCCCCCGAAAAAAATAACGTGACTACGTCTTCGACGATAAGTTGAACTAGAGTTATCCGTTTACGACAATTTTGGCATACTTATTACTAAGACTATAGGCCATCGACAGATGTTTTTATTTTCCCACCTCACCTATTTAAATTAATGCAGCTATGGAAACTGTCGAGACCTAAATATCAGTAAAAAAATAAATAAAATCGTGAAAGTTTCATAGAAACATGCGATTCTGATTAAAAAAAATTCTCTGTCAAAGGGGTATGCTGCACGAAGGCTGTTGAGTGACTTTCCCGACAAGGGTTGGAAACTTGGAAGCATCGACAATCTGCTGAAGAAAATCCGCAAGACCAAGACGTGTACAATAATTGTCCGGCAAAAGGCAGCATCAGACCGCGTTCGGCAATCGGCGCGTAACGAGCGACGAGAACATTGAGAAGGTGGAGGACCTCCTGTTCAGTCAAGCCAAAAACGCACCGATCAACTCGTGAGATTTCGCATGAAACTGGCATTCCCCGTTAAGTATGCACAGGATAATTCACTACGATGTCCAGCTCACATGCTTCAACCGACGTCGTGCTCAGCTGTTGTTTGAAGCCAATCGCGTCGCCCGCCTCACTCGCTGATAAACAACCTATTCGTCTGCAATAAATTGTTACCGGCAGGCCTGCGCGCAGCGCAGCCATGCCGGTATTGTTTTTACTCAGTGGTCCAAAAATAGGTTTTTCGCCCGCAGGGGCGACACGTTGCTCCGATAAACGTGAAATTTGGCACGGGGGAGCGGACCACAGGTCCGCTCCCCCTTGCAAAAATTCACGTTTATCGGGGAAGAAATGTGGGAATACAGCCCCAAAACTGTAAAAATTTTGAATTTTGGCCATAAATTTACCCCTCAGGGGCGACTCGTTTGCAATATTTTTTACGATATTCTCAGCGTTTGTACGCGTCTATAGGTAGCTTTTAAGATTTTAGTTTGGTCGATTTCGGGGGAAAAACAACGAAGTTATAAGCATTTTCTCGCGGTTGGGGCATTTTCCCACTAATTTTCAATAGCCCCTAGCGGCGAAAATACTAACCGGGTCAAAAAAAGTTAGCAGGGTGCAAAGATGGGACGGACCTCCTCTATCACCGTGCCAAGTATGGTGGGGATCGTGAGTCGCGCGCCGGCTGTAGACGAAAAAGTGTGATGTTTTTTTGGTTCGTTTTTTTGTTTTTTTTTTGTCACGCTTTGGGATGACGAAGCTTGTGATAACGGAAACGTTATGAAGCAGTATAATTTTCAACAATTATGGTGTCATTGCATAGAGGAAGGTTTGTAGTTGTGCACCTATGTTCAAATTTTCCTATCGACCCCCATAATTTTTCCTGGGGGCAATTTTTACCAAAAATTCCGATTTTTGGCGATTTTTGGGGCCGTAGGGCCACAGTTGTATAACTACAGCGGCAAAATTTGGCATGAGGGTGCGGTCCTGGGGCTCCCTCCCCCAGGCAAAATTTTGTAAAAATCACTTAAGGGGATATACCCCTTTGGGGCAAATTTATACCCAAATGTTTTGGGCAGTAAGCCCACATTTATTAAGCCAAAACGGTAAAATTTGGCGTGAGGATGCGAACCTGGGAGACCGTCCCCAAGCCAAATTTTGTATAAAAAAAATTTGCTAAAGGGGGTATACCCCTTTTGGGCAAACTTGTACCAAAAAACACCAATTTTGGCGATTTTGGGCGCTGTACTCCCACATTTTTAACCCACAGTGACGAAATTTGGTATGAGGGTGCAAACCTGGGGCTCCCTCCTCTAAGCCATATTTTATAAAAATCGCTTAAGGGGTATACCCCTTTTTGGCAAATTTATACCAAAAATTACCAATTTCAGCGATTTTGGGGGTTGCAAGCCCCCATTTTAAGAGTGACAATGGTGAAATTTGGCCTGAGAGTACGGACCTGGGATACCCTCCCCCGCGCTTAATTTTGTAAAAATCGCTCGTGGGAATTTGTCCCTTGGGGAAATTTTTTTAACCAAAAATTCGAAATTTTCGCGATTTTTAGCTACTTGAACCCTTTTTTCTATACCGATAATATTAAAATTTTAGTAACGGACGGACTTAGGAATCCATCAAAGAAACAAATTTTCGTCAAAATCGCTGAAGGGGCCTGCCGGTATTGCATTGCCCGGCGGAGGTGATGCATATTGATTTATAGTTATTTATTGTTTTATGGCTGCTTTATTCTCCGGCCCAGGTTAACGGATGTTCGCGAAACTTTTACACGTGGTGTACCTTGAGTGTAATTAGAGAAGTTACTACTGGGATTTTTTCTGGTCCTTTTTAAACTACAGGGTGGGCCAAAAAGTGACGAAATTTGGCATATTTTGAGACCCCGCCTGCAAACTTTCTGCTCTCACGCCCGAACGCGGGAGAATATTGTAATTCTGAAAAAAGTTGTTATTGTTTTTCTTTAAACCGGAAGTTGAATAACAGGCAAGTAAAGTAATGTAAATATAATATAGGACAGTTTTGCATTTAATATCCTACCACTGTAGCATTGAGAAAATAAGCATTATTTGAGGCTACGTGACATATAGGTCTCGGCAGTTTCCCAAGATAAAGTAGCTGCACTAAATAGGTGAGGTGGGAAAATAATACATCTATCGAAGACCTATAGTCGTAGTAATGAGCCTGCCAAAATTTTTTTTTAAACGGACAGTTCTAATTCAACTTATCATCGAAGTCACATGTTCTTTGGGATGTATAATCTACAGTTGTAGGTTCTGTCTTTCGCTGAACCACAGTCGTCCGTTCTCTGACGTGAGCCAGGCAGCCGATTGTACTGTCATTGATAGTAGCTTGACAACGGTCTTGGGTCTTAATACGATGGATGACGTGAATGATGGAGGTTTTGATCTGTGAAAATGTGATGGATTGCGGATAGACAAGAGAAATGATAGTCAATCATTTAAGGAAATTAAGGAAAGTGGCAGTTGACCGTCTTGCCTCTCACTCTTGTGCCACTGCACAGCGTAAAACTTTTTTGAGCAATACCTTTGGTTGTACTGAAAGCCTGCAGTGACATTGCTTATTCTTCTGCATCTATCATTTACTATGTTTTGCCATTCTGCCCCCTTCCCCTGTTCCATGTACACAGTACCTATGTCTCCGTCTGTCCCCTGTATGAATTTTTTTCAGCGCTTCACGCCGATACATATTTTCGTAACTACCGTCCCCCAAAATTCACATAAGATTTACGCCACTGAATTTTACTGTACAGTTTTTAATCGAACTTGCACTTCTGATCGCCTGTTCAAATAAGCACAGTTTGTAACAAGAATAATGCGAGCGTGAGGGCACACAGCGTTTTGTCATCTTTTCAGTAAACGAATATGGATGGATGGATGATGGCGCAGCAAGCAATCATATCTGCCCCGAAACTGGAATATTGTGGTATGCACTTGAAGAAAATCGGACCATTTTGCGTGACGGACCAACAGAGAGACAGGCAGACAGACGGACAGAACCACAGATAGACCAACATCTATGGCGTCCAAAACGAGGGCGGGCATAGTTCAAGAATTCGAATTTTACGAATTATAAGAATTGTATAAAAAAAATCACGAATTTTAACGAATTTTGAAACCGAAAGTACGAATTCTCGAACTATGGGGGCGGGCGGGGAATGAAGGTTTTCGACGAGGCGCTCGGGCCACGACGGTGCGGGATGCTGTTGCGAGGAGCTGGACGGAAACGTGACCCGCCACAGCCTAGTGACGGGGAAGGCCAGTCGAAACGAAATTACATCGAAACTAATGTCACTTTTGTTCTGATATATCAGTCACCTTTTGTTTTCACGGGCTTATACCATGGCGATTTACTTGTTGCTATCTGCTGTGACCATTAGATAATTGGATTCGATTTAGGCCTATATTTCATCAATTTCATCAATTTATTCGTCAAGGAGCAGACTAATTGATTTGAAGTTCATCACCATTGGAAAAATCGTAAATTGGAAATCGCCGCAAAAAGTTCGTAGGCCTATCTTAAAGTGATGGAACTTCGAGATCGTGATGTATTACGCCCCGTTCGAATGATCAAAGGGAAGCCGCTGCTGCTGTCTCCCAGCCCTCCGGTCCGGACTTATTAATTCGTTTGGACAAGTGCGACACGGTTTCGATATTTTGTACAACGATCGTACGATTCTGATACGAATTCATCTCGTAATCGTGTCGTAGCTGTCCCGCGGCTTAGACAAAGTCGACAACAGTCGTATCATTCGAAATGTACGAAATGAAATTTACACACCGTTTATACAGTCCTTGGATTTCGAAACCTAATCACTTTAACAGAAAAGAAACAAGCAGATAAGCAATTACGTAATGCACTAAGGAAAGCTGCAAGACAGGACAAGGAGATATGGCTCCAGGAGCAGTGCATATACATTAACGAGAAGATCCAGCGTAACAAACTCGGGGCAATTTACTGAATTAAATACAACAAGTGATCCCAGAAGATGGACAAAATTTACTATTAACCTGTAACATTTTCACAGAAAAGAGATCTCAAAGGATGCAGTGATTTTGGAATATATCGTTAATGAGCCACTCGATTACAGTTCTAATGACGACCCTGCTTGAAGGATTAAAGACGCAGGTAAAACAGTACTTACTGGAGGTATACAAGTTGACAGGTTTTAGAAGAAATCGCAGTACACTACAGTTAGCAGACTTTGGTGTTGAGTCTTCTTAAAAAAGTGAAAAATGATGAAAAGGTTTAGAACTGCTTCGTGGCTTTCCAAAATGCATCTGACATCATACAGTAAGACGTTGTATGTGTACGGACTGTTCTCCGTGTCAAGAGTTGGTATTATGCTACATAACATACAAGAGCTCGAAAACAGCTGTGAAAATAGAACAGAACGATGGCGTAGACCTGGTTTAAACAACCACACAAAGCACAAAGTAAGACCCAGTATCACTGGTAATCTTCATGACATATCTGGAGCGAGTCATAGACAAGGAAGACAACACATATACTATGTCACCAGACTGATATGTTCGCAGACGACAAAGATATCAATAGAGCTGACAAGAACAGTTACAATACAGTGTCCCTATAAAACCGATAACAGTGCATGTTGAATGAAGGCCAACACTTGACATTGGCTGAGACCAGGCTCTGCACAAGCAACATCATCCACCACGCGCGAGTGGCAACGCGCTGTAAAACAAAAGAAACTTACAAACAAACAGGACGCGCTCGGCATCATAATAAAACACAGGAACGCAATACCTTAAGCGAACACGTACAATTTTCACGAGATGTTGGATCTATAAATCTTCCAAATAGCCGAAATGACCTTCAGCTTCACTCAAGGTCATTGGCAATGGAATAGTTCAATGGGCTACACATCATTATTAGTGATCTGTAGTAACCGTAGCCTATGTCTGCCTTGAACCGTTACGGAGATATTAACACTTGTTTAACGTACGCGACTGTGACCTTGAACAGTCCTTCAACTTGACTAAAATTCAAAACAAGAAGCTCGTCAGCAGATGGGTGCAGTGGTGTAGTGGTAGAGCATCGGACTCGTAACCGAGAGGTTGCGGGTTCGACTCACACCCGGTCCACTGCAAGCAACCTTGAACAAGTTGCTAACCTACTGTGTGCTCAGGCCAACTCACAAATTCACACAAACAAAGCTGTACTGCTCACTGTTACACATAAGAAACCTGGTTATCTTGTGTTGTTAGTCGGCACCACGATTCAATTCGATGGCTAGTATGGCTGAAGCTTGATGTAGTTTCATTAAAAACTCGTTAAAAACAATACGCGAAATAAACCTCAATTTAGTCCAGGGCAATTAAACAACTCAATCAACGTAAAACTAACATCAAATCAACTTAAAGGCTAAGTAAATTAAAAACAATTTGTTAGTTTTGTAACGTTTGAGTATCTCTATAGCACTCTAGGCCTTCTAATAACAATTTTAGCTCGCATGTGTTTTTCATAGACAAGTCTTCTTGCTTGCGGAGGCTCCTAGAGTGTTCTTGGCCTTGGATTTGGACTTGCTGGCAGCTTTGACTTTAACCACGATGAAAATTTACTCACACAAACTTGACAAACAAGTCGATCAGATACGATACGAAAGCCGCCGCTCGTCAAAGCCTAAAATGCATTGAAAGCAAAAAATAATAAAATATGGCGAAAAACGATTTTCAATATGGCGGATGGAATTCTTACACCCTGCAATGTGGCACGATCATGACATTGATTTCGCCAGGTGACTGCACCCTGCAGTGTGGCATGTGGCTCTGGAATCGTAACAGTGAATTCACCAAGTGGCAATGTGATACGTGGCTCGGGATGACATGCCATTGAATTCGCCCGGTGGCAGCACCCTGCAATGTGACACGTAGCTCTGGAATCATGACATTGAATTCACCAGGAGGCAGCACCCTGCAGTATGGCAGGTGGCTCTGGGATGACATGCCATTGAATTTGCCAAAACGTCCGCCACTGGTTTCGATTTCGATATCACCGCAGTCGACGTGTCATTCTGCACCAGTCACCGAAATTTTATCCAAATCGGACCACACTCGGCATAAAAAAAATGACGTCGATTTTCAAGATAGTGGACCTCAACCATCTTGAATTTTAGGGCTCCAATAATGGTTTCTTTGAAAAGTCCAATTACAACTTACTAACTTGCTTAGTTTTCCAGAAAATCGAGAGTTTGCATTTTGGCGTCAACATCCAAGATGGCGGATCTCCGCCATTTTGGATTTTAGGGGTCCCGTAATTGGTTCTTTGAAAAGCCCATGTATACGACTTCCTATAGATCGTCAACAGAGACCATATTTCTGATTGCTTAGTTTTTGAGAAAATCACCGTTTAGCATTTTGGCGCCAAAATGGCGGAGATCCGCCATCTTGGATTTTAGGGGTCCCGTAACGGGTTTTTTGAAAAGCCCATGTACGACTTTTCATAGGTCGTCAATAGAGACCATAGCTCTAAATTGCTTAGTTTTTGAGAAAATCGCGTATTTGCATTTTGGCGTCAAGATCCAAGATGGCGGAGATCCTAGTTCTGAGTTACCCGGTGAGTAACCGCTGAGCTGAAAAGTAGCGACAATTTACGGTACAGAAATAAAATATATAGCTTTGTTGGTTGTTTTCGTGGTCGTTACAACTGGAAGAGCACCGTAAAAGTACGAGGATACGTGGGCGTAAGCAAGTTACCGTTCGGTTCATGAATTAAAGAAATTGCTACGTCACTCAAGGTCGTTCGAGGTCATGCGAAACTACATCGATAAGTAGGGCGTGAGTAAGGTCTTACTACTGTATGACTAAATTGTCTATCTTGTATCGCTACTGACATACCCAGTGTCAATTAATAGCGTGACCTTGAAATCTAGGTTATGGGTCACTCAAAGTCATTGGAAATGACTTTGATAGATCGTATACCAGTTCCTATTGGCAGGGCCTAAAAAACGTGCCTGGAGGCACGGACGTGCTTGGAAAATGAAAATCCGTGCTTTGAAAAATCACGATCCGTGCTTTGAATTTGCAAGCAAACTTACACAGTTATGAGTTATATAGGCATAAAGTATGACAAATGCGTGAATAACGGCCAGTTGTACATTGCGAAAGTCTG
>Ga0209149_1002172_pt1 | contig 10768 bp, 7 predicted proteins | sample WorMetTyACAVOLI2_FD_187423 | JGI IMG/M metagenome (GOLD analysis project Ga0209149, IMG submission 187423) | Marine gutless worms symbiont microbial communities from Max Planck institute for Marine Microbiology, Germany - Olavius algarvensis... ...
TCGAACCTCAGAAACAACGGTGAAAAAGTTACCACGCGTTCAGAACAATGAACAGTTTATGATTTAAAGCGCAGCTAGGCGTACATGAATAGTGCGGTTCGTACACATTAAAAACGAAAAAAAAAACATATCTTTGGCAAAAAAAGGTGCCGGTACGCCGTACCGGCGCGTACCGTCACAAAAAAAGCACTGCCAGTATGCCAAATTCATTCAGGATTCTGTATACCAAAAATTATGTCTTGGTTCATTTTTCATGAAGTTATTCATAAAAGTGAAAGGGGTCCATTTTTGGAGACACAGTGTACTTGGAAGGAGGATACAGTTACATTGTGTAATTGCTATGGCTGCATATTTTAATGATAACAGATTGAATAATTGTTAAAATTTTAATACTTTAATAATTAGAAAGTCCCTGAATTTTTTGTGAGTGTTTTAGTGGAAAACTAAGCCTGGGCTTCTGTAACCACAGAGCCTCACCTTTAATGCGCACATTAAAACCACAGAGCAATGGACCATTATACAGCAATACGTTGATTGGTACACTGGCCATTTCACGTTTCGTACAGCGAGGAGGGGCCTGGGCAGGCTGTGGCCCTACTCAGTCCCATCTTTGCTGTACCAAATGTAATGGCCCACCCATGACCGGCCATTGTACCAACTTTATATTATTTGATGTGGCACTATAATCACCTAAAGGGTTAATCAGCTAATTATGTCAGTCAATGACAGCCATGGTAGCGGTGATGTTGGTGTTGTCAGTGAACTTGTGTAATGGTGGGGATAAGATGAGAGTAGGCTGACTGAGTTGCTGTATTCATCCTAACTGTATGTCGATGTATTTAATCAAGACTTGCCATTTACTTTACTACACAACATCGGCGTATAACCGTTTTGTGAACATTGCCACTTGCATTTAAGCCTGGGCTGTATCAGTGCTAATTTTACTGTATGTTACTGATCTGGAGAATATGTCCATATAATTTAATCTTGGCATTAAGTTCTCTAAAGTACTACATTTGTGCATCATTGGTAATTTTCCTGGAGACTTTGCTACTATAAAATGTCTTCACTAGGCATTGCAGTAAGAGTGGCCGGCCCACGTCCAGAGGTGTTAAAAAAGTTACTGTCTGTCGTCATGAAGGTGTAACAGTTGTATGCATATATTTGTACGTAAGTCATGCTTTCTGCATGTTATTTACACCAGTCATATACTAGAAAAGATCGGACTATCTTAAACAGACTCTTCGTCGGTCACACTCCTGTTACTCATACCTTCTTGATAAAGAACAACCATTGTAAATGCTTCTTAACAGTCGAACACATCTTAACCAAATGCACTGTATACAAACAAGTTAGAGAATAATATTATCAACATGCGCCTCTGTATCTTCGGACCTAAAGGCACTATACAAATTCGTAATTATTATTATTATTATATTATTATTATTATTATTATTCTCGGCTCACATTTAAATCAGTGCCCCTAAACAATATATCTTTAACTTCCTAAATGAAAACTCTTTAGCAAACTTTAATTTCTGCAGGGCACGATATAGCCTTTTTGTGCTGAAAGTGCCGTTAAACTCCAACCAGCCAACCTTTCTGCATGTTGAAGCACATCTGTCGCAGCCGGTAATTACAAATGATGACCGACCCTGAAGTCAACGGTTTGCAATGTTTCCTGACATTTATGACGATGCTCAATACCACTTCTGTATGCTGCATTGAAGCACCGGTTGCAAGTGACGTTGGATATTGGTGTGGTTTGGCATGCCGTGTATTGCCTAATTACTAACTGTGGCGAAGTTCGTAGAGGAATAGCGTGTTCTGGTGTGGATTGTGGTCACGTTTGGTATACTGCTATACATAGATCGAGTATTCGTGACTTCAGACCTTAATATGTGTAAATATTCGTGAATGTGACTCAAGTTTTAATATTTGCAAATATTCATTCAGCATCTTTAGAATCAGATCTAAGGCAACTTTATTGTGTCTTACCTACCGTACTTCAGGATCGTAGCTGCCATAGATATATAATATAATAATATCTCACCGTAAATGATCCCTACAGTTCAACTTAATTTTTCATTACAAGACAATAATAAACAGTGGTTAGTTTTGTACAACTAGGCCCTACTTGGGCTTTGTTCCAGAAAATAAAAGGACGAAAAATAGCCAATTATAATATTCATAGCCAGTTTTAATATTCGTAAATATTCGCGAATATTTCACATCTTTAATATTCGTGATATGTGCATTATTATTATTATTATTATTAAGAATGAATGTCATAGCAACATTATAGTCGATAGACTTCAAGTTTGCGCATACTCGATCTGTGCTGCTATATAGCAACTGACTGCCCATGTGCTGTTGTTGTGTAGTTGTCAGTTCTTAGTACAGGGTATTTTTCACGCTGAAGTTGTTCACAGCACAATGTGAGTGTATGATTGCTGGACATTGTACATTATTGTTAGTGATGCCGATGGTTTATCTAGTTAAGAGAATGGTTGTTGCTTCAGTGGTTTTCTGCAGTTTTATGAGTTTAATGTGATGTCAGTGTCATTGTTGCGACATAAAAATGTTTACTAGAGATGGTCGGATGCGTGTTGATTTTTCTGCTGGATTGTGGATTCAAATGTCTGCACCTAAAATGTGACCAGAGCAGATTTTTGCTGGATCACATTTTTGTTACTGCTGTTTGTAATGAAACGGGAATTAAAGCACATGAGAATGATTTGTTAAACCATAGATATATGTTACAACATGTAGCATTGAAAAACAAAAGCAGTGTGTAACTATTGAAGTTAATAAAACTAATAATATTACACAGTGCCATGTGTGACTGACCAGGCTTGGGGACCAGATTGAAGCTTTGCTGTATGGCATACCCCAAGGCAGAGTTCGTGGCCACTGTCTCAAACGTTATCATGATCATGTTATATGCCGTAATTGTGAGCATATCTCTGTTCTGGATAAAAAGCGAACACTGCACACTGCTTGTGTTTTATGTGGTGTATATCATTACCAAAGCTTCCTGTTTTTGCTGACTTCTGCGTTTAAGCCTAACCAGCTGTGATGGTGGTTTGAGTTGCATTTACACTACTGCATATTGTATCACTTCATATCATCATAAACGTATTTGTAAAGCACCATAGGCAGAGCTACAGAGGCGCTGTGAATGAGTCAATCAGGTGACGTTAAAACAGTTGTTAAAAAGATGAGTTTTTAAAAGTCGCTTAAAACCAGATTCTGAGTCACAAGTTAGAATGTCTGCAGGAAGACTGTTCCATGTTGTTGGTGCTGTGTAGTTAAGAGCTCGGCATGCAAATGAGTTCCAAATGGGTTCGGAACAGTAAGCAGTGGGAGTGATGACGAACGTGTGGAGTAAGTTGCGGTGCGTTGATGAAGGTGCTGGCTGAGGTATGTGGGTGTGCTGGTTGTGTGTGCCTTACGGGTCAGGACAGCCATTTTGAACAAAATTCTCTGGCGTACTTCACTTCATTATTACCTGTGCAGCAGTAGTTTAGCAAAGGTGGCATTGTTTTCAGCAGTGTCCATTTTGGGTGTGTTCGTCAGAACAATAACTCTTGAACCATTTGAGATATCATCATGAAATTTTGCCGTTAAGAAACTACTCATTCGTGAAATTTTTGTCGTAGCAAGGTATGGTCAAAAGCTCGGACGAGTTCGAAAATGGCTACGTTCTGAAGCACCACGGCATGCAGGTGGTGATTTAACATCACTGTTGTTTTAGTTGTATGCGACATATGTTATTAATTTTACATTGATATGCCAAGTCTTATATCAGTCTCACGGCTTTGTTCCAGACAGCAACTTGGTTACTGTGAGACGAGCTGTTGATGGCAGCGTGTGATTGTTGTTCTGTTGTCTATCTGTTGCATTGTGTGTTATGAATTTGTCGCTACAGTTTTGATTGTCACGTGATTTCCTATCACCAAACAATGTTTAGTTCTCGGCCTTCGTTCCTCTGTCCTCCGCACGACATCTAAGTGATGATGATGTCTGGAGGACAAGAGGGGAGATTATCAGAACCGTTCTGTGGACCACACTTGCGCACAACAGAATGGACACACGCACGTGAGTAGTTGTTATAGATGAGTGTTGGTTTAGGTTTAATTTCTGTGTGTTTTACATGTTTTTCTTAACTATGGCCAGTTTGTTCGTGTAAGGGATAGTTTTCTGTATAGTTTGTGTTTTTTTGAGTATTTCTCTGGGTTGAGTTCAGTTGTCATTATTAGTGCAGTAAACGCCTGATTAGACTCGTCTCCAAACTGACCTGTTATGTGTCGAGTTGGACGTTAAACTCTACTCGCTCACTCACTCTTAGTCTGTGATGTGTTACTCGTTTAGGCTTCAACAAATATGTGCAATGATGCACCTCACATATACACCGTCTTTAATGTTTGATAATAACTTTGATGTGAACCGATTTTCAAAATTTTTTCACCAGCATGATTCATCAGAAAATTCTCTATGTACACATCATAGAGATTTCCACCTTACCTGCAATATGTTGCTACACTGCCTTGTAAAAGTCAAATCCAAAAATGTTACTGACTTTGACAGCACCTCAACAGACTGTTGACATGTTCCTTAGGACACTTCGAGGACTGCATTTAACAGTAGTTAGACAGACTGTCTCAAGACTGCTCACACTAACTGACTGACTAACATTTTGAAGTTCGTCAGATGACGTCTCGAATCAACAGCTGAACCTGATTCGGTTGAACACTGTTGCATCACGGCGATTTATTCACCGTGATTATCTACACACCGTCTTCGTTCTTTCTAGGCTATACTTTGTATGTTGTACACATATTTAAGTAAAATAATTAATGTGATATTTCTGTGGCAGGTTGTGGCCCGTGTGGGTCCCAGGCACTGTTGTTATAGAATAGGCCGGATGGCGTAAAAGTCGTCCTGAACCAGGGTTAGTTTGGTTTTGTTAGGTTTAGTTGTTTAGGTTTTTTCGTGTTGTGTTTTATGTCAGTTAGCCTAGTTTGTCTTAACTACTATGCCAAGTAATTGGCTAGCCAGGCCGTATCCAATGATGGCATTTTGTCGAGAAGTACATCTCCAAAAGACACGGTTGCATGAGGGTCCGCAGTTCATATGAACTGTTTTGACGTTTTCATTATAGTTTTAGTTACTGTTATTTTTTGTAGTTGTTCATCTTCATCATGATCATCTTGTCACAACTTTCGAGCTCTCTCACATTTTAACTAATACCCTAAACAACGTATTTTTACTTCCTATCTGAAATTAATATCTTTAACAAACTTTTACTTTTCGCGTAGCACGATATAGACTTTTTGTGCTGAAAGTGCCATTAAGCACCAACCAACCAACCTTGTGGCAGGTTATGAAAGATCTCACATTAAATTTTAGTTAAACGTATTAAGTGAGTTCAGTGTGAAAATGTGGTAACATTTTTGCATTTTCGAATTTCACGTGGTAGTGTAGCAACAAATTGCAGGTGAGGTGGAAATCTTTGTGATGTGTACATAGAGAATTTTCTTACAAATCATCAGGTGAAAGAATATTGAAAATCGGTCCACATTTGCCAAAGTTATTATCAAAAATCAAACAGCTTACTCTTTTGGAACACGTTGTATGTGGGAGCTGTGGTTTTATATTAGAATAGACCAAGTCTGTTTCTTGGCTGGAGATCATAATAAGCAAGGTCAGTTTGGGTCTGTTAGGTCTAGCTGTTATTGTCCAGTATTTCTGTGTTTACCTCAGATTGCTTTATCAGTACGATAGCCGACTGATTGGCGGGAAAGACCCTCCACGCTGATCTGTAACGAGTCTAGGCAATTATCTCCGTGGTTCAGACAGACGTATTTTAACAGTTTTCTTGTATTTGATGTTATTGTATTGTTTGTGGTAACTTCATCAGTCTCGACTTTGTATGTGCGATATTTCCTGTCAGTGCTGTTAAAAACCAACTCGGTCCAACTGACCTCTAATGCACCTGCATTCCTAGTGCTTTTTGCTTACTGCCTTCAGAGTTTCTCAGATTTCTTGTGCTTATTCAACCCCCACCGTAAGCGGAGACTCTGCGCAATGCCGCTGTCCTGTTTGTCTCTCTGTCTGTTACCTGAAATGCTTATGATGGCAGGGGCTTACTGCGTCGGCCTATCGGGCTGTACTTGCTTGTTAGTTTTTAGTTCTTCTCATTAATTTTCGGTTTATTTCTGCAGTAGACTGCACACTTCTTGAGCATATTACGAATATTATATAAGTAACGACAGTGGTAATGATGATACTTCACTTGCTGTGAAACTCGTTTGTCGTTGTGGAGTGTGCTGACTGTCTCTCAGCTTGTGCGTTGTTCAGGTACGAGTGGGTTTGATTTATGCCACACTACAGTTGTTGTCCAGTATTGTGTATATAGTCATCAAGCGGGTGATCTCGGCTTTGACTGAGCAGTGCCATGGTGCTTGCAGACTTGTGAATAACTTTATAACAAGTTGCACTAACAAGAAGCATTATACAGCATGGCCCCCAAAAAGTAAGCCGTACTCTTATGTGTGAAAAACAGTGGTACATGTATTTTTATGTACACTGTGTCCCAAAAAATTAGTACACCATACTCATGGCGACAACTTTGTCAGTTTTTAATGGATTTTCAAAATTCTTTCACTGCTGGAAAGATAAGTAAATTTCCAACAAAACTCATATAATACTTCCCATCATACCTTCAGTGTGTTACTGCACTACCTTGCAAAAGTTAGAAGTTCAAATTTGTAGTAATTTCCAAAAAACAGTCTAAAAATTGTGTCACATTTGACAAAAACTAAAACGTCTTTTGTCATATGGCTGAATATTATCACAATAGTTGCTCAAAGTGTATGCCTTTTGCCCACACACATGCACGAAGACATATACGCCACTGTCAATTGCGTTGTCAACGATGGTCTGGTCAGTGCCATGCCAAACATGCAGAAAACGCTGCTTCAGATCACAAAACTGTACTGGTTTAGAAAAAACCGTCTGCTATTTACAAAGAATATTTAACAGGTACCGGAAATTGAAACAACACGGAAGTAAGTAAGCTAAGTGCATTGAAATTGGGTGTGTGTTCAAAAATCAATGCATGCTACATTTTCGTTTGCATTTTCTTCCAGATATTCCAAAACTTAAACTTCTAAATTTCGCAAGGTAGTGTGGCAACATACTGAAGGTGTGGTGGGAAGTGTTATATGGATATTGTTGGAAATTTACTTCTCTTTCCAGTAGTGAAAGGATTCTGAAAATCCATTAAGAATTGACAAAGTTATCACCATGAGTTTGGTGTACTACTTTTTTGGGACCAAGTAAGTGGGCACATCTACTACAGTCTCAGCTAAAGTCTACTACTAGAGGCCTATTGGCGTGGATGCCTCTGTTGCTGCTGTTCCAGGACCTAAGTGCAAATTTGAAATTAAAAAATTTGCCAAAAATTTTAAAATCTAAATTTCGACAGTCTGTTTTGTGTATTGGCACATAGGTCTTGTGTCAAGTGAGAATCAGACAAAAACTGTAGGAGTAGCGATTTGAAACAAGTTCCACAGACACATCAGTCACGTGTTCTATAAGCTCCACTCGCAGCAGAGCTAAAAAAAATCTCAGCATGACGTCAAACATTACGTCATATGTAGAGCATTGAATCAGTAGAATATTTAGTTATATTTTAAAATATTTTACACTTGTGTGACACTCGAATCTAACAGAAACTAACACATTTTTGTATAGTTTGTTGAGAAAACCATCGGCCACCGTGTACTTGGGATAGTTTGGTCTCTACTAGCATACGTTGCAACGTGCTGCAGCGATGTTGGATTGGCTGTCATGCAGTGAGAGGATTAGTGTCATGATGGTAGCTAGTGTATTATACAGTGACTGTTGTGAGTGTTAGTAATTATGTTCCGTTGACAGTGACATCAGTGGCATTGGTGTCCATGTTCTTGATAGCTAGCCACGTTATGACTGTGTACATGTGCTTGTTAAGGTGATGTTGTATGATACGCCGTCAAAACATCTTTCTGCGTGTACTCAAGTGTATACTGTGCATAATACATAACAGAGCCGGTTCGGCTGAACCCCAGCCGTTTGTCCCCTGGACAAGAGCTTAGCCAGGAGAAATGGGGGCCTAATTTCTACTTATTTAGCTGCTGGACTAACTCTTAATAGCCAGGGGCGTAGACAAGGGTGTATAAAGGGATTTATACCCCCCCCCAAATTGCAGCAACGTCATTTTTTATAATGTTGTATAGTTTCATAAGTAAGCCTTAAAATCTAATGTCATGCACTTTGTAAGAGTGGATTTAGGCAGAAGAAAATACAGAACTGCTTTATAAAGTCATACGTGACAGTGTCATCTCCGAGCCGTAGTGGCGGTCCACTGCTACCAAGCAAAGTTGAACCGTACTTAGAACCAGCCCAGAGGAGCTCCGTCTTGTCAGCGTTCAACTTGAGTCTGTTTGCTGCCATCAAGTGTCTCACATCTGTAATACACACTTCAAGTCGCTGGCCGGCCGTCGTCATGTGCTGGCGCTGACACCGCAGGTACAGCTGCGAGTCATCAGCGTAGGACTGGAGGTTAGGTAGATTATTCAAATCTCTCATGCCGTTGTTGTGATACACAACACAGCATGTTATATTTTGTATAGGCCTAATGGAGTTGACAGTGATCTGAGATTTGTATGTCGAGTTTGAACGCACTAATTCTCAGTCATAGCAGTGACAAAACTGCTGTCAATTATGTAATTGACAAGTGGCACTCTCACTGGCCGCGTTTGGGGTTCTTTTACAAAAACGCGCTATATAAATTCACTGTTATTATTTGACAGACTTCAAACTACACTGTGTTCAGAAAAAAACATCCACTTTTGTTTTCTTGCATAACTCCTGAAAAAAGTAACGAATTTGAATGAAAATTTCAGACAAAATAGCCAATGAAAGGCTGATTCTAACAGCGTAAAATAATTTGTATTCTTAAATATTCTTTGATAGCAGCGATGTAAACCGGATGTCAGCAAAAGTGTCATTACAGCAATGAGATTTCCCGTTGATGATAAACATCTCATTACATGGATGCGAGTGAAAAAATTACGTAGAAAAACGCTTGCTCACGATGCTTTGACAGAAGATAGTCTTGTTGGGGTAAAGACAATGATCAAAATATCAGTGCGAGAAGCTTTAACTTTGTTGTGTGGTGGGGTGGGCATTGTGTGGTCGACCACAACCCGAACACGAGTCCATATGCTGTCACTTTCTCCATTAAATGTTTTAATCCATTAAAACTATCCTCTGTCGTGTTTTTGAGCCAATAAATTGATGATGATGATGATGATGATGAAACATTAGAAAGTGGTTTGCGTCATATATTTTATTTATTTATTCACGAGCATTTAATAAATATTGATCTCCAGCGGTAATTCTAATTGCTGTAACGACACTTTTACTGAAATTTTCATTCAAATTTGTTACCTTTTCTAAGTTATGCAAGAAAACAACAGTGGCTGTTTTTTAACACAGTGCACATGGTACAGTGTACATGACCTGTGTAAGGATTTTCGTGACAAAAGAACACTGGATTTTAGGGAAAATGAGAATAATTATATAGACTTTGTAAAAATAATAATAATAATAAATTACGATTTAATAATAATAATATACAACACTACAATATAGGCTGAGATTTTTAACATAAAAAATTTTGATTAATTTCCATGTATTTTTGTGATATCTGATTAATATGTGATATCTCATTAAATGGATGTGTTAAGGCCCGCCGCAAGCGGGGGCTTTACGCGATGCGTTGTCCATCTGTTCGTTTGTCGCCTGAAACGCGTACTTGTCGGGCACTGGCTGACTGGCGCAGCAGCACTGGGGCCGCTCAAGGCCGCCAGCACTATTGCGCTGCTGGGCCGGGTTGGCGGGGGCTTCATCAGCGTCGTCCATTCGGGCCGCACTGACTTTTTGTTTTACAACTGTGTAGTGCACTTTTATTTTATGGACAGTGGACTGTATTATAGCAATAAAGCATAGTAGTTAAAATGGTAATTGGGGTAAAAATGTAGCTAATAATATGTATTTATTAATCGAGCATAAAGTGCAGATGATGTCGTTTATTAGCGACGCCGTAAGTAACCGGTACAACATTTATATAGTGTACATAGCATACAGTAGATGGAGCCACTGATAAAGTGACGTGAATAAGTGTCTATACGTAGACGAAGACGAGAGACGAACAACCAGGGTCAGACTTGTTACTTACTTACAGATATCAATGCGGACAACATGAAGCGAAGCAGAAACAGCGAATACAGAAGTAAAGCTGCAGCTACACGCGTACAACGACTGATATTTAGTGCTTGCCACCGTCTCCGAATGTCGTTGTTAACAGCATTGAATAGTGGTCAGATAGCAACCAAAATACAAAAATATTTAATAATAGCAAATCTACACAGCTATCATAACCGCCCCCGGAACTAGAATATTGTGGTCTCTACTTTAAGTATGGCTGCGTTGTTTTATTCACCGGTTGATTTCACCGATGCATCAGACTTGCACCAGACTGTTGTTAAATTCATCGGTTGATCTATTGAGAGTGATAAAATTACGTTGTTGGAAATTAAATTTAATCAAGAAAATTGTCAACAGAAGGACACGCCGCTCATATTAAAACAAATGTCACGTCGTATGATTGATTCACCAAGGTGTTGTTTTATTCCGTTCATCGGTTGAAAGTTCGATG
>Ga0209149_1002173_pt1 | contig 10768 bp, 10 predicted proteins | sample WorMetTyACAVOLI2_FD_187423 | JGI IMG/M metagenome (GOLD analysis project Ga0209149, IMG submission 187423) | Marine gutless worms symbiont microbial communities from Max Planck institute for Marine Microbiology, Germany - Olavius algarvensis... ...
CGCGCCCAAATTTTTACACACCACGTTCCCTTCGAAGTACTTTGTCTTTGCTGAGTTTCATCCCCCTCGGTTGAGTTTTGGGGGAGTTATGCCGCCGACCCCCTCTTTCGCATCGTTACAATATGGCCTGCCATATACTATTGGCAGGCCATAATTATTTCACCGTCACCATTTTTTTCCATACCAAACGGCATGACCATATCGCCTTGTGATACTGAGACACATATTGTATGTTTTTATGTCATTACGTGCTTAATAGTAGGCTATTGTTTTTATGATTGCTATGTGTAAACTATTTTATAACACTATTGCAGCATGTCAGAGACCAGTCGGCTCTTTCTCGTCTCCGAAATGACCTATAATGTGTCGAGTGGGACGTTAAACACTACTATACCATACCAGTCGGCCCTTTGTTGTCAAATAAATGTAAATGTAAATATTCCGACGGGAACCCCTCAACGGAGGCGTCGAATGCAGGTGGGGTAGGCAGAAATCGCGATTCTGAGCCTATATCTGGCTTTAGTGCCTGCTGTTAACGCTGCAACAGGCCAGGTGTTGTCAATACGACGACGCCGGACCACCGTCCCGCAAGTTGTGACACTTATTGCTGGTAGTAAGCGGCAGTGTTGATAGCGGGAGACGACGAAGAAATGTTTATGACAAGAAGCCTCAACGTTACGCCAAAGACAACAGAACAGCGCATTTAAGTACTGCACGCAGTGATAAATCTGTAGCCTACGTAACTAACAATAAAAGACTCTACTCGACGTTTTGTACTGTTGAAGCTAACTACTGACAGACACAAAGTGACAAAGCGTCGCGCGGCCGCTTTGCGACAGCAGAGCAACTTGTTAAGTATGCCAGCAAAGAAAATATTATCAGTGTCATCGAAGATTTCAGTGATTGATGGCAGTTCCTTCTCAGAGAATCCACGCCGTGTACACCGCTTGAGAAACTCGTCTAACCGACGCTATTAGGCACCTGACATTGCGACAGTGACACAGCCTCAGTCAGCTCCGATTCACCGACAGCATCAAGTACAGACTGGCGCCTGGTTGCAATGTAGTCAAGACTATGTGCATGTCTTCAGACAAACACTGTTACTTGAGTGCAAACGACGTGGTTTTACATGATCAACTAGAAGGCACTCGGTAGAGCGCATTTACCTCCAACAAAGGTGTTCCCACGGCTCGCGGTGAATAAAACCATTTTAAAACCACGCCTCGCTGCAGCGACGGGCGCCCAATACATGTACGTGGGATTTTCTTGACGTAATAAAATTCTGAAGACATGCGCATAGTCTTGACTACATTGCAACCAGGCGCCAGTGTGTACTTGATGCTGTCGGTGAATCGGAGCTGACTGAGGCTGTGTCACTGTCGCAATGCCAGGTGCCTAATAGCGTCGGTTAGACGAGTTTCTGCAGCGCATACGATATCGGAGAAAGCAATCCCGTTCCGGCATTCTGATTAAGCTCAACAGTTAATCAGTTCGTCCATGTCCCGACATCTGTCGACACGCAACATTTCATCCAAATCCATGCACGCGTTTTTGAGTAATCTTGCTAACAGACAAACAGACAGACAGACGAACACAGGCAAAAACATTTACCAGCCTCCTTTGTCGGAGGTAATAATGACATAACGTGTAAGCCAGAGTTACCGAAGAGGAAATGTTTTCGTGTGAGGGTTGGTACAAGGTAGCAGACTGTGAACATTATGAACCAAAAGAATTTGCACCTGGCAAAGAGGCAGACGACGACGACGTAGCCATTACAACCTGGGCGCACGCTGCAACCGACGCGGTTTGCGTCTTTTATCTGCATACAACAATACACGACGTGACGGCATCCATGTTTTTTCACTTTTCAAACTTGCTGCACCGTAATTCTTACCTCTACATTATGACTGAAGTTTTATTACTATTTCTACATTGACAGAATTCTACATTCTCAAGTGCGTTTCTGTATGATGGTAGAGAGAATAATTCAACAGCAGACACACACTTGGGCGGGGCTCCGACGACTACAACGTAGAAGGAAGAACGCTATAGTGACGCAGAACGACGTACGTGATGGTCGTACGAGTTGGTGGCCATCCATCGCTTGATGAGCTCCTGAATGTAGCCAGTCGTCGCATCCACGTGCGTCTCTCTGCCCTCGATAGTGCCAACGACGGCCACGACCGACTCGCCGTCCGGAGTTTTCCTGTCGACGTCAATCACTGCTGATGGGCTGTCGACTGCTTTACAGTTGGCGTAGAAGCCAGACAAGTCAACGAGGAAGTTGGAGTGGTCCCACTCCTACACAAACCGTCTCAGAGCGTGCAAGCCGTGTGCCGTTTCGTCTGAGACTTACACACGAGTAGTTAAACTTAAAGGACAGTTTTATACCCGCAGTCGACGATAGAACGACTTCATTGAATTTTGCATGGACATTTTTGCTATTGTATGCCGCGTTGTTTATAAGTAAAACACTGGAACTAGTCACAAACATGTAAGCCGGAGCTAGTTACCTGCCTTAAACGAATTAACGAAACCAATCAGTCGACACTTGTACGGCGCTTTGGTCAAGTATGCTACGGCGTCGTTGTAACACATAGTTTGAGTGCAAAATACCTTCTGAACGCCTTCGACTCGAGACGCGGACACACGCATACAGAACCAGAGCGTGCAGCGTGACGCCGTTGAAGATTAGCCTACTAAACAAGTGTATCGGAGACGATACGAAAGCCGCCGCTCGTCTAAACTGCATTAAAAACCAAAAAAAAATAATATGGCTAAAATGATGTTCAATATGGAATTCTTACACCCTGCAATGTGGCATGTGGCTCTGCAATCGTGACAGTGAATTTACCAAGTGGCAGCACCCTGCAGTGTGATACGTGGTTCTGTGATGACATGCCATTGAATTCGTCCAAACGTCCGCCATATTGAAATTCTATATCTGGTTTCGATTTCGACCACATCACTACAGTCGACATGTCATAGGCCTACTGCACCAGTCTCCGAAATTTTATCCAAATCGGACTACCCTCGGCAGAAAAAAATGACGTCATGTCTATTTTAAAAATGGCGGATCGCAGCCATTTTGTTTATGTTTATGGGTCCAATAATGGGTTATTTTAAAAGCCCAATTACATAACTTCGTGCAATTTCGTGTCGTCAATAGACACCACAGCTCTAAACTGTTTAGTTTTCCAGAAAATCGCGTTTTTGCATTTTGCATCAAGATCCAAGATGGCAGATCTCCGAAATCTTGGATTTTAGGGGTCCAATAATGGGTTCTTTAAAAAGCACATGTACGACTTCCTATAGGTAGTCTAGACACCGTAGCTCTAAATTGGTTAGTTTTTGAGAAAATCGCGTTTTTTGCATTTTGGCGACAGACAGACAAACAAACAAACAGAGAAACAGAGTAACAGATGGACAGCACTGATGCATTAAACCGCTCTCGTTGTCGCGAGCGGCGGCTTAATAACGGCTGGTCTCGCATTTCAAGTCGTCAGCGTTGTATGCTTCTATACAAATAATAATCCTAGTAACACTAAACTGCTGAGAATCAACCAAAGCATGACGGTGAAGCATTTACGGACAATGATTGTATCAAAAATCCTGTGAAGACATTCACAGATTTCCAATAAAATGATGATGATTCATCCAACAAATTCTGCCGTTTTAACTAACACGATAAATAGTCTTTGATTACACGCTGCAAAAGTTTGTTCAATGTGTCAGTTAAATAGATGCCTGACGGTTTTGCTAATTTAACCCGTTCAACATCATGCACACATACCGGTCTTGGTGGTAAATATATAACTTACAAGGATAAGGTCAACATCATGCACACATACCGGTCTTCGTGGTAGATATATAACTTACAAGGATGAGGTCAACATCATGCACACATACCGGTCTTCGTGGTAGATATATAACTTACAAGGATGAGGTCAACGAAAAACTATTTCTTTTGTTTTGCTTAGGCACAACTTATTAGCCACAGACCACGGACATAATTTCTGTCTCAACAGATACACTTGAACATCCAAAGTACAATCATCAGCAAATTTGATTAAACTATTATCATCACTTAAAGCTTTTAAATCAGCAATAAACACCAGAAACAGCCCAGGTACTGATCCCTGAACAACACTTCTGTGACTCACGAACAAGCATCTTGAAACCAACAGTGGTACACTGCAGTATTTTTTCATATTCATATAATATTCTATTATACACATATTGTTTTTATCTAACCACTGGCGGTTTCAAGGGGAGGGCGCTGGGGCGATCGCCTTTCCTAACTCATAAAAAAAGAAAAAAAGGATAAAAATTTAAAAAGCGAAGAAAAATTAATACAAGCTATAATATAATTATGTTTCAATTTGTTAAAATCCGTGAATAAAATATTATTGCGACATGAATGTCTTTGCAACAAGCTGCGACTAATTCTGAGTTTTGGTTCCAGTTCTGAACATGTCCGGAACACTACACTATGTCTCAAAAAGAACTGTGCATTTTTATTTCTGTCAGAACTTCATCAAATTTCCACCAACTTTAATAAATTTTGGTAGGTAGATGGCAAAGTGGCTGAAATTGTATGCTGTATAAATATTTTCCATATAACCGGACCCACGTCACCGCCTTACCTTGCGAAACCCAGATGTTCTCAATTGTTACATAACGTTGAAATGTATTTGCATCGAAGTATCTGACGACTGAATTAGCACACAGTAAACTGAATATGGTTTATTTAGCAGAGTTATTAGTTGTCATGACAGATAGGCTCAAAACTGTCAGAATTCGTGCTCGAAATGTGCCCCGCGTACACAGATACAAGCGCCTAGACGACGACGACGACGCGCTTCTCGCATCTCTCTCTCTCGGTGTCGCGTGCTGATGCGTCGGGGTGCCGTCCTGTTGAAACATAAAAAATCGTCTCCGAACAACCTGCCCATGTCTGGCAGTGGCCTCTGAGCAAGAAAGTTGTCGCGACAGTAGGCCTATGCCCTCTTCACTTTGATACCAAACCTGAGCAATCTGATTGTAACAAAGTTAATGTTAGGTGAAAATTTAGAACATCCGCCATTAACAAGGTAGTGCAGTGACATGAGTCAGGTTAGGTGGAAAATGTATATATATATCATACAATTTCAGCCATTTTTGCCATCTATCTACCAAAACTTATTAAAATTCATGGATAAATTTGACGAAGTTCTGACAGAAACAAAAATGCAGTTTTTTGAGACACGGTGAACTAATGGCGACCCAGTTCGAGATTGCTGCAGCCAGCATTAGGACAAAGATGTCTGACAATTTTTGGGAAAGTTTTCTTTAAATACATGTACTGCCAAATGGAGATAACGTGACAGTTGCAGAAAGATGTTTAAAAAGTTTTAAATGTGGAAGCATGAAGATAATCAGTATGGAAAGTCTTGGAAGCAATTGCGAGGACTGATCCACAATTTTATCGCTATATACAGTTTCTAGGTCTTTGTGATTATCCAGTGACAATTTTTATTGCATCGTGTGAACGATCTTTGTCCACACTTCGGCGGTTGAAGACATGGGTAAGAAACTCTATGGGAGAAGAGCGTCTGACTGGCTCAGCGATGATTTACCGAGACATTCACCTGGATGTCAATGACATTATTGATAGCTTCGCCTCCAAGAAGCGAAAAATTCTATTTGTATTGTATTTGTAAAAGTTACTTGAGTTAACAATTTCCCGTATTAAAAATATTTTTATTAAAATTGATAACCCCTTATTACAGTCGAGCTAGTCTACAGTTCTTTATGATGCGCATTAACTGTCAAAATTTGTCTTGTTTTTCTTCGATTAAAATGTCTTACTTACTATAGTAGGAGGGAGAAGCCAGCCCTCACTAACTGTTACCTCTGGAACAGCCCCTGCGTTTTGTCACATTATAAATAAATATTACAGATTACAGCGAGATGAGCTCGCTGACGTTATATTATACGATATATATACGGCTAACAACCATTGTCAAGTGCGGCAGCAGTCAAAATACCAAAGCGATTTCTGTGGTAACTTGGTAAATTAACCTACATAATTATGTGCTTAAATCTAGCCCGTTCAGACTGCGGGCGTCAAAACGTAGGAAACACGGTACGTACGATGAATGGATTAAGTCGCTTGAAGTTCTCAATAGCGAAATTCTCGGCGGCGATAGGGAATGCTCGGCCTGCACCGCCAGCGTCGATGACGCGCGACACATTGAGACTTGCGACAATCACGAGCGACACGAGCACACGCAGCTCCTGTCATTGGTCGACCAGCTAATTACAACTGTCAGTAATCAAACTGCAACGTTGTCTATACTCAGTGTTGTTACCTCCGCCAAGGCCGAGGTTGTGCGATTAGGTCGTTTTGTCAATCATTCCGTGCGCAGGTTTCATTAAAACTTGGTGTTACGACCGGTTATGAACTGATGACAATCTCTCTCATGCGATATTACGGCAACTCTCAGAACAAAACCAATGAAATTAAGAAAGAACATTGTCGGACATTATCTCACCAATGCTAAAAAATAAGTTAACTGAGTTACAGGTTATGAAATATTCATGACAGAAAATCATAATTTTCATACTAGAAGTTGTAGTCGTCGCTAGCGCTCTCGACGACATGTAGGCTGAAAACCGTCTTGCAATTGTTAGCCGTAGTCTGCCTCGGAGATATAGACATTTGTCGAAACTCAATGTGACGGCCGCCCTCGTGTTGTATCGTATAATATAATAATTTTTGTACCCAATCGGGTACTTTATCATATCTAATGATATTTTTAAATTCAACTTTCTAGCTCTGGTAGTTTCCGAGATATCAGGGGGTCCCAAATTTACATTAGGGGGCCCTGCGCCCCCGGGGACGCCATCCATCGGAAAAATTTTGACACACCCCCAAGTACTTGCCTATATATATAACTGTAAAGTTTCAGCTTCGTAGCTCCATTAACGTGCGACTAACGGATAGCTCTCTATAATAGGTTTTGCATTGACAGGTCCCCGAAAATATGGTTATGGGGTGAGTTTAGGGGTAGAGGCGAAGATATTTGGTGAGAAAGTACATCCGTCCTCAGAATTGTGCGCTTTCAGACATCTTTGGTTCAGATCTGACGCGCCGTGTACTAGGATTTTTTATGGGTATAGTCATTTGCCATAGACAAAAATTTGGGCAAGTTTGGGGTTCCCTAGCTCCCCTACCAGAAGTCGCAGCCTCGCAGGAAAACTCCGCTGCCAGAAGGCACCCTTTTAGACCTTCGACTACCACATGGAAAAATCGTAGTCATTCTGCGATGTAACCCCTGGGCTGTAGGCTGGTCGCCGGAAAGTACTTTTTAGGGGTTTTGTATGGGGACATACTGAAAACATGCCAAGATCGTTATTACGAACATATACTGATCGCCAACACCAGTGTCTGACACGGCACTTACATTGGATTTGATGGGGAAAATAGGCCAAAATCCGAAAATTAGGAAATTTTGACGCCCCGTACCTCCGCAACCGTACATCGTACAAAAAAGTTGACCGACCTCGGAAACACCCTGGTCCTTCAACTACAACGCGGAGTAAACGGTATCTCTCTGCAGTGAACCCCATGACCTGTAGCCTGCTCTGAGTGAGGTGCCTGTTAGACCGACTTGCGATTTCAGATTTTGAAGGCAAATGACGCTTAAAGTGAAATTTTCGAAAATGTCTTCCCGGATTCATCCACGGAACGCGGCCAAATTTGGTGAAAATCGGCCGTTGCAAAGTTGCCGAAAAATCGTCTGGATTACCACAGAAAAAAATTCGGGCTCCGCGGGACTCGTCCCAGCCCCCATTTTGCCCAAAATGGGCCGCCCAAAATGGGCCGATTGCGCCCAAAATTCCCTGAACGTTGTCACCCCTTGACCTGTCCACGTATACCGAATTTGGTCCGGATCGGCTGCGCTTTGCCGGACTTAAATCTGCGCGCCTCTCTTACAAAAAAAATCGACCGATAACTGTATGGCAAGCTGACAGTTGCTAGAAAATATCGTAAAATGTCATATCGCATACCGTTAAAGAAAGTGGACAAATGATCATGGGTGCACATCCGGTATCGAATCAAATTAGCCAAATTTAATCACTTACACAGGGTCACGCTTTGCCCATGCCTACCAAGTTTGGTCGACATCGATCAACGCGTTGTCTTGGGACATGAACATGCACACAGACTATGGACACATGCTAACAGCCGTGATCACAATGCTCCGCCTCTATCATAGAGGCAAGCAGGTCAATACTACTTTATACCTATCTTCAGCCGCGCAGAATCCTGTTCGTGTTCGCGGCCAGTGTCACATTCAAACCAAAAATTGCCACAACTACTAAAAAACTAACGTTCCAAATAGCGTACTGTAAAAATAGGAGACAGAACACAAGCATGCACTGCAGTATGATGCTAAAGTTGTGAAGTTTACATGAGTGAACGTTGACTAAGTCCACACATAACTGAGTAGATCTACTTGACACGTGCTTCGTCTCATTCAATATTTCGCTAAGTCACTCAAGGGCATTCAAAATGACACCCTTGAGGGCGTGTGTAAGTGCCTATTAGTATTACGTTGTAACTATGTCTGTATCTCGTACCGTTTCTAATATATTCAGCGTCAAATAGGCGCGACCTTTAAATCTGTGTTATGGGTCGTTCAAGGTCACTGAAAATGGTTCCATCATTCGACAGCTTGGGTACGGTTTCCTATTCGCATTCCATATTAACTATAGCCCTATCTTGTATCATTTCCGAGACAAAGCGTGGTCGAAAATCTCGATTTTTCATACCCCCTGCATTCGACCCCCCCCCCCCCCCCCCCCCCCCCCCGTTAAGCCGTGTCGACAGAATACCGGCGTGTGACATGACAGACGGACAGACAAAAGGACGTCTAGCAATAGCACAGTCCGCGCTATGCACAGCATCACGCGGTAAAACAAGTGACAAAATAGTGCGGCAAGCAAACAGACAGCAGACATTCTCAGTTCACAGCAGAGGCATGTTCGTTTTCATTAAAATAAATTTTAACAAAATAATATTAGATAATTCAGAACCAAACTCACCATTGTCGACGTAGCCGTATTGACGGCTGGAAGACTGACTGGACCGGACATATATAGACAGTGAACGTGTAATTCGTCGTGTATGATGTGTGGCACGTCATCACGCTCATGGCTTAATTATTGAGCTAATATTATGCCAGCAACTTAACTACACTCGATTATCGTACAATAAAATGAAACGATCCTGGCGCAACAGCAACCTTCGACGAAACAACTTGTCGATTGCACATCACGACTAAGGCCATGGGCGTAGATCCTGGGGGGATGGGGGGATGCACCCCCCCCCCCTTGAAAAAAATGTGGGGGTATAACATATGCTATATAGGCCTACGCCCTTCAAGTATGCCTACCACCGGCTAAAAATACTAAATTTGTTGTCACCACATGGGTTCTTTCAAGCTCAGAATGCATCAAAACCCGTTTTCGGCCGGGGTTCCGCCCCGGACCCCGCTAGGGGAGCTTCATACGCTTTCCCAGATCCACTAGTCGGCTGGGGAGGGGACACCCCCTCCACATTCTCCTCCCCCTCGACGCCTTTGGCGTTTCGATCTCGCCGCCATCCCCGCTTCTTTTAAAAGAAATCTACGCCAATGACTGAGGCTTCTGATGGTTGGTTTGGACAGGCATTTCCAAAAAAGTTAGGCCCAATTTGTCATAATGATAAAATCGTCGTGAAACGTTGATATCATGGCACGAGAGCCGGCGCATCGCTATATCACGAAGTCGAGGTACACCAGTCGATACATTCATCATAACGGTCACAATAACGGAACTTTGCCGTGTATCTAGCACCACCACACAATGTTTGCCATGAACACATTGCACCATGAAAATTACTAAAAGCAGTCTACACTATAGTAAAGTTGTTTTAGTATATTCTTTTAAATGTAAAGGTACGGTAACGTGGATTTATATAGCACCTAGTCATGAAACCTCTAAGCCGCTCCCCGCTCAGGCATGGATCACACAGTTTTACTGCAAATTACAGCATGCCTGCCGTTACCTCGTAAGCGTTCACCAGATGGCGCTACCACTAACTTGTGATAGCGTTCGTCTAATTGCAGCTTACTACTCATTTATCTACCCGGTAATGATGAAAGGCTAAGTAGCCTGAGTTGGCCTAGTTGGCTGATCTACAGCGTACGGTCTACCCACATAAGTGGTGCACCCGTCAGCTGTAGCTCGAGTGTATAGGACAGGGAAAGTTCGCTGGTCAAAGACCGACGTTCTACCACTGCGCCACGCAGCGAACTATTACCATATCGTGTTGTTTACCGATGACCTTCAAGTGTCATCATAGCTACTAGGTTACTGTTGATTGACTGTTGGATTGACTGTTAGACATAGACTGCGACTTAGCCATTGACTCCTCGTTGCACATAGACCCACGAGCCGTAGCCGTAAGCTGCTACGGCTGGCTGAAGACATCGTACGGCTGGCTAGCCGGCTAGCCGCGGCTTACGGCTTACGGCTTACGGCTAAAATCGGCTGACATCAACCGATTATCGAAGGTCGCGGTCTAAACATTTCGTAAGCGACTTAAAGACAGTTTTGTTTAACTGTTAATGCTACTAACTTGAGCGCATTTGCGGCAGTGCGACCTTGCGGTATACAAATAATCGTAATAATAATAATACTTGTAATACCATTTATAGGTCTACCTTGCAACCCCTAT
>Ga0209149_1002174_pt1 | contig 10766 bp, 6 predicted proteins | sample WorMetTyACAVOLI2_FD_187423 | JGI IMG/M metagenome (GOLD analysis project Ga0209149, IMG submission 187423) | Marine gutless worms symbiont microbial communities from Max Planck institute for Marine Microbiology, Germany - Olavius algarvensis... ...
GGCTTGTGTTTTTTGTGACTGTTACGTGTCCTTGCAGTTCTACGACTAAATGCCACGTTAATCTTTTCGTTTATAATAATAATAATAATAATAATAACGCAAATTTATACGAAAAATTACCAATTTCTGCGATTTTCACGGCTCAGTCCAAGCCCAGAAGTATGCAGGGTAACTTGTTAAGATTCGCCAGGTGGCGTGCCACCGTACGCGAATCATTTTCCTGACGTTCATGGATTGTTCATAAATTGGATAAATTGGCATATTCAAGACGGATATGTATGATTATTATCATTAATGTCCATCAGTGAGTGTTTATCGCGCGTCTGCATACTGACGCGCGATATTGATATAGCAAATCTGTCCGTCCGTCCGTCTGTCCGTAACGTTCCGGTATCAGATGAAAACGGCTTAACATATCGTCATAGTTTTTTTTCACCATACGGTAGCCCAATCATTCTGTTTTTATCAGCATCAAACATCTTCACGAAATTCCGACGGGGTCACCCATTTAACGCAAATTTATACCAAAACTAAATACACTAAATACAGGTGGGGTATAAAAAATTCGCGATTTTCTACGAATAAGTTGCTATATCTCGCAAACGATACAAGATATCGCCATAGTTACTATGGGAAGGCGAATAGGAAATCGTATGCGATCTACCAAATGGTGCCACTTCCAATGACCTTGAACGAACCCTAACCTTGTTTTCAAGGTCACACCACTCTTTGACGCTAAATATCTCACAAACAGCTACAAATACGGACATAGTTACTATAGAAGGCGAATAGGAAATCGCACCCAAGCTTTTGAATGGCACCAATTTCAATGACCTCGAGTGACCTCTGACCCAGATTTCAAGGTCACGATATTATTCAACATCAAAAAACTCGAAAATGGTACAAGATAGAGCTATATTTACAATGGCGGACCAATAGAAAGTCGCATATGGTCTATCGAACGGCGCCATTTTAAATGACCTTGAACGACCCCTAACCTGGTTTTCAAAGTCACGCCATTCTTTGACACTGAATATCTCACAAACGGCTATAGATACGGCCATAGTTACTATGGAAGGCGAATAGGAAACCGTACCCAAGCTTTCAAATGGTACCACTTTCAATGATCTTCAGTAACCTCTAACCCACATTTCAATGTCACAATAGTATTCAACGTCAAATAACTCGACTACTACTAAGTCGTGTATGATCTATTCAATGGTTTCGTTTCCAGTGACCTTGAGTGACACTTATCCTAGATTTCAAGGTCACGGTGTAATATTTAAGCCTATAGATGTCACCAGCGTATCGTGTGCGGCGAGCAACGGGACAGCCAATTAAATTCCAGATCTATTACACACACAAAATTTGTCAAGAAACATTTACCACTAATAAGTTAATAATAAGTTAAAAATTAATCTTAATAAAACAAAGAAAATTATCTTTAGACGGCCGTCTACCAAGACCATTGATTTTCCTGCAGCTTTGCCTGGTATTGAGAGAGTTAATCAGATTGTGTTGCTTGGTGTCAGAATGACCAGTACTTTGTCTGCAGCAGTTCATGTATTTTTTTCTCTGTCGCAAGCAAATCAGCGTCTTTATCTGCTTTCTTAGTTACAACATCAAGGGCTGTGTCACGTGTGGCGATGCATTATTTTTTTTACTTCCCTGATCTTATCAAAATTACTGTATGCTATACCAGTTTTTGCCGGTCAGTTGTTTGCTGATGATAGAAATCGATACGACGCACTGGGTAGGAAGGCAGTAAAGCGTGTATTGATTACAGATGGGTTTAGTATAAATGATTTGATTGATTTTCAGGATGGCCAGCTTTTTACTCAGATGTTAAATGATTGTCACTGTTTGCATCACCTTCTGCCTCCAAAAACTGATACACGTTATAATCTACATAAACGAGGTCACCAATATTTCCTGCCAGATGTAAATTTTAAGATGTTTAAGAATAGTTTTGTTAATAGATGTTTGTTTTCTTGTAGATGAGTAGTTTGCTAACTTTGCTGTTGTTTTTACTGTTGTACTGTATTGTACTTTGGTGTTCGTAATTGCATGTTATTATAGATGTTTTTTATGTTATAATCTGTGCGATAGACATGTATGAATAAAAAGACTGCTACTACTACCACTAGTAGTAGTAGCAATGTTAACACTGACCTAAGAACATGTTCTGTTTCTGTTTCTTCATTAGGCTATTTCTTCCGAATTCCTAACTCCCTGACACAAAAACGTGGGCAAGATTTAGGAGAAAAATTAAAAAAATCTTACGAACGTTTGAGTCTGAATTTGGCCTCTGACCTACGAATCCCTCAACGACACAAAATATACTACGAATCGCTTCTGCACGCGTGGCCTGCCGGTATTGCATTGCCTCCGGCAGGTGATGCATATTGATTTCTAGTTTTTTGGGAATTTCTTTGCCGCTCGTACAGACTAGGGTATTTAGAGCATCTCCACATTTTTTCACCAAACGACGGCGGTTATTGCATTCCTAGGGGGTTCCCATTAAATATCTTAGCTCCTCCCCCAAAAAAATCCCCCAAAACCCCATTTTGGCAGACCTTTCAATGCAAAACCTATTATAGAGAGAGCGCTCCGTTAGTTCCGCGTTAATGGAGCTAGGAAGCTGAAAATTTACAGTTATATAGATATAAGCAAGTACTTGTGCGCATGTCAAAATTTTTCCGCTAGGGGGCCTCCGGGGGCGCAGGGCCCCTAATGTAAATTTGGGACCTTTAATATCTCCGAAAGTACAAGAGCTAGAAAGTTGAAATTAAAAAAAGCCATTAGATATAGTAAAGTACTCGCCTCGGGTGCAAATTTTTTCCGCTAGGAGGCGTACAGGGGGGGGGCACAGGGCTCCTTAACGTAAATTTGGGATTCCGTAATATCTCGGAAACTACTACAGCTAGAAAGTTGAAATTAAAAACGCAATTAGATGTGACAATGTAGTCGCTTCGAGTATAAAATTTTTCCGCTAGGGGTGTCCAGGGAACGCAGGGCCCCCTAATGTAAATTTGGGATCCCTATAAAATCTCGGAAACTACTAGAACTAGAAAGCTAAAATTACAAATGCCATTCGATACCGTAAAGTACTCGCTTCGGGTACAAAAAATTTTCCGTAAGGGGCGTACAGGGAGCGCAGAGCCCGCTAATGTAATTTTGGGACCCCCCTAATATTTCGGAAACTACTAGAGTTAGAAAGTTGAAACTAAAATCACAACTAGATATGGTAAAGTACTCGCGTTAAGTACAAATAATATTTTTCCGATAGTGGGCGTCTAGGGGTAAGGACCCTCTATCGGAACTTTAGGACCACCTGCTGTTATCTGGGTAGTATCAGAGGTAGGAATTTGAACGGAACTTTAAATCGGAGATAGCTATTGTCAAGTACTCGGGTCTCGTATAAAAATTTGTACCTACTAATAAAACCGCAAATATTGATGTAAAAAAACTTCCATATAAGTTTGACATTTTTGTAAGGGTAGATATGACACATCTAAAACGGCAAAAAATTACTTTGTTAAGATAGAAATATCACAAACACGACCTTGCAATATGCAGCGCTTGACATTTCGGCATAGGGCTCATATGTAAGGTCGTATTTATGCTTTTTCTATCTTAACAAAGTAATTTTTGCCGTTTTAGATGTGTCGTCTCTACCCTTACAAAAATGTTAAACTTCTATGGCAGTTTTTTTACATTAGTAACTAATATATTCTATGCATGATCCGTAGTAGTCCTAACCACAATTACACTGTGTTTACATTTTCACACAATTAGATATGACAAAGTGCTCGCTTCGGGTACTGTGTCTAAATTTTCAATTAATTCCAACAAGTCTGATCCCTTATCAGTAATTTTTGGCATTAAGAATAACCAATTTAATCTTTCTTTAATTACACATTGGCCTACTTTTACGTGAAACGTGATAAAAAACAGGAAACCAGTTATAATTATAAGTGCAGCAGAAGGCGCCAACACGGCGTTATTGAAGAGATGTATATCAGCGCATGCTTTGTTTAAACATTTTTGACTTAAAAGTTTGGTGTGACTTATGATATCGCATTTACTATTAATGTTCTTTGAAGTAAAATGCCTGATTGATGCTGAATTGTATTATTCTTTTAAGCTGAGAGAACCATCCATTCAGTTACCGTGCACTAGCCTCTGTTGTGGCTGGTACGAGAAAAACCTCAGCTGGTTCTCTGTTTTAAACATTTTACAAAAAGGCAAGTGCTAATAAGTGACGGTTTTAATTTCGATTCTATGTAACGTAAATTGTTGATAGTGGACTAGATTTATTGGAGTTATTTGAAAATGTAACAGGGGTCCGTTTTTTGAAACGCAGTGTAATTTTTCACCACTTTATATCTACAATTCCATCATGTAGTAGGTATTAGAGAAAGAGTGGTTTTAGGCCGAGCAGGGTAAATATCACGGCACAAGGTCTCTCCACTCCCGATCCCTCCCTTAGCCTTACACACCTATCCATAAGGAGAGGTCGCGCAACAACTACACTACACACACCGTCAGGTTAGCCTGATGGTGTCGCGCAACACTACACTAGTCCCTTCCCTGGGGTTGCGCATTATGCCAGCCTGTGAGGCAGGCCTCAGCGCTGGCATGCGAAGGGAGCGTGTGCCACCCGAAATAAGAAAGAGAAGAGAGAGAGAAAGAGTGGGAGAGAGGGAGAGAGAGGAAAAAAAGGAAGAAAGAATAGCTACAATTAGACAGTAGGAGTGACGTTGAACATTCAGATATTACAAGTGAAAATAAGACTGTAATTTTTTGCCTCGTGCCTCGTGTTAACTAAACGCATGCCGACTACGCCACAGTTCGTTTGGTTCTTTTACATGCACTAGATGGAAGGTTGCACAAAGTGCTGGTTGGTTGGTAGACGAGTTGGTATGTACCGTAGTGGCTCGCCATGTCTGTGATTTGCACCGTTTACGACGCATTACCGCTTGTTTGTGTACGCGACAGCAAACGACCGTCAACAGTCACTCGGTTCATACACGACAGTTACGTGATGTAAAATAATGACCTAGGTATAATTTTTATGGGTCGGTAATGAAATCCCAGGTGAAAGATTTGCAATAGCTGAAGTAACCATTAAATGTCACTCGAGATCCCTGATATTGGCACTATTTGGATAGATCGTACTATGGTTTCCTGTTAGTGTACCACAGTGATTATGTCTCCCCGCATCTCAGCTTGACGTCTCTGACGATGATGGCCCCATCGCAGTTTCAATTCGATATCTGTACGATATTTGATATCATGAAATTGGAAGAACGTGGCTACTGGACTATGAATACCGTGTCATTGTATGTTAAGCCGTTTCGACGCAGTGTACGAATGTGACTGGGGGACTATCGGTCTGGGTAAAATTGCGATGCCATCTAACGCGCTTTCTGCATCGCGACGCGCGATAAAATGTGTTCCAATTAAAAACAAAGGTGGCTGCAGAGTACAAATCTTGAAATACAATGTATAGACTCGCTTTGTTGAGCGAGAGAGCACGCCTATACGGTGGATAATGCTATGCCATTAGGCAGATATTGTAACTAAATGGATGTAACGTGACGGAGTGTAGAACTGAGTGGAGTGGTGGATGCAGGGCGCGCTGGTAAATCGCGGAGACTCCATCAAGCGACGTCGACGACGCCAGGCCGATGACAGCTCGCCAATGAAGTCGTCATCTCGCAGTCCGGAAGAGACGTCGTGCATTAGCGACAGACAGACAGCGGAGTCTAGCCGTCCAGTCAGAGTCATTGTACTCGGCGACGACGAGGTCGGCAAGACCGCTCTACTACAGCAGTTTATGACATCAGTCTACATGGCCGCCGCCGTACAGACCCACTTCGGTATACGAAGCCTTCTAAGCTTGATGTAGATTGGAGTCGAAGACATACTGTTAAAAGAAACCTTTCTGTCGTGATGTTGTACGCATTATCAAGAGGCTACCGTTATTAGCGACGTAATCACAGTTAATCTTACTTGTTCATGAATATTGGAAACATAATATAAGCTTGTGCGATGTACACTGTGGGCCAAAAAATGCACCCTTTTATTTTTGCCAATAACTTTGGCAAACCGCATTGTATTTTGATAATTTTTGGCACACATATACTGAAGTTAATTTGCAACAGAACTGCAACATCACTGCCCACCTCTCCTGATGGGTGTTTCTACCCTACCTTGTGAAATATAATATGTCCTGTTAATAAAATGTCATTCTGTTAATAACCACGGCTCATAAACGATGTTTGACGTCTCCTGCTGTTTCTGATAAACGCATTCCTGAATGACTCACAATAATCTGTAGTCTACAGAACTGAGGTCTGGTCTGTTGGGAGGCCACGTCTGGCGTGAAGTCCGGAGTCTTGTGTGGCAGCAGCTCGGTGCTCTTGCGCTCGCGTGGTGTACTGGAAAGCAAAAGTCGCCAGCAGCTTGACATATGTCTGGCAGCAACTGTTTGACCAGCAAGACATCACAGTAATAGTCCTATGCACCATTCACTTTCACCCCTAGTTGCATGACAAGAAGCTCTGCTGTCGCAAAGAGGCCGCGCGATGCTTCGTGTCTGTCAGTAGTTAGCTTCGTTGCGTCAATAGTACAATACCTCAAGCGCAGTTTTTTTATTATTAGTTACTTCAGCTTCGGATTTACTAGTGCACTGTGCATACAATTCGATTCTGTTTTGTTGTCTTCGGCGTAACGTCAAGCCTTGCTGTCATACATACGATCTATCGTGATTGTGTATAGTAGAGATGTGCGGGAATGGCTTTCAACATTTCCATTCCCTCCCATTCCCATCTATTCAATTCCCATTCCCCCACCCTCATTCCCAAGTTTTTGACTTATTCCCATTCCCATGGGATTCCCGTGTGGGCTATTCCCATTCCCTCCCATTCCCATTCTGTCAGTACTAAAGTTGTATATAATTAGTGATACGGTAATAATTATAATATGTTCCTGATAACAGAAATCCTAATCAATAAGAATAATGTCAAGTGTCTATATGCAAATATCAAACAAAAAGGTTAAATCTTTACCTATGCCCATTGCTTTTCGTTTTGTTACCGAAATCGACATTCGTGTCGCAGCATTCGCCAGAACCGGCTGAAACCAGTTTCAATCCAGTTTAAACTGGTTCGTAACTCACAACAGCAAAGGCGTAAATTTGATAAATTAACATACCTTTTGCTTCCAGAAATGAAATTCTATCACTCTTCTGCTTAACCAGTTGCTGGATGTCGGCAAAGTTGGCACAATAGGCATTGGCATCTGGCAAGTATAGTACTAATAATTTAATAAGTTCATCGCAGCATAAAAACTTTGGGAATAAATTCCCAGGTAATTCCCATTCCCACTGAGGTGGTTTCCCATTCCCTCCCATTCCCATTCCCAATTCTGTGTTTTATTCCCATTCCCATGAGATTCCCGTTCCCATTGGTAATCCCATTCCCATGCACATCTCTAGTGTATAGTGCGAGAGCGCGCTTGGTCGCTCTCGCGCTGAAGAACCACGGAGACGGTGACTTTATCGTGCGTGGCGCTTGGTGGTCGAATACCCGCAGTATACGACCAGCGATATAATTTTCACAACTTGCGATATGGTGGCCGTCGTCCACCGGCGACCATATTTACAACACCTCGCCTGTTGTAGCGTCAACAGCAGGCATATAGGCTCAGAATCGCGATTTATGTCTACCCCACCTGAATTCGACGCCCCAGTTAGGGGAGTTTCCGTCGGAAAATCGCCATCCCGTTTGGTAAGGAAAAACTAGAATGGTGTAGCTGCCCGACGGTGAAAAAAATTCGAAGATATCTTTATTCGTTTTGACACAACTCACGAACGTAACAGACACACACACAGACAGACACCGCATGACGGCATAGGCCGCGCTTACGCATCGCATCGCGCGGCAAAAATCGCTATTTTCGACCAGTATCTCGCTTCATCGCATGTTGTCAACGCTGCGACCGACCGTCAGGTGTTATCAACACGGTGCCGCTGTTCCGTGGCAAGTTAGTGACACTCATCGCTGGTAGCAGTTAGCGGCGGAGTTTGTTGATGGCGGGATACGGACGACGAAGTGTTTATGACAAGAAGCCTCGACGTTATGCCGAAGACAACACCGGCATTACGCAGTGGTTAATCTGAAGCCGAAGTAACTAACAAGTGCGTCAGCAAGACACATATCCGGCAAATTCGGGGGGGGGGCAGTTACAACTATGGGCAACACCCCCAGCACCCTTTTTCAAGGGCAACATCTCCGCCACTGTATGCTTCTATCTAGCCTACTCGAAACTATTAAAATTAACGGCGGCATTAAATGCCAGGTGGTGTGTGGAAAAATAGCGATTCTTGACGTATGTCGATCACTGTGGATCGTCACGTGTGATCACAATTTTCACGGTTCATTATAGCTTATAGCACGTGAGCCGACGACCGTCTGCGCTACAAACAAGATTTGCTCACCACACGCACCGCCACGCATCAGTGGATCTCGTTCATGACACAAAGCGACGACTTTGATCCCTCATTTGGAGACCCTTATAGATATGGCCATCAAAAGTGGAGAAACCCACGTCCGGGACAGAGTTCTACCATGGTGTAAATTTTCACGCCAATCGGTTTCCTATGGCGCCGTTCGATAGACCATGTACGACTTGCTATTGGTCAGCCATTGTAACTTTAGCTCTATCTTGTACCATTTTCGAGTTATTTGGCGTTGAATAATATCGTGACCCGGGTTAGAGGTCACTCAAGGTCATTAAAACCGGTACCATTCGAAAGCTTGGGTGCAGTTACCTATTCGCCTTCCACAGTAACCCTAGCGCTATCATAGCATCTTGCATCGTTTGCGAGATATAGCGAGTTATTGGTCGAAAATCGCGAAATTTTTATACCCCACCTGTATTTAGTGCCCACGAAAGGGGTGATCCCGTCGCAATTTCGTGAAGATAATTGATATTGATAAAGGTAGAATGATTGGGCTACAACGTGGTGAAGAAACTATGAAACCGCAGCCAAGCTTTCGAATGGTACCATTTTCAGTGACCTTGCATGACCTCTGACCCACATTTCAAGTTCATCATAATATTCAACGTCAAATAACTCGACTAATAGTAAGTCTATAGTATGATCTATCTAATGGTGCCGTTTACAACGACCCTCAATGACCCATAACCTTGATTTCAAGGTCACGGAGTTACTATAGGCCTAGATGCCCTCGACGTATTAGACGCGCGATCTGTTTGCGATAGCTAAGTTTTTGTTGAGGCCATATTTCAAATGTAAGGTCACACGGGAACACTCCTTGCCGGGGATGAATTAAAATAGCAACTAAACACAGATTTTCGACCAAAAATCGTATCTCGGAAGCAATAGGATGTTCCAAATGGGCTTCCGATTTATACAAATTTCGATCATAATCATAATCATAATCATAAAACATATTTGTAAAGCGCCATAGGCAGAGCTACAGAGGCGCTGAATGATCTTGAACAACCGTAACGCACAGTCTTACCCCGTATAGCTTTTTGGGCCTCACTCTGTAGAACTGAATGAAGGTAGAACGTTACTATCGGCGGCAAATAGTTAGCCTCTGGTCGGGTGCTTAGACTTCAGCGACGTACAGATCGTACATGCCCTTGGATGACACCGATAGCTATTTTTTGTTATTCCAACGATGACAGGGATTGACTGACTAACAAGTAATTCAGCTATCGCCACAGTGTATGTACGATCTGTACATTGTATATAGCGCATATTTTCATTAGGTGCCGAATGTCTGATATAATGTTAAACCACTTACTTACTTACTTACTTAAAGCGGAAAACACATCAGTGTGTGCCACACCCACTCCATTTTAATCGGATAGTATGTCCTTCATGGCTGTTCAAGTTCAACAATTTTATTAGTAACCAATCATATCCTATTTACACTGTTTCCGACAAAATTGCGTTACAGTGTGCAAACATCGTCGATTTCACCCTCTGAACTCTCACTTAACGCCGAATGCACGTTCTTTCCATCGCTGAAATCTGCAGCCATGGGACTATCATTTTGTCGCTGACCGCATGAATCTATCTTCATTTACATTTAAACAGAATGCTCCATAAAACGTGATATATAGTGTAAAACAGTAAGATAATGGCGAGTTACGGCCTTCAAGGTCACCCGACGTCGTCGAAACTGATAACAATTGACAGCAGTTTTCTGTTAGTCGTTAATAGTAGGCTAATTGCTAATAAGATCATTCGCGGTCACGGAAATTTGTACCAGTCGAAAGCCGATACGCGACTTCCTATTAGTGGCTACTAATAACCCTAGTCGTATCTCCCACCACCTCCGAAATATTACGACGAATTTTTCGGAAATTGCCGTTCTTACACCGATTTACTCGCGTTTTACTCAGTGAATGGCCCTATGGTTGTAATTAGTCTCAAAAACTAGATTTCTTGTGCTACTGTGGCGGTGATCCTATGTTCATTCGTCTTGGCTCAAAGTCAGCGTGTGACGGACGGACGGACGGACAGACAGACAGACGGGCACATCGCTCGTAGTTAGTAAGCGCTATGCATTGCTATCAACTTATGCTGTGCTGCCGCGAGCAAAAACTAAGAAAGAAAACGTATTTCACAGCAATGTCGTTTCCATTAAAATCGTTCGATCATGTTGAGCCAGAAAAAGCAACATGTAAAATAAGTTTACAAAAATGTCGGCTGATTTAAT
>Ga0209149_1002175_pt1 | contig 10764 bp, 7 predicted proteins | sample WorMetTyACAVOLI2_FD_187423 | JGI IMG/M metagenome (GOLD analysis project Ga0209149, IMG submission 187423) | Marine gutless worms symbiont microbial communities from Max Planck institute for Marine Microbiology, Germany - Olavius algarvensis... ...
CTGATGCCTGGCTGTCGGGTTGGCTTGCGGAGATCAGCGCCGACTTACGGGAAAACGGTAGCGCATTAGAGGTGGTGCTCCACGACTATGCGCTATACAAATCCACGTTTACTTTACTTTACTTTATGCTACCATTATCTGGTGAATAAAGATTTTTAAAAAGGGAGGAGAATCCTCTTAGACGGGGAAATGTCTGGGGGGGGGGTTGGAATGTCCGGATCCCGTTACCTGACTCACGTATTCTATGTCATGTTCCCGCCATTTCAGTCACCGACTGCAGGTTCAGAATTGTTCAGCAGACGTTGGATGTGCCCGTGATTCGGGTCATTGAAATGGTAATGGAAGCCTGCAAGACAGATAAACACTGACGGTAGCTGTATATATGTGTGGAGATTGCAGGCAGGCACGACGTGGCTGCTGGACAGTGGGACATTATGAAACTCAGGGCGTGGCTTGGAGGGAGACGATTTGGTTTTTAGCTTTGAAGTCAGAGGAGTAGTTTCTTGGCAATGAGCTTGCACTGTTACGGCGGTATAGGCAAAGCGGTGCTATAGACAACGCATTAAGCTGTTTAATCTGTTTACAAAATGAAGAGATGTAGATATTTAATCTCGCAGTTCAGTCCACAAACCGGCTCAATACATACTGGAATGCACCGTCGATGACGACCTTCCGTCGCCAACTGAAAACTGTGTTTTCCGGTCGTTGTTTGACAATGATTAAGCGATCGTGATTGTGCTGTACGGTATAACTGTTGTCTACCGGCGACTGTGGGCGCTTCCGTCTTTACCTCCGACAGAGGAGGAGGTACATGTTTTTGCCCGTGTTTGTTTGTTTGTCTGTCTGTCTGTTAGCAAGATTACTGAAAAACGCGTGCATGGATTTGGTGAAATGTTGCGTGTCGACAGATGTCGGGACATAGACGAACTGATTAACTTTTGAGCCCGATCCAGATTATAGTCCGGATGCCGGAACCGGATTGCTTTCTGCGATATCGTATATGCGCTGCTACGCGGAATTTTACGTCGGGAAAATCCCGGCGCGCCGCTACAGCGAGCAGTGGTTTTAAAATGGTTTTATTCAATGAGCCGTCGGAACACCTTTGTCGGAGGTAAATCCGCTCTACCGAGTCCCCTTCTAGTTTTTGTCTAATTTTGTACGGTGCCTCTGCAACGTCTTTTATATGAGAGTGACACCTAAATCAGTAGGCCTAGATTGTTACTTACTTATTTACTTACCGAGTCGTTTCAATTAGAAAGCGACATATTATCTCACGACACCGGCGACTAGAAGCTGGTTTTCAAGACAGCGGGAGGTCCAGTCTGCGCGTCTCATCACGCCCGCGTGGTCATTCTGTCGACGCTTTGTGTACACAATCTCCCATCATCTCTCCTTGCACTGTTTGTCCGTCCGTCTGTCTGTCTGTCTGTGTATCCACTTGCCTGCGTCTGTAACACGTCTGGATTTAATTACATCCGACACGGATGTGCACAGGGTGGGGCCAGTAGGCTTATAGGGTATATTCGTGTTTGGAGTTGCAGTTAGCACCGCATGGGACCGTGGTCGTTAATTACGTTTTGCTTATAAGTAAGTAAGTAAGTAATTTATTGCACACACACACACACACACACACATGAAGCATGATCAGGCACAAAAACAAATACAACTAGACACTGTATTGATCGGTAATTTGTTTTAACGCATATACTTGTATGTCTGTAGAGTACAGTATCCCTACGATACAGGAATCAATGTTTGAAGTATAGTTGAGGCTTGAATGCACATATTTTTTTTGCTCAACCATGTATAGGTAACTACCTGTCCCATCGTTCGCTGATGTTGAAGTACCAGGATGTGATCTGCCCGTGTCAGTACATGCAAGGAAAGCCTTTGGCGTCCGAACTCTGTTTGGACCCCCCCCCCGGGAAAGCTTGCAGCGCCGCGACCTCCTATCTGGTATAGGGGCTCGCTGCCCTTAAGAACCTCACCCCTGTCGAATTTTCGGACCCCCAGCTGACGTTGTGAGTGTCGTTGTACAGCGTCAAGCCTGCAGAGCCCGCGAACTGGGTACGCCTGCGAGGGCAGCACTCTGACGATCCAGTGTGCTGAGGACATGAGGATCCGTATCCTGCGAGCGAACTACGGGCGCTTCAGTAAGGCTGTGTGCAACGATGGACGAGACATGGACGGCTGGGACGTCCAGTGTATGTCCACCCGCTCGCTCCGGATCGTTTCCGACATGTAAGTGTCAATTGTGGCTAATTGTTAATTGCTTAACAGTTCTTCCGGTACAGTATGTGAAGACGTCCGTAAGTAGTGTGGAAGTGAATTTATATAGCGCACCTTCGTGAACACGGATCTGATCAGTCTGATGCGCTACCGCTTCCCGTACTTAGGCGCTGATGTCCGTTTAACTCGTCCTCAGTCAGACACCATGCAGCTGACACTGCGAGACCACGGATACGAGCTAACGTGTCACGTGGTGTGCCTGTTTACTCCCCTACTTTCGCTGGTACTCATTTCGCCTACCCACGAATGGATGGCCAGACTGATTCATTAGGCAACATTATTCACTTTATTCATTTGGCAGCAGTTGATAAAACAGACAGAAAACGATTAATAAGAATATTATACAGATGTCATAATCAAATGATCAGTTCAGTTGGACTATAGTCAAGATAGGCAGTGTCCGCATAGTTTGAAAAGACCATTTTCTGAGTTGAAATCCATCCAGCATTTATTGATGCAGTGCGAGCAAACACATAAAAAGAGCAAATCAATTAAAAACATACGATATAGGGCTCGATGCCAAGGCACACGTAGGGCTGATTTACAATTAAGTTAATTAACTCCAAAACATACATTCAAACACGTAAAACATTAATAAAAATTTAGAAAAAAATAAAAATTAGTTTGAGAATTGTTATTAGTGCTTTCCAAGTTTCCAAGTAAGAATTTGCTATATAGATCAACACATTTTAGATATTTAACTGTGAATTAGTTTTTGACTGACGCGACTCAGATTCACGGTTGATTCAAACGATCAACGTAGGCCTACTGGTGGTGACAGCCGTCGACGTTGCATTGCTGTTTAGAGATATGACAACGTTGAGTGATGGCATCGGCCCGATGTTGCAATTTGCCAAATTGATGATCTCTTGTCCGCCGCGCCTTTCTGTCTGCCAGTCGAGTGCCTGATAACCAAGCAAACAGTCCGTTTGCATGCATTTCTGTATTGTTGATGGGCTAAGCCAGCTCAGTCCCTTGATGGACTGTGTACATGTGGGCCTACATTTAGCTGTTGCAGAAGGCCTGGGTGGATGTTACCCTGGAGGAAACATATTGCGAACGCATCATTCTTGTTCGATGTTGTTGCTGGCCGGTCTGGGCCCGATATGTGTTGCTTTACGACGTCGGTCAGTCTGTCCGTCGTCCGTTGTCCATCGTGTGATAATATCTCAAAAACTGAGCAAGATAGACCCAAAGTTACTGTAGAGCTCTATATAGAAGTTGGCACCGCTGGTTCTGTTGTCGCATTCAGATCCTCTGCAGACCCTCTCTGGGGAGGGCCGACTGCCCTCTACTCGGGAAAGCGCGATTGCTGACCAGCTTTTTATTGCAGTAGCGATATTTTTGTTTATGTAATCCTTGTCCTTGACGCATAATCCTTTGCGGTTCCCTTGTTTTCTGTTATTTTCATACGATTAAAATTAATAAATCTAAAAAATACAAAGAAATACAGAGATACTGCGATTAATTAAACATTATATTTTACTTATTTAAAAATCTGCGACTTGTTTTCCACCAAGACTCCTGTTTATAAATATTGCTTAGCATATGAAATGAATTAGCTACAATGAAAGTAAGTAATTTCTATTTACTGTATTATGTATTACAATTTAGAATATACTGTTAAATCAACAAAACAAGGACTTGGGCAAGGACTGGCTCTCATGGACAAGGATAAGGACAAAGATTAACATCCCTGGAGTTACAATACTGGGAGTTGGCTTAGCAAGGATAAGAGATGAAGTCCGACTGGGCCCGGAAATAAGTTTCCAGATCATTACAGCCTACAGTGCAGCTCGTGCGCCCGCAGCACGTCCTATGTGTTATCCTTCAGTTGGTCTAGTACTGATCCAGCGAGACAACGAGTAGATGGGGAGGAGGGAGGGATAAGCTATTGCTACTGATGTTGGTGTATAGTGATTGGCCGCGATTGCGGTTCTCAGAAATCGATACCACGTTGCCAGTATGACTGATGATACTTCGTACCCATCAGCCGACTGATAGCGCCAGAAATGGTCGTTGCTTGGTACCGGGCAGGGACTGAGGAGGAGATTAAAGGGAGGAAGGGTGGAAGAATGGCGTCTGTTGATCATATCTGGGATGAGATTGCGGACTGATCTATGGGCATGTGAGGCGTACTACTTTCGACAGTTGCTGCTGCTGCGCTGTCCATGGATACGGAAGGCAGGTTGATGGTTTCTTATTTGCCAGCAGCTTACACAATGTCAATATCACTGATGTCTGCAGCCTCTGTAGACGTAGTTATTCCGCACATGCAAAAAAATTATTTTTCAAAAAAATTCTGATATGAATGAATTTGTGCAGTGATAGAATTTTCCCTTTTACGGAATTAACTTTTAAAGTTGTAAATACGTTTTGCCATTCGTCGTTATTTTAATTACTAAGCAGTAGTAGCTGTGTAATTGCAGTGTTAAATTGAATTTGAAGCTCATTTTCACGAAAGAATTATCAACAGCACAGCAGTCTTAATGAAAGTTAATTTAACAGTTGAAAGTAAATTAAACAAAAGTCTTGTAGTGAACGAATAATTAAAGAATTTGAGCGGATTTTATTTTGGCAGTGAATGTATTGAGCAACAATATCATCTGTGAGTCGTATAACATATATGAGAACGATATTTAGCAGGAAGATGTAGGCATTGTTTGTTACATCGTAGTTGTCTGGTCAGTAAACTGAACATGAATGGAAAAAATGTTCCTAAAGTCTCATCGGTGCTATTGTAGTTCCTGGCGGGTAATGAAAGCAACTTAGGCAGTAATAAAGTTCACATTTTGTTTTTTTTCTTTTTTTCTGTTCTTTTTTAAACTGTGGTGGATGTCTCGCACTTCTATGTACTGTAGTCAATTTTGTTGTAATTACATTATTTTCGCTATTTGTTTTGTAATTAAGCATTTCTGAATTTTCCAATTTGTGTATTTTCTTTTCTATACATTTTCTAGACGTATTGTTTTATCGTGTATTTTCATGTTTCTGTGTATTTTGTTTGCTTTTCTACTGTATTTCATGCTTATCACATTGTGCTGGTGGCTTGGCTGGTGGATGCTGTGTAATCGCTAGTCTATTTTAGTCCTTTCATTATTTCGGTGATCAGCAAATAATCTGTCATTTCTCTAATTCACATCTTCGTGTAGTGTATGCACGCTGCTCTATCACCCGGCTCGTATATATCCTGTTTGCTTTTATAGCTGGTTTTCTTGGTCATTGCCAGAAAAAAAACGCGTTACGTTTACTATATTATTGCCATTAATTTAAATCGACGGGCCTGTGGCTGAATTGTTCTGTGGAAAATGAATATGCAAAGGAAAAAGGCACTTGTCGAGTTTTTACCGCGCGTCAGCATACTGACGCGCGATATTGATATAGCAAATCTGTCCGTCTGTCTGTCCGTCCGTTCGTAACGTTCCGGTATCAGACGAAAACGGATTAACATATCGTTATAGTTTTTTCACCATACGGTAGCCCAATCATTCTGTTTTTATCAGCATCAAACATCTTCACGAAATTCCGACGGGGTCACCCCCTGCGGGGGCGCTAAATATAGGTGGGGTATAAAAATTTCCTGATTTTCTACCAATAAGTCGCTATATCTCGTAATCGATACTAGATAGCGCCATAGTTACTATGGAAGGCGAATAGGAACTCGTATGCGATCTATCAAATGGTGCCATTTCCAATGACCTTGAACAAACCCTAACCCTGTTTTCAAGGTCACGCCACTCTTTTTGGCCGCACTGCGCCACAAACGGTGCGATTTAGTTTGAGTAAAGACCAAAAAGTGTGCAAATTCCGGGGCGGGTATGCATGTTGTGTCTCGCACTGCAGATTTTTCTCGTTCCGATTTGCTGCTCTGTGAGCTGTACAACGTCATCAGTACGCACACGATTGGTGCAAAAAAAGATAGATAGAGAGCTAAAGACCGCGCGGTCGTATGATTTCTCCGCCGTTACGTGTAAGGGACTTGCCCGCCCTGCGGACGAGTTGGCAATTGGCGTGGGAGAATGGGAGATAGTGAAAAACAATAACTTCCGCCGCGCATAGTGAGAACACCGTTGAACTGTAACCAGTAGCTGCCGTTTGCTCAAATTCGAAAACAAGTAAGTAAGAGTATCGTCTTTGTTTCCTTGTCTGGACGTGGGCTACGTTACGTCACGCGTCTGTCTAGATGTGAGAATCGGACCGCGTGTAGCGTCATGGCGTCAAACAGTGTCTTCGGCGACACGTGCACGGACACCTACAAATACGTCGAGATTGAGTACATCTGCTGGCCAGGTAAGAGTCGACACACCTGTAGGGTCCTGCCAGGTAGGTTTGCCTGTGTAGAGCAGGTAACCGTGTATGACCAGTGCATGGCTTGAGTTTAGTCCGCATGCGTCTGCTGCTATTTTATCTGTGTCGCTTTTCTTGCCAGCCGTAGCGTATAGTCTATGGCTCGGCGTTGAATTTATTTAATTATATATGCGCCGTGTTTTATGCATGCATCGGATATGGCATGTCGTCCTGTGATTAACGAACTTGCATTCCTTGATTTTGATTTAATATCGAATTTCTGCAAGCACAATTAGTAGTCATATAAAATTACGAAAACTGACTCACGTTTATAGCCGTTACTGCGCTGTTTAACATATAAAGCCGACTTGATTTGCGCAACAGCTAGAAAATTTACTGATTAGTTCGGTGTTGTTTTGAGCCACGCTTTTTCTATTTTCGTTTAAGACGTTTACGATTATTTTGTTAAGTTTTCAGCTTTCTTTTCTGTTTCTGCTGACTTCGGAAAAAAGTTGAAAAATACGCATTTTCGGGTCTGTGTTACATTTCACGTAAATCATGCATATTTCGTTGCTGTTTTTTTATTATTTCTTTTCGTTTAATGTTTTAATTTCTGTTTTTTTTATTTTATTGAATTATGAACTCACACTGAATCCGGCAATTGGGTTTCAATCTCCCTCGGCAACAATGGTTTCTGCTGAACCGTTTTCGCACGGAACAGGGACACTGCGGTGCCTGCAGAAGGAAATGGCGATTTACGGACACTGATCTGTGTCCTTGTGGCGAGATCCAGACGATGTCTCACATTATCGAATCCTGTCCCCTGACAAAACTTGAATGGCGGCTTATCTCGGCTACACTCTGCGGATGAAGACGCTGTTTCGCGGCTGACCAGTTATGGTTCATGACACGCATACGAGAAGAAGAAGACTGAAGCGAGACAAATACGGATTTGCAGCCGGAAGTACTTGCTTACTTGGAGACAGCAGATCACGCAAGGATGTTACCCTCAGATAAAGAGGGCCGTTAAATCACTCCTCCGTATATACGAGTGCCCGTAAATTCCTTAGATTCAAGCGCGTGCATCCAGCCTCCGTGTGGGTCGTTCAGTTAAATGGTGTTTATAGTGGATCAGTTGTTTACGTCGTTGGTGACGTTATGGTCGCCTGCGTGGTAACTGTCAGCGGAATGTCATGGTAGCGTGAGGCGAAACTAGCCTGTACGTTGGCTACAGTAATGTTGCCAGCTCCGGCCTGCTTGAGTGGGTGTCAGGACAATAACCCACCCCGGACAGAACCCCCGGAAATACCTCGTTTCCGGGGTTAGGCTTACGTGGTGGTTATTGGTTGTTCCGTAGAGGTTCCTGTGTGTGTGTGGGTGGGGGAGGGGGTTCCGTGATTCGTCTGATATGATTATCGACCTTATGGAGTTCCGTGGCCTTGTCCACTCTCACTGAGGCTTCTCTAGCACCGCGGTCGCCCACAGTGAACCTAGTTAGGCCTATATTGAATGTTTATTAAAATGCTTGCTATGCGCGTCGTCCGTAGATGTAATAGACGTCGTTAATGGGCAGAATACGTCAAGATCACGTTTGGAGGAATATGTTTTCATTTCGAAGCAGCGAGAAATGTAGACGAGCCTCCAAGTAAATACGGCGTATAGGAACAAAACAAATCTGTGCGGCTAAGAATTACTTACTTACTTACTTACTTACACAGTGTCTAAGTCATTCTCGGTCTGAATGTTACGGCTCGCTGTTGATACTGTTACGTAGACATATATATATATGAAGAGCTTTATTTATTTAAAAAAATAATCTCATTTCCGCTTATTGTCGAAAAATCGGCGAAAATGAATCTTTTTAATGGCGCATTGTGTAGCGAGTGACTGTGGGCAGTGTGGAAGCTGGTTCGCAGCTATGCAGATGACTTCGTTGTAATTCTAGCTGCCGTCGCTGTCAATGGCCGGTCCAGTGTCTGGTCTGCGGTACCACTGAGCCAGATAATGAATTCGCGGAATGCGATAGCACGCGTCCAGTGCGTAGATTGTCCATTCAGACACAGCCTCAAGCGATCGGGCGTTAATCGTGCTTGCGAGGTAGCCAAGTGCAAATCCACAAACAGGATCCACGATACTGAATGTAAGACATTTCTCCCTCGGACATATTCCCACCCCCCGGACAAACAATTCTCCCACCCCCAGTCCCCACCTATTACATTTCCCCCGACTGTTAAAGCGAAAATTTGAAAACTGGCACTAACCCGTACTCCTGACCTTAACCGATCTACCGCTATCAATTTTATACAGTTTAAGACATTGTCAGCATGCAGTCACACAGTCATACCACATGCATGTCAGTTAGCCGCATAGTGGGGGAGGGTAAGCTTTGCTTTCAGTTATGAAACATTTATTAATAGAAAAGTCAACCAAACTTAACCGACAGAAAATACTCGAAAAAAACACAAAATACCCGGGAACACAAAATTCTACAGCGAAAAAACGTGAACAGTTTCTGTAGCTCAGTGTTTACATTAGCGACCAGTCACGCTGTTTCAGACGTGGATTCTCTAACCCTGCATGTACCAGTATAACGCTGCAGCTGCCTTCGTTCACCGTAGCTAGCATCTTATCGTAGATTGCGTAATTTGTATGGTTGTTTGGTTATTGAAATTGAAGTCTGGAGGGGGGAGGGGCGGTTCTATAGCGTTGGCGGAGGCACAGGTCCCCCAAATTTTGGCCGTGCCCCCCAAAATTGATATTTGACATGAAGAGATACTGTCGTTCATAGGAATCCATGAAATAATCCCCCTGGAGATATCAACCCCGCGCGGAGATTACCCACACCGGAGAAAATTTGAAAACTCTTAACTCGTACTCCGGAGTCTGACACTATCCGACTACGGGGGAGGGGGGTAGTCTACGGAGGATATATCTCCAGGGGTAGTGGTTAAAGAGGAAAGTGAGAGGTGAGGGAACTGTCCATCAACTTCCCCTCCCCTCCCAACAGGTGGTTGTGGGCCCCGAGCGTTTTTTAATGAAATTTAAGGCGTAGGAACTCTGTATCTCAATATTTGGAGATCCTTGCATCCAAAGGCACTTAACCACTTTCCAGGGTGTTACCTCCGGGCACCAGGTGGGGGGGGGTAGGCCCCTAAATATTTCGGCTGGAACCGCCCCCACTCCCCAGGGAGTTTGCTAACGTGGTTGGATTGCTTAATTGCTTATACTGCATGTTATGATATTGTTTGACCGTCGGGCCGGCGTCGCTGACGACACCTTACTTGGCGTTGCGAATCGACTGCATGGTGCTGCCGCTGCCAGGTGTGAGCTTCGCGCCACCCGCTGTGACGTCATAGCTACCAATCGGTTATTCGGCGACCCGTGCGCGCTGACCCCGAAATATCTCGAGGTCCAGTTCCGTTGTGAGACAGGTAAGCAGCTACCACGATAATCCAGTAATTTCTAGGGATGCACCAGATCCGGATCCGGCTGGATATCTGGTGGATTTGTCTCGGATCTGGATCCATCCGGATCAAGGTAGGATTCTGCCGGATTCGAGTTTTGTATTTAAATGTATCCACTATTCAGCCATGACATTGAACATCAGAGGATTCTTGGCTGTCAACATTTAACTACCGATATAATTATAATTAATCAGACCAGATCCGATACGGATCCGGATAGGAAAATTCTGGATCCGGTGCACCCCTCTCCCAGCGTCGCTGTATCCGAGCTTACCTGACCGAATAGCAAGGCTTTTACAGAAACATTCTGCTGTACAGTGACGTTCACATAATTTATTTGCTGCTTTTTCAGTCCATCTCTTGTGCATAACACATTGCATTAAAATATTATACTGTTGTTGGGTAAAAATTTTGCGAATATTTCAAACGTTCATTTAGTCCATGCTCGTAAAATTGTTTCTGTGCACCTTATTGAAACGAAAATATGTGCACGTATATGCTGTCTATTAATTTTCTTGCCGCGCGATGCTATGCATAAGCGCGGCCTATGCCGTCGTGCGGTGTCTGTCTGTCCGTCTGTCTGGGTGTCTGTCACGCTCGTTTTTTAGGTCGACTTCGAAAAGTCGACCTAATAATATTAGAGGGAAAAAATGTCTGCCCGTCCGTCCGTCCGTCCGTCCGTCCGTACGTCCGTCCGTCCACAAAAAGTTTCTTCAATTTGAAT
>Ga0209149_1002176_pt1 | contig 10763 bp, 3 predicted proteins | sample WorMetTyACAVOLI2_FD_187423 | JGI IMG/M metagenome (GOLD analysis project Ga0209149, IMG submission 187423) | Marine gutless worms symbiont microbial communities from Max Planck institute for Marine Microbiology, Germany - Olavius algarvensis... ...
CACTTCGATCCCCGGTGTTTGAGGTAGTCATCCACATTTTCTGGTTTGGCTCGTTGAGGATAAGCCTATCTACTTTTTATGCTAGTAGTAGGCTACAGCATCGCGACGAATGGCCTGTGGCTAGTGTCTTTATAACTCTTTTAGTAATGAATAATTTTTTTACTTTTTGCCCAGTGCTGAATATATTTTTATATTTGACTATTTGACTGTCATATTGCCTAGGCGACTTTTGTCGACGGCTATACTGCACGTTACAGCACTCACCCCCTAGATGTCGACTTTTGTCGACAACCGCACTCAACCCCATGTCGACTTCGGTCGACATCAGCACTAAAAGAGTTAATTGACTTGGTCAATACCCCCAGTATAGCCATCATGGACAAAAGGAATGATTAAGCAGTGTTCGTTTATGATGCCAGTGTTGCAAATGAACAATAGGCCAACACGCCGTTTGTGTTCATCGTTCAGTTTAACAGTTTCATAATACCATATCAAAGTTATAAGCGTTAATTCGTAACTGGTTAGTCACTTTCACACAACGCAACGCTGTGGTAACAGTACGTTTCTAGTACGTTAGTAAAATACACCATGTCACTCACTATGGTGCATACGCGTCGATCCTGTTCAGGCGAGGTCCCCAACCCCCATAATACAAGGGTACAAGAGACTACAGGGCTCAACTATTGTCGAACGCCCCTGTAATAAGCTGCGAGAAACAGATCATAGATGCAGTTGGGCATATAAACAAAAAATCTATACACACAAGAAATATGTTCTGTCGAATTCGGAGTCTGTCCAATGCAACTTTTTCAGTTTTCATCGCGTGACGTTCATCCAGTTCAAAATCTGCTGCTATGTGAAAAATTTCATCGAAATCGGATGATTTTTCGCTGAGATATGGCGATATAACGATTTTCAAAATGGCGGCCGCCATCTTGGAATGGTTTAACTACCATATGAGACCACCCACGAAGTTTCTGTTGCTGGCCGCAGTTGCCTGTCAAATTTTAAGTCAATCTGAATCTGATACACAGATCTGAATTAAGATATAGCTATTTGAATTTTTCGCATTTGGCTTGAAATGTCTATTCAGGCCCCCAAAATGGAGGTTTTGGGGACTTTTGACCCCTAAATGTGATTATTCATCATCGAGACCCCCAAAAGGCATATCAGACGAAAACGGCTCAACATATTGCCATAGTTTTTTTCCACCACACGGTAGCCTAATCATTCTAGTTTTATCAGCTCAAACATTTTCACGAAATTCCGACGGGGTCACCCGCTGCGGGGGCGATAAATACAGATGGGGTATAAAAATTTCGCTATTTTCTACCAATAAGTCGCTATATCTCGCAGTCGCAGACGATACAAGATAGCGCCATAGTTACTATGGAAGGCGAATAGAAACTCGTATGCGATATTGTAGTGTCACCGCACTCACCGATCGCTAAATCCAAAGCTAATTAACAGCTAACTAACTCACCAGTTGATTTTGCATGCATAGATTAATCAGTTACAGATTAAGTTTTGATGAGCAATAATCACTTCATTTTTTCACTAATTCAGAAGTAATTAAACAAACAAATACGTCGATATAAGCGATGACGTCAGCGATGACGTTAGGGAGTGACCCAACTCAACTCAACTCAACTAACCACCCCAAAAGAAGAGTGGATTAACAAGAGGAAAGAAGCTATAAAAAGCTTATATATATATATATATATATATATATATCCCAGATTCTTAAGTAAACAGCCGTGAGCTTGTGTTGTGGCGATTGGCTAATCTATAAGTTCCGGACTGAGACCGAACTTAAGCCGTTTGATCTCAGTCTTTTGTCTCAGGAAAAACTAATTCAAAAACTGAAATGACCCATTGTGTTGAGTGTGACATTAAACTCTACCGATTACTACGTAACGCTCGCTATAAAAGCGATGACCGTGATGTCGAAATGCTTCCATGCTTGCTTACTGATTATTTCGGATGCGGATGTTCGATTCAATCGATTGTAAACAAATGGCGGTTTCTACGAAATATGATATGTTTGATGTTGAAAATTGTTTTTAGAGGCTATCATGGAGCTCTCTGAGGACGGCGATGTCTTCGAAGTGAAGAGAATACTTAATACAACCATATCAGATGTAATTTATTAACTGCTAACTGTTAAGTTCTACTCTTAAGTTTACTGGACACGTGGAGAGTTTCCCCTTAGAACTAGTTGCAGACGGGAGACAGACATCTCGCTGACAAACCAACTCGCTGACACGTCAACTCGCTGACAGTCAACTCGCTGACAAGACAGCTCGCTGACAAACCAACTCGCTCACAGTAGATTTACCGGTCATTCTAATGAATAGCGCGTTTATTCATGAGCTAATTAATGTAACAGATGTTCCATACATGCGTTTCTGTCTGAAAAATAACCGGATACACGCACGTTATTATAGGCCTGGCTGTAATAAAAATTCGGAACATTAACAAAAGCTTAATATCATTAGTAGGCCTACACTTTCTGCAGCACAGCCAACAATACATAACCAACATTTCTGACACCACAGCGGCAAAGTACCAGCTATCAAGTTAACGCTAGGCGTAGCTATTCTTACTCATCATACTTCATTCCTCGCAAATAATGTCAGTACCACTATAGCGCGCTATTCATTAGAAACCAGTAAATCTACTGTCAGCGAGTTGGTTTGTCAGCGAGATGTCTGTGAAGCCGTTCGATAGACCATGTGCGACTTTCTATTGGTCAGCCATTGTAAATATAGCTCTATCTTGTACCATTTTCGAGTTTTTTTGACGTTGAATAATATCGTGACCTTGAAATCTGGCTTAGAGGTCACTCAAGGTCATTGAAACCGGTGCCATTCAAAAGCTTGAGTGCGATTTCGTATTCGCCTTCGATAGTACCTAACTACGGCCGTATCTGTAGCCGTATTGAGCAATGAACTGCCTGCAGATGAAGCAGGAATTCTGGCGCCACTACTCTGCGAAGAATAAACAAGCAGAGGTTTCGAGAAATTCATTTTTTTGCTTAATATTTTTCTGCATGCTCTCGACGTCACTATTGTATATGACATCACTACAGTTCCAACGGAATGTGGCGTTTGATCTACGCCGACTTGGTTAGTGTTGTCGCGTTATCTGCATTCTTTAGTATGACCGCGGTGACAGACCCGTGGAAACAAACTTACTCTGAATCCAGACGGGTTCTCGAGCTCGTCCTCGCAGGAACGAGTTGCGCACCGATGACGAACGGGTCACTCCACAGCTGGTGGTCGCCGACGTCGTCACGTCCCAGCCGCTATCCGCCGTCTCCAGTTCGTCGTAGATGATCGCCAGTCCGGGATCGCTGCGCCGGACCAGCCGTCGCCGCCGCCGCTCCACGGCCACCGATCCGCCGCTGGGCGCTGTCAGCCGTCGGCAGACCACGTCGCGCAACGGACTAGGAGGTCCGTCTTCCATGGCGTGGAATGCAAGACTGGTCGGCAGCACAGCTCAATGACGAGCTGGATTTGTTTTCATACACGCTCACCGCCCGCCAACAGCCACTGATACCGACTAATCCGACAACTTCACTTTCTGTTGGATTTATCTGCGAAAAGTAGTCGTCGACTAATCATTATCGACACACACACACACAGAGCCCGCCAGTCAGGTCGACGTCAACGTCCTCGGCCCACGTCTGGACGCTGTTACGACAGAAATGCCGCCAGTTCACTAGGTCATATAACGGACCGCCGGCAAGCATCGCACCTCCAGCTATAATCCGCAGTCAGTCAGTCACCGGCGTTAGCGCAGCTGCAACAGTCGGATCACACGCTGTTCCTCCTGCAGACTACGGCGTTCAGTTCACCAGATGTTCGGTACGATCGCCGGCCGGTCTGCAGTGCACGTTCCAGAGCCAAGCCGTCGGCGCACATTGTTTGCAAATTGCAATAGTCGTCGGACAGGCAGGAGAGCCGAGCGAGGGGAGGGGGGGGGCGCCGGCAGCTCAAAGGTCTGTGTCAGTCAGACACGGGACAGTAGCCAAACCACGAGACGAGACACTCGTCGACGCGACCGACAGGTGGACATCTCATCGACCTCGACGTACTGCACGACGACAAGGATTATAGCATATCTCGCGTGGTGGCGTCGCGGCATTCCACGCGTGCCGTCTTCGCTCCGCTAACTTTCTGAACTTTCGCGACGGGCCGCCTATAGCTACAAAAATTTAACCCGATACTGCCAGTCACGGGGCTATGCAGCTATGATGCTTCGTGTCTGCCAGTAGCTAGCTTCAACAGTACAATACTTCGAGCGCACTCTTCTATTATTAGTTACTTCGGTTTCAGATTTACCATTGCGTACAACTGTTGTCTTCGGCGTAACGTTAATGGTTCTTGTTATAAACACTTCTCCCACGATCAACGAACTCCGCCGCTTACTACCAGCGATGAGTGTCACCAACTTGCCACGGTCCGGCGGCACCGTGTTGATAACACCTAGACGGTCGCAGCGTTGACAGCACACGACGAAGCGAGATACTGTTCAAGAATCGCGAGTGTTTCATACCCCACCTGCATTCGACGCCCCTATGGGGTCCCCGTCGGAATATTGCCATCGGAAAAACTAGAATGGTGGATCTACCAGAGGGTGAAAAAAAGTTTCAGAATATGTTTACTCGCTTTCGACACAATACACAAACGTGACAGACGGTCAGACGGACGAACACCGCACGACGGCATATAGGCCGCGCTTATGCATAGCATCGCGCGGCAGAAATTGGGAACACGCGTAGCACTATCCTGTGATATACACAGTTGCTAGACATCAACGGCTTTGCCGGAACTAGCGTGCCTGTCACTCACCACCCATGTAGTTGACTGTAATATGCCCGCATGCTGATGACGCTGTAACATAAGTCAATTGGAATACTGGCAGTGAGTTAACGATAGCAAATCTGATATGACCGCCCGACATGTGCAATGTAGACCGTCGCAAAGCAGTCAAACGCAACGCATTTGACTTGTAACCGACCACAGGCGACTATAATGATTCCATAAATCGTATTGACAGCGCAGAAAATACCCTAGGAGGTCCTAAAACGGGGGCGCTGAAATTGCAAGTACTGGAAAAAGGAAGTATGGAAAACAGAAGTACACAAAGGCAAAATGTGTAAGGGTGGAAACTACAAGTACGGAAAAAGCAATTAGGAGTAAACAGGGCCAGTATTATAGCACTTATTCATTATTATACCGCTCGTGGGTCGGTTAGGGTTCAGCAGTAAGGGTTAGTGCCAGTTATAGTACTGTATAGCACTTATTCAGTATTATAGTACTGTAAGTTTGTAACTTCAGTTATACTACTGTTAGCCACCTTAACGCCCACCCCGAGTTTCTTGGTCCTACTTTAAAGTTATTTCTTAAGTTCACATGTTTGTTTGGGTGTTTTGTAATGTCTGTTTCGCAGCGCTATATATCCATCGATGGTTGCGCCATCAGTCGATGCTTGCGCCAACTTCATTTTTCCGTACTTGCATTTTCATACGCCCCCTAAAACATTCCCCCAATCTGTTTATGTTTCCATTTTTAACTTTTATCAGTGTTTTGTCAGCATGTTTCAAACTGTAACTTTTGTTGCGTTTTGTCAAATGCTCATTAAACCGTTAAATGAAATGAAGATGTTATGTTACGAGGCAAAACCCAACCATAAAATAATTTACGCATTTTAAATCAAAGCATTGGTCTCGTCTGGCTTTAGCGAACTGATGAAACCGTTGAGGCAGGCTAACAGACCGCAAATAGTTGTTTTTGCCGCGCGATGCTATGCAAGCGCGGCCTATGTCGTCATGCGGAGTCTGTCTGTCTGTGTGTGTGTCTGTGTGTCCGTCACGTTCGTGTATTCTGTCACAACGAATAAACATGTCTACGAAATTTTTTCACCATCGGGTAGACAATCCATTTAAGTTTTTTCGTACCAAACGGCATGACAATACTCCCACGGGAACCCCCCCCCCCCCGTAACGGGGGCGTCGAATGCAGGTGGGGTATAGGCAGAAATCGCGATTCTGAGCCTATATCTGGCTTAACTACATGCTGTTAACGCTGCAACAGGTCAGGTGTTGTCAACACGGTCGCCGGTGGACCACGGCCACCGTCCCGCCGCAAGTTGTGACACATTGTTTCCCAAAAGGGCCATAGCTCCTCCTAGTGTTTCCTACTATTAGAAGGGCCAATGGCCACCACCACTGTGTTACCTACACAGCCCATCGACCAAGAGTAGTCTATTATCTCAAATGGCTTCAGATCTTAACCTTACATGACCTTATCCTACTGCCATTCCGTTAATAGGAATATAGTCCTATGAAAGAACCCTCTCGCTTGGTTAAGAATAAATAATTCAAACAATATCAGCATCGGCAACATAATGTAATATTACACGACGGACATGATCACGAAACAACTAGCTATAGACCACCTCTAACTAAGACATTGCTGCGACTGTTCGATACGACCGTTCGACACTGACTGTTCGATACTCTACAGTCTACACTCTCACATTCTACACTGACTGCCACAGCAGCGCTACGCAACTAGTAAGACATCGCCGCAGCCAATCGGAAAACTATAGCACAGACTGACAAATATAAATAAGTTGTTTTAGCTTATAATTGGTTGTGTTGTGCATAGCCCGCACCGCACAACAACATCGCCGGTAGTAAGCGGCGGTGCTGATTGCGGGAGAATACGACGAACTGTTTATGACAAGAAGCCTCAACGTTACGCCAAAGACAACAGAACAGCGCATTTAACTGCACGCAGTGATAAATCTGTAGCCCGCGTAACAATACAAGTAGCTCTGCTATCGCAAAGAGGCCGCGCGATGCTTTGTGTCTGTCAGTAGTTAGCTTCAACAGTACAAAACGTCGAGTAGAGTCTTTTATTGTTAGTTACGTAGGCTACAGATTTGTCACTGCGTGCAGTTAAATGCGCTGTTCTGTTCTCTTTGGCGTAACGTTGAGGCTTCTTGTCATAAACATTTTGTCGTCTTCTCCCGCAATCAACACCGCCCCTTACTACCAGCGATGTGTCATAACTTGCGAGACGGTGGCCGCGCTCTACCGGCGACCGTGTTTACAACACCTGGCCTGTTGCAGCGTTAACACAGGCCGTCAAGCCAGATATAGGCTCAAAATCGCGATTTCTGCCTACCCCACCTGCATTCGACGCCCCCGTTAGGCGGGGGTTCCCTCGGAATATTGCTATGCCGTTTGGCGTGAAAAAACTAGAATGGCGTGGCTACCCGATGGTGAAAAAATTTGATGCTATGTTTATTCGTTTTGACAGATTCACGAACGTGACGGACACACAAACACACACACACACACAGACAGACACTCCATGACGGCATAGGCCGCGCTTATGCATAGCATCGCGCGACAAAAAGGCTCTACTCGACGTTTTGTACTGTTGAAGCTAACTACTGACAGACACGAAGCATCGCGCGGCCTCTTTGCGACAGCAGCTGCTACTTATTCTGTCCGCTTGAGATGCAAACGCGTTAACCCTTTAGACTCCAAAGACAATTATAGTGCCACATCGAATAATACGAAGTTGGTACACTGGCCGTTGATGGGTGGGCTGTTACAGTTGATACAGCGAGGAGGGGCCTGGGCGGGCTGCGGCCCCGCCCAGTCCCCTCCTCGCTGTATCAACTGTCACAGTCCACCCATCAACGGCCAGAGTACCGGTCACTATTGCTATGATGGTCCGTTGCTCTGCGGTTTTAATGTGGCGATTAAAGCGTTATAGCGGCCTTATCTCAAATCATTTTATTTGTTGACATAAGGTAATACAGTTTGCAATATTGATTCAGTATTGCAACTACTGATTCAGTTTTGCTACATATTTTCGCACTTTGAAAGGCGAACAAATATCACGAGGGCACTGTCGGAAAATATGGCCGATTTAAACGATTTTTTGCCCCATGCACTTTAAAAAATCAGCCGCATCATGCGTGGAAAAAATTCGCGAACGGCCGTCTTTGACCATGCGGTGGAAGAAGAAAAGTCTAAAGAAACCAGAAAATGACCGCTTTGCTGTATAAACAGAGCGAGCGAATACGACACAGCGAAAATATAGTACGTTGTCGGGTCAAGCTGTAGCCTAATTAACCAAGCTTTATGCGTCGTTGTCCTTCAGGCAAGCACGTCGATGTCTCGTGGCGAGTTAATAGCATCAGCCGGTGTTTCCAGCGCCACTGTTTAGTATTACAATGATGCCACCCACAGGCCGACATACAACTTGGCAAGACAGTTGTAGGTCACTGTGCTTTTTAAAGGCCGCATTGCATTATTCTAGCCAGCTGCAAACCTGGTTTTCGACCAGGTTTGCAGCTGGCTAGAATAAAGGAATGCGGCTTTAATAAAGCATATGCTGATATATCAGACCACTTGGCCGTTATATTAACAACCGATCTGAAAGTAAAGCACATGAAACAGTTGTGTTATTATTATTCTCGAAGTGTTGATAATGCTAGAAAACACAGATTTATAGAGAGTGTTCAGAAAATAGACTGGTCTGCTGTCATTGGTAGTGATGGTTATTACGAAACCTTTTCTCAGAGGATCATGGCAGAAATTAATATGTGCTTTCCGCTCGTTAGATATAAAATGAATAAGAAGAATACTCCACGTAAACCATGGATTACAAAGGCACTTGCAAATTCATGCGTTAAGAAAGAACGGCTATAAAAAACCTTATATTACCAATCCCAATGATTGCAATAGAGAAAAATATAAAACGTACAGAAAAAATTAACTAAAACCTTAAGAGCAGCTGAAAAGGATTATTACATTAGGAAATTTGATGCAGCAACACGATTTGAAAAAAAACATGGCAGCTATTAAAACGAATCCTTACAGGAAATAAATCAGAAAATGTGCCTGTCTCTTTTAAGTCTAATAATATGATAATCACTGATAAAGAAGAGATTGTAAACAGGTTTAATAATTATTTTGTTAATGTTGGGCCCACTTTGACACACAAAAAATTCCGATTACTAACATAAGCCCCACATACTTTCTTTCGAGTAGAAACCCGAGTACATTTGAAAGTAAAACTAGTGCAGGCTATGATTTTATTTCTATGCAGCTAATAAAATCAATTATTCCTTTTATTGTCCAACCTTTATCTGAACTGATAAACGAATGTTTTGTTACTTTTCCAAATGAATTAAAAATTGCTCGTGTCTGTCCAGTCTTTAAAGGTGGGGATGCAGCAGATTTTTCAAATTACCGGCCTATCTCAATACTTCCCAGCTTCTCCAAAATTTATGAAAGATTGGTATATAATCGGTTGATGGGTTTCAATGATAAACATGATCTTCTATATCACAATCAATTTGGATTTAGAAAAAAAGATGATACTTGCATGGCGGTCATAGAGATGGTAGACCGAATCTCACAAGCTATGGATTAAAATTTTTATTCAGCTGGAGTTTTCATAGACTTAGGCATTTGATACTTTGGATCATAACTACAGAGATTAGAATATTATGGCGTTAGAGGAATTGCTTTACAATGGTTTGCATCATATTTGTAAAATAGACAACTGTTTTGTGTTTTGTGTGATGCACCTATGTGCAATTAGTGATTGTTTAATCTAGCAGTTTATTATCTCAAGTAACGTAATGGTAGCATGGGCTGTTTGAGATTGTATCAGGGAGCCTGTCTCTCTTCTACTCACTCAGCCTTTTGGCATACGTTATTTTTTTCATTTTTCTACTTGATTTCTATCTCATTGTTTTGACATGTCAGTAAAGGTGCTTGTGCTTGTGTTCGAGGCGGCGAGATTCGCAGCCATGATTGACTTTTATAAAATCTGTTATCGACAGCCACTCAATTCATCAAGGTTGCCGGCGACACGTGTAACACGGTGAGCTATACACGGAACAATATCGCTGCAACCCATCGTCGCAACCGTTACTGCAATCGTTGCAGGGAGCGCCGCATACCGTGTCGGCCGTCGGGTAGCACATTATTGTTGTTTTGAAATTTCTGTCGAACAGCAGGTTCCAGATCTCTTTTAACTTCATATCTCCGTCTTCGTCCTTGATCGTTAGCGACTGGTCCAGGGTGCGAGTTGTCGGGAGGGATGGGACTGGGACGGTCGAGCCCCCTGCCTTGCTACTTTGATAACACCCCTTGTGCATCTAATTTCAGGCACCCCGAGGGTAATTGACGTAAGATTACGGGATTTTGCACGTCTTTATATTTCACCTTTGCATACTTTGCATATTAATTCTTTACTTTGCTCTCATGTTCAGTTATATCTACATGTATGACCTTTAAAACTATGATTTCAAATATACTAACGCCATTTGAAGAAAAAATCATATTTGGCTATGCGCAGGCTCCATCCCTAATGGGGAGGGCAATATCCCCTCCTTCCACCTCACCCCTTACGACATCCGGCCACTCCCCATGCTGTTTTCTGATAGTACACTCTGACTATGGACTAGGCCTACTTGACGTGTGCAACTCCGATAGGCCTATTAATTATGGGCGCCCGCTCAGCGTAAGCGGGCGACCATGTTATATTTTGCCAATGTTTTTATTTATTTATTTATTTATTTTATGGCCGCCTTACTCTCCGGCCCTGGTGAACGGAGGTTCGCGAAAGTTTTACACGTGGTGGACCTTGAGTGTCATTGAAGAAGTTACTACTTGGATTTTTTCCTGGTCATCCTTAAACTACAGGGTGGGCCAAAAAGTG
>Ga0209149_1002177_pt1 | contig 10761 bp, 7 predicted proteins | sample WorMetTyACAVOLI2_FD_187423 | JGI IMG/M metagenome (GOLD analysis project Ga0209149, IMG submission 187423) | Marine gutless worms symbiont microbial communities from Max Planck institute for Marine Microbiology, Germany - Olavius algarvensis... ...
CAGGTGGGGTATAAAAATTTCGCGATTTTCTACCAATAAGTCGCTATATCTCGCAAACGATACAAGATATCGCCATAGTTACTATGGAAGGCGAATAGGAACTCGTATGCGATCTATCAAATGGTGCAATTTACAATGACCTTGAACCAACCCTAACCCTGTTTTCAAGGTCACACCACTCTTTGACGCTAAATATCTCACAAACGGCTACAGATACGGCCACTGTTACTACAGACCTTGAGTGACCTGTAACCCCGATTGCAAGGTCACGATATTATTCAACGTCAAATAACTCGAAAATGGTACAAGATAGAGCTATATTTACAACGGCGGACCTATAGAAAGTCGCATATGGTCTGTCGAACGGCGCCATTTTCAATGACCTTGAATGACCCCTATCCTGTTTGTCAAGGTCATGCCATTCTTTGACACTGAATATCTCACAAACGGCTACAGATACGGCCACAGTAATACTATAGAAGTCGAATAGAAAACCGCATCCAAGCTTTTGAATGGCATCAGTTTCAATGACCTTGAGTGACCTCTAAGCCAGATTTCAAGGTCACGGTATTATTCAACGGCAAATAACTCGCAAATGGTACAAGATAGAGCTATAGTTACAATGGCGGACTAATAGAAGTCATACATGGTCTATCGAACCGCGCCATTTTCAATGACCTTGAAGGACCCCAAACCCTGATTTCAAGGTCAGGCCATTCTTTGACGCCGAATATCTCCAAAATGGCTACAGATACAGCCATAGTTACTATGGAAGGCGAATAGGAAACCGTATCGAAGCTTTCAAATGGTACCACTTTCAATATGACCTCTCTAACCCACATTTCAAGGTCACGATAATATTTAACGTCAAATAACTCGACTAATAGTAAGTTGTGTATGATCTGTCCAATGGTTCCGTTTCCAGTGACCTTGAGTGATCCTTAACCTAGATTTCAAGGTCACGGTGTAATATTTAGGCCTATGAATGCCCACAACGTATTGTGTGCGCAGCTGACGCGTGATCTGTTTGTGATAGCTAAGTTCTTGTTGTTGTTGTTGTTCTTGTTGTTGTTGTTCTTGTTGTTCTTGTTCTTGTTGTTCTTGTTCTTGTTGTTCTTGATAACTTTCCTTCTGTCTGTCCGAGACGCGCGTGAGCTGTAAGTAAACAGAGTATTATTGCCGAATCTATTTCCACCGCTAAGTAGGCCACGAATCTGGCTCTGTTGTGAAAAAAACGGGAAAATACCCGCAACCGTTTTTTTAACGGGTTGACTTACAACCCCAGTATACCCCCCCCCTCTGCCTACGGGACTGTGCAGGAAGTCGCCGTTGTCAAGTGTCAAACGAGTATCAAGTCACTAGACAGAAGTCACAAGTCGAGTCGTAACTCTACACTGGCACAAGCAACTCTCAAGTCTCAAAGTCACGTGACTCAGATCAAGTCACGTGACTCGAGTGCCCATCTCTGCCATAGCCAGTACGTTCAAACCTGTAGCTGAAAGGTTGTTGTGGCTGGACTGCTGTGACGAAGACGTTCTCGGAGACGGCGTGAACTGGCGCAGCCTGAGACGCTGCTGGAGTTCGTACAGTCGACGGCCTGACGCTGTAGTTCCAGCGCTCTACTTCGTCGTCAACGGCCGCAGCTCTGACGCCAGTCAACACAAAGTCGTCGAGAAGGTCAAGTCCCGTGTCGTGCTCAGCTGTCAGGAAATCGACATCATAGCGGCCACGCTGGCTGTACTTGAGGTCGCCGGGCCTCGACGCCACGGTCCGGTGAATCTTCGTGGTCTGGAACTGCGGACGCCGGACGGACGTCGGGACCTGGACGTAGTAGAAGAGACGGTAAAGGACGGTTGGTGATACGTGACGGATGTGGCAGTTGAACTGGAGCTTGATGCTCGATGTTACCGGTTGCATCGTAAACCGATACGCGTTACCTGTAAAGTAAAGCAAAGCAAAGTAAATTCGCATCGTCGCAAACACGCCTCTAATGTGCTACCACTTCCCGTACGTCGGCGCTGATCCCCGTTACCTAGCCCTCAACCAGACACCAGCCTACACTGCAAGACCACGGGTACGGGCTAGTGTATCACACGATGTGCATGTTTAGTTCCCCAGCTTTCGCTAGGTACTCAATTCGCCTGCTCATGGAGGGATGGCTCAGGCTCAGACTGAGTAGACCTGGATGCCTGTTTCTGCGCTAAGGTGGTTTACCCGTCCAAGACGGTTACCCATCCAGGGACTAACCGGGCCTGGCGTAGAGTAACTATATACATTGATCGAGACCAGTAACTATATACGTTGATCGAGACCAAAGTGTTACCGCTAAGCCAAACCTGTAATAGTTATTGTTAACTTTACATCTCTCACACCTGAAACAATACGCATTACCTGTAATAGTTATTGTTAAGTTTACATCGCTCACACCTGAGACAATACGCATTACCTGTAATAGTTATTGTCCACAATGTAGAGTTGGAGGCCAATTGAACGCTCGTCATTTACTTACTATTTACCTGCACCACCTTAATCACTGTCTTCAGCGCATTAGAGGTTTCACGACGATGCGCTATATAAATCGATTTTTTACTTACTTACTTACTTACTTACTTCTTAAAATCTTATTCTGCGTTGTAGTAAGGTTTCATAACAAATGAAGCCAATTGTAGCAGCGACAGTATAACAAGCGTAGCGTAGAGCAGTGCAGCGTATGTGTGAATGCGTTAAAACGGCAAATAAATGATCAAGAGAATCGATATCATTATCCGTATATTTCACATTACAATCACGATTTCGATAACTAGACAATCGCTGTACAAAGATCGATCTCGACGACGTACCGACAGCACAGCGAACTGGCGACGACCTACATCGGTCGGAATAAGCCAGTTTACAGTCGGCCAACGTATAGCAGTCGACCTGTCCACAGCAGGTGCCATCTGCAACACAGAGTAATGCGTCCTCACATGTGCAATAAAATGTAATAAATGCTGCAATGTAAATGACTAGCAGTACATACATTTTATTTTACTGCGCATTTGCGGACCGTGTAAATGGCAGCTGCAGAAATTAAAATGTTTATATACGTCATTTCACTTGTTTTCGATTCACAGTTGAGAAACAAGGGTTCATGGATAGACTACACTTAAAGTTATTTAGTGTAACTGCAATGAGTTAACGTACGATTTATAATGAGTGCATTAAATGCTATTATTCTGCAAGCCGTTGACAGTTATTTTTGTGGTGTTGTGCACGCACAATCCATAACTGTGCAAACAATCGAGCGAGGTAGGCTACGTGGCGCATTGCCTCAGCTAATGACGATTAAAAGCCACGTCGACGATGTTGGCTGTAAACGTATTTACACTCTCACTGTGCTGTACTTAAACTGTGATCGAAAGACTATATAGAGGCCCGTAAGCAGGGGGGGGGGTCGGAGGGCTCGTACGAACCCTCCGAACGGCGCCCCAGAGTTTCGCTCTGTGACCAGGCATACACAGTGTCTAAACAACGCGCCAACTTTGGCAAGCTGTAGTTTCGACAAGCATGGACTAATTTTGATAATTTTTGGTAAACAGCATCAGCACACATCAGCACACTTCCAAAAATGACATGCATATTCAATTTCCCTCATCCCTTCACTTTCACTTATTTTATTTGCTTTTGAAAAAGACGCGAAACAATGTGTTTTCCGTGTTTTCCTTAGTAGACTGTTGGTGGGTCTGAAAATAATAATAATAGTAATAATAATATTTATAAGCAGCGCAGCCTTAAGAACAAGAAGCTCTGCTGTCGCAAAGAGGCCGCGCGATGCTTCGTGTCTGTATAGCTAAAATACAAAACGTCGAGCGCAGTCTTTTATTATTAGTTGTTTCGGCTTCAGATATACCACTGCGTACAATTAAATTTTTTTCTGTTCTCTTCCCTTCGCCGTATTCGTCCATGCTGCGGGCCGTCACAAACATTCGTCGCCGACTGTGCGATCTACACTGCATGGTCGTCGGTAACTGTTTTTGTCATTTCGTAGTTCGCACGTCCAGCAATCGATCGATAGCCAGCTATTGGACCAGAATCGCGATTTGTGCCTATACCCCACCTGCATTCGACGCCCCCGTTAGGGGAGTTCCCGTCGGAATATCGCCATCCTGTTTGGCATGGAAAACTATAGAATGGCTTGGCTACCCGATAGTGAAAACAATTCGAAGTTCGAAGATATCTTTATTCGTTTTGGCGCAACTCACGAACGTGACAGACAGACGGACAGACAGACAGACGGACGCCGCATGACGGCAATAGCCGCGCTTATGCATAGAAGAGATGCACAGACTGAACGGGCGACCGCAAGGCATGCGACACGACGTGTTGGATGCGGACGTGGCATCATTGAGTGCAATTAGCTACATGAAGCACGGTGTCCGTACGTCATGAGCTGTCTGCGGACCCATCACTGTCATCAAACTCTGCATGTTTGAGAAAAAAAAGGTCCGCTATTTTAATTTCTCGCGGTTAAATTAACACGATCAAATCCGCATGTTTTGTAGGACAGAATGAACCACATTGTGTCCTGCTTAGACAGAGCAGTGATACGCCGTAAGCAGTTAATTCAATGTCCGTCAGTTATTCGTAATGAGATGACCAGAGCAACAAAAGACAGAAAAAAAGAAAGGCTAGCAAAGAATGAAAAAAAGATTGGCGAGTTTTTTTCAGAAGCGTGCTAAAATAAAGGTGAGTCTACACTCATGATGACAATCATAATTAAGTTTTAGGCGAACGTTACTACGTTACGTTCGGCTTATGGCATAAACCGAAAGTCGTCCGTCTGTCGTCTGTCCGTCGTCTGTAGTCTGTCGTCTGTAGTCTGTCTGTCTGTCTGTCTGTCGTCTGTAACGTTGTCGCACCCAGGCAGAGACTTGAACTTTTAAGCAATATTTGCACCGCCTAATAGCTCATGAGCTCGGACAGTTAGTGTTAAAATTTTGGGCAAAAATTCGAAGACGTTCTAGGGATCGTACAAGTTAAATAAAAAGGGGTTTGAAAAATTGGTCTTTTTCGACAAATATCTCGTTTTATTTCGAAAACGGTAGAAGATACGGCCATAGTTACAATGGAAGACGAATAGGAACTCGTATATGCGATCTATCGAATGGTGCCATTTCCGATGACCTTGAGTGACCCCTAACCAGATTTGTAAGGCACGCCATTATTCGACGTTTAATATCTCTAATATCGCTAATACCGTTCTTTATGTTATTACTAAAGACTAAAAGGCCCCGTACGTTCATGGGGCGTAACGTTCGGCTATCTGATCTAATGATTAGTTCTTGTTATTTGTCGCGCTGAGAATGTGACATAGGGATAAGTGGCGTGTCTGTCTGTCTGTCTGTTAGTCTGTCCGTCCATCACATGCTGGTATTGACTCAAAAATAATGACAGTACAATCATGCAGTTTTCGCTATCGGAGAGCACAGTCTTTCTATCAACTTGAATACTCTAGGTCGCAAGGAACCCCCTTGCGAGAGCTTCCAACGAGAGTGGGGTGGGTAAAAAAGGCGACAATACAGATGTTTGACTAACACGTCGTTATAACTCAGAAAATATAGAAAATAGGCACACAGTTACAATGGAAAACTATTTAGGAAAATAGGATACGCCCTTTCGATTGACGTTTGAATGATCTTGAACGACGGTACGCAACGCCTTACGCTATATAGCTTTTCCAGAGCTCGCTGTGTAGAAACCAATCAAGAAACATCCACACCATCAAGCGACAGAAAGATAATCCCGGGTCTGCAGCTTTCAACGATGTAGGCTACAGCTTGTACATAAATTTGCAGGGTGAGTGACCCCTATCCTTGATTTTAAGGCCACGATATTCTTCAACGTCAAATATCTCGAAAACGGTACAAGATAGAGGTATACTTACAATCGCTTTTTTAAAGACATTTATTAGCTTCCTTACATTTTGTTCATGGTTGCGTTGTGTCAACTGTGTTATTACAGAAATGATGATGATGATGATGATGACGATGATCGCTGACTGACAGGAAGTCGTATCTTATCTATCGAGTAGTGCCATTTTCAAAGACCTTGAATTCCCCCTAGCTCAGATTTTAAGGTCACGACATTGTAAGTATAGCTCTATCTATTTTCGAGTTATATGACGTTGCTTGTTCGACGTTGAATATCTCAGAAACAATACAAGACAGACACATGGTTACTACGGTAATAGAAATGTGGCCTATTGAAGTGTGCCATTGCGAATGACCTTGACGCGCTTTCAAGATCTTTTCAGCGATTTTGTCTGAAAATAAGTGTAGCCTACTTTTCCGGTCTTTTATATAGAAACTCGAGGCGATCTAATGAAGGATGATATTGCCGATGACTTTGAGTGACCTTTGAAGGTCGTTTTAGGTACTGTAAATTATATAATGTACGAAGTCAATTACGACGGTCGCACGTCATGTGTGAGAAATTATTTCTACTGTCGTATTCGACCAGAATGACTGTTATATGATGCTGAGCACGGCCTGTTAGCGATAGCTATATTTCTTGTAATTGTAGCGTACATACTTAATGGCATGACACCTTAGTGTTGCACACACAACTGGGTGCACGAACTGTCGGAGCTTCATCGTGATTGTTGGCGAATCACCCAAGAACTACCACAGACTGCACCCTCTAACGAACTGAAGCAGATTTCGCATAGACAGCTAAGGTCCGTTGCGAGGAAGCTCATCCCCTTTGCGACGCTTTCAGCCGGCGAGGGTTGACCCAAATTAAGCTAGCATACGACCTACGTCGGCCGGATGGCCGGTGCTTTAACGGACTATAGGCCGGTATGCCAGCAGTCTGGCCACAGGGCCTACTGTTACGCAGGACTCGCCGTTCTTCCCTAGCGGTGGCCGTAGCCACAGCCAGTACTCATTTTGCCTACCCACAGAGGGATGGCTCAGGCTGAGTCGACCTGGTTCCACAGTTTGCCCGTCCTAAAACGGTCACCCATCCACGCACTAACTGGGACCATCGTAGAGTAACTATGTTGATCGAGTACAACGCGTTACCACTAAACCACCCTGTCGCCTAACGAGCTGATACAACTAAACGTCACCACTGAGTGACGACCACACATGCTCACCTGCACCTTGTGTTGGGCAACGCGTCTGATTAAGGCACCGATCACAGCGCACTTGCGACACGGAACAGCGTCTGGTGGGAAAGCGAACCGGACGCGGGACGGTCGCATCTTGTTGGTTAAACAGTTGCAGCAATTGTTTTGCGTCGTCCGTGCAGACGATGCTGTTGGCGGCTGGTTGTAAAGGCTGAAGTTCTGTGCGCGCGCTCTACGACATAAATTTCCACTTTACATTCACTTCTATACGAGCAGTCGCAGCAGTAGAAGGCATCAATCGAAAAGTAGACCCAAGTCTAAAAAATAAATATCCGAGAAAAAGTTGACCAAGTGTGGGACTTAGTCCATTTTTCCATTGACGTGGCACTATAAAATGTGGACTTGGTCCACTTTTCGATTGATGCCTTCTTCTGTACGTCACACTCGTGGACTATGGCGAAAAAACGCCATCCAACTGTTTTCACTGATCCCTCACTTCTAGCTTTCTCGTATCACTGCAATTACGTGTCCATTAGTACAATTTTAGTTATCTACAATCATGTCCTTTATCGCTGCTATAGTGCTATTACTCCGCCACGGCTGGCGGAGTTGTGTGATAGTTCGTTCTGTCATTCGTTCTGTCTATGAGCAAGAAAACTCATAAAAAGCGTTAACTTGCGTAGACCAAACATGGTAGGCTGACATGGGCATGCGGTGAACCTGTAGAACTGATTTAATTGCGGTGTTGATCCGGATCCGAATGTGGATGTAGGGTCAGTTTTTCACTTTCCTCAACACTAGCAGATATGCGTTTATACGATATATTGTCACTCACCAGGGGGCGACGCTGCAGCGGCCTTATCAAATACGGCATTTTATACGTATATTCAGTCACTACAGTACAGGGCGACAATGCAACGGCCTTGGCGGAGTTCGCGCTCTCTGAGTGCTCTTATCAGTTATTTTACCGCTCATCTTCGCTATAATTTACGTGCAGTTATAGATTGCATATCACTTTTCGCCGGTGTACGTTTTTACTTGCAGTTCCTTAGTATCCAATTTTCCGCACAATTTCCCAAGTTTATAAACACGTTTATTTAGAACATTGAAGTGGGAACAAAAAAAATAATTATGCGTGAAGACGTCTCGATAACTTCTCGAAAACGGCGCATGAAGAGTCGAGGTTAAAAATAAAAATACGATGTCATACAAAAGCTGTCGACAGACTAGTCATTTGTCTGGAATGACCTCATTAGCGTATACGGCCTATGTCCGTTTCTCGGGAAACAATACTGTAACTATAAATCTATGTCTCATTACTTAACCCTTTAATCTTAGTCTTAGTCCTCCCCGTGACGAGCACATTGGGCGATCCAATTCCCCCACTCTCTTCTGTCTATACAGCCAATGACAATGCTGCCTCCCATGATAATTCTCCCATCTCAGTGTCTTTGATGATGACGTGTTGCTAAGTGACACGTAGCTGACGTCGCTTTCTTCTTTCTTTCCTTTAACGGGCACATTAAAACCGCACAGCAACGGACCATTATAGAGCAATACGGTGATTGATACACTGGCCGTTGATGGCTGGACTATTACATTTGGTAGGCCTACAGCAAGGAGGGGCCTGGGCGGGTTGTGGCCCCGCGCCGTCCCCACCGCGCTGTACCAAATGTAACAGCCTACCCATTAACGGTCTCCACAACTGTACGTATAAATGCTTTCGTGCAATGAAATGAACAAAAGCTGACAGACTTATACAGACCGATTTGTCGCACGGCTCATTAAGAGCTCGGTGGAGATGAGTGTCGCCGTCCTTGAGTGGCCGTGGACATTTCGGCCTGACTGGATTAGTGGAGTCGCAGACGGAATAGTAGGCAGCTGTCGAGCGGTCACGCGACACTTCCAGCGTGATTGTGTAGTGACTCGGTAAAGGATATCTGAACAAGCGACGTCAAATAACTCGAAAACAGATCTAGAGCTACGCTTACAATGGCCAATCAATAGAAAGTCATATGGTCTATCGAACGGCGCCACTGTCAATGACCTTGAAAGACCCCAAACCCAGATTTCAAGGTCACCCCATTATTTAACGCTAAATATCTCCGAAACGGTACGAGATACAGACACGTTACAATGGAATACTAATTGGGACTTGCGTCACCTTGAGTGATCTTGAGCGACTTAGTGAAATATTCAATGACATGACGCAACGCGCGGTCTTTCTGCGACAGCTGAGTTTCTTGTTATTATTTTGTATTTTATATTCATCTATTCAAACTCTTTCACCAGGTGGTTCGCAAGAAAATTCTCTATGTCTACATCGAAAATTTTCCACCTCACCTGCAATATGTTGCTACACTACCGTATGAAAGTCAAAAATCCAAAAGAAGTGGTAACATTGCCATTTATTACCGGTTTCTTGTTTGTTCCAATTTGGTTACTAAGTCGTTTTTTCGCGGATGTTGACAACGTGGTGCTCACCATAGTGAATAATCAAAATTAAATTTGTGGGTCGGGCTGAGGCGGGTCAAGAAAATACGACCGACATCCAACCGTGGACGTGACAGTGAAGGCTACAGTATAGCGACCTGCAGTAGTTGTTGATGACTTGCTGGAAACGGATTTTCTCGTCGCTGTCGTGAGGGTTGGCCATCATGTAGTCGTTGTCGCCGTCCATCGAGTGGTCGACGTCCTCGTACTGCGGTATCAGATGGACGTCGAGCAGGCCGATGTTGACGCGCAGTCCAGACTCGCGGTCCCAGTAGAAGTCGTACGCCTGCGTTGTGTCCGTCACGTAATAGGTCGTCTCCAGATCGCGAGTGCTGTGCAGATCTTCGCCGAATACGTTGTTCGACATTTCTACTCTCAGCTCTGACACAGCACAGTCCCGCGAGGACAGACTACAACTGCTGCTATCGACCGACTCGCATCGTCAAGTTGTGTTTGTCATTCCAACAGACATTCGTCGAAAGTTTTCGGTCTTGTTTTATGCCGTTTATACCATATCGGCACATAAGTGACGTTAGCCATCACTTACACAAAATATGCATTATAAGTGCGCCGACTGTACGATACGGTAATGTGCCATGCATAAATAACAAGTAAATTTCTTCACCGTTTTGTGAGCGAGTATTAGCTCAGAAATAAAATAAGCTTCAACACGTGCATGTCTGGACCTACACTGTATCGCAGTAAAAACATGTAAGTGTGGACTACGCCTTCGACGATAAGTTGGCATATTTTTTAAATTTTTTAAATATATTTTTTTAAATTTCAATTGTTTAACTGTTTAATTTTTTAAATTTATTTTTTTAATTTAATGTTTTTTAATTTTTAAAAGTTTAATTTTTTTAATTTTTAATTTTTGATTTTTTTGGCAATTTTGTGTTTTTTTCGATTTGTATAAGCAGTTTTTGGTTTTATTTATAACTCAAGCAAACCTCCATTAACTTATTATTTCAGACGTCAGTTCCGTATGGCCACGATAGATCGTTTTCTTTACTCCTTACTGTTTCCACCAGATGTCTCGTGAATAAAAATGTTCATAGACTTTTACAGAAGCTAATTTTGGCTGGCGCAGACACGTGGGCGCACATTTCGTGACCTACAGGTAGGGTCTATATTTATACAAGATTGTGTCGTGTGCGAGC
>Ga0209149_1002178_pt1 | contig 10761 bp, 7 predicted proteins | sample WorMetTyACAVOLI2_FD_187423 | JGI IMG/M metagenome (GOLD analysis project Ga0209149, IMG submission 187423) | Marine gutless worms symbiont microbial communities from Max Planck institute for Marine Microbiology, Germany - Olavius algarvensis... ...
TGCGGCAACATACTGAAGGTATGGTAGGAAGTACTACATGGGTTTTGTTGGAAATTTACTTGGCTTTCCAGCAGTGAAAGAATTTTGAAAATCCGTTAAGAATTGACAAAGTTATTGCCATGAGTTGGGTGTGCAGTTTTTTTTTGGCCCACCCTGTATGCTTCCTGCCCGTGAATAACTCCTCCTGAAAACAGTTGGACGCGCGGTCTGTTTGCGATAGCTAAGTTTCTTGTATCTACAGTTTTTGCTATACCTACAATAAACTCAGATGTAGCAGAGAGGCCGTTTTATTCACCGTGAGCCGTGGGAACAACTTTGTCGGAGGTACATGCGCTCCACCGAATGTCTTCTAGTGATTTTAATGTATTTACTTGGTGCTCATGGCACTCTGTTCTCGCAAACCAGTGTTGTATTAAATATTACTGTCGCCGTAAGGTAATTATTACAATTTTTATTGCCGATAATCATTGTATAAGTAAGGCGATTACTGCACACCCATTTAAACTCGCCAAAATTCTCTCAATGCCATTAATGCTGACACATATATCGTGCGCCATCTTCCGAATGCCAAGGCCTACGAAACTTGGTACACGGATGTAGGACGACGACCCGCATCAGCCACAGGCACCATAATTTCCAAGGTCAAACGTCAAGGTCGCAAGATCACGTGATCTGTCTGAGCCGTCTTGACCCAATGACCTGTGTCATTAGTGGCCGGCGGGGGCATACCGTGTCGGCCGAACCGCTGAACCCGGCGGCCACACTTCTTGTTGTTACTCAGGCTTCAGATTTACCACTGCGTACAATTAAACGCTGCTCTGTTGTCTTCGGCGTAACGTTGAAGCTTCTTGTCATACACCCTGTCGTCGTCTCTCGCCATCAACAAACTCCGCCGCTTACCAGCGACTAGTGTTATCAACTCGCCATGGTCCGTCGCAGCTGAGTGTATTGCACTTGGCGCTCACAGCACGCGACGGAGCCATATATTGGCTCAAAATCGCGATTTTTACCTACCCCACCTGCATTCGACGCCTCCGTTAGGGGGGTCCCCGTATGAATATTGCCATGACGTCTGGTACGTAGAAACTAGAATGATTTGGCTACCCGTCTGTGAAAAATTTTGTAAGATATGATTACTCATTTTGACAGAATGTACGAACGTGACAGATGGACAGACAGACACCGCATGACGGCATAGGCCGCGTTTGCATAGCATCGTAACGTTGAAGCTTCTTGTCATTGATAGACCATTGAAACTGAACTTTTTGCTCGTGCATATAGCCACTGACAGTACTTTTGTAGCGCTCCTGGCCGGTTTTGTATAGCGGCGCTTTATAAGTTTTTATTGTATTTGTATTTTGTATTTGTATCGCGCGGCAAACACGGCATGCTCATGCGTTAGGTTTGCTCGACACTGGTAGCGCAAAGACCCAACAAGAACTAATCAGTAGATTAGATAGCCGAACGTTACCGCTTGAATCACGCCATCGCTGTACAAGCAGCGTGCTAAGCACTTGTCTGCAGAACGATGTGCTTGCAAGCTGCTTGCTAACAAAACACACCCCAGATGACGTGATAGTTAGACACGCCCTACTATCGATAGGCCCCATCTTCAATGATCTTGAACGATTAGATTTCAAGGTAACGCCTCGACGCTGAATATAGTCATATTTATTAACCATACATGACGGCAGACAGATTTAATGCACATATACGGGAAAAAAACTACAAAATAAAAGTAAGAAAGAAATATATGTTATTAACAGTACGCCTTCAAGACAGACACAGGCCTACTAGTAAGACGTTACACACGCCGTACTAATAGATGTAATTGCGAATAACCTTGATCGACGTACGGTTGAGTGACTTGCAAAATTTTTAGTTCAGTGCTGCCTACGTCCATACTGTCAATTGCAGTATTTGAAAAAAAACTATTTATAGTAGTTCCACAAATAGCGCACTAATAGTATGGACGTAGGCAGCACTGTCTATTTGCTTACTAACTAAAAATTTTCCAAGTCACTCCAGCTCGTTCAAGGTCATTCAGAATTACACCGATGAGGGCGGATGTTCTTACTAGATATCCATTGTCGGCGTAAATATACTGTCTCTTTTGTACCGTTAATGCCATATTCAACGTCAAATATTTGCGTGACCTTGAAATCTGGGTTACGGGTAGTTCAAGGTCATTGAAAATGGCGCCGTTCGATAGACCATATGCGACTTTCTATTGGTCGGCCATTGTAAATATAGCTCTATCTTGTACCATTTTCGAGTTATTTGACGTTGAATATCGTGACCTTGAAATCTGGGTTAGAGGTCACTCAAGATCATTGAAATTGGTGCCATTCAAAAGCTTAGATACGGTTTTCTATTCACCTTCTATAGTAACTATGGCCGTATCTGTAATCGTTTGTGAGATATTTAGCGTCAAAGAGTGGTGTGACCTTGAAAATAGGGTTACGGTTCGTTCAAGATCATTGGAAATGGCACCATTTTATAGATCGCATACGAGTTCCTATTCGCCTTCCATAGTAACTATGGTGCTATGCTGTATCGTTTGCGAGATATAGCGACTTATTGGTAGAAAATCGCGAAATTTTTATACCCCCACCTGTATTTAGCCCCCCCCCCGCAACGGGTGACCCCGTCGGAATTTTGTGAAAATGTTTGATGCTGGTAAACCTAGGATGATTGGGCTACCGTATAGTGCAAAAATATTGCCGAAAAGTTTAACCGTCTGAGTAGGGTGCACGAACGTCACAGACGACAGACGTCAGACGACAGACACCATTGCCGTGCCATTAGCCGAACATAACGTAGTTACGTTCGGCTAAAAATCGCTGATTTCACGCATTCAACGCCCGCCTCACCTGCCAACTCGTGCACGATTTGTACATCGCTGAAATATCGCTGAAAAATATGCAGACCCGGAGCAATCGCTTTACCTGTGAGTGACAGTACGGGTCTCACCTTCATTTGCTTTTACGGAAAAAACAGCGTTATCAGTAAAGTGGCCCGTTACGGTAAAGTAAAAAAGTAAACGCGGCCATTTTGCATCGTCACGAACACGTCTCTAATGCGCTACCGTTTCCAGTAAGTCGGCGCTGATCTCCGCTACCCATCCACCAGCCAGGCATCAGCGAACACTGCGAGACCACGTGCACGGGCTGGTGTGTCACGCGATATGCCTGTCTCGACATCGCCAGGTACTCACTGCAGCCTGCCCACAGAGGGCAGTCTCAGGCTAAATAGGCCTGGGTGCCTGGCTGCGCGCCGAGGTGGTTTACCCGTCCAAAGACGGTCACCCACCTATAGGCACTAACCGGGCCTAGCGTAGAGTAACTATACGTTCATCAGCCGGAACGTGTTACCGCTGCACTAAACCGGCAACCGGTGTTCAATCTCATTCAATGTGATCGAAATTGGTACCAATCGAAAGCCGATTACGAATTTTCTATTAGTGGCTAAGAGTAAGCTAAGTCATGTCTTCCAACGTTCCGAGATGATGCAACGAAATCTTCAGAAGTCATCGTTTTACAACGTTTCACCCACCAGAGTTTAGTTTAGCACCATCGATCCACGTGTTCCGGTGCGATAAACTACTTGCTGGGCTATATATAAGTTACACAAACGATGATGAAAACCACGTGATATAATACATTCATTTGTCTCGACATCGCTTTGTGACAGACATGCAGGACGGCGCCGCCGCGATGCCGCGCGTCAAAAACCAAAACTAGAAAACTAGAAAACAAGTGAATCGGAGACGATACGAAATCCGCCGCTCGTCAAAGCCTAATCTACATTATAAACCAAAAAATAAATAAAATGTGGCGAAAAACGACTTTCAATATGGTGGATGGAATTCTTGCAATGTGGCACGATCATGACATTGATTTCGCCAGGTGACTGCACCCTGCAATGTGGCATGTGGCTCTAGAATCCTGACAGTGAATTCACCAAGTGGCAGCACCCTGCAATGTGAATTCGCCCAAACGTCTGCAATATAGGAATTCTACATCTGGTTTCGATTTCGACCACATCACCACAGTCGACATGTCATTCTGCACCAGTCTCCGAAATTTTATCCAAATCGGACCACTCTCCGCAGAAAAAAAATGACGTCATGTCAATTTTCAAGATGGCGGATCTCAGCCATCTTGGATTTTAGGGATCCAATAATGGGTTCTTTGAAAGCCAATGTACGACTTCCTATAGGTTGTCAATAGACACCACAGCTCTAAATTGCTTACTTTTTGAGAAAATCGCGTTTTTTTGCATTCTGGCAACAAACAGACAAACAGACAAACAAACGCAGACCAACGAACGAACAGATGGACAGCACCGATGCACTAAGCCGCTCTCGCTGTCGCGAGCGGCGGCTTAATAAATCAAAGCGAAAATCACACTGAGCTACACAACAAAAATACATTAACTGAATGTGTTGTGTATACGTAATGAACGCCCAAGACTTCACGGTATATTCTGCCGCAGCAGCCTGGAAGGAAGGAGACAGGTGGACGCTCAATGAAATTACGCTGGCCTGGTTGACTACAGACATTCTGCTGTTGTCATGACAACCTACAGCCGGAAGTACTGTGAGTAACCACGCAGGCAACGACGACAGCGAACGTCGCATACGATGATATACCGAGCGAGCTTCATTCCATTCAACAATATCTAATCGCTTAATTCTCGACATTCATTTAATCTGCATGCGCCAAAAAGCCCGTATACTATTTGCTGAATGGTTTCTAATCTCCTTCGACAATCGACATGCACCGACAATAATTAACACATTTCAACAACTCATCGTACAAGAAATATACATGTACACAGCGAGACAGCGAGACATACGGTCGCCGATACTTGTTCTGTACGTGAAGAAAATCGGGTCATCGTCATATGCGGCCCATTTTCGCGTCGTTTACCTTGACCGTTGACCAATGAGGTAAAACTATATAGTGCAGCGATATAGCGGTCCGTGCGGGACATAATAGTATTCACATGCAGTACATCGAAACATTTTGGCGGACGGACCGACAAAACATTCATATAATTGTATAATTAGTGCGTGCCGAGTGTTGTCCAGCCGTATATAGCAACACAACAAAAACTGCCCGACCATTATCCGACAAACTGTATCTCGTCGACGGTGACAGATCTGACACGATAAACATATCACAGTTAGTCAGGTCTTTCGTGCACAGCGACAGGTCTGCAGTCTGCCATTGTAAATATAGCTCTATATTGTACCGTTTCTGAGTTATTTGACGTTGAATAATATCGTGACCTTGTAATCTGGGTTAGAGGTCACTCAAGGTCATTCAAACTGGTACCATTCGAAAGCTTTGGCGCGGTTCGCCTTCCATAGTAACTACGGCTCTATTTTGCATCATTTCAGAGACAAAGCGAGATATTGGTCGAAAATCGTAATTTTTTCATACCCCCTGCATTCGACGCCCCCGTTAAGGGGGTGGGAAAACTAGAATGGTGGGCTACCTAACGGTAAAAAAATTGAGGATACGTTCAGCGGTGTCGACAAAATACCGGCGTGTGACGGACGGACAGACAGACATCTTGCCAGGGCATAGTCCGCGCTATGCATACGCGACTACGCGTCGTGCGGTAAAAAACTAGTTATAGGGCTAGGGGTAGGGCTAGGCTACTGAATGGTGAAAACCGTTAGATGATATCTTCGCCATTTCGACGCGATACCGGTACAAGACTGTGACAAACAAAAGGGCAAAACATGGAGAGAAAGGCCACCGTTATACCGAGCTGTGCCTAGCGAGTAGCGACGCGCAGTAAAATGTCTACAAATTTCATACAAAAGTATAATAATTTTAATGTGTGTTACTGATATTGCATTCAATACGCGTCGAGATCATGTATATCTACGTACAAGAAAGCGTCGAGCAAAGGGTCGGCTATGCACTTGTGCAGGTGTGTACAACGGAGGAACAGATTACACGCATTCAAAGAGCCTAGAGCAAACTCGAACCAACTGAATACTGGCGGACTGAGCGTGCGACAGCTGTGGCATTAAGACAGCCTGTCAGTCAGTTTCACTCAACAGATTAGTGACAGGCTCGTGCACGTGACAAAGAGATTTGCACAAAAGCCGGATCGACCCCAGCAACCAAGGTAAGCCGCGCTGCAGTCCGTTGGTCCTTTCGTTATTACGTGGATTGCCTGTGGCTGAAAGCGTGCATCAGATTATCTGCCACAGCGCATTAGTATTCATCAGCTAATCCAAGCAGGGTCGGATTATGCCGCTGCGGATTAACGTAAGTCGACATAGGTGGCCACACACCAGGACCTGAGCTACAGAAGCAGTCTATAATATGAGATTAAGAAGATTGCATGAAACCAGTTAAGTTCAACGATGCAAATACACAGACTGGTGGCAATAAGTCACGTAAAGAACAGTTCAGTTCAGTACTCGTAAAAGAACACCATAATAAAACTGGTACGTCATCAAAACAAAGTAGAGAGCTAAAGATCGACGGCTCACTGGCTCAGTGAATAAAACCGTTTTAAAACCACGCCTCACTGCAGCGGCCAATACGCATACGTCGGATTTTCCAGACGTAAAATTCCGCATATACGATAGCGGAGAAATCAATCCGGTTCCGGCAACCGGACTATAATCCGGATCGGGCTCAAAAGTTAACCAGTTCTTCCATGTCCCGACATCTGTCGACACACAACATTTCATCCAAATCCATGCACGCGTTTTTGAGTAATCTTGCTAACAGACAGACAGACAGACAAACGCGGGCAAACGCATTTACCTCCTTCGTCGGAGGTAAATTAACGGCGGCGTCGAATGCACACGGTGTATGAAGAAGCTCAGCTGTCGCAGAGAGACCGCGCGCGCTTCTTGTCACTGAACATTTTGCTAAGTCATTCAAAGTCATTCGAAACGACACTGTTGAGCAGGTCGTGTGTAAGTCCCTATCAGTATTCCATTGAAACTATGTCTGTATATCGTACTGTTTCTGAGATATTCAGCGTCAAAAATGGCGTGACCTTGAAACTGGGGGTAGGGGTCGTTAAAAGTCATTGAAAATGGCGCCGTTCGATAGATCGTACACGACTTTCTATCGGTCGGCTATTGTAAGCATAGCTCTACATTGTACCATATTCGAGTTTTTCTTTCTTTCTTTTTCTTTCTTATTTGGGGTGACACACGCTCCCTTCGCATGCCAGCGCTGAGGCCTGCTTCACAGGCTGGCCCAATGCGCAACCCCAGAGAAGGGACTAGTGTAGTGTTGCGCGACACCACCAGGCTAACGTGATGGTGTGTGTAGTTGTTGCGAGACCTCTCCTTATAGAGATGTGTGTATGGCTAAGGGAGGGATCGGGAGTGGAGAGACCTTGTGCCACGATATTTACCCTGCTCGGCCTATAACCACTGTTTCTCTGGCGGATAATACCTACTCCATGATGGACGGCCATAGCTCATGCGCACATCACAACGTGGACCCCATGGTCCAATTTAGCGGTGCGTGTGAACAGAGCCATTGATGACCGGCCAGGCATACAGCAGGAGGCCATCTGTTATCAGTGGTTCAAGCAGCGACTAATACTGAGCGTCTCTGAACCCAATATTAGCCAACGGTCACAGATTAAATAGGACACCGTTAAACCCTCTGTGCCTGCCCGAGAATTTTATCTCAAAGCATACGCTGCTATAACCTGACACAATGATCGGGCCAGCCCGGGCCTCGAACCCGGACTCGCCGATCACCGTAACCAGGCAGCGCGTATCGTGACGCTATACCGACAGCGCCACCGCGGCAGGCTACCATATTCGAGTTATTTGACGTTGAATAATATCGTGACCTTGAAATCTGAGTTAGAGGTCACTCAAGGTCATTCAAAATGGTACCATTCAAAAGCTTGGGTGCGGTTTCCTATTCGCCTTCCATTGTAACAATGGCTCTATCTTGCATCACTTCCAAGATAAACACCGATATTGGTCGACAATCGTGATTTTTTCATACCCCCTTGCATTCGGCGCCCCCGTTAGGGGGGTTTCAGTCGGAATATTGACATCCCGTTTGGTACGGAAAAACTAGAATGGTGGGGCTACCCGATGGTGAAAAAAAACTTTGAGGATATGTTTAACCGTTTACACACAATACCGGCGTGTGACGGACAGACAGACGGACAGACAGATATCTTGCCACGGCATAGTCCGCGCTATGCATACGCGTCGCGCGGTAAAAACTCGCGATTGCCGACGAGTGTCTGGTCCATCACTGCTGCATGGAAGTAACGTTGCGACAACACTACGACGGTATTCGTCCGATTGTGTCGACCAACGAGTGACCCGTGCGTGATACACAAACGCTGCTCTACCACGCATCCGTGATGTCGTTTATCACACACGCTGCTGCAAAAATACTCAAAAATGCAACATATTTTTGCTTATAATAGACTCCCCTGAGAGGCTACTGCCCCGTGACTTACATTTTTAGAAAGCTCTCGTCGAGCTGATGTTAAGCTCTAATTGACATGTAACGCTCCTACTTACCGTCTGCGAGGTATTCGCGGTCAAATAGCTTTTTAGAGGCCCAAAAATCGACCCCCTCTCCATTTTTTGTTTCGCATTTGGTGATCCTAAAGATATCGCCACCAAAAGGGGAGACTTTTGTGTCCGGATGATAGATCTACCATCAGGCAAACGTTGACGCCGATCGGTGTCACCGTCGCCGAGATATCTGCAGTGTAACCGAACAGATACACAGATAGAGACAGAATTACAGTACATTTAATATCAGACGAAACGCACACTAGCGTTGCGTTTGTCGGTAATAACAGTGAGTGCTGTGTAACCTCTCTTCGACAGATGAACTTTTTGTAAATAACGAATGTCATATGGCACATCGTAGGGATCAGTCCAAGCGAAAGTCTTACACGAGACTCGAGTTGCATTCCAGCCTCTTGTATGATGCTGAGCGCGACCTCTTAGTGATAGCTAAATTTCTTGTTCTGTGTGCAACGACATTTCTAAATAACATGCTGCGTCGCGCAGTTTCTCTGCGACAGCTGAGCTTTTTTGTTACGTTTAAACAGCATTAGTGTGCGATTGTGAAGATAACGAATTGTACCACACAATATACAAAATGATTAAAAAAATGGCTGAAACAAGTGTATCAGAGACGATACGAAAGCCGCCGCTCGTCAAAGCCCAAACTGCATTAAAAAAAAAACAAATAAAAAATAAAATATCGCGAAAAACGATTTTCAATATGGCGGATGCACCCTGCAATGTGGCACGATCATGACATTGACTTAGCCAGGTGACTGCATCCTGCAATGTGGCATGTGGCTCTGGGATCATGACAGTGAATTCACCAAGTGGCAGCACCCTGCAACGGCAGGTAGCTCTGGGATGACATGCTATTGAATTCGCCCAAACGTCCGCCACATTGGAATTCTACATCTGATTTCAATTTCGACCACATCACCGCAGTCGACATATCATTCTCCACCAAACTGCGAAATTTTATCCAAATCGGACCACGCTTGGCAGAAAAAAATGACGTCATGTCGATTTTAAAGATGGCGGATCTCAGCCATCTCGGATTTTATGGGTCCAATAATGGGTTCTTTGAAAAGCCCATGTACGACTTCCTATAGGTCATCAATAGAGACCATAGCTCTAAATTGCTTAGTTTTTGAGAAAATCGAGTTTTTGCATTTTGGCGACAGACAGACAGACAGATGGACTGTCGCGAGCGGCGGCTTAATAATTAACTTTATAAAACGGAAAATGCACGTGAGATCTAACAGAACACTGACGAACCTATAGGACTCATACAAGTTATAACAGGCATGTACACTGCAAGCAATCTCCCAACTATATTGCACCGAGTCAGTGCTTGTGCTATACGTGGATTGTGAAGCTATACGGCTGATGCGCAATTTCTTGCACGTCTGTCACTGGTATATATATAACGCGTTCAATCGTCAAGACGAAGATGCCTGCGGCTGCAGCAAACTATAGACATATTCGACGACGTGGTCGCATCATTGTCGCTCTGTACCAGTTGTCGCATGTTTTACATCTGCCGTACGACTTCCCGTCTGCAACATCTGCTTCAACTAGACGTGTAATTAACGAGACGATTACAACAGCAGCTGGTCGCTGACTTGCACGACATAACGCCACCCTACGGCAATCAACGCTATTATACGCCAGCTATATAGGACTACTGTCCGGTCACATCCGTCACATAGCTGACACGTTATAGTTGTCAATCTCAAGTCACAGCGTTTCCTCTGAGACTGCTCTATCACGTGTGTCGCTTTCACACTCGACAGTGATGTTCGGTTGACTTCTGACCTTGCCTTCCTCGCGTTTCTTTCATCTTCCTCCATCACTGGTTACAGTAGTCCAGACTCCAGACCCCGTCATCACTGCACTGAGTGGCAGTAGCATATACAGTTGATTTTTTCCGCTAGGGGGCCTTCGGGGGGCGCAGGGCCCCCTAATGTACATTTTAGACCCCCTAATATCTCGTAAAGTACTAGAGGTAAAAAGCTAAAATTAACTAGAAATTAGATTGCCTCCCCGGCTACTCTAAGATAGGCCATCGGCGCACAGTCATCTCATATATACGGCCAGACCGAGCGAGGGGACTATTCAAGCCTAAATACTTCCCTGGGGTAAGTAGGCTACTATGACGTCACGTCGGGTTTCCGTAAAATTCTTAAAATAGTCTAAAACGCACAAAAAACTAC
>Ga0209149_1002179_pt1 | contig 10757 bp, 8 predicted proteins | sample WorMetTyACAVOLI2_FD_187423 | JGI IMG/M metagenome (GOLD analysis project Ga0209149, IMG submission 187423) | Marine gutless worms symbiont microbial communities from Max Planck institute for Marine Microbiology, Germany - Olavius algarvensis... ...
GCCCTCGGCTAAATGTACGCGTCCACTCTTCCAAAGTCGAACTGGCTGCGGCGGGCGTCCATCCGGTTGGCATGATATCGTCACATGCCAGCATCTAGCTATATTGTATTGTATTGTATTAGATTGTATTCCTAGTGAGTTTTGGTACATTTGATGCACTTTGGTACAGTTGACGTTTGGTACACTAAGCGTTTCTTGTTGGTACACCAAGCAGCTTTTTGGCACAATGGGATCATTCATGGTCATTTTTGGCACGTTTGGTACAGTCGGTATGTTTGGTACACCACTTGCATTTGGTACATATGGTGTTTAGAACACTAGGCATCACTCCTAGTTAGTTTTGGTACATTTTGTGCACTTTTGTACATTTTACATTTTACAAATTATAGCTCAATCCACAGCTGACATATAACTATTTCCGGTTTGAAAAAAAACAACCGTCCGCCATATTGGAATTCTACTTTCGGGTTTTGATTTTGACCATATCATCGTACTTGGCACGTCACTCTACATTAGGCTGCCGAATTTCGTTCAAATCGGATCATCCGCAGCGACGATAAGGTGTTACATCGATTTTCAAGATGGCGACCGCTGCGTCGCAGTTTTACTTCCTGTTTCGGATTTGGTGAGCTTGCTATCTTCAGAATGTCCTTGTTTATCAGCAACCAAATTTCATAGTTATAACTCAATCCGCAGATAAGATATAACTAATTTTGGTTTGGAAAAACAAACGTCCGCCATATTGTAATTCTATCTCCGGTTTTGATTTCATTCATATCACCGCAGTCGGCATGTCATTCTGCACCAGCAAGCCAACTTTCATCCAAATCGGACCGCCTACGGTAGGAAAATACCAATGTCGATTTTCAAGATAGCGGATCTCCGCCATGTTGGACTTTAGGGGTCCAATAATCGGTTCTTTAAAAAGCCGATGTAGGACTTCCTATACGTTATACGTCGTCAATAGAGACCATAGCTCTAAACTGCTTAGTTTTTGAAAAAAATCGCGTTTTGAGTAGGCCTACGCATTTTGGCGAAAACTTCCGAATTTTGATGATTTTGAGCTATTTAAGACCACATTTCTATACCTATAGGCCTAATGGTGAAATTTTGGTTAAGAGAACAGACCTAGGAATCCCTCAACGACATAAAATTTCGTGAGAATCGCTGCCTGCCGGTATTGGTGGTGGAATTTTGATTTGTTGTTGGTATAAGTTTGATGATGATGATGATGATGATGACGACGACGACGAGACGACGACGACGATGATCATCCCCTGAGCGATTTTTACAAAATTTGGCGTTAATGACGGAGTCCTCGCTTCGCTTCCTCACGCTAAGATTCACCGTCATGGGTGTATAAATTTGAGCGTAAGTCCCCCAAAACCGTCAAAATTTGTAATTTTTGATATAACGTTACTCATAAGCAACGAATCCCTTGAGCGATTTTTTAAAACAAAATTTGGCATGGTGGAGGGGTCCCAGTTCCGCACCCTCATGCCAAAGTTTACCGTTGTGAGTATAGAAATGTGGGCTTACTGCCCCAAAATCATCAAAATTGGTAACTTTGCTATCAATTTGCCCCTGGTGATAAAAGAACTCGAATAGACCCATAGGAGCATAGCTAGAAACCTTCCCCTATGCAATGTCGCCGTAATTCTTTTCAAAAGTACACTGCTTAATAGTGTTTGTTTTCGCAAACATCTTAATTTCAAAAGCGTGACAAACAAAAAGAAACAAAAACATCACACTTTGTTGTGTAGATCCGGTGGTTCGTCCCATGTTTGCATCCCTCCCCTTAACTTTTTCGGATCCGATCAGTAGTTTCGCTGGCAGGTGCTATTGAAAATTTGTGGAAAAATGCCCCCATCGAGGGTAAGTGCTTATACCTTAGTTCTCTGTTAACCGATAGCCACCAATGAGAAGCATAAAGGCTAGGCCTACCTATAGTCATGCAAAAATGCTGAAAATTTTGTAAAAATGGTGCAAACGATTCGCGTCAGGAGCAAATTTATGGGGAAAAAATCCAAATTTTGACAGTTTCGAGGCTGTATTGCCACATTTCTGCACCGATAGATGTGAAGTTTAGCACGTAGAGGTCCGCTTCTCGTAGCAAATTTCACATTTATCGGTGCACTGTGTCGTCCCTGCCGGGCCAAAACTCCCATTTTTGGACTGAGAAAATGAGTCCAGTACACGAAACACCGGCATGCTGCCCTGCCGGCAGGCCTGCCGGTAAAAACTAAGAGCGTGTCCAACAGGTGACCGATCCATGCTTCTGACCCATTTTTCTGGACCGGTCAGCTGTTGGACAACTTTCGGCTAACAGACCGGGCCATTTTTCATGGATCGATTTTTAATGCCGATCCACAAGCTCCAGGTCACGTGACGTCGTGTTTACAATAATGTTATTTGGTTGTACGATAGCTATTTGGGAATAGAAAGGCATTTATAACGTGTAGTTGAAGGTTCTGATCTATACAAGTACATCTTCATTGGCCAATGGTATGTTAAGTAACACTGGTAGTACGGATTCTGTTGTCAACTACGTAGTGTATCGCCTGCCGGCAATCGCTGCCATTTTGTTCTACTAGATAACGATGAAAGCTGTCTAACAGCTGACTGGTCTAACATAGGCCTATTAGACCGGTGAGCTATTGGACACGCCTTAGTTGTTTAAATAATTAACAAACATTCGTAAAATATTCCTTCTAAGCAACACTGCCAGTGGTCAACAATAACGACCTCTTACCTCAGGAATGAGTAGATATGCGAATGCTAACGTCAGTGCTATTTTCCAGATACTGGCAAATATATACATTTTACAGCGTCCGAGGCGCAGCGTCTGTTTGAAGTTCTGTACTGCCAGTGTGCTGATATCGCGGTCAATAAAGTTTTCCCAGTAGCGAAGTGAAATGAGCACAACGGAAGCACACAGCTCCAATAGGTGCAAGGAATCTGGAAGATGGAAAGCACGTGCCCGTGTGAACACGGTAACCAGGAAGAAGACGGAACATTGCATGAGCAGCGCACAGATATCGACAATAACAGACAGCGGACTTCGGCCGCCCTTCGTCAGCAGCAATTTCAGCGCTGCTGGTATAATACTTGTCGTACAAGTCAGTAGCAGCGCACGAACGACATCATAAGCAGGTAACACTTTGTAGACGAATAAACACAATCCAAACGTATGCGCTGCTTCTACTATTAACACCTGATATGCAAACAACAGCAACAGTACAGATAGCACCTTGAAATGTTTTCGAAACATGTTACATGCAGAACATACAGTCAGAATTTACATTCAGCACATACATAGGCATAACCAGAGGAGGATCCTGGGGCCCTACGGCACCCAATCAAATGTTTTTCAAGCAAGCACATATTACTGAATCTATACAACCGTAACTGGTGACAACTGCGGACATAGATTTACTAGAGTTCTTGTTATCAATGCTTGCCCGCCATTTCGTGTACATACTACAAAGACTTGCATTCAGTATTTTGAGTCCCTTTCTGTTGCGGATTTCGTGGACTTACATTTACAGTGCGACTACACCGAGTTCACAAAAATATCCAATTTATGTTTTCTTACATAACTACTAGAAGAAGAGGCTCAGCTGTCGGCGACACAGACAATTTGGTATTCCATTAAGACTCTACTTGACGTTTTTTACTATTGAAGCTAACTACTGACAGACACAAAGCATCGCGCGGCCGGCCTCTCTGCGATAGCAGAGCTACTTGTTTCATACCCACCTTGCAATCGACACCCCCATTGGGGGGGGCGGTTCCCGTCTCAATATCACCAGACCGTTCGGTGTGGAAAAACTAGAATGAGTGGCTATCCGGCGGTGAAAAAGTGTGGTGATATGTTTAGCCGTTACGATAGAATATCGGCGTGTGACGGACGGACAAACAGACAGACGGGACAGACACCTTGGGACAGCATAGTCCGCGCTATGCATAGCATCGCGTGGTAAAAACAAGAAGCTCAGCTGTCCATCACTGAACGCTGTGATAAGTCAATACGAATATTTTGCTAAGTCACTCAGGGACAATGTTGAGCGAGGCGTGTGTAAATCCCTATTAGTATTCCATTGAAACTACGTCTGTATCTCGTTATACTGTTTCTGGGATATCCACCGTCAAATGCGCCGGGTGAACTCTCGCAATGGCTCTTCCATGATAACAGCACCATAAACATTGTCTTGGATATTATTATTAATATTAATGTAAAAAACTTCCATAGAAGTTTAACATTTTTGTAAGGGTAGAGATGAAACATCTAAAACGGCAAAAAATACTTTGTTAAGATAGAAAAAGCATAAATACGACCTTACATATGAGTCCTATGCCGAAATGTCAAGCGCTGCATATTGTAAGGTCGTGTTCGTGATATTTCTATCTTAACAAAGTAATTTTTACCGTTTTAGATGTGTCATCTCTACCCCTAAAAATGTTAAAATTCTATGGAAGTTTTTTTTTACATTAATATTTGCGGTTTTATTGGTAAGGGCAAATTTTTATATGAAACCCCAGTACTTGACAATAGCTATATCCGATATAAAATTCAACTGCCCACCTCTGATAGTACCGAGATAACAGCAGGTGGTATCAAATTTAGACTACAGGGTCCTGTACCCCTAGACGCCCCACTAGCGGAAAAATACATTTGTATTTAACGCGAGTAGCTCTAGTAGTTTCCGAGATATTATGGGGTCCCAAAATTACATTAGGGGGCTCTGTGCCACCTGGACGCCCCTTAGCAGAAAAAAATTTCTACCCAAATCGAGTATTTCACAATATCTAATTGCAGTTTTGATTTTAACTTTCTAGCTCTACTCAGCTCTAGTACTTCCAGAGATATTAAGGGGTCCCAAATTTAAGCTAGGGGGCCCTGTGGCCCTGTATGCCCCCTAGCGGAAACATTGTACTTTATCAGATCAAATAGCATTTTTAATTTCAACTTTGTAGCTCTAGTACTTTCCAGTCTTTCCGAGATATTACGGGGTCCCAAAATTACATTAGGGAGCCCTGAGCCACCTGGACGCCCGTAGCAGAAAATTTTTTATACCCAAATCGTGTATTTCACAATATGTAATTGCATTTTTAATTTTAACTTTCTAGCTCTAGTACTTTCCGAGATATCAGGGGGTCCCAAATTTACACCAGAGGGCCCACGCACCCTTGACGCCCCCTAGCGGATAAATTTTTGTACGCTAAGCTAGTACTTCACAATATCTAATTGTGTTTTTAATTTCAGCTTTCTATCTCTAGTACTTTACGAGATATTAGGGTGGTCCCAAATTTACATTAGGGGATGCTGTGCCCCCGGATGTCCCCTAGCGGAAAATTTTTTTTAAAATACCCAAACGAGTACTTTGGCATATCTAATTGCATTTTTAATGTCAACTTTCTAGCTCTAGTAGTTTCCGATATATTATGGGGTCCCAAATTTACAATAGCGGTCTAAGCATGCTTGACGCCCCCTAGCGGAGATTTTTTTTGTACGCTAAGCGAGTACTTCACAATATCTAATTGTGTTTTTAATTTCAGCTTTCTATCTTAAGTACTTTACGGGATATTCAGGGGGTCCCAAATTTACATCAGGGGGACCTGCGCCACCCCGGAGGCCCCCTAGCGGAAAATGTTGACACATGCACAAGTACTTGCCTATATCTATATAATTGTGAATTTTCAGCTTCGTAGCTCCATTAACGCGGGACTAACGGACCGTTAGTCCCGCGTTAATGGAGCTACGAAGCGACTAACGGAGCGCTCTCTCTATCATAGGTTTTACATTGAAACTTTCCCGAAAATGGGGTTTTCGGGGATTTTGTAGATAGTGGCTAAGACATTTGGTGGGACCCCCCCCCCCAGGAATGCAACGACCGCCGATCTGCGTCGTTTGGTAAATAAATTGTGGAGATGCTCTAAATACCCTAGTCTGTACGAGCGGCAAAGAAATTAGAAAAAAAAACATAAAAAGTGCATGTCTACGCCGTGAGGGTTACATTTCATCCGTATGCAGTGCTTACCCTCCAAAAACCCCTAGTTACCCCGTTGTGCATGTGGGGTTTAATGGGCGACGTAATCACTGGTGCACTATTTCAGCTCAATCGATTCAGGGGTTAGGGAGCTACAATAACCCCAATTTCCCTATTTCCTATACATAGCGATGATGACCCTTACAACAGTTAGCACTACCGTGCTATACTGTGATTACTAATGGAGTGACCTTGAAAACGGAGTAGGCTTTGTTCAAGGTCATAGAAAATTGGCGCCGTTCGATAGATCATATAGGACTTTCTATTGGTCGGCCATCGTAAGTATACCCTATGTTGTACCATTTTCGAGTTATTCGACGTTGAATAATCATGACCTTGAAATCTGGGTTATATATAGGTCACTGAAGGTCATTCAAACTGGTACCATTCGAAAGCTTGGGTGCGGTTTACTATTCGCCTTCCATAGTAACTGGGCAGTATCTTGCATCATTTCCAAGATAAAGCGAGATATTGGTCAAAAATCATGATTTTTTTTCACACCGCCCTTGCATTCGACGCTTCCGTTAGGGGTCACCGTTGGAATATTGCCATTGTGTTTCGTATGAAAAACTAGAATTGTGGGGCTACCCAACGGTGAAAAAAACGTTGAGGATATATATAACCGTTTAGACAAAATACCGGCATGTGACAGACAGACGGACGGACAGACATCTTGCCATGACATAGTCCGCGCTATGCATACGCATCGCGCGGTAATCAATGGATCTTTAATGGTTTATGAGATATTCAGCGTCAAAGTATAGCGTGACCTTGAAAACTTTGTTAAGGGTTGTTCAAGGTCATTGAAAATGGCGCTGTTCGATAACCCATATAGGACTTTCTATTGGTCCGACACTGTATATATCGCTTTATCTTGTACCGTTTTTGAGTTCTTTCTGTCTTTCTCTTTTGGGGTGGCACACGCTCCTTTCACATGCCATGCGCAACCCCAGGGAATGTAGTGTTGCGCGACACCATCAGGCTAACCTGATGGTGTGTGTAGTGTGTAGTTGTTGCGCGACCTCTCCTTATAGAGAGGTGTGTGAGGCTAAGGGAGGGATCGGGAGTGGAGAGACCTGGTGCGATGATATTTACCCTGCTCGGCCTATAACCAATGTTTCTCTGGCGGCTAATACCTACTGGATGATGGATGGCCATAGCTCATGCGCATCTCGCACCGTAGACCCCCTGGGTCCAATTTAGCGGTGCGTGTGAACAGAGCCATTGATGACCGGCCAGCGCATATAGCAGGCCGGTTATCAGTGGTTCAAGCAGCGACTAATACTGAGCGTCTCTAAACCCAGTATTAGCCAACGGTCACAGATTAAAGAGGACACCGTCGAACCATCTGTGCCTGCTCGATAATTTAATATCGAAGCATACGCCGCTGTAACCTGACACAATGATCCGGCCAGCCTGGGCCTCGAACCCAGACTCGCCGATCATTGTACCAGGCAGCGCGTACCGCGACGCTACCAATAGCGCCAACTGAATAGGCTCCCTTTTTGAGTTATTTGGCTTTAAATAATATCTCAGTAACGGTAGAAAATAGAGACATATTTACAATGGAAGACAAATAGGAACTCGTATGCGATCTATCGAATGGTACTATTTCCAATGACCTTGAATGATCCCTAACCTAGATTTTAAGGTCCCCGTATTATTCAACGTTAAATAACTCGAAAATGGTGCAAGGTAGAGCTACAGTTACAATAGAAACCAACAGTATTGTCGCATATGACCTCTCGATCGGCGCCATTTTCAATGGCCTTGAAGGACGCGTAACCCAGATTTCAAGGTCACGCCAATATTCGACGCTGAATACGTCATAAACGGTACAAGACAGACAGACATTTAGGCCTACAGTGAATACTCTTCAGTGTAATTTCGAATGACTTTGGACGACGTTGAGTGACAAGCAATTTTTTTCGTTCATGAAGCGGACGCAACTTGCATACGACCAGACCAGGTCAGTGCAGAGCTTCGAGTAGCGATCGATCGACGGCACCAACAGTCTCAGATTAGAAAGGACACTGTCGAACCTTCTTGTCAATCAATCTCACGGCATTACACCAATAATCCTGACACAAATTATCCGTCCAGACTGTGATTTGAACCCAGGCCATCGCGGTTAACTGTTCATGTAGTGCGTACCATGCATTAACCATTACGATAGAGGAACAAGCACACTAATTTAATTGTCGACAATAGGAAAACTTCGCTTAAATATCGACTAATATCATGTACTTACTACGAAAATAGTGCCGAATGTTGGCCATGCTTTGTTTCCAAAGACGGACTTTATGAGACTCTCGAAGAATGTGAATAAGTTCGGCACACAGATGCCAAATGCTAGCATTGCGATGATGAGATCGCGCTCGAACTTGGACTACAATCATGCAATGAACTTGTTATCTCCTCAGAACAACATAAGGATCTATTTGATTTGACATAATCTATTGTGCAATTGCGACATGAAGTAGACTTGCATTAAACATACTTCTGTTTGCAAGACTTGCAATTTATGAAAGTATCTGACGTTTAACATACTGTTCATTGACAACACAAGTAGTTTAGTGGTTCTTTCACTTACACATGCAGTTTGAAGAGCTAAGGCCCACCTACCGGGTTGCTGAAGTCCATTACAAGTCACAAGTCAGCTACATTCTGGTCAAATTTTACGTCATTTTTTGCAACAAGTGACTTAAATCGAACTCAAGTTTTGAAGTCATTGTAACAAACCGAAGTCAGTCCCAGGTGTTGCGGTAATGATAGTCCACTTGTGATTATTTGGTAAATACTAATTTATGTAATATTTCCTAGATGTTATAGTTAAAAATGTCACAATAGCTTAAATAACCTTTGATTAGAGGTAAGCGGGAATGCAATTCGTACTCCCATTCCCTCCCATTCCCATAAGAAAATTCACATTCCCTTTCCTATTTATTTTGAGTTGTATTCCCATCCCCATTTAAGTCTGAATACGTGTTTCCATTCCTTCCCGTCTCATTCCTGAAACAAAGGACAAATACAAAGCTGACATTTTAATGAACTGCGAAACGCAAACTGCGAATGTAGAGCAGTGGTGGCTCTATGCTACCAAAGTTGGAGCCAAGGGCAAAGCCATGGAATGGGATGGTAGACGAGAGCTGAAACATTAAATTCTAAGCGTACAGTGTACACAGGACAGATTCAATGAACTCGACACTCAGTGTCATCATGTCAACTGTAACTGATAACGCAAAAGGGGCAGTAATTTGTCAGGGTTGGCCTTAGCCCTGGGTGGCCCCAATGCACTCCTATCGAGTGCAAATAGCCAGGTTCATGTATAGATGTTTATTGACGGACACACCTTAGTTTAGGCAAAATGACTGTTGAGTGACCAGCGACTATGTCTTAGCAAACGCGTACCCATACGCTACGCTTACTATCTAGTATAGTACGTACGTCCAAACTCATTTAAACACAGAAATACATGAGTTTAAGTCACGAGGCCTAAACATGTACACCGTGGTCCAAAAATGTCACCATTTTTGTGGTTTCTACAAACGATAACCGATTTCTATAATATTTGACACATAGCATACCAAGTAAATTTGCAACACAATTACCCGCTTCACCCACATACGTTGGGAAACTTAATTTACTCATACTCATACTCTGCTTACATCTTCCAGCAAGACAGTGCGCTAGCACGGCGTGCGCGTCAGATGATCGAGCTACTGCAGCGTGAAACTTCGAAGTTCATTCGGCCTCAGAATAGCCCTGATCTTCATCCAGTTTACTGTCAAATATGGGGCGTGATGCAGGATCGAGTATATCCGATGCCAGTTCAAGACGTGGCCGACCTGAGGCAGCGCAAAGCATTGTCGACGATGCTATTGATGAATGGCGTAAGCGACTTCATGCCTATGTGGATGAAAAAGGAAGCCAGTTGAACACTTGCTGTCATATTTAGGCTCAAGTGCACCCAGACTGTCTGTACAAACTTGATATTTTTTATTTTGTGCAACGGCGGTTGCTAAAGTTAATACTATGCAGTTGACTTTTTGCCAAGGTAGTGCAGCAGGAGTACGTAAGTGAGGCGGGTAAATAAATAGTTGTTGTTACAAATTAACTGGGTAATAATAATACCACGACTTATAAGGCGCCGTAACATGTCCATAAAGTCACTACAAGGCTATACTTATGTGCTAAATATTATAGAAATCGGTCAACGTTTGTAGAAACCACGTGAAATAAAAAGGGTGACGTTTTGGACCACAGTGTAGATTAAACAGACGCATAGCCTACGTCACAGCCATAGATTTCTAATCTATGGCTCTGGCCTACGTAATGTGTAGTGCTAGTCAGCTGCTGAGCATGTGAGCGGAGCGTGAGCTGTGCAATCTCCGCTCATCGCTCCAGCCTATTTTTGTGATCCCGCTCTCCGCTCCGTTCCCGGCTTCCCGCTCAGTAGACCCCCCGATCCGCGCTCGCTCCGCTGACGCTCCACTGAATTCTGGGATCACTGCTCACCGCTCCGCTCCGCTCAAGTATCATATCATATCATATCATAAGTAATTTATAGTGCGCCGGTTACAAAAATAAGAACATCGGTGCAGTACAAAATGTCAAAATACGTAATAAGAAAACGAAAAATAAAATCAACTAAAAGCAGAGATGAAAAGGTAAGTCTTGAGCTTGCGTTTGAAACTGTTTATCGTT
>Ga0209149_1002180_pt1 | contig 10756 bp, 5 predicted proteins | sample WorMetTyACAVOLI2_FD_187423 | JGI IMG/M metagenome (GOLD analysis project Ga0209149, IMG submission 187423) | Marine gutless worms symbiont microbial communities from Max Planck institute for Marine Microbiology, Germany - Olavius algarvensis... ...
CGCCGACCGACAGACCCATGTCAAGCAGCCGAATGACATACTTCACGCCGTCATCTTTGTCAGTCGTTGTTGACAGAACGTCCGCGATTAACCTGCGATTTAACACCAGCTGCTGAAACTGTTCTACAACATCAACACCGGCAGCTTCATCCCATCCTTCCAGACTACACTGGAATGACATCATCTTGGCTGAAGTGAAACGCTCCTTCAACTGCCGCACGTCATTCAGACCAACAGCAGCCTCCGTACCGTAGTCAACAAACACAATCTGGACCACGTCACCCTCGACAGACTTCACCCTTGCACGATACCAGCTGCCGTCATCGGTGAACAGAGCAGCACAACAGAGCCCTGGCTGCAGCTGATCAATCGTTATCATCACCTCGTCATCATCATTGTTATCAGCATTGAGATTATCATCAAGACTGTCGGCATTCACAGGCTCATCAGGCGCAGCCACCTCCTCACCGATGTCACCTTGATGAATTCCGAGCGGTCGCTCAAGGTTACCAGTGTGCCTACTGCCAAGCTCACTGGATGTACTCGTGTCTAGACACACTTCTGATGTATTCATATCATCATCATCGGCGCGACGATGGCGGTGGAGACGTGAAGGTGAAACGTAGCATTCGTTCATGTTATTACGCAGCAGCTCCAGTGCAAGGCTGCTTGACGTCAGCTGGCAACTGAACTTGCACGGAGACGTAGCGTCACTCACAGTCACCTAGTTGTCACATACACAAACACACCACTCGTTCACGTCGGCCAGTAGTAGTCAGGCTATGAGGTAGCATTAGACCCAGTAACGTAGTCACGCTATCGCGTAGCATTAGACCCAGCAACGTAGTTAAGGCTAAAATCTCACGGCCAAGACCAAGGCCTCAACCCTCAATGCCAAGGCCTGGGCATTGAAGGCCGCAGCCAATGCCTGTAAGCAGACAGCCATTGCAGAAATCAAGATAAGCAGTACATCTGACAGGATAGATTATGAACTAAATTCTGATTGCTTTTGCATATTCATATAATATTAATTACATATAAATTATTATTAATTTATTATTACAACTATCAGCAATTTATTATTTTGCTTTTCCAGCTTGTGTATTTGTCAATGCAGCTCAAGGCCAAGCCAAGGTCACGTATTCCAAGACCGAGGCCTGGACTCGAGGATTACATCACTGGTTAGTGGTCAGACCACTACCAGGCATCTCACTTGAAACAAGCCAGTTCGGCCCTAATGGCCGACACGATAAGCCCTCGCTGACGTCAGTAGTATGTATTTCAGGCGACAGAAAAATGAACAAATAAAGAGACAGAGAGACATCATTATCATGTAAATCCCTGCTTCAGCAGCGGGAGCTTAACAATATGGTTGCAGGACATCAAAAATCTTCAAATTTCACCACAATTCTGAATGTATACACACTCACAAGGCTCACAAGGACAGGGCCACCACTCCCTGAGGCAGAAATGCAATGGATAATTGACACTCTGCCCATGTACTGTGACAATCAACAAAACTGATGTCATTTAGCTCTTGCTGGCAGTTCATCCATGTTACTACGATTCATTGTTGTCTTTGTAAGTGTATTTTCTACCTTTAGCAATTTGGCTTGCAAAATATTTCTGTTTTGATGATTTTCAGGACAAATTTCAAAATCATTCCGACACTATGCTCTTTCTGCCAACAGTCTCAGTAGCAGTGGTCACCGTAAGTAGTTGGCAGTGGCTGACGGCCCGGTACCAGGTATCAGTCTCAGCCTACTATCATGTAACTACTACACCTACAGTTAGAGATTACACAGTCCATACTCCATATATCTGTACTACACACCGACACTCACTAACCTCAAACTTGTCACCAACTGTAAAAGATTCTGTGTCAGCAGTGACTGCTGGCAAGCCTACAACAACAAACATCGTCCACAGCTGCTTACATGATAACTACATACGGCTAATTATCGGCCCCAACGACACCTGCAGACGCTTGCTGTCTGTCGGTCTGTTCGGAGGTCAGTCCCAGACAGGCGAGCTGAAACTTGGTTTTCTTAGGTCGACAGTTCTTGTCTTTAGTAGCCGTTATTTCAAAAACAATTCAATGGAGAGTTTTTACACGGCATTTCTGAAAACAGTACACCGCTGACAGTGATTTGACCAAAGGCGTCCCCAGAGAGCCCAGTTTGTACCATGGGGACATACTACCAGTCTTGCACTGGATTTGTAAAGTGCATCGTTGCGAACACGCCTCTAAAGCGTCCCCAGAGAGCCCAGTTTGTACCATGGGGACATACTACCAGTCTTGCACTGGATTTGTAAAGTGCATCGTTGCGAACACGCCTCTAAAGCGCCGCCGCTTCCCATATATGTTGGCGCTGATCTCCTTTTAACTAGCCCTCAGCCAGACATCAGTGCACACTGCAAGACCACAGATACGGGATAGTGTATCACGCAATGTGCCTGTTTACTCTCCCAGCTTTCGCCAGGTACTCATTTGTGCCTACCCATGGAGGGATGGCTCAGGCTGAGTAGACCTGGGTGCCTGGTTCTGTGCAGAGGTGGTTTACCTGTGCTAAGACGGTCACCCACCTAGGCAATAACTGGGCCTGGCGTAGAGTAACTATGTTGACCGAGACTAATGTTTTACCGTTAAGTCAAACGAGCAACTGGTTTTAGACTGACCAGCTTGTGTTTCTGCTAGCATACAGTTGTTGTGCAATGTCAAATACTGTCACAACGATTCTGTCTGTCACATGTAATTAATCCTTTCAAACTGACTGCAGCACGTCCTTCAGTTCCATTATGTTTTAGCCTCAGAAGAAATGAACTGTTCCAACAGTTTCCCATGAGAATAAATTGAAGCTATTACTAAAGAAACATTGTGACACAATATGATATGATACAGTGTAATTTATCATCCCATTCGACACATTTTGGAGACCATCCATCTACCCAGCCAGTCACTTGACTGGTGCAAAACCAGTCTTTCGCTTGGCTGTAATTAGCAAAACGAAAACTACAGTCAAGTAACGACTAACAACACAAAACATCTGAACAAAAATTAACGACTAGAGGAAGGAAGGCCTGTTGGCCTAGGTAACTCCGCTGCTGCCATTACAGAGACTAACACCAAATTCAAAATTTTAAAAAATTCGTCAAAAACATTAAAATCAAAATTTCAAAAATGTTTCACAGTTTTGTGCATATTGGCACATAGAACATGTGTGCCAAGTTTCATGAGAATTGGAGAAAAACTGAAGGAGGAGCAGTGATTTGAAAACAGTTTTACAACATCGAGATGGACATCAATCACCTACACTATAATCACTGTAGGCTGCACGCAGCAGCGGACGTAAAAACTATTAGCATAAGCAAAACTAAATCTAACAAAACTAAAGCCTTGTTCAAGTCGTCTTCGACATTATCCAGCCAGGAAATGGATCGGGTCTATTCTACAACTCCTGAGGCCAGCATCGGGTAAAAACGTTATTAAAATTTTCTGTAATATATTAGAAGAAACTCAGCTACAGCAGCACAAATACACAACACTCCACATTATTGTAGGCTGAAAGTCTATATTGTATTGACTTTTTGGGCCGAAAAAATCAATCTTTCCGGAATAAGTCCGGCAAAATGCAGCCGATCCGGACCAAATTCAGTATACGTGGACATGTCAAGGAGTGACAAAGTTTAGGGAATTTTGTGCAAAATGGGGCTGGGACGAGTCCTGCGGAGCGCAAGTTTGTTTTTGTTCGATAAACGACATGACCTTTCAGCAACTTCGCAACGGCCGATTTTCACCAAATTTGGTCATGAAACGTATTTTACTGTCCCATCGTGGAATCCAGAAAGACCTTTTGGAAAATTTTCACTTCAGGGGTCATTTGCCCCCAAAATCTGAAATCGAAAGTTTGTCAAACAGGCACCTAACTCAGAGCAGGCTACAGGTCACGGGATGCACTGCAGAGAGATACAGTTTACTCCACGTTGTAGTCCAAGGGCAAGGGAGTTTCTGAGGTCAGTCAACTTTTCTGTACGACGTACAGTTGCGGAGCTACGGGGCGTCAAAGTTGCCCAATTTTCGGATTATGGCCTATTTTCCCCATACAAAACCCCTAAAACGTACCTTCCGGTGACCAGCCTGCAACCCAGGGATTACATCGGACAATGCTTACAATTTTTCCATGTGGTAGTCGAAGGTCCAAAGGGGTGCCTTCTTGCAGCAGAGTTTTCCTGCGACTTCTGGTAGGGGAGCTGGGGACCCCCCAAACTTGCCCAAATTTTCGTCTATGACAAATGGCTATGTCCATAGAGAATGCAACTGCACGACGCGTCACATCTGGACGAAAGATGTCTGAAAACGCACAATTCTAAGGACAGATGTACTTTCCCACAAAATACATTCGCCCCTATCCCCAAAATCCCATTTTGGGGGACCTTTCAATGCAAACCTATTATACAGATAGATCTCCATAAGTCACACGATAATGGAGCTACAAAGGTGAAACCTTACAGCTATATAGGTATGGGCAAGTACTTGGGGGTGTCAAAATTTTTCCGCTAGGGGCATCCGGGGGGTGCAGGGCCCTTTAATGTAAATTTGGGAGCCCTTATTATCTCGGAAGCTACTGGAGCTGAAAAGTTGAAATTAAAAACACTATTAGATGTGGTAAAGTACTCGCTTCGGGTACAAAAATTTTTCCGCTAGGTGGCGTCCAGGGGGCACAGGGCCCCCTAATGTAAATTTGGGACAACCTGATATCTCGAAAATTATTAGAGCTAGCAGTTTAATTTAAAAATACCATTAGATGTGATAAGTGCCTGCATTGGATACAAAAATTACTATATTATACGATATAACATGAGAGCAGCCGTCATATTGACTTTCGACAAATGTCTGTATCTCCGGGGCAGACTACGGCTAACAACTGCAAGACGGCTTTCAGCTTACATGTAGTCGAGAGCGCCAGTGATGGCTACAGCTTCTAGTTTAGACATGTTTGTTCTTACACTCCGACAGTTTCCCGATTCTCACTTTTCAAATTTACATATTCTACAGAACTTTCTCCCTCTTTCCTAATTCTGATCTTGAACAGACATTGAAGGTAATACGGTAGGAAGTTTTATATTATATAAGTTATAAATACTGAACTCAAGAAACCAAGTCACACAAGGGCATAAGCAATGGAGACAAATTACAGGGCACAGATGACTTCCTATTAGCAATGTGCAGTAACCCAATTTACAAATAAGCTTAAAACTTTTCACAGATGTTGTCACTGAGCTATAATAAGAAAAATCACCGGCTGACAACTGACCGGTGTCTGCAGGAAATGTAATTCTACGTTGAGCAACGGCAGAATTGACGTTGAGATGTTTGTCATACAATATCACTTGTCGGCGTTGTTTAGCGACACCTTCAGCGTCGCCGCCAATCACTCGTAGTTCTGCTCTCAGCACTTTATCCTCTGTCATTCGTCTCACCACCGCTACCGCAGTACCGTCTATACACACGCCAACAACTGCATTCACTGGCATCACCCACAACCAGCTGGTCCTGTGATTTACACAAGTCAACAACTGCACTCACCGGCGTCACCCACAACCAGCTGGTCCTGTGATTTACACACGTCAACAACTGCACTCACCGGCGTCACTCACAGCCAGCTTGTCCTGCGATTTACTCACATCAACAACTGCACTCACCGGCGTCACTCACAGCCAGCTGGTCCTGTGATTTACACACATCAACACCTGCACTCACCGGCATCACTCATAGCCAGCTTGTCCTGTGATTTACACACTTCAACAACTGCACTCACCGGCGTCACTCACAGCCAGCTTGTCCTGTGATTTACACACATCAACACCTGCACTCACCGGCGTCACTCATAGCCAGCTTGTCCTGTGATTTACACACGTCAACAACTGCACTCACTGGCGTCACTCACAGCCAGCTGGTCCTGTGATTTACACACATCAACACCTGCACTCACCAGCATCACTCACAGCCAGCTTGTCCTGTGATTTACACACGTCAACAAGTGCACTCACTGGCGTCACCCACAACCAGCTTGTCCTGTGATTTACACAATAGCCATGGAGCTGTACAATGTGAGGTGTATGTGGAGTGTGCCTGCCTGCTTAAATAAAGATGAAAAATACACTCAATGCCGTAGCATTGCAGCACTGCTAGCTTTCAACAAGCATGGTACAGTACAGTAGGGTTTAAGTCATTTTGGGGACGACTTTATGGGTCAGATGACTCGACCAAAAGTGTCATAACATAGCACTGAAGGACAACAACAAATTACAACAGGCGTGGCTAATCAAGAAGCAAAGAATGTAACACGAAAGTTTAAACAAATATAGCACTATGAAGAAATAAGATACAGAGGCATTTGGAAGACAGAGAGCTAAACCAAACAAGATCAAACTTAGCCGCATTCAGTCAATTAACTTGTAGGAACTGCTCGTACCACTGTGCACCATTATAATGGTACACAATACTGCGTAGTGCAGAGACAGTTCTGTTAATATTCCCCTTCCAAAAGACCAACATGTGGCCAAGTGAAGCTAAGAGATTCTTTTCAACAATCAACCACAATATGACATGTGTCACCGCCAACAAAGTAAAAAAAAACACACAAATGCACAAAAGTGATTTCTCAGCAGTAACGTACTCATGTGTTTTATCAAACGTCACAGTTTCTGAGACTTAGCAAAGCATCGGCATGGAAACAGAAGTCCGTGGGTTTCAGATGTAACAGTGAGTTTCAATGAGCAGTCTAACTACTGCATTAATAACAAGACCGTGCTCCGAGAGCGCAAACCTCCGCCTGAAGTAATCCAGGATTCCAATGTGGATTGTCGGATTAATCCGGATCTCTCCCAAAATGTTGTGGATTCGTTACCTTGTCAGCATCAGTCATTTCCCGAGTTTCGTAAAAATCAGGCATGGGCTGTATGATAAATGCCAATAATTCTCCTAAAACCCCCTATTCCGCAATAGTGAGGAAAATGGAAAATTGATCCGGAATCCGTATCTGGAACCAAAGCCCCACCAAATGTTAATAAGTTCTTCCAATTGGTTGGCCCAGTCATAACACCAGTTTCAATGAATTTGCTAATTACTTCTTCAGTAATGCTGCTCACAGAGTGACACACAGACACTGACAGGCAGACAGAACAATCACATAACCTCCACATTGTTGGCGGTGGTAACAAGAACAATTTTGTAACAGAAAGTGTAGATAACGACGGACTGGAAGGTCATCATACCTGCGTCTGCTGTGACGCCAAACAGCTCACACTCAAAGCCGAACATCGGCTCAGTCAACAGATCCGCGTGTAGCCATCGTACCTTGCTGCCATCGACCTCATGCACTGAACCACAGTCGACACAGCGCACTCCGACAGCCTCGTCATCGCCGACAGTGTCACGCAGCACCGTTGCACGCTGCCAAACTGTCGCCACGTAAACAGCGACAGCATCGCCACGACGATATGTTGCTGCATTATCAGCAGTATCATCAGTGGAAGAATAGACGTCGTCGAGACGATCAAGAAGCTGCTCCAGCTCCACCTGTCGATTACTGTGTTGCAGGTAGACATATATCATGTCTTCATTGCCTGCCACGTCACTTACTAGCACCTGTATCACACACACAGTAAGTAAGTAAGTAAATCCATTAATCTGTATATTATAGTACAGTCTCATTCATTTAGTTAAGTAAAGCAGAAATGAATTTGAATGCTGCACCATCGAACACGCCTCTGATGCGCTACCGCTTCTCACATGTCAGCGCAGATCGCCGTGTAACTAGCCCTCAGCCAGCTACCAGCTGACACTGAGAGACTACTGATCGCACGTCAGCGCAGATCGCCATGCAACTAGCCCTCAGTCAGCTACCAGCTAACACTGAGAGACTACTGATCACTAGTACATTGTGTGCTGTGCCCATTTACTCAACAGTGTTACTTGCCCAGAAGGATGGCCAGGCTGAGTTCACCTGAGTGGCTGGTTCTACACCAAGATCATTTACCACCCATGAGATGGATACCCATCCTCGCACTAACTAACCAGGCTTGGCATAGCTCAACTTTGTTGATCAAGACTAATGCATTACCACACAGACACAGAGGCGCTCAGTCTTAGAAGATAGAGAGCTCAACCAACATTACATCGACAAACAGAGAAGGTACCGGCCTGCTATTCCCATTGCAGTCATATGTGTTAGGGTTATGGTTACGGTTAGGATTAGGTGAAAAATATAATATATAAGAACATCCTTTTAGAAAAAGATATGTATTTTACTGTGCAAACTATACAGTACTTAAATAGTACATTATTGTGGCAAAAACTTTTACTATAGAGATATTCTATCAGACAGTATAATATTAATTTATTTTTATAGGATAGTTATTCGGTCCTTTAGGATAGGTGGTCTGTAATACATCCATCCTATATTTTTCTTGACATAATCAGTTAGGATTAGGGTTAGGGTTAAGTGCAATAGAGGACCTTTGGAGTGTGGATGAGAATCACAGAGATAGAAGTGACTCACGTGCTGTTTGCCTGGTGAGATGACAGGTGGTTGGAATGTCGTATCAAGCTGCTGACGGCTTGTGACCTGACCAATATCAGCCGTCTCAGCGACGTCAGATGTGTCAATAAACATGCTGCTCACATCGACGTCACCTGCTGACTTGAGTGACACCGAGTGTCGTCCAGTGTCGGCGTCACTACTCACAAACTGACACGTGAACACCGCCGGCGCCTCGTCCTCTGCCACAGTCAACTCCGCGAACCTGGTCTTCTCATCGTTGGTCCAGTCATCAGCTGCCCGCTGGCTCACTCCTGCCAGAGCACAGCGGTACACAAACGGAGGCTTCGTGCAAAATTTGTGACGCAGCAGTTTAACGTCGGCTGATGTGGACACAACGTCCGTGTTACCGTAATCAACGAACAACACTCGGACTTGACTGGCACTGACCATTTCAGTGACGACAGCTCGATACCAGGCACTGTCGGCGGAGTATCTGGCACAGCACAGACCACCGACGTCAACACTAGGCATGTGACAGTCACCGGCCGACAGGCAGTCGTACTCCTCTGTTAACTCATCAGCCAACTGTGCCAGCTCGTCCTCAGCTGACATCAGCTGCAGGTAGAAATCTGACGGAGATTCTGCTGTTGTGATACACACCTCAGTCGTATCAGACGGAGCTTCAGCAACGGGCAGTCCAGTCACGGCAGCTGTGACACTGCCTTCAACAGGCGGCTCAGAAGAAGGCACATCTACTGTACGCAGGGAGCCATACAACTGGGCTCCAATGTCAACTTCGCCGTCCTTCAGTATCACAGAATAAGGTGACTGTGAATGTGACACAAAACTGCAGCTCAACTCTTTCTCGCCACCTTCAGTCAAGTCAACAAACGTCTGTTGCTCGGTGTCTGTCCAACAGATGGCGCTGCTTGACTGTGCTGACACCACTGCAAGCTGGCAGCGCCAGGCACACGCAGGCACTGACGAGAACCTGTCTGTCAATCGTCGGACATCCACTCGTGATATTGCGTCACTGTTACCGTAGTCAACAAACCTCACACTGACTGTATCATCTCTGATGTCTTCTATTACTGCCCGGTACCACAACCCATCAGCCGAGTATCGAGCGCAGCACAGACTTCCGACTGTCATGTCGGAGAGTTTCAGTCTACCATCGTCATTGCCGTCATATTCTTCTACCAACTGATTGGAGAGCTCTGTGAGCTGCGGCTCAACGGATGCGGTCTGGATGTAGAAATCCGACAGTGAGATGATGTGTGTGACGTAGACATCAACCGGACTCTGAGGTGGCTGTGAGGTCGGTAGTGACATGGTGCTCGGTGTGAACAGGTCCTCGTGTGTGCTTGCGAATAACTCTCCAGTTTCAGCGGTCTTCAGCTCCACTGTAGCTACGCCGCTCCCGTCGACTCCGACAACCGTCGCAGTAAATTGCTGACTGAGCAGCTCATCAACAACTGCATCGAGTGATGATGCTGTCATTCCACGCAGACGACAGTCGACACGTTGGACTGGAACACGGAGGAACTGGGCATCCAGCTCACGCAGTGACGACACACTGCACGACTCCATGTTACCGTAATCCACAAACTTCACAATCCTATGGCTAGCGTCGTCTGCCGGAATGCTATCAATAGTGGCTCGATACCAGCTGCTGTCTTCACTGTACAGCGCAGCACATGGCTGACCGACGTCGGGGAAAGACAAAAGAGCTGGACGGCTTTCACAGTCAGCAGCAAGGTCAGCCATCAACTTATCAAGATCATCTGTCTGTCCAACGATGTGACAGTTGAATACAGTGCAACCTTCAGCGACATAAACCACTTCTAACAGCACCTCATCTTTCTGCTTCAAGCCACATTCATGGACGTACGATGTCACTGAAGTCACCGACGTAGACTTAGAACAGAACTGTGATGTCAAATCACCTCCAGTTTGGTCCGACAGTTCGACAATGTAAACGTCATCACGTTTGTTAAGAAATCTGCACGAGAGACCAGGGGCCGACACAGCTTTGTCGAATGCAGTAATCTCATCGTCGGTCCACTCTGACGCCATCTTGTCTGCTCCACGAAGACAACACTTGACGGCCTGGACTGGCTGAGACGTCATGAACTGTGGCACTGCTTGTCTGACTTGTCCGAGACGAACAACCTCCGTGTTGCCGTAGTCAACATAAAACACAGTCACCT
>Ga0209149_1002181_pt1 | contig 10754 bp, 7 predicted proteins | sample WorMetTyACAVOLI2_FD_187423 | JGI IMG/M metagenome (GOLD analysis project Ga0209149, IMG submission 187423) | Marine gutless worms symbiont microbial communities from Max Planck institute for Marine Microbiology, Germany - Olavius algarvensis... ...
GAAACCCTACCCCAGGAATTCAATGGTACAACTTTCGACCCCCTGGGGTGACCCCTAACCGGGGAATGGGCCCCGCGTGAGGCGCTTTTTGTCAAATTACTTTGACCTCTTGTTACGCATTACCAGTGTGTCACGGACGCATGGTCAGACACGCTGCCTACACTACGTCGCGCTCTAGCAGCTGAGCATGACAATAATCTGAAGAACATTCGTGGAGACGAATACACCCGCCGAAGATTCGTCCGAAAAAAAACAAAAGTCACGTGAGAACTGACAAGTTAGAGTCCTTAAGTTAGCTATAGCAGTTGGAACTGACCGGCGTATTTTTTGGCGGGCGGGAGGGGGTGAAGGGTCGTTCAACGTTACAACACGCTGCGGAGCAATCGTGTTGCGGGTCATACGGCGCGTCTCGCAGCGAGCCGTTGGCAGTAACGATCAGGCCGACGCTCGTTCGCTACGTGCGACGTCTCGCATCATAAACCAGCTCGGTGCGCCGACGTGGTCGATGTTGACGGTATCTGCAGCCGGTACAGTGCCCCCGGGGACGACCGAGGACGGCCAGGGAAGGACGCGACTGATGCCCGCTGACCCGGCACGACCCCCGTACAGCGCCCAGCTGCGCCGATCGACCCAGTGTCACCCACGTTCTACGTTCGCTCTGTTGTCGGCAGATGCCAGCACGACTATTCAATAAACTTAAAGGACATGCTCTTTCGACAGCGCATGCACCGAACCCGAGTGCAGCTGGGCAAATTGCGATTCGAACCCGTTCTTCCGTCGAACAAAATCACGAATCGCACGACCTACGGACATAGGCCTAAGTTGATAAGTTTACGCGGTTTAAAAACAAAAAAAAATGTAACTTGACCCTAAAATAATAAAATGTTTGTTATGTGGATTCCAATTTGATGCTTTTGTCAAAAATATAATATTCAGATAAATTCGAATCGCTGATCATTTATTCGTCACTGTCGTCGTCGTCGTCATGGAAGTGATTATCATCATCGTCGCCATCATCATATTGCAACAATCATTCACAACTTCTATCACATAAATTGAATGAAATCTAATCGAAGTACTGACCAATCGAATCCGATATCGAATTTTTAATGCCAAATAGCCCAGCTCTGCCCAGAAAAGATGCCGGGACCTGTCAGGCATCGATAGGACAGATTGGACATTTGGAAGGCTATCAAACGTCGTCGGACTGATCTAAGCCCTGACTTTATAGCGAACGTACACGTCGGTCATTGTCATTAAACGCAGGGCCAAATTGGGCAGGCGTGTTATTGGCAGGCACTTGAAGCAGCCGCGCGACCAGTTCTATTCCCGTAGCACCCATTATCGTCTTGTGCCGCCGTCACAAAACTTAATTCTCCGCAATAATGATGATTTTACAGCATAGTATAGCAATATCTATTGTATTGTATGTAGGCGTTCGTGAACTCCAGTAACTTGCTGACTTACGACTGTTCTAGCCAGTAGTCCCAGTGCACCTTTTTTACCTCCGCCAATGCAAACGTTATGCGATCAGGTCGATTTGCCTGTCATTCAGTCTTGTGCGGCCTTTTTACACAAAAAGTTATGCATGGATTTTCATGAAATTTTTTTAACCAAAGGTCTCAAGCTGATTTTATTTTGAAGGTGATCCCGATTGACCTTCACTGTCGTTCAGAGGTCACAGTCGCCAGCAAGGTCATTTCGGTATAAAATCGACTCTAGCGCAGAAATGGTAAGAGATTTCGGCCGAAATAACTACAGAACGCAAAAAGTGGTATTTGTCCTGTCCAATGGCACCATCCTCGATGACCTTGGAGGACGTTTCAAGGTCAAACCAAGAGACGATATGTTTCCTCTGTGAATACTATTCCCCATTAAATGTATGTTTGAGGCAGCGGCCGCCAACAACGGTCTCTCAAATGTTTCATCTTCGATGAAAAACTGCGCCGTGAGATTTTTGCGTCGGTGGAGGTTCGCGCTCTGAGTGCTTGCTCTCTATAGTCACAGGCTGCGCAGTGTTAACGGCAACAGACCAAGTCAATGGGAGATGGCGAATTTTGACCCCCCCCCCTACAGAATCGAAACCCCTGAGCTGATTGCAACAAAATTCGGCATAACTGATTATGTCCTCGAGGGATCCCTAACTCAAATTTGGTACAAATCCATCCGTTGGGCGCTTCTGAGTATATGGGTGAAATATAACGTTTTTGTGCTTTTTGTACATATTTTTTTCTGAGACTCGGCCTACAGGTCAGACCCGTTGATGAATTTTTACGCGCGATAGCTCAACAGATGAGAAATCACGATAGATTCCATAGATCTTACACGACTTGCTATCTATTGTGACTGTTTCACGACGATAGCATAACCGTTTTGCGTAATCTTAATAACAGAGAAAACAAGAAACAACAAGAAAATCTGTAGTGCAAAGCACAGCAAGCAAACCGCCCCCGGAACTGGATTATTGAGGTTTGTACTCAAAGTAAATGAGACCATTTTGCGTGACGGACCTATATACTGACGGAACCATGGACAGATCCACATAATTTATGTCGAACCCAAAAACAGTACCCGCCTGTCTGTTGTAACTAGAGATGCACGATGAAATATTTCACTTTGAAATATTTAAAAATTTCATGAAATTTTACATCACTAGTTGTAACAAACACACATAATCGACCTGAAACGAATCTTTGCCGGCGACAGTTGTAAAATGTCTCAGGGACGCCGTACAAGATGGATAACACGGCATTGAACGTCGTAGTATAAGAAGTGTAGTTGGCATGCATGCTACTGGCTGCAGGTGGTCTCTCGCATCTCACTGTTTGTCACTTTGACATCAACGTCGTCGCCGGTGTTCTGTGGCGGCCAGTAAAGAGTAAAGGTCAAACAATACTATCGAAACGTCAACGGAAAGTCAGATATCTGCCGACGTCCGGCGGATATCGTGTGACATTCTGGATTCGACAGTTTCGATCAAAACCGCGTTATTAATCCTCGTCGCAGCGGCGTCGGCAAATCACATTTTTCTCGTCGTTGGCGCAACGCGTGTGGTCTGCGATGGGCTGGACAGCGAGCAGTGCCGCGCTGGGGTCGAATTCGATTTTGGACCCGGCAGCGATGAAAATAATCTGAAATCCATTAGGAGACAACGCGTGAAGAGGTTACACGACGTCGGTGAGCATTAACACCTCACCGTCGTACCTCGCCTGACTCTTGCACTCAGTGTTTTTACCGTTAACGAAAATAACAAAAATGGTTTTTTATCGTCGTCGTCACGAAATTTGTAGCGCTAATTGCATTGCACAAAACAGGGGCGTCTCGAGGCCCGCAGTTATAAGCAGAGTAAAGAAATGATATCTTTAGCGGATGCTTTAGTATTAGTTAGTGTGTGTCTTGGTCTCTAGGCCTATATTTTTTGTGTTTACGGGTCATGTTGTCTGAGATAAAATAAATGAACGAAAAAATGTAACCTTCAAACGTGGGAACAAAAATTAACGTCTCGTTAAGAAATTAACGAAAGCTATGACGGAATTTAAAAACGTTCATAAAATAAGAAATAAACGAAACGAAAAATTAAAACTGAAATTAAACGCTAAAACTAAAAAAACTGCAAAAAACGAAAAGTGATAAATGCACTCCAACGCAACAAAATTTAAAGAGTGTATTTTTTAGTAAACCTCAGAGGATGTGGATACCCTATAACGTCATGACGTTGGCGTCATAATACGACGTTCAATGCCATTTTGAACAAGAACCTCAGCTGTCGCAGACAGACCGCGAGATGTTTCGTGTCAATGAATATTTTGTTAACTCACTCAAGATCTCTCAAGGTCATTCTTGAGAAAGGCGTAGGCCCTAAGTCCATATTAAAATTAATACTTCATTGTAACTATGTCTGTATCTCGTACCGTTTCCGAGATATTCATCGTTAAATAATGACGTGACCTTGAAATCTTTGTTAGAGGTCACTCAAGGTCATTCAAACGGGTGCTATTCGAAAGCTTGAGTGTGGTTTCCTATTCGCCTTCCACAGTAACTATGGCTCTGTCTTGCATGATTTCCGAGATAAAGCGAGATATTGGTCGAAAATCGTGATTATTTTAAACCCCGTGCATTCGACTCTCCGTTAGGGGGTCCCCGTCGGAATATTGCCATGCCATTTGGTACGGAAAAAAATTAATGGTGTGGCTACCCGAGGGTGAAAAAATGATATGTATAACCGTTTTGACATAATACCGACGTGTGGCAGACGGACAGACAGACGGACGGAAGGAAAGACATCATGCGACAGCATAGTCCGCGCTATGCATAGCATCGTGCGGTAAAAGAACAACCAAAAATTAAAGCTAATAAGTGGTATCAGCCACAGGAAAGCTCGCCTGCCCCCGCGCCCCAATGCACTATGCTGCCTCAGCTGGATTCAATAGAATGATCCAAAGCCATTTCCATCTCTTCTGGAACGTTCATGAAGACAACTGGGCCCATAGACATCGTCTTCGTGTAACACTGATATGGTTTCAAACAAACACAATTACTACAGAGTTACAAACATCATACCAAACACAAACGACCGAAAACTATACCCACCGGCTGTTGCCGGGACGACGTAAAAAGCAGCTATGAAAAAGCTAAATAAGACTAATAATGGAACAAAAAACTTGGCTATCGCTAACAGGTCGCGCGCCGCTCAGCACCATATAACAGTACTTCTGGTGAAATACGACAGTAGAAATAACCATTGTACTTGACTTCGCAAATTACATATTCTTCATATTCGACATACAGACAATAAAATCGTTTATAGAACCCTCAAAGGACACTCAATGTCATCGGTACTGTTGTCCTTCGTTAGATCGCATGCACTTTCTATCAGAGACCGGAAAAGTAGGCTTATTTTCAGAGTAGAAAGCTGAATTGATCTTAAAGGTCGATCTAGGTCATTAGTGATGGCACAATAGGCCACATATCATTTTTATCAGTGATCTGTAGTAGCTATGTGTCTATTTCTTATCGTTTCTGAGATATTTAACCTTACACTTGGAATCTGGGTTAAGGTCCTTCAAAATCATTGAAAATGGCATTATTCGAAAGTTCATACAGGACTTCCTATCAATATGCTATTGTAAGTATGGCATCTTGTATCGTGAGTTAATGAACATTAATAATGTCGTGACCTTGAAATCTAGATTAGGGTCACTCATCCTGCGAATTTATGCACGATCTGTACATCACTGAAATCTGACCCGGAACTATCTTTTTGCCGCTGATAGTGATAGTGTGGGTCTATCTTCATTCGCTTCCACACAGCGATCTCATGAAAAGCTATTTAGCGTAAGGTTTTACGTTACTGTTGTTCAAGATCATTCAAGGTCATCGAAACTGGTACCAATCGAATGCCCGTATGCAACTTCCTGGTGGTCTTCTATTGTAACTATATGCTTATCTTCTGTCGTTTCCGAGATAACGATTTACTGGTCGATTGTCTGTATTTGTTCGCCGTTTTTGCCCACTCCAGTTTCGTTTGAAGCCATCGCAAGGAGGATTCCGCTGAAGCCTATGGTGTAGAAGTTGGTATCTGGACTACTCGACGGTGAAACCCATGATCCTACGATTACTAGTTTTGAGTCAATACCAGCGTGTGACGGACAGACAGACAGACGGACAGACACGCCACCTATGGCTATGACAAGAATCTCCTCATTCGATATGACGCATCACAGTGAGGTACCGTATTCACAGTACGGGACCTCACTAGCAATAACTCAATCGTTGCTTGTTTGTGCTAATCATCTGTGACTCGTGAATTACGCTGCGAGGATATCGATGACGTTAGATTCAGTTTCAGCAGCTGGTTGTGATAACTGCTTCTGACGTCAAACAGCGATAACTATATTGACCGGATTATGTCGTCAAAAATGACCAAAGGGCACCAGACCAGAGTACTACTCACTCATCGGAAACAGATCAGGTCAACCGGTCAACCCTATAGGATTTAGGCCTATTCGCTGCCCTGGCTTTATTTAATACTGCGGCGTTTAAGTCATTTAGTAAAAACATAATTATAAACATAAATAATAACTATAAAAATAAACACAAGTGGTGCTGAGCTCCGCGCCCCACTAAATGGTGCTGCCACCTGGTGAATTTAATGGCATAATCTCAGAGATAGCCCGTCTATTCTGAAACTTCAACGATAGCTTTAGCCGAATGCTGCATGGTTACAAACAAACTTATGAAGTTACAAAGATCGTAACAAAGTTACCAAGTTAGAAAATTGCAAACGTGATAACAGCAGGTGTCTGCGCCTGCTGTCATCGGGGTAGGCTAATGAGTATAAATACAAATAGAAAACTAGAACATAAACGTTAAATCACTAAGCGCGCGCGCGCCGCGCAGTGCATCGGAACGCAGCCATGCACTTTTCAACTCATAGGCCTATCTTAATTGTTTCATGATGATATCTCGAACGGTTCAAGACTGATCGTGTTGACAAACAAACATAGACAAAAGGGAAAACGATGCCACCTCGCTACGCTGTTGCTGCGCGGTTGGTAATCAACAAGAGCAACGGCAAGCAGGAATTTAGTATTTAAAAAACGTACATTTTTAGTCGTCACGGTTATGTCTGAAAAGAAGCCACGTTGACAACACGACTGCACGATGAAAACAACAAAGTAGTGTACACTGTAAGTCAAAAATGCTGCATCCTTTTTATTTGAGCTTAACTTTTGCAAATTCTGTCCGATTTTAATAATTCTTTTACTGTTGCAGACAGAAATTATCTGCCCACAAACACGTAATTGAATTTGCCACTTTACGTATAGTGTGTTGCAGCATTACCTTGAAAAATGCAACCACAAACACTTCTTCACAGACTGTTCCTTAAGTCTGTAATGCATGCGGTACGGTAATTTTATTTTAGTTACAAAGCAGAAAATTCTGGTGATATCTCTTACCGTCTTATTTGATGCGGCTTAACGACGTCATAATGACGTCATACTGACGTCATTCAGTGTTTACCTGTTAATTTAGTCTACCAGGTACGTCAAATTATGGGGTTTAGCGCACGTGCAACAGATTACTGCTGCGTCATGAAACGCCAGACTTTATTGCATCCAACCTGTGGCCTTAAAACAGCCCAGATCTCAATCCTGTGGATTAGAAGATCTGGGCTGTCATGCAGCATGGTGTCTACCACAGACAAATCCACAGTGTGGATTAATTGAAACGGCAGCTCATCGATCTACGGTCTTGAACAGTCGATTTTTGCCGCGCGATGCTAGCATCAAGCGCGGCCTTAGCCGTCATGCGGTGTCTGTCCGTGTGTCTGTCACGTTCGTGAGTTGTGTCAAAACGAATAAACTTATCTCCAAAATTTTTTCACCATCGGGTAGCCAAGCCATTCTAGTTTTTCCAATCTAGTTTTACCAAACGGCACGGCAATATTTGAACGGCAACCCCCCCCCCCCCCTAACGGGGGCGTCGAATGTAGGTGGGTAGGCAGAAATCGCGATTCTGAGCCAATATCTGACTTTATTGCTAGCTGTCAACGCTGCGAGCGCGGCTAGGTGTTGTCAACACGCCGCCGCCGAACCGCTGGCAGTAAGCGGCGTCGTTTGTTGTTCACGGGAGACATCGACGAAATGTTTATGACAAGAAGTCTCAACGTTACGCCAAAAACAACAGCACAACATTTAATTGTACGCAGTGATAAATCTGTGGCCTATGTAACTAACAACAAAAGACTGCGCTCGACGTTTTGTACTAAATAAGCTAAACTACTAACAAACACGAAGCATCGCGCGGCCTCTTTGCGACAGCAGAGCTACTTGTTGACTAGGCTATTGACCAGTGGCGAGGAAGACTTCGAGCGTGTGTCCGTGCTAAATGAGGACACTTCGAGTACAGACTGTGAACTGACAATGTTGATTTTGTGACTTTGTCCATATCTGTTACATTTAGTGCGACTTGTTTGACCGTTGCATCTTTAATTACGAAATCATGCCAGCGACGTTGGCTAATACGTTCTTGTTCATTTTACAATGTCGTGCATTAACAGATTTGAGGTATGGTGGTAGATTTTATGGAACGCTTGGTCGTTGTTAATTTCTGTCTGCAACAGTGAAAAAATCATTAAAATCGGACAGTATTTGCCAAACTTATGCTCAAATAAAAAAGGGTCCAGTTTTTTTCTGACTCACAGTGTAGATAATATTTCATTACTTCGCCGCAGTTGCAGCCCGCTAGGCATCGTTTTTGGCCCACGTGTTTGTTACGATGTTGTAAGTTAGTAAATTTCTTTTAAACCATGTCGTTTGTTGGTAACGTTACGTTAAAACGGATATAACTGTCGTCATGGAACTTTGAGAATAGGAGGCAATCGCTCTGTAACGATTATCATTGTCAGCTACATCTTCAGATCTGTGTATCAGATTTACGTGAAATTTGACAGGCAGCTGTGGCCAGCAACAGAGACTTCGTGGGTGGTATCGTATGGTGATAAGACAATTCCAAGATGGCGGACGGCCGCCATTTTGAAAATCGTTACATCGCCATATCTCAGCGAAAAATCATCCGATTTCGATGACATTTTGTACACAGCAGCAGATTTTGAACTGGAAGAACGTCACGTGATCAAAAATGAAAAAGTTGTATTGGACAGACTCCGAGTTCGACAGAACGTAGGCCTATTTCTTGTTTCAATCTGTAACTCACACAAACAGACTGGTAAAACTCGAATCACACGTGCAGTTTATTGCAATATTCAGTAGTTGTTGCAAGGCCGAAATATTCCTGCTTGGATTTTTGTTTTCAGAATGGCGCTAAAAAGTTGTCAGTAATGAGACTGAGAGTTGGTGTTTGTGATTGTGTCGTTTGTCATCGTTCGGTTGAAGGTTCGCACTGAAGTGTACATCAGAACTAAGACGTGTTGCGCTCGTGCAGCATTGGCAGCTGAGGTCACGCGCTACGCTGCTCGATCTAACAGCTCGTTGTCGTCACTCGTCGTGTCCATTCAACAACGACGTACTGACTGGTCAGCAGAAGACGGACGACGACCACGCTCGGCACGACGACCGGCTTGTCCGCTGCGTTCTGCACAATGTCCGGCGTTCAATTACCGTCCGCTTCGGACCCCGCACCGGGCGGCCGAGCGACTTCGACCAGGGACCAATGCATCATCCCGGCTCGCGGCCCTGGTCGTCGGGGCCAACAAACGTCGGTCCGCCTGCTTCTGTAGCCGGTCTCCGAGTGCTGACGACCCGCGATACGACTCGGCGCGTGACATTAGGACGAATGATGCTTGTTCGTCGGCTACAGCGCCTGCTTCCTTGACTTGCGCCCATCCATCCCGCGTCATCCCAACTACGTCTGCTGCTGCTGCGCTGGCTCAGCGCACGTGAGCCCAAGATCGTTCGCTACGCCGCCAAAATTGAAGCCGGCTTTCAAGGAATCTGCGAGCAGCAGGGCGCGGGCCAAATCCCGGTGACTTCGGGGGCGACCGAGCGTCCCGCGGGAGGCGTCCGACAGCAGCCGTCATCGTCGTTGTCGTCGTCGTTCGCGCCCGATTGCATCCTGAGCGATGATGGGGAACGTTGCGCTGGCCGGCCGGGTCGATACCTGTCGGCCGTCAGTCAGCCGACAGCTGCCCGACGTCCCGGCTCCGTCATCCTTCCCACCGCGTCGCACTTGTCATTATTTTTCCGTTTATCGGGTTGTACGTTTTCCGGCAGGCAGCGTACGCATTCAGCGAGTAGGCATCCACACGGGGACATATTGGGGACGAGATGAGACCTGACGTGAGACGTGCGGGCAAATGGAATTGATTACGCACAGACGCTCACTGTCAAACCTCGGCACACTCTAATTCACCGACGATCGTTTGATTCTCGAGCGATACTGAAAATAAATTTCTATCCAAGTATCCATACATAATACTATATACAATGTATTTTCAAGTCAACTACTGTTTAATGTCATCAAATTCCACCAATTAGCAAAATTACTAGAAGATGCTGATGATAAACTTATATACTGTTAACGTAACGTACAACAAAAGTAGCAAATGATATTAACTAAAACAAAGCAATGAAAACAAACAAACAATACTAATAATACTAATGCTAAAAGTGCTTGTAATGCTGCGTTGCTGCTGCTGCTGCTGCTGCTGTCAGAACTCCTATTGACGTTCACAGGGGTAACGGATCTGAGGGATGAGGGATAAAGAAGGCAGGATTTCGAAAACTGCATAAAATCGTTACACTGAATGTTATTCGGACCCCGTGTACATCAGGACGGAACGCCGATTAAAAATCTTTACAATGGGAACGACAAACAAAAAACTAGACGCTGGCATGTGACGATATCATGCCAACCGGATGGACGCCCGCCGCACGGCTTTGTGTATTCGGCGCACGCGGACGCGGACGCGGACTTTGTGTATTCGGCGGACTCTGAGTAGATATGTGACGATTGGTACACCAATGGTCATTTTTGCTGTTTTACTGTATTTGACTGTTTTTGACTGTTTTTGACGATTGGTACACTGTTATATACTGTTAACGTAACGTATAACGTAAAGTAAAATAAAGTAAACGTGGATTTGTATAGCGCATAGTCGTGGAGCAACCTCTAATGCGCTACCGTTTCCCGTAAGTCGGCGCTGATCTCCGCAAGCCAATCCGACAGCCAGGCATCAGCGAACACTGCGAAACCACGTGATACGGGTTGGTGCACCACGCGATATGCCTGTT
>Ga0209149_1002182_pt1 | contig 10753 bp, 7 predicted proteins | sample WorMetTyACAVOLI2_FD_187423 | JGI IMG/M metagenome (GOLD analysis project Ga0209149, IMG submission 187423) | Marine gutless worms symbiont microbial communities from Max Planck institute for Marine Microbiology, Germany - Olavius algarvensis... ...
AGTCTCGACTAAGGATATATGGAAATGGGTTGGGTTGGGTTGGTGTACAACATGTTGTGGGTTGGGTTGGGTTTGTACTTTGGTGGGTTGGGTTGGGTTTCAAAAAGTTGACCCATGTCCATGTCTGGTATGGCGTACGTGCGTTAGTTCTTACTAGTTATCCACTGTAGGCCTGATATGTGTATATCTTGTAGGCCTACCGTTAGAAGCAGAAGCAAAAGGGTCGATCGAATAGTGCTGTGACGTTGAAACCTGGGTTCGGGGTCATTCAAGGTCATTGAAAATGGCGCCGACCGATAGACCATACACGACTTTCTTTTGATCTGCCATTGTAAGTATAGCTTTATCTTGTACCATTTTTTTAGTTATTTGACGTTCAAAATATCGTGACCTTGAAATCTTGGTTAAGGGCCACTCAAAGTCATTCAAAATTGTAACATTCGAAAGCTTGGGTACGGTATCCTGTTCGCCTTCTATAGCAACTATGGCCGTACCTTTAGTCGTTTCTGAGATATTTAGTGTCAAATAATGGCATGACCGTGAAATCCGGGTTAGGGGTTACTCAAGATTATTGGAAACAGCAGCATTTGATAGATCGCATAGGAGTTCCTATTCGTCGTCCATTGTGACTGGCCGCATCTTTTACCGTTTTCGAAATAAAGCGAGAAATTGGTCGAAGAAAACAGTTTTTTCATACTCCTTTGTATTTAACTTGCACGATCACCTAGAATCCCTTCAAATTTTTGTTCCAAAAATTTACCAGAAACTGCCCAAGTCACTGAGCTATTAGGTGGTGCAAAATATTGACGAAATGTTGAACCCTCTGAGAGGGGCGCACGAACGTCACAGACGACAGACGGACGACAGACGGACGGCTCATGTCATAAGGCGAACGTAACATAATAACGTTCGCCTAAAACGTGGCCTCACTTTTTGGGTCACCCTGTATACGAAACCTTATGACGTAAAAACCAAACGTGGAATAATCGAGTTTAGTTTACCGTCGTTTCTCTGTAGTCCTGAACAGCTGCAAAGTTTTCGCCAAGACGCCACAGCGATTCTTTGGTGCTTGGATTTAGTTTCTCGTCAAAAACGTAATTTCTCAAAGCATAGGCAAGCGCGTCTCCTGTGACAAATATAAACAAACATCGTACTACTTGAGACTTCGAGTATTTTACATTAACACACTACGTATTTAATTTACATTACACTGGGTTTGAAATCTCTCTCTCTCTCTCTCTCTCTCTCTCTCTCTCTCTCTCTCTCTCTCTCTCTCTCTCTTCACCTATATTTTGACACAATGCATGAAATAGCAAGACAGAACCAGAGCCCTGCCTATCGACTAGAGATGTACGGGAATGACCTTCGTGTACCCACTCCCTCCCATTCCCATGACTTTGGTCTCATACCCATTTATTCCGGAAAAATAATCCCGATTCCCTCCCATTCCCATTCTCACTGAAACAGGAATTGTTTAAAAAAAACTCTTATAAGTAGTGCACCCGGAAGAATGAACTTCGTTATGTGCACACAAAATCATTTACTACGCCTATATTATAGCACGCTAGTCAGTCACAGTATACATTAATGACGTGAAAATGACATGCAATGTAAAGTTAAAATGGATTTCCCAGTTCACGTATTACTGAACAGAATCTTATATCATATCATATGTTGAAAAGCTGCAATGGGAATTCATTCCCTTTCCAGTAGCTCTATTCCCATTTTTATACTTTTATTCCCACTCCCACTCCCATTCCCATGAGATAGTAATTGTCACTGCCATTCCCGTGGGAATCCCATGAGGTCCATGGGATGCCAATTGTTCCTATTCCCATGGACATCTCTACTATCGACTTCTATGCTATGTAGGCCTATTAAAGTCGTTTGTTATACCACTGTGTATAGATTTATATGCTTGCAGTTAAGCTATGCGTCATCAATTTTGTGCTGATCAATCAAACTGTTTGTTCTTTCTTGCCTTTATCTCGAAGTTTGGCGAAGCCGCGAGCGTAGCCGCCGAATCCGCCACACATGTCGCCGAAATGCCTCTCGACCTGCGAGATGCGGTCCTGCATAAATCTCGTCTGATTATGGCTACAACATTCAATTATCATTAGTAGGCTAACTGAAAAGACCTCAAACAGGGGCTGCGACACCTCAGACTTAGAGCGCCTAGTTCGTTTATTTGTTCGTGTTGCCTTGCCTATGTTATTTGTTTTTTTGTTTGTTTGTTTGTTTATTTATTGTGAATAATCGTACAATAAGTACACAGCTATGTCGTACTGCAAGTAAAAGTAGGCCTATGCAATATAGGCAACTCAAACGGTAATGCTTATCACCTACTTCCGCACCAGTTACTGAATACTGCACGGTATCGCTCGCAGCGCGTTTTAGTTTACTACAAACATAACAGTGTGAAGAGATTCATTCAGTTGGTACGTTATTACAACAAACATGTTGATTTCCTCAAACAGCAAATGTCAGAATACAACTTTTCGGCATCTTATAAATTTTATCCAACAAAATAGTCCAACTCGAGTCCAAGCCATGGTCCAAGCAGTATAATTCGGCAAACATACGGACTTCATTGCCATACTGGGTACTCAGTTTCTTTGTTTTATGCAGAAAACTGACTCGAACGTTATCGTCATTAAAAACAAAAAACTCAGCTATCGCTAACAGGTCGAGCTCAGTCTGTCCGGTCGAATAGAACAGTGAAAATATTAGCTCACAAATGACATCCGACCTTCGTACATAATACATGTTGTAATTTGAGACACAGACAACAAAACCGTTTCAGATATCTACAAGTAGCTCTGCTGTTGCAGAGAGGCCGCGCGATGCTTTGTGTCCGTCAGTAGTTAGCCTCAACAAAATAACTCGTGCGGAGTCTTTTATTGTTACTTAGGTTTCAGATTAACCACTGCGTAACGTTGTCTTCGGCGTAATGTTGAGGCTTCTTGTCATATACTTCGTCGTTGTTTCCTGCCATGATGCCATCAACAAACTCGGCCGCTCACCAGCGACTAGTGTTATATACTCGGCATGGTTTGTCGCCGCTAAGTTTACTGCACTTGCCGCTGGAACGCTTTACAGCATACACAGTGAAAGCCAGATATTGGCTCAGAATCGCGATTTCTGCCTACTCCACCTCCATTCGACACCTCGTTAGGGGGGTTCCCGTCGGAATATTGCCATACCGTTTAGTGCCGAAAAAATAGAATGGCTTGGCTACCCGTTGGTCAAAAAAATTTGAAGACATGTTTATTTATTTTGACAGAATTCACGAACGTGACACACACACACAGACACCGCATGACGGCATAGGCCGTGCTTATGCATAGCATCGCGCGGCAAAAATGCCGTTAAAAGGTCACTCAATGGGGATGGGCCATTTCAAAAGGCTACATATCTATTAGCAGACTTGTTCAAAGCACTGTGATAACATACTTGAGTAAAAGAAAAAGTAACCTATTAAAATTTTACTTAAGTAAAAAGTAAAAGTATTAAATAGGAAAGTTACTCGAGTAAAAATAAAAAGTACTAATAAAATATTTACTTTTTAAGTAAAAAAGTACAAGCACCGATAGAGGTGAAACAAATCCAATTTAACCCATGTCGCCAAGTAGCTCTTTTCTACAATAGCCAAAATGGAAAGTTTTGTTTGCCAGAATTTGTACAGGCGGGTTTTAATATTTATGTATATCATTGTCAAAAATGAGATTCTACAGAATCAGTTCACAATACACAGAATGCAGTAATTATAAAACTGTGCTATACCGTCTTAAAAAGGTTTTGTAAATATAGCTCTATTTTGTACCATTTTCGAGTTATTTGACGTTGAATAATACCGTGACCTTGAAATCTGGGTTAGAGGTCATTCGAGGTCATTGAAATTAGTGCCATTCAAAAGCTTGGGTGCGGTTTCCTATTCGCATCCTATAGTAACTATGGCCGTATCTGTAGCCGCTTGTGAGATATTTAGCGTCAAAGAGTGGTGTAACCTTGAAAACAGGGTTAGGGTTCGTTCGAGGTCATTGGAAATGGCACCATTTGATAGATCGCATACGAGTTCTTATTCACCTTCCATAGTAACTATGGCGATATATTGCATCGTTTGCGAGATATAGCGACTTATTGGTAGAAAATCGCGAAATTTTTATACCGCACCTGTATTTAGCGCCCCCGCAGGGGATGACCCCATCGGAATTTCGTGAAGATGTTTGATGCTGATGAAAACAGAATGATTTGGCTACCGTACGGTGAAAAAAACTATAACGATATGTTAAGCCGTTTTCATCTGATACTGGAACGTTACGGACAGACGGACGGACAGACAAAAGGACAGATTTGCTATATCAATATCGCGCGTCAGTATGCTGACGCGCGATAAAAAGTACCGATAAATCAATAAAAAGTTACTTTTAAATTTATGCAGAATCTCTTGACATCGCTGAAATCTACATACATGGACTATCATTGCATTCTGCCGCTGAAACAACCGCTCTATCTTCATTCACGTTTAAACAACATGCTTCAAAAACGCGCGATATGGTGCTAAATAGGGAGATAATGGCGCGTTACGGCTGTTCAAGGTCATTGAAGGTCATCGAGGCTGATAGCAATTCACAGAACGCGTATGCGACTTCCTATTAGTGGTTAATAGCAACTGGGACTATATCTGCTACCGTTTGCAAAATATTGCGCCAAAAACTTCGAAGTTCACTGCCGATTTATGCCAAAAGTTTCAAGACGACAACAGTTTTCCCGTAATATTACAAACAAACAAACAAACAAACAAACACAAACACGGTTACGAACAAACACGACGACGACGCCGAAAACAATATGTCGCCGGTGCAAGATAAAATTGGAACTGTACAGAAAACTTTAGAAATCATATGATTGCCAATCAGTAATAAAGACGGTGCAAACGGAAGAAGATGTTAAGGAAATAACACAATTTACTTCTATTTTAGGTTGGTGTTTGTATTTTAATGACTTCTACCTGATTTGTTTGAGGACTTTCTCGTCGAAACAGACACCGGAGTTATCGGTCGTGTACATCTTGGCTCCGGGGTCTGATCTGATACTGCCGCTTGTGATATCCGCAGAACGTATGCTTTCTGTCGATCCGGTTGCTGAGAATGGCCCTGCCCGTCTTGTTGACGCTGTAGCATGTGTAGTGCGAGCCGGCGCTGTCGGCGTCGCACCAGACGGCGCAGTAAACATGGCATATCCACCGCGATCTATGCTGCCGGCGCCGCCGGACGCTGAACCCGGTCTTCCGTGCATCGCCGGCGTCGCGATCTGTGTTGCGGTCTGTGTTTTCTTTAGTCAATCACTACGCGTTTACATCCACAGCTTTCGTACGCTCGCCGTCGTCGAGTTGTGTCCCGCGGTTGATGCTAAACAAACCACAACAAACTGCAGCCACATTCAGTGTGGCTCGGCTCGGTGTCGTCGGCCCGGCCGTCCACTCGCGAAGTCCACGTCGCAGCCGCTGCCGCCGCCTTCCAGCCAGGTTCAATCACCGTCAGATCGATAAGCTTGCGCACCTGAGCTCGTGAGAATGCAGCGTGCTGCTGCTAGTGCGCCGACCGGCAGCGTTCACGTCTGGACATGTCTCAGACCACGTCAGCCTACGGCTGCGTTCATGTCAATGTCAACACCGTAGCAAGCGCGCGTTTCAAAATGTTTATTTATATTAGCCCTCGTTTTAATTATTTTTCTTTTCAAAATGTTTTATTATTATTATTATTTAATTTACCGCGAGACGCTATTGCAAAACGTGGTATAACATATGCAGTTATGTCTGTCTGTCTGTCACTCTGTCACACTAAACGTATCATCGAACAGTAGCGCATCATTCTAGTTATCTCCTGTACAAATCGTGTGGCGAAATTCTGATGGGTCAAGTGTCTCCCGTCACCTGCCCCAGTCAAACGCCCTCTCCCGGTCACTTGCCCCCTTCCTTGGTTAAGGCTCACACTAAACTGCCAATGCTAGCCACATATCCGTATCTCGCAGCGGGCTACAGAAATAGAGATCACTGTGAGATACGGATATGCTGCTAGTATTGGCAGTTTAGTGTGGGCCTAAACCAAGAAGGCAATTCACCGGAAGGGGGCGTTTGACTGGGGCAGGTGACAGGAGACACTTGACCGGGGGGTAAATTACCTACCTTTGGCGTGGCGTAATGGTAGGACGTCGGACTATGGCGATCGAGCAGCATTTCTTTCTACTGATGTCTCTTTAAACTGCTGCTAGCAAAGAACATTTAATCAAAAGACAAATTACTTTCAGATTTGGAGACTCAGCATTTCCTAGGCTATAGTGCCTGAAAGTTTCATGTAAATAAACCCTATATTGACTAAGTTATGCCGTTTGAAGCTATGCCTCACCGTATATAAGCTGGGGAGGTGCACAACACAACTAAACTGTGCTCAGAGAGTGCAAACCTCCGCCAAGGCATCTAACCTCAAGCATGAGTGATCGGAGATTCGAATCCAGATTTCCGAATTAGTCTGGATTCGCGGATCCAGATGTCTGCCGGATCGCTTCCAACGTGTTGTGGATTTATTACCTTGTCGGTGTCAGTCATTTCGCGGATTGTCGTGAAAATCGACCGGTGACTGTATGCGAAATGTTAATAAATCTCTAACGTAGAAACTTCTTATTTTACACAACTAAAAATGTGTTACCTAATAACAACGTTTCGGACATCTTGATAACGTCTTGATTGTTTACAGCTCGATGGAGCACGTGACCTGGAAATCATCTGGTCCCATGCGTGGCTTAGTTGGTAGGATCCTGCATCCCGATTCATGCACATCGGTGTCTTCCTGATCCAAAGTGCCTCTTTTATCCATCTGGTCTGTCGCTGTGCCTCTCTGTCGAGCACTTTCGCCTTTTCCAGTCGATGACATGGTTCTCTTCCACGGCATGGTCTGTGACGGCTGACTTGTGAGTTACACTTCTCTCCCTTGTGTAAAGTAAGAAGTTTCTACGTTATTGGCTGTACAAACTGAATGAATCTCTTCAACACTGTTAATAAATTTCCCACAATCTTACATTCTGCAATAGTGAAAACAGTGAAAAAGTGCATCTGGAATCTGTATCCAGACTAGATCACCACCAGAAGTTAATCAGTTCGTCCGATTGTTAGGCCCAATAAACACCAAATTTCAATGAAATCGGGTGATTACATTTGCTATATTTCTGCTCACAGAATGACAGACAAACCGACCTAATCGCGGTTTAATCATTTTATTGTGCCACTGACGTTACTGTCGAGCATAAAATTTGTAACAGACACTTCATTGCGACTGCGTTCTATCTCTTCTCTTTGCTTTCAACCTATCGTTACAGTTCGTCGATCGCCGATACAGCAATAGGCGACTACTCCAACCTGGGTTGGTCATTGGGGTCAGATTTTTTTCTGACAATGCCAGGAAGCGAGTGATCAGGGACGGGATTTTCCAGAAGGTTCAAAGCGTTGTTGTAAAGATATACATGCCGTTTTCAGCTTCTGAAAATATATGTCGTCCTTGTGCTGATTGCGCCAAGTAACGTTATGTTTTAATGTTTTATGCTGCTGATTAGTTAAGTTTACACTTTCGTTTTTTTGCATATAATTGTGCTGCTATTTCAAAAGGTGAATAAAGTTGTGTATGTGTGTGTTTTGCACTTATGCATCGTGACTTTTTTGATTATTGCGCCTTATAAATACTCTTACTTACTTACTTACTTAGTTATTTATACAAAAGAAACGGCTTGATAGGCGTCGTTTTCCGTTTGCATCAAATAGGAGCGCCTTTTTGAGCGCCTTATTTTCCCTCATTTTGCAACCGATCCCGGTCAAATTTGGTGAGAATGTACGCCAATCATCTTACAGTAATATTATTGTCTCATGTTCGATATTCCCCTTTTCTTTGCAATTGGCAATACGAGCATATATTGTGAAAACATGGCCAATTTTACTGACTTTTCGTCCCATTAGGCCTAAATAATTTCTTAGCGGTGTATATGTACAGTCAAATTGCCGGCGACAGGAAAAAGTTTCGTGAATATACGTTAACAATGCGCTGTCGCCGAGAGCATGCGGTGAGAGAAGAAACAACGGTAAAACAGAATACGACTGGACTGCTTCTCAAACAGGCCGGTCATATAATTACGTTAATTACGCTCATAATTTAGTAAGGATAGGAAGCGGATGTCGTAATGATGGTAAAAACGGTCGATTGCGTCGAGCAGGGAGGTGCACACGTGACTGCTGGCACTGGCGTCGGTCTGCGCCGCTGGGATATGTTTATAAGGCGGTAGCAACACGACAACGACCAACCAGACAGACAGACAGACAGCATTGTTCAGCTGCAGACTCGATTTGCTTAAAGGTTTGTAGTCTTACAACATTATATTGAACATCTTGTCCTGCGACTAGCTTGTTTCAGGTTTAGAATACTTCATAATAATCACTAATGATTATTTATGTAATCGTAAATCATCGTCATCAATCATCATCATCATCATTATCATCGTCGTCGTCATTTCTTCTGGTTTTGTTTTAATTTAATAATATTTATTTAAGTAATCGTTTGTGGTAATAATAATTAATTGTTTTTGTAGTCGTTAAGTTTCATTTTTGCCGCGCGATGCTATGCGCGGCTTATGCCGTCATGCAGTGTCTGTCCGTCTGTCAAAACGAGTAATCGTATCCTCAGACTTTTTCACCGTCGGGTAGCCAAACCATTCTAGTTTTCCACACCAGACGTCATGGCCATATTACAACGAGAACTGCCCTAACTGGGGCGTCCAATGCAGATGGGGTAGGCAGAAATCGCGATTCTGGACGAATTGCTGGCTATCGATCGAAAACTGCTGCTGAACGTGCGAGCAACAATTGCGACGGACGACCATGCAGTGTATCGCACAGACGGCGACGCATTAGTGAATCTTTGTTTATCACAGCATGCAGCATGGACGAATACGTCGAAGAGAAAAGAACAGAATTTAATTGTACGCAGCGGTAAATGTGAAGTCGAAATAACTAATAATAAGAAGACGGTGCTCGATGTAGGGCCTATCGTACTGCCGAAGCTAACTACAGACAGACACGAAGCATCGCGCGGCCTGTCTGCGACAGCAGAGCTACATGTCATTCCTGGGGCAGATTGGTTGGCTGGCTGTTGTGTTTTACAGCGTGTTAAGATAGCGCAATCATAGGCCTATCGTATCTCGTTAAGGATAATTAAAATGAGACATTTGCTTTAAATTTAAAGCGTATAATCACATAGAACTCGCGAACAAACAAATGAATATCTCCAAACTGATCGAGCCAATAGATTCAGTGATTGTCGAAAAAGCAATCGACTCTGCCGTTTCTGCATAAAACAGTCGTGCATAGCGATATAATATCTGTATCTTGTTGTGTTGAATGACCACTCGGGAAATTAATAGCGGGATCAACAGCGTGAGCGCACTGGAAGAAAAACAGCGGGAAGGTCAAATTTTCATAGCTACAGTGCACCCTGCCGAGCGTGCAAGACGATCGCAGTTCTGACACAAATCATAATCAGTAGGTTATGTTTTCTTTATGACAAGTTTGACTGATAAAGCGTATTACATTAAAATGGTGACGGCAGTGCGGCTGTAGCGCAATTTTATTAAGGGGAAACAGGAATCACGTGCGGGGAGCCATGATTACAGCTATTATTAGTAAGTAGGCATAACTGGGGTGACAAATTCCATGGCGGCACGGCCCTCTGCCCCCTTAAAGCCGCCACTAGATGACGGGGTGATTGTATTGAATGTTTTTAACCGCGAGGCGTTATGCAAAACAAGGTATAGGCTATACAGGGTGTTTCAAAAAAAAGTAGCCCCCCCCCCTAAAACTTTTAGGAATATATTCACTTCGGTTAAGTCTTTTTGCGTGAAATTTTGCAAATTTGTTAGCAATTCATATCCACAGACATCTACCAATTTTTTTTAGATTTGTCTTAATATTTCATCAAATGGCGTTAATTTTTCCACGAGTACCCATCGTTTTCACCCTGTCAAGTTTTGAGTGGGTCTATTCACCCAGAAAATGCAAATGCAACTTTTCGAAAATGACGTTATTTTTTCATCATCGCGTGTCTTAATGTCCGATAATTGTAAACAATTGATAACTGTCCGATTTTTACTATTGATGTTTTACTGACATTGTTTTAAAGCTTGGTAGAGCCTATCAATAGTTTGTCATTGTAAGACAATTTTCCCATTGGTAGGCCCTACCAAGCTTTAAAACAATGTCAGTAAAACGCTGATAGTAAAAACTCAGACCGTTATCGATTATTTACAATTATCGGACTTTAAGACACGTGATGACAAAAAGATGACGTCATTTCCGAAGATAATACACTGCATTTTCATTTTATGGGCGAATACTCTAAACTTGGCAAGGTGAAAACGATGGGTACTCGTGGGAAAATTAACGCCATTTGATGAAATATTAAGATAAATCTACAAACATCGGTAGATATCTGTTGGCATGAATTGCCAACAAATGTGCAAAATTTCACGCAAAAAGACTTAACCGAAGTGAAAATATTCCTAAAAGATTTAGGGGGATACTTTTTTGAAACACCGGGTCGACGTGCTCCAACGCTTGTCGGTAAATCCAAGACTGGATCAACCATCGCGGCTGCAAAGAAGTTACGTGAGAAATCTGTCTTCTGTGTTGACAATGTTAGAACCTCCTGTACTGTGG
>Ga0209149_1002183_pt1 | contig 10750 bp, 9 predicted proteins | sample WorMetTyACAVOLI2_FD_187423 | JGI IMG/M metagenome (GOLD analysis project Ga0209149, IMG submission 187423) | Marine gutless worms symbiont microbial communities from Max Planck institute for Marine Microbiology, Germany - Olavius algarvensis... ...
CCAAGTCTATGCGGATTCCATACTGAATTTGCATATTCTAAATGGGATCTTACCAAACTCTTATAAAGCATTACAAAAGCATCTTCGTCTAAATATATAAAATTAAAACTTTCACGACTCACGAGTTCACGAGTAGTGAAATGCGTTCCATTCCACTGAACTAAATATATTTAGTTCAGTGTTCCATTCCATTGGACTGATGAAGCCGTGATCACCACGCGTGAAATGCAGATGGAGAAAGAAAGCAGAAACAGCTGATCGAGTTCACGATGTCGTGATTTCAGAATGCTGGAAATGCTAAAGTTGGATTAAAGAAATAAACATATGTTTCGCAAAAGTGATTGGCGCTAGGGGAGAAGTTCTCTTCAGCCCTCCACGTTTTCCTATTAACTTTGGTTAAGAATTGCCGATATTTCCACTGCGTTTTAGTGAGCACGCGGGCTGTCCCCACTCACACGGCTTGCCAGACGGCATATATACAATCCGGCCGGTGTTGTAAACTATAGCTGGATACTACTACCCGTCAGCTTTTTACTGCACGTTAAATACACACTATCGTATCGTATGCATAATGCATGCGCGACTGCGCGTGTGGCAGCCCCGTGATTGGTTGGTATACGCACGTGCCTGTAAGAGGGTGTGTACCTAACATGCGCTAGCTTATATTGCACCTTTAGACCGCTATCACCGACTGCCCCAATAGCCTAGTAGGCAAGATGATACGGCTTTACGGCAGGTCGTGAGTTCGAATCCCATTGTGGTATTATAACTTTTTTATCTTTTTTTATTGACTTCGTTTTCTAAGTCATTTTTCATTGTTTTTTGCAACTTATTCAGTTAACGTCAATTTCGGTGATTATTCATATATGTTGACCGTATGAAATGAATCCATATTTTCCATGCCATCACGGGGCTGCCAAACACTCATGCATTATGCATGACCCAAAACGTGGTACGTTATGTAAAATGCTGCCAGGCTGGCTGACTGCACTGCAATTGCATTTACTTACTTACATTCTAGTAGATATTTTTTATTATTTAAATATTCTACGCAATGTTTATTTTGTTTTGAAAATGTTAAAATAGAATGTATTGAGCAATGATTACGCCACTTTTCGAAATAAATCAGTCGGACATTTTTATAACTGTGATTATACATGCTCCATTTGCAAATGTCAGTATGCTGGTTTATTATCGGAGTTATTATTATCATTTGTATATTAGTTCTGCTGGCAAATTGTCATTTATTTCATTTCATATCACTGCATCTAACTGTACGTGTTGTTGGTGTCATTAACTCAACACTCTTGATATAACTAAATTATAAGGTAAATCATTTCCATTTGTACACTGGTTCAGCTTGTAAACTGTCATTTAACCTGTTATATAGTTCACTGTCTATATTTTGTACTGGTTGCGCTTGTCAACTTTTATTAAAGACAATGATGATGATGATGATGATGATGATGATGATCTGTATGACTCGCACTAAATTAATAAAGCATATTCTGTGATTGGATTGATTAAAAGAAACTTCACCCATATGGATTCTAGAACCTTCATCATGCTTTACAAAGCAATGGTCCGTCCTCATGTTGAGTACGCTAATTCAGTTTGGTCCCCTTACAAAAAAGGAGATATAGACGTTTACGTAGAAAGAAAACAGGCGCAGGCGATAGCCTCTTTGGTGACGAGACACTTCGGCACCGGTGCCGAAGTGTCCAGGACACTTCTGCACCGGTGCCGAAGTGTCTCAACCGCTTTCCGTAACCTACACGCGTCGTCGCGCCAGCCAATTAATCACTGAACACTGAACAATGCCGCCCTCTGAGCTTAACTCAGCACCAGCCGAGCACCCCTACCTCATATAATGAGCTGCTACTTCCTAGATTGTAAAAGTGCTAGTGGTCACTTACGCTCGTAAGCGGCGCTATATAGCAAGTGTCCAAATGTAAAGGTGCAATGATGCCCACCAAACATGAAAAATTACTCTACAACGATATACACTGTACATAGGTCTACTGAACACATTACGTTATAAAAAGCAGTACATAGCATAAAATATTTGTGACATGTTATAAATAACTGTTCACATGTGCTTCACGGCACGCGAGCACGCAGTGAGGAGGCGGTGGCCCGCATCGTACTTGTCCCACATCGTGGACAGGCGGCTGTGGAGTCGTGTATACTTTTTCCGCTGCAACCGAGAGGTGCCCGAATTTGACAACAGATGGACACCAATGTTTACGAGGACGGCTTCCTCGTGGAGAAGGTACAGCAGCTGATACATGTTCAGCCGACCATGGTTGGCTCTGCTGTTGATCGACGCGCGTGCCAACCCTCGACGTCGTTGTTCGTTCGCGCTGGTTGTTTGAATGCCGACCACGCCGAGGGCGGCCACGCGGTGCTGTCCAGCCAGGTACGCTGGACGTAATCCAGGTGCTGCGCCACCCTGTCGTCGCTGTTATTATTATTGTAGGCTGAAAGCCTATATTGTATTGACTTTTTTTGACTCTTTCCGGAATAAGTCCGGCAAACCGCAGCCGATCCAGACCAAAGTCGGTACACATGCACAGGTCAAGGGTCGACAACGTTCACGGAATTTTGGGCGCGATAGGCTAAGTGTGGGCGAAATGGGGGCTAAAAAGTGTCCCGGACGCGTCTTTTTTTGTAGGCAATACCAGACGATTTTTCGGCAACTTCGCAACAGCCGATTTTCGCCACATTCGGCCACAACACGTGAATCGTGGGTGAAACGCAGAATTCGGACAGAAATTTATGAAAAGTTTTCATTCAGGGGTCACCCCGAGTACTCGCCTATATCATTATAACTGTAAAGGTCACCAATCGTCGTACGACAGGAAGATGGTGTGACAAAGAGCAGACGTCGACGAAGATCGCAGCCTCTTTCTTGTATCCACGTCCGCCACACGACGTAGCTCGCTCGCCAGGTACGGCGGAGCTGTACCATGCAGACATCGAAAGACGAGAACAGAGAGTTTAAACTCTATCCGCTCTGGCACCCGCAGCCAGTGAAAGTCACAGAGTAGCGGGGTGATGTGCTCGTACAGCGGCGTTCATCACAGACTGTAGTCTGTCGATCTGGTTGCCTGGTAGACCGGCGAGCGTCGCGTAGCCATAGTCCAGGCGCGACAACACCAGCGAGACGACCATTGACAGTAGTACCGCTTGTGACTTCGACCGTCGAATGCTGCGCAACTGGCGTAATGTGACGAAGCAGCTGGACACGGTCCTGAGCACGTGGGTCCGCATGGACACGTCTGAGTCCGATTTGCCTGCTGTTGGTCTGCCGCAACTTCCCGAAGTGTCTTGAGACACTTCGGCACCGGTGCCGAAGTGTCCCGGACACTTCGGCACCAAATATAGGTGCCGAAGTGTCTTGGGGCCGAAGTGTCCTGGGGCCGAAGTGTCCGTAAAGCGCCTCTTTGCCCGACTCAATAACACAACTACTATGCCTACTCTAATGAAGATTTTACTGTAATTTCACTTCGGCTTTCGGTTCCGTGAATTCAGAACGAAAATTATATATGATATCTTGGTTAAGCCAAAATCTATCTAATCTTGTTTTAAAACAATTTACTATTTATATTCACAAATATTTACTATTCTATTAGCAAAAAAAAACTTACATTTACATAAATCATATTTTGTCTTATTTTTTTGTAATCTCAAGCTGTGACCTCTCGTTACTGAGGAACAAACCCCAACTAAGGAGGGGGCTATCTCGATATCATATTTTCCAGTCATTATTTTATACGTTTCGATCATATCTCCTCGAATTCTTCTATAGTGTAATGTAGGTAGTTTACATGCTTTAAGTCTGTCAAAGTAATTCATGTGTTTTAGTTGTGGCAGAATCTTGGTAGCTCTTTTTTGTACCTTTTCCATACCCTCAATGTCCTTTTTCATGTATGGTGACCAAACAGAAGAACAATAATCTAAATGAGATCTTACCATGTTTTTATATAACATAGTAAATGACTGAATTGTAAGGTGTTTAAAATTACGTTTAATTATACCGAGCATCGAGAAAGCTTCGTTAATTTTATCATTTATGTGGTCTCTAAATGAAAGTCTCTCGTCTAATAGAATCCATAGATCCTTTATCTGATCAGTTCGTGCCAGCGGTTTAATTTGACTATATTGTAAGTGTAGCTTTTTTTTCAACATTTCTGCAAAAGGACATAACCATACACTTAGATGCATCAAGTTTTAGAAACCATTCTTGAGTCCATTCCTGTAGTGCATTTACACCTTTTTGTAATGCAATTTTGTCACTGTCTTGTGTAATATGTCTGAACAGCTTAGAATCATCGGCAAATAGGTAGATATCTGAGTATAGTATGCAACATTCTATTGGGTCGTTAATAAACAGCAGGGTATACCACCTGTAACGTCACTCCACGCAGAGTGACTAAGGTTAACTCTAACTCTAAATTTCCTAGCTGTTAGGAAATTTTGGATCTATTTTATAATAGTGTTGCTATTGCCGTAGGAACTAAGCTTTAAAATTAATCTATTATGTGGCACTTCGTCAAATGCTTTTTCAAAATATGTAAACAGCATCAATTTGGCCTCCATTTTCCAGGCAATCTATCCATTTATCCAATATTTGTAGTACTTGTAGTAATGTGGATCTGCCTTTTACGAATCCATATTGTCTGTTACTTACGAGATCATTACCAAGCAAATGGGCCATAAGATCATTCCTTATGACTTGTTCAAGGATTTTACAACACACACTGGAGACAACGACGACACGAACACGTAATCGCATGGCGTTGCTGGAGTAACCAGTTGACGTCCGACGATATAATCCGTACAGTTTCTAACGCTGTATTCCATTTTCGCTGCGGTGTGCGTGATCGTGTACTATGTCAGTGAACTCACTCACTTTAAACAGTCCGGGCGATAACCCAAACTGACCACAATCCTCGAAGTCAGTGAAACGTGCATGCGACGGCGACGGTAAGCGAACTAGTGACCGGTGTATTGATGGCGAGGTGACCTGTCTGCCTACTCGTGCTACGCACTCGTACGCAGACAGGTCGTCTAGTCATCAACACAGCGGTCACTCGTTCGCTTACCGTGGCCGTCGCATGCACGCTTCACTGACTTCTCGGACTTCGGTCACTGTGGGTTATCGCCCAAGTGAGTTAGTTCACTAATACTTAGACCCACTCCACTGAAGCGTGACCAAGCGTGACCAGTTGATCGCGCTGTTCTTAGACCCATGTTGGCCGTAGCACGACGGTCATAAAATAAGAAGGTTATGCCTTAGTCTCTCGTAATATACACTCGTTACACTCATGTATACTGCTCCAGACTATGGTATAACCTACTCTTATAGTTACAGTTATATGGAATACTAATAGGGACTTATACAGGCCATACTCAAGGGTGTTATTTCGAATGATCTTGAGTGATCTTAGCGAAATATTCAACAGCAAGAAGCATCGCGCGGACTCTCTGGAATACCAATAGGGACTTATACAGGCCATACTTAAGGGTGTTATTTCGAATGATCTTGAGTGATCTTAGCGAAATATTCAACAGCACGAAGTATCGCGCGGCCTCTCTGCGACATCTGTACTTCTTGTAAATAAAATAAAGTAAGTAAGTAAATGTGGATTTGTATAGCGCATCATCGCGAACACGCCTCTAATGCGCTACCGCTTCTCGTACGTCGGCAATGATTTCCGTTAAACTATCCCTTCAGCCATACACCAGCCAACACTGTGAGACCGCGGATACGGGCTAGTGTATAACGCGATGTGCCTGTTTACTCTCCCAGCTTTTGCCGGTTGCTCATTCGGCCTACTCACGGAGGGGTGGCCCAGACTGAATAGACCCAGGTGCCTGGTTCTGCGCCGATATGGTTTACACGTTCTAAGACGGTCATCAATCTGGGCACTAACCGGGCCTGGCGTAGAGTAACTACATTGATCGAGACCAACGCGTGACCGCTAAGCCAAACGCGGTAACCGGTTTTAATATATAGCTCTATACATTCTACAAAAGCTCAAGGCGTCCACACTGCGGATACATGTCGCTGTTACTGCGTGTAGAAAGAAGTGAAACGTGTTCGATCGTTTTTTGTAAGCCTATTCAAATCATTCTACATTAGTAAATGTACATTCTACGTGTAGAATTCAACATTTATTCGTTCTTCATATTGCTAGTGTGTACGGGTATTGAGTCTTTTATAATATGAATATGGTAGCACAGTTGAACAGCTCTTCACAACTGATAGTCGTAACTCTTTAATTCGTAAAAGAAAAGAAAAGAATTTTATTATTTTCTCTGACTCCATGTCAGTCTTCAAGCCTTGAATGGATTCAAACTAGAGCTAGATCTAGCTAGCGACCCTGGGCAAGTTGCTTACCTGCTCGGCTCAGGTCTACTCAGCCTTTCATCCTTAATTGGTGGATAAATCGAGTACCGGCCGATTCGGCCGGGGTAAGGGCGGGAGACGCTGCCTCTGTCGGGTGGCAGGTAACTCTGTGTGATCCCATATGACATGCAGGCTCCCGTAGCGGTGAGGTGCTTGTGGACTAACTGCTATACACTGCCTTTACCTTTACCTTTACTACGCACATCTTACTGCCATTGGTAAAACAGTTATGCTGTGCTGGATCCCAAGTCACGTAAACATACCGGGAAACGGAAAAGCTGACTGTGCAGCAAAATCCGCATTATCTCTTCCTGTCACTAACATGAGATTTCCAGCCTATGATCTGGCTTGAAAAAATGGCAGGACATATATGGGATGCCTGTCAAGGCAATAAACTTTACGCTATTTATTCCAACGTTGGTGGCTACCAATGTAAGTCATCCCTGTCACGTCGGGATGCTGTACTAATTAACAGACTTCGTCTTGGTCATACTCGACTTACACACTCTTATCTACTGTCAGGGGATGATCAACCAGTATGTTCTGCTTGTCAGTCCCTGCTCACTGTTAAGCACTTTCTCATTGAATGTGTTAATTTTGCTGCTATCCGTAGCAGGTATTCTAGTGATTCTTCAATGAAAGATGTATTTGAAAGTGTCAACGCACAAAGCGTCATAGATTTTATAAAATAAATTAATTTTTATCACGAATTGTAATCTTGTTATTTCCTTTTATAAATATTAGCTAAACTCCCTTGCTTTTAACATTAAACGTTGTTAAGTATTTCCCTTAATTCACCTGTTTTTTTTTCACTTCGAATGGCACTGAATGGCCTGTTTTTGTGCTGATGTGTCGTTAAGAATTTACTCTCTCTCTCGTAAATCGTTATTGATTTTATGGCTCTGCCCGACATTTATCATTGTTGATGCAGTGGCGTATTTAGGATTTCAGCAAGAAGGGGGTAAGGCGCCGTTGGCGTCGAGGGGGTAGGGTGTGGTGGAGGGGCTAGGCCCCTCCCCCCAAAAATCGTTTTTTTGACCCTAAAATGATAACTTTTGGTGCATTTTTACGCAGTTTTTAACAGGCACAAGCCTTGGGACACGGATTTTACGGTTCAATCGCGAAACGAAGCTTACAAAAGCAGTGCAAAAATTATCCAAAAATTCACGGTCAGACCAAAAGGGGGCGGGGGCGGTCGCACAATCACCCCCCCCCCCTGATTACGCCATAGTGTTGATGCCATCATTTGTAAAAAAAAATTTCCGTCATTTCTTATTAAGCAAGCAGGCCAGTCGCAGGTCTCTTGCTGCCTGCACGTTTTCTTCTGTGGCTAAACAGAGCGAAGGTGACACGAAAAGATATTTCGCAGAAAAAAAAACAGATAATTTGACAGAGGAACGACTGCAGAGATCTGCCCAGAGACAGGATATGACTTCCCCCCCTCACCCATCGCCGGACAGATTAGATTCATTCCAACCCATTTTATTCAGTCACTACCCATCACCACAGACATTTGTCTCACAGCGCTGATTGTAACAATAAAACCCTGCACCGCGGTCAAAATCACCATACACAGAAAGTCAGCCAAACAATCCACAGTTCCCACGCATAGATATCTGAAGTATAATTCATTCATTCATTCAATTCTGTAGCAGGCTCGTAGCCCATGAAACAGTAATTATACATGCGGAACAATAAAATACAAAGAAATACAGTATACTAAAAGTCCAATAAAATGTTACGCCACCTTCTAAAAACAAGTGAAATAGCAAACAAATCAAAACATGATGCTGTTCTAACGAGAGCATTATCAGAAACATTCAGCAAACGCCACAACGAATACACCAGTTTACGAATATTAGCATCCAACGATGGTACATTGTTAGCTGCAAAGAGTTGTGATACACTGCACCATCTTGGTTCATGCAATAGCTGACGAAAGCCGTCATTATATGCAACATGCAATTTGCGATAAGAGTATTGATTCATGGAACACCAGAGCTGGCAACCATACATTGGTGTATAATAGGATTTAAATAACATGATCTTAGTGTTTAGTGAAGCAGACGCAAATATACGTTGGCTCTAGCATAAAGAGAGTATGTTTCATTATATCTGCATCATCAGACAGACTAGAATTGACTAGCTGACCCAACTATTTGTAGCTTTCAGTATAGGGTGCCCCACATAAGCGGAAGACTGGATAACCAATCAGATCATACTTAGACTTGGTTATAAGACACTGTGACTTTGTAGCATTCAAAACCACATTGTGAGAAATAGCGAAATTAGAGCAAATGTCAAGCAGCCGTTGGAGACCTTTGACAGACGCGGCAAAAACAACAGCATCATCTGCAAATAGTAAATGATTAACAATCATGTGACCTAACCGGCACCCTATGCTCTCAGACTAAAGAAGTAGCGATAACTCGTCAAAATAGACACCAAATAAAATAGGATATAAAATTCCACCTTGTGTGACACCATGGCATATAGAGAACTTGTTATCTGAAAGAATGCCAGCCCATTGAATTCGTGCATAATGGTGTCTGTACCAAACACCGTAATGATGTCTGTATTAAACACCGTAAGTCTTGGACTTTGGCTATTCTCGCGGATTTTCGGCAATAATAAAATGCTGTCTCACTTGAGATTCATCACTTTATAACTGATTCGTGGGGCGCGTTAACCGCTGCTTAAAATAATAAAATAATGATGATGATGATGATAATGATGCAACAACAACAGGGCCACAATGGTGTATACAAAGCGCGAGGTAACATTGTAGGACATCAGGTATTAAACGGCATTATCTGGCGTGTTTGGTTCAGCGGGTGTTTCGGCCGTTAGATAGCTTCGGGCTAAGCTACATCGTAAACGACCGGATGGTATTACTGTAATCCCATGCATAGCAAGGCTAGGCGAAAAACTGCCGGTCTCGGACGTTACTGACGTGAACTCTGGCAGATTCGCATGTCGAGAAGGCAGCGACCGGAACGACTTGGTGTTTGAGATCGCGGCTAACAGGAAGTCAAAAAAACGCACTGCATTTCGGTCTCGCAGCCGGCGCGGGGAAAGAAGTGCAGCTATCACATAGCGAAGCACTGAACGTGTGAACAGCACTGGGTGTCGTCATCAACATAATACTGGGCGACTTTTTATCGCGCGTCAGCACACTGACGCGCGATATTGATATAGCAAATATGTCTGTCTGTCCGTCCGTCCGTCCGTCTGTCTGTCCGTCCGTAACGTTCCGGTATCAGATGAAAACCGCTTAACATATCGTCACAGTTTTTTCGCCATATGGTAGCCCAATCATTCTAGTTTTACCAGCATCAAACATTTTCACAAAATTCCGACGGGGTCATCCCCTGCGGGGCGCTAAATACAGGTGGGGTTAAAAAATTTGCGATTTTCTACCAATAAGTCGCTATATCTCGCAAAGGATACAAAATATCGCCATAGTTACCATGGAAGGCGAATAGGAACTTGTATGCGATCTATCAAATGGTGCCATTTTTAATGACCTTGAACGAACCCTAACCCCGTTTTCAAGGTCACACCACTCTTTGACGCTAAATATCTCACAAACGGCTACAGATACGGCCGTAGTTACTATGGAAGGCGAATAGGAAACCGCACCCAAGCTTTCGAATGGCACCAACTTCAATGACCTTGAGTGATTTCTAACCCCGATTTCAAGGTCACGATATTATTCAACGTCAAATAACTTGAAAATGGTACAAGATAGAGCTATATTTACAATGGCGGACCGGTAGAAAGTCGCATATGGTCTATTGAACGGCGCCATTTTCAATGACCTTGACCCCTAACCCTAGGGTTAGGGTTAGGGTTAGGGTAGGAAAAGTTAGGAAACCGTACCCAAACTTTCAAATGGCACCACTTTCAATGACCTTGAGTGACCTCTGACCCACATTTCAAGGTCACGATTATATTCAACGTCCAATAACTCGTCTAATAGTAAGTCGTGTATGATCTGTCCATTGGTTCCGTTTCCAGTGACCTTGAGTGACCCTTAAAGTAGATTTCAAGGTCACGGAGATGCCCTCGAAGAATTGTGTGCGCAGCTGACACGCGATCTGTCTGCGATAGCTAAGTTCTTGTTTATACTCCCTTCTACATAACAACCCACTGGGGAAAACAGTTGCCAGTATGGTACGCTTTAAGTCTTGCGATGCCACGGAATGACGCCCCCGCCGACGTTTACTGACGTAGACGTGATGCAGCCTCCACTCCAGCTGTTCAAACCGATCGGATCTGACGATGTCATCAAGCTGGTTCGCGCCGCCCCAGCCAAGCAGTCCGACCTCGATC
>Ga0209149_1002184_pt1 | contig 10747 bp, 8 predicted proteins | sample WorMetTyACAVOLI2_FD_187423 | JGI IMG/M metagenome (GOLD analysis project Ga0209149, IMG submission 187423) | Marine gutless worms symbiont microbial communities from Max Planck institute for Marine Microbiology, Germany - Olavius algarvensis... ...
GCTGCAGCAAGTGGAAGAAGACGTTGGCCTATCTGTTGGTGCTGCCTGGATCGCGGGCCAGGATCGTTCGATGTGGAGGACGCTACGACCCTCAGCTGGTCAAGCGCAGCAGTGAGTGAGTGAGTGCGATAGCTTACATATCGAAATAGATTTTGACGAAATTTGGAAGGGATATTTACGCCAACCTCTCGGCCGAAAAAGGCTTGAAAAACTCCATGTAAACGAATAATCGACAAAAATCGTTTAAATACATGTCCGCGATGCGGTGACGAAAAACAACGTCACATTGCTGATGTGCATTGTCAAAGCGGACGTAACGCCATGCCCCCTGCTTGCTGCGAAGTAAACCTATAACAACTGTAGCCTCGTTCAGTACTATAGCTGCTAAACATGTACAACGTTCAGAACTTCGGGAAGCTGTCGTTACTATCATCGTTTCAGTGAAACCAACGAGATACGTTGTATGTAAATCAGACTTACTTATACGACGGTGGCCCAACAAAGTGAGGCCACTTTTTGTTCATGTGTTTAAAATGTCTACATAATTTTGCAACATTTCTGTTAAATAAAATCAGTAAAACTTACCACCTTATTTGTTTTATTTATCTATCTATCTGTCTGTCTATTTATCTACACCGTGTTTCCAAAAATAACCCTATTGATTGTTTTGCATAACTCTTAGAAATATCAACTGCTTTGAATGAAAATTTCAGACAACACGGCTGAGGGAATGTTGAACGTTGTCTTTTCTTTAAATATTCTTTGTTAGCAGCGATGTAAATAGCAAAATTGCCGTTACAACAACTGGATTTACCACTGAAGATGAACACTTCAGTTAACGGTTGTAAGTGAGTAAAAATTGTAGCAAAACGATTGCTTAAGATGTTTTTTTGGCATGCGATGAAGACTTGATAGGCTGAAAACACTTATAAATAAAATCAGTGCGAAATCTTTAACTTTACTGATCTTTGCAATTGGGTGGGCAGTATGTGATCAACCACAACCTGGACATGAGTCAATACCACTCCTGTCATTTTCCCTCTTAAGTGTTTAATCCGCTAAAATTATTTCTTGTGTCAGAAAACATCTTAAGAAAGCGGTTTGCTTCATTTATTTACGAGCAATGAATTAAATATTAATCTTCAACAGTAAACCCCATTACTGTGACGGCACGTTTACTAATGTCTCTTTTCATTGCTGCTAACAAAGAATGTTTAAAGAAAAGACTAATTATTTTAAGATAAGTAAATTAGGAATTCCCACAGCTGTATTTTTTGAAAATTTCATTCAAATCGGTTGATATTTCTAAGAGTTATGCAAAGTAATCAACAGGGTTGTTTTTTTATGAAACACGGTGTATTTATCTATTTCTCTATGTACACACAAAGTTCCTCACTTTTTGGGCCACCCTGTATACGTTTTTTTTATCCTAAATGTACTAAAACTCTGTATAGTTAGAGAATGCATCAAATGCATCAACATTGAAATACAGTTGGCGGATGTGTTCGGATGAAAATGTTCCTAAATTTTGACAAAATCACGCAAAATCAATCGGAGCGGTTTAATCAAAGAAAGTGCCTGTATTTTTGGGCCACCGTGTAAATTTCGTAACGTTAACATTGTTATTTTTCAGCGGAGTTGACTGACCAGTCAAACTAACACGCTTGAAGTCACGTTTTTGATCGCTGACGTCTTTAAAACTCCTAAATAAATTTGCATGATTTCTATAAACTAAAAATCTGTCTCGTTACTTTTTTCCGGCTAGATTTTGCTTTAATAACGTCATGATTTATTTGCTACTATAATGTCTCGAGTCGAAATGATTAACCCGTGATGTGTGTGAGTGATTCTCATTCGCCAGGTGGCGCCAATTTACTTTGCAAAATTGAAATATAGTTGGCGGATGTGTTCGGAAGAAAATGTTCCTAAATTTTGACAAAATCACGCAAAATCAATCAGAGCGGTTTAATCAAAGAAAGTGCCTGTATTTTTGAGCCACCGTCTAAATTTCGACGTATCGAGACGACGATTTACAGAGTACATTCAGTGACGTTGACAGCAGCTGAACCGAGCGCAGAGCTGACGGTCGAGTTGAGTCTCCGTTCAGCATCAAACACGACGCTGGCAATGCAGCCCACGACACCAGACGATGTCGCCTTCTGACCATCTCTCTTTGTCTGTCCGCCTGTTATTACAACAACCTCAGATGACATGCAGCATCCTCACGTAGGAAACCTACGTCCGTATAGTAGTTTCGTAGAATTGATATACTTTTCTTGCCTATTTAAAGAGTACCGTGCGTACGAGAGTACGCGTCAAATAAAATCGCGTCGACACGAGATACAGCAGTTCTTTTCTTATGCAATTAATTGTCTTTTTAAGTTTTAATGTGATTTTATTCTTTCTTCAAGTGGAATGGAACGTCTACTGTCATAAGTGTCAGAAAATTATTTAAATGCTTTCTAGAGTAAAACTGTAATGGTTTGTTTCGTGTTTTGTTTTTCACATTGCGTGTAATATATTATTGATGTTTATGGTTTATCGTGCTACATATGCTACGTACAACTACAACCATAATGAAATACTAGCATTTGTGAACGACAAGATGTCAGCAGATTATGTGTCACTGTGCTACTGTTTTTCACTTCGTATGCAGAGAAACCAAAACTATTGCTATATATGCTGCCGTTCAACTCGAAGTCTTGGCTGTTAGGCCTACAGTATACCAGCTCTCGAATTACGACATTAGGCGCCATAGCAAATGTTCATGTCCTGGTCTTTGTCTAGAAGAAAATAATCACCGTGAAGTTGAACGACTGCACTTTAACTTTGAAGCTGCTATGCTAATAGTTAAGTTATTGGTATTTAAGTTCCTATTCTCTTGCTACCATACTCAACGGTGAATGATGATGAATTAAGTTAAAACGTGTGACCGAAATTCGTAAAAATGTGAGCCACTGTTTCCGTCTTTCGTAGATTGCAAATAAAGTTATTATTAAACTAGAAGTTGTAGTCGTCGCCAGCGCTCTCGACGACATGTAGGCTGAAAACCGTCTTTCAGTTGTTAGCCGTAGTCTGCCCAGGAGATATAGACATTTCTTGAAAGTCAATATGGCGGCCGCCTTCATGTTGTATCGTATAATGTAATAATTTTTTTGTACCCAAAACGGGTACTTTACCATATCTAATGGTATGTTTAAATTCAACTTTCTAGCTCTAGTAGTTTCCGAGATAATAGGGGGTGTCCCAAATTTACATTAGGGCCCTGCGCCCCCCGGATCCCCGCTAGCGGAAAAATTTTGACACCCTAAAGTACTTGCCTATATCTATATAGCGGTAACGTTTCAGCTTCGTAGCTCCATTAACGTGCGACTTACGCAGAGCTCTCTAAAAAGGTGATTTTGGGGATATGGGCGAAGATATTTGGTGGGAAAGTACATCCGTCCTTAGAATTGCGCGTTTTCAGACATCTTTGGTCCAGATCTGACGCGCCGTGTAGTAGCATTCTGTATGAGTATAGCCATTTGCCATAGGCAAAACTTTGAGCAAGTTTGGGGGTTCCCAGCTCCCCTACCAGAAGTCGCAGGAAAACTGCGCTGCCGGAAGGCACCCTTTCGGACTTTCGACTATACCACATGGAAAAATCGGAATCATTCTGCGATGTAACCCCTGGGCTGTAGGCTGGTCGCCGGAAGGTACGTTTTAGGGGTTTCGTATTGGGAAGATAGGCCAAAATCCGAAAATTGGGCAACTTTGACGCCCCGTAGCTCCGCAACCGTACGTCGTACAAAAAGGTTGACCGATCTCGGAAACTCCTCCGCGTGACGTGTAGCCTGCTCTGAGTGAAGTGCCTGTTTGACCGACTTTCGATTTCTGATTTTAGCGGAAAATGACCCCTAAAGTGAAAATGTTCGAAAATGTCTTCCCGGATTCCTTGACAGGACACTGAAGTACGTATCATGACCAAATTTGGTGAAAATCAGCCGTTGCAAAGTTACCGAAAGGTAGCGTGGATTATCACACAAAAAACTCGCGCTCCGCGAGACTCGTTCCAGCCCCCATTTTGCCCAAAATAGGCCGATCGTGCCCAAAATTCTCTGAACGTTGTCACCCCTTGACATGCACACGTACATCAGGATCGGCTGTGCTTTGCCGGACTTATTCCGGAAAGATTGATTATTTGGCCCAAAAAATCACTACAATAGGCTTTCAGCCTACAAAATGTGCATAACTGTTGACAGAACATAAAAGTTTCATTGAGGATCAAGATCAAGATATTACAAACAGCTGGGTATTTACTGAGATTGTACGACTGACCGATGTATAGTTTGCTGTTAGTGTTGAGTTGAGCAAGAAATCCTGGAAGTTCGTCTTCCAACTGGAACATCCCGTCAACAGTAAGAAAACACGTTCTTCCGCTGCTACACATCACATCGCCATTTGCAAACATGTAGACTTCCGTTTACTTTTTTATTTTGCATCGTCTAATAGCGCAGGGACTTTGGCAGTTTGTATTAAAATATTTGGCAAAAGTCGAAGGGATTCTAAAGGACAGTGCCAGTTATATATAATGATAAAAATGTAACTCATCAACCGTACACGGCCAGTGTACAAACTTCACATTGTTCGACGTGGCACATGTGATTGCCTTTGATTTCTAAAGGGTTAAAGCGCTTACAATGTTCGGCATTCTTCATTCGTTGCGCTCAGGTTAAATACGAGTTGTTCATACGATAACGCGCTCGACAGCATTCGTGTAGTTTGCCAGAACGACAGGCCGAATCTCAACGAAATAAAACGAAAACAGGCAGTGTGCCAGGCACAACAAAGAACAAACCTCGCCCTGGCCCCACTGCACGGTGCTGCCACCAGGCGAATTTAATGTCACAATCCCACAGCCATTGCCCGTTCGTAAGTTTCACCGGTATCCTGGTAGCAGTAACACTAACAAAGTTACAAACATCGTTAAAAAGTTACAGCTTTACAAACACTGGCGACCGAAACAACACATCGACGGCTGTGGCCGGGAGAGTTAACCCTTTAGAATTCAGAGGCGATTATAGTGCCACATCGAATAATATGAAGTTGGTACACTGGCTGTTGATGGGTGGATTGTTACATGTGGGACAGCGAGGAGGGGACTGGGCGGGGCCCCAGCCCGCCCAGGCCCCTTCTCGCTGTATCAAATGTAACAGCCCACCCATCAACGGTCAGTGTACCAATCACCGTATTGCTGTATAATGGTCCGTTGCTCTGTGGTTTTAATGTGGCTACTAAAGGGTTAAATATAAGCCGATGAGCTTTAAATTGAAGCCCTTATACAAACCGTTTGACGCTAACCACATGCCACGCCAAATCGTCGACTCGGTAATGCCTCCAGATCATCCAGACGTCTCCGTCGCCAACGTTGTAACCGAGCTCGACAAAACCGTCCGTTAGTCGGACCGACAGAAACTCGACATTTGGCTCATCACTAATCCACAACAGCTGACCGTCGCCTCTTGTCGCCTTGAACTTCAACTCGATGTCGTTGTAAAATCCGTTGATTCTACGCCAGACACGATACGGTGAATGTACAACACCCAGTCGTGCACTGCTGAAATTTTGTACCTTCATCCGCTTCACTGACAGTCTCACTATGTAAACTGTGTGGTCCTTCTTTGGGTATTCTGCTTTACAGCAGGTCTAAGACAGGATCTCTCATGTACAAACTTTTCCCACTCCCATCGATTACCCATGCGTCGTTTAATTTTCTCGTATCCATATTCGTCAAGAATATCACTCAGCATTCCTTGTCGTGGTCAACCAAGGCCTGTCTTTCCAGATACCCTTCCCTCTATCGCCGTTTTCAAAAGCCTAAGAATGAGTCCAATCCATGCCATGTAATCCTTACTGAACTGACACTCAACTGATAATCACAAAAACAAGTCGTCATCGTCGTCGTCGTCATCATCATATTGATGTTCATTTAATAGAAGTTGATAAAACGCAACTGAGCCTGACACGGTGAGCACATACAACAGATAATAATAAGGACAGTCAGTGAATAGTCAATACAAATGTCTGTCGAGCATTCCTATAACAGAGCTACTGCTATGCAGTTTATTAACTGTCACAGCAAACCTCGCCCCGCCGCGTGTATGTTGGACAATACGATACGATACGATACAATGATTTTATGTGCACCGTGTACAACTGACCGACATGTAAAAGAGACAAGCAAACAGAAACCGCGCGCTTTTCAGTAGCGTCGCGCATCAAGATGTGCTTGATCACGAGGTTTATTAGGACCTACAGTGTACTAAACAAGAAGCTCAGCTATCGCAGAGAGACCGCGCGATGCTTGGTGTCATTGAATATTTCGTTTGCCCTGAGGACGCCCCTGTGGCAATCACGCAAAACGTTGCACAAATGAAAAGACAATTCAGTGCTTGCCAAACCCCTCGCCGCATGTACCCATCTATCTGCAACAGTTTCCCAGTTATTCGAACCGCAAGTGCCAAAATTCGACATTTTAACGTACGGCAGCCCACATTTTTGTTTCCCCTGGAGACGCCCCTACGATTATCACGCAATATGTTGCATGAATGGAAAGACAATTCAATGCTTGCCAAACCCCTTGCAGCATATACCTATCTATCTTCAACAATTTCTGAGTTATACGATGCTTAAGTCAATGCATAAGTCCGAAAATCGCTATTTTTACAACATTTTTGTTTCCCCTGGGGACGCCCATGGGGCAATTACGCTAAATGTTGTATGGATGGAAAGATAATTCGATGCTTACAAATTGTCTCGCACAATGTGCCCATCTAACTATAACCATTTCTCAGATAGAGCGAGATATTGGTCGAAAATCGTCATTTTTTCATACCCCCTTGCATTCGACGCCCCCGTTAGGGGGGTTCCCGTCGGAACATCGCCATCCCGTTTGGCATAGAAAAACTACAATGGCTTGGCTACCAGACGGACGGTGGAAAAATTTCGAAGATATCTTTATTCGTTTTGGCGCAACTCACGAACGTGACAGACAGACGGACTGACACCGCGTGCCGGCATATACCGCGCTTATGCATATGCATCGCGCGGTAACAAAACTCGCCGTTTCTTCCCAGTTGCGGGTAAGTAGTCATTGCGCCAACCCACAGAGAGTTAGATAAACTGCGTTGTAGTTAGTCGACAATACAACAACCCAAAAAGTAGCTTAACCCTTTAGCGTCCAGAGGCATAGTGCCACATTAAATAATATGAAGTTGGTACACTTGCCGTTGATGGGTGGGCTGTTACATTTGGTACAGCGAGGAGGGCACTGAGCGGGGCCCCAGCCTGCCCAGGCCCCTCCTCGCTGTACCAAATGTAACAGCCCACCCATCAACGGCCAGTGTACCAATCACCGTATTACTGTATAATGGTCCGTTGCTACGCGGTTTTAATGTGGGTATGAAAGGGTAGCAGTTGAGGCTGACCAGTGGTATTCAAATGTGCCACACTTCACCTGTCATCCCGTTTACTTCAGGCGCAAAATATACATGCAATTTTTACATAATGGCAAATTTTGTTGAATAAACAAATAAATTATGAAGCATTACGTTACTTGTTTATCAGACAGACGCACCTTGCAATAACGGTGGGCTCAGTAAAGAGCAGGTAGCTTTCACCAGTAAACATCGGCGTTGTCCACTTATCGGTAACATCGTCATCTGTAAAGACATTTTCAGACGCATTGTTTTTCAACAGATACACTAAAACATAAAAAGCATAAAATCTGATTTTAAAGTGCACGATAAACTGCAATGCCGTATCAGCTATGAGGAAGTATAACACGATGTTAAGTGTTTTTTTCACACATCTATGGCAACGCCAGCCTGCTTTTATACTCGCTAAGAGAATATAAACCATTTAAACTCTAAAAATGTCAAAAAAACTGGACAACAATGCGTATATCTATGTAAGTAAGTAAGTAAGTAAGTAAGTAAGTGCACACCTCTTCGTTGTCTGTAGCGGTATGCGTACGCCGAGCTCGCTGGCAAACAAACAGCAAACAGCGTAACATTTATATTTTTCCAACTCGTGGGAGTAATTAATTCAGTGCTTTACCACGTGTTAAATAGGCTTGGGCTGTAAAAGAACATAGGTACATAGATATTGTTTCATGTCGTTATCAATCTTAATTCTTATAACGAGTAAAATTTGAGTTTTAACAGTGCAGTGCAGTTGTAAAGTGAAAGCTTATCTGTTTTCAGCAAACAAACAGAAAAACGGTTTACATCTGGTTTATAACTTGGGGATGCAGACAGATTTGCATAATTTTTACGCTGTTATAAACCACAAAACCCCATAGCTTGTAGTCACAACTTTCACCGGTCGTGTTGCCTATCTAACACGCAGACCTGTACCTCGTAGTGCAGCTGAAGGCTAATAAGCTCAGACAGACGCCAAGATTGTGTTGCTTACAAGCGTGGCAGTCGCCGGTAGTTTCGCCGTGTACGCAGGTACACTGATAGAAGTCTCTGACGGGCACGCAGAACGAGCCGTGTGGACACGGCTGACTGACGCACGGGTGATTGCAGTTGTCAATATTGATCGCCCGCATCGACTCACCAATCATATCAACTAGTCGCCCGTTGATCCGCAACTGTATTAACAGGCATGCATAAAATCACGATAATATTTACATTCTTTACAGTCATACGTTCACGCATAGCTTACGTATATACGAAAATTGCCAAGATGTCCTCAGCCAAAGTTTAGAGACACTGTACAAAATATAAAAGGAAAAAAAACTAAGAAGAAGAAAATCAGCAACGTGAAACATGGCAAGCGAACCCACCTCCGGCATTATGTAGGCCTATAACGCTTTCTTTTATGTACATATAGACAGACCCACGCACCGACCGACAGGCTCATAGACAGGACCACAGCGTGCAGCGTGACGCCGTGCAACAGAGCATCAGCCCGCGGGTATAGTACCCGGGAGTGCTGGGTAACAAGCATTACAGCAGACAACTGAAAATGACAGTATGCTGGCGATGAAATACACACAGGCTATCTTACAACAATGGAACCAACCAGAGTTCAGATCGAGGCAGTGTACAAAACGAATAACGGAAACGAATGAAAAAAAGGTGTCAAAGAATATTCGCCCAGTTTTTTTTTAAACTGACAACACTGACAACGTTCGTAGGGAAACTTCGTTCGTGACTGAAAGGAAAATTATTTCAGTTTCATGACAATCAGAGCGGTAACTCATGAGTCTATAAAGTGAAAGTAATAGCTACAATAGACTACATTGCGAAATTAAAACATTTTGAATTAGGCATATTTGTTTGTAGAATACATGCTCAGTCTGGAAATTAAATTTATTTAGAACTAGACAGCATACCTCCACCAATGCCAAGTGCACCTTTACCTTGAACCATGGTTACCTCAACCAAAAGTCTACTGGTTCAACTTCTTGGACATTTAAATTATGACGGGGATATCTTTTATAATGTTTTATATTATCTTGTTTTGTTTTACTGTGCTTGTTTAAACAATCATTTAATGCTGCAATACGCAATAAACCATTGCTTGATTGATTGAAAAGTGATCCGGGATTCGAATCCAGATTTCTGGATTGATCCGGATCCGGGTGTCCACCGGATCGCTCCCAACATGTAGCGGATTCATTTCCTTATCAGCGTCAGTCCGTCATTTCGCTGAGTTTCGTGAAAAGTGACCAGTGACTGTATGTGAAATGCTAATAGATCTAGTTACTAAAATGCATTATTCTGCAATGCTGAGGGGAGCAGTAAATTGATCCGGCATCCGTATCCCTGATCGGATCAGCACCAAAAACTTTAATCGACTTTTCCTACTGGTATAAGCCCAATCATATTATCAAATTTAAAGGAAACCGGCTGCTTACTTTTGCAGTAATCCTGCTGACAGACACACACAGACAGCATTAACTGCATAACCTCCCCAACTTCGTTGGCGGAGCTAATAATCGTGATGCAAAAATCTATAAGTTATTCCAATACATGTGACTTACAGTAGTCAAGCAATGATAATACTTGCAAGTTGAATGCAGCCGCGGAAAGACTGGTTGACTGCAGCCGACAGATAAACACGCTTCCAGTCAGCGAATCCTCCAACGTAAAGTCGATTCATCAGAGTCAGCTGAGTGAAGCGGCCTGGAGTAATACCTTCCGTGCCGCTGGACTGTCCATCTACTGCCAGCTGGCCCAGGCGCCCTGTTCTTGAAGCGTGCACCGTGTGCCATTCACCCAGTGTGACTGAACTTTCACTTCTACCAACACGCGCATCGGCCTATTGCAGCTGCTCACAATAGCTACGTCGTGAAGCATGCGCACAAAAGTATCTATGCCGTAATTGTCGCGTAATAAATATGTCTGACTTAATGATAACGGCGTTATCCACATCAATGATCAACGAAGTTACTCTACATACAACATGTCAGTGCAAAACCTATTGTGCATCGGAACGAAGTCTCGACATAACTATAACGGCAAAACAGAAAAAATAGTTGTGCTGTGTTCGACAGTTCTTTAACCCGTTAATGGGCACAGGTAATTATAGCGCCACGTTGAATAATATGATGTTGGTACAATGGCCGTAAGTAGGTAGAATATACCGGTTTAAACTCAGGCTGGGTCTTTTTAAACGTTTTATACGTTTACGCGAGTACCCGATACTCAAACCGATACTTGGTTAAACGTTTAGCCCAACCCTAATGACATCATCG
>Ga0209149_1002185_pt1 | contig 10747 bp, 7 predicted proteins | sample WorMetTyACAVOLI2_FD_187423 | JGI IMG/M metagenome (GOLD analysis project Ga0209149, IMG submission 187423) | Marine gutless worms symbiont microbial communities from Max Planck institute for Marine Microbiology, Germany - Olavius algarvensis... ...
AATAGGGGCAAAACCGTATTTGCCTGCCTCCAGAACTCTCGTTATTATTAAAACGGCGAAGCGTAAATAAATTCAGGCATAGGTATTCTATGTTATGGCCGCTGAGTATTGTTCTAGTTGCGAATACCAACGGACGGTTGGCTATCCCAGCACTAGCTGGGCTTCTTGTCTTTACTGTTGTTACTGCGCAGAGGCGACAGAGTCAGGTGCGTTGACGTCACAGCTGACGTCATGGACAACAATCAATACGCCCACACTGTCAAAAACAACAACGCAAAGTGGTGCCGGCGCCGACTGGCGAGTTCCGTGTGAGTTAGCGTATACATGTGCTGACAGCGTGTATCAGTATAACCACGTCTGTCACGTCTGTCTCATGTACCGTTTCCGAAATATTGATAGTTATTTGTGAATTGTGAGCTGACGCGACTGCCAATGATCATGAACAGTTCTTTGTTCCGATAAAACACCAACAGAACCGCATGACTTGCTTTCGATGTAGCTGCGGTGTGAAAAGTTGGTAGGATGACGTTGTTGTTTCCCCCAAATAGTTATTGCGGAAAACGAGACTAATGGATGGTCTGTTGACTAGCGCACAATTACCGATGATCTTGAGTGACCTTCGTGTATTTTAGCTCTTTTAAATCTAATATCTGTTTCAAAATCGTCTAAGATCATGTTATAGGTAATACGCATAGAAAGCATAAAGAATCCAAAATTAAGGCATATATTTAGTATGCTTAATGTAATATGCTTACATTTGTAATGCGGCAACAGACGACTTTTGTTGGCTTTTCCGTACAATATTCGACGCACGGGTTCTTCTGCGATAGCTTAGCTTTACGTTTTTAATCCCCGCAGGATATGCGCAGCGGAGACTACGGTATTACGTTTGTAGCCTACTATGTCCCGTTGTGCCTATGTCCCGTGCCTGTCTACAGGGCTGGCGAGTCCATTACACACACGGGCCTGCAGAGGCATCATATAATCATATAACCGCGAGCCGTATTTAGCTCTCTGGGCCTATAGTTTATTGGCACTTGAATTTGTGATCCAGTTTATTGAAAGGCTTAAGCACAAATTTTAAAATACCAGTCTACTACTGTGATTTACGAGACACGTGTAGTCGTACACGTCTGTTTACTGTGCAACGTGTAGATTATGTCTGTTGACAGTTGTGTACTCGTGTTTCGCGATTGGTGCAGTCATCATTGTCGTCGGTGTCGCGTTAATCATCTACTTCGTCATTCGACATAGGTCTGCAGCACCTCCGATGCTATAAGCTTACGCTATGTCTAAATTAGCACCCCGCTTGGGGTGGTCATCTCTCCAGACCCCGTAAAATTCAAAATTCCGCTTAGAAATCCTCCCCAGACCCATAGAATATACGTGTCAAGTTTCGTCGACGTCGGCCCAGCGTTAGGGTTTTTTTAAAATGTTGACACCACGCGGACGGACGGACGCATTTGACCGGTTTTATTATACATCTTAAAGGGAGAGATGGCTAAATATGATTAATATGACATAACTTCACCAATTCTCAACATTTCCTTATAGGGAAGGGGGCAGTAAGCTTTGCTTTTGTCTGTCCATACGTTTGTCCGTCCGTCGCGTACATAAGGAATAACTCCAGAACCCGAATGTCTAGTGTGTCCAAATTCGGAATGAAGGTTCCCCACCTTTGATGCGACTAGCGTACCAGTTTCAAGGTCAAAAGGTCAAGGTCACAAGGCCCATTAATGCTGACGCACATCCTGCGGCATATCTTCCAATCCGAACTCACAGCATACCTAGCGCTTACCACTGGTTGTTGTTGTTTGACGTATTTCTCGGCCATTTCCGTATCAATTTGCACCAAACTCGCATGCGGTATTCTAATGAGTGACCGCAACATTGCAACTGAGCCCAATTTTCGAAAATCGCTTTCTGAATCTATCATTTTGTCGCCGAAAAACAGTTATTTGTTGATTTTGGCCATTTAAGCAGCAGCAATTTGCTGCTAGCCGATCCATCGATCGATGACGCCTTTCTCGCCCACTGTCAAGCGGTCGACGCGGAACGCTCAATAGCCCATAAATCGGAAACGAATAGTCCTAGTAGCGTCACCAAAATTGACAAGATGGTGCTCCACGGCACGTGCTACATTGCGCACCAGTTTTAAGGTCAAAGGTCAAGGTCACAGTCACAAGCTCACTTCGTCTGTAGGCCTACGTCTCATCTCTGCATCTTCTTCATTCGGGAAACAAAATGCTGTACTTGTGTCATTACAGACGGGCGGGGGCATACCGTGTCGGTCGAACCCGGCGGCCACACTGCTTATTTAATTCTTAGTTGACTACGACAAAAGTTTTTAAATTGGCTCATAACAGCGGAGGTCTGTGTCTTCAAAAACCGGACCAGTGCGATAACTGTATCAAAAGTTCTTTAATTTAAATAACATTTCAAAGTTAGTATCTGCTCAATATTCTGAATTAAACTTCAACGTTAGAAGACAATGTTTACAGCAGTGTACTGTCGCGGTCGTTCCCGACTGCACGTTGCCGGCCAGCGCGTCGTCGGAGTCCTTAACGTCGACACGCATGGTCTGTGTTTGTACGGTTTCTTACGGGAGACCATGAAGTGTGGAGTCCGTGCCGCTGTCGATAAGCTTGTAAGCTTGTATTGTTATATTTCATGGCGCCATCAGAGTCAGTGTTTACTAGAAGCGTGCATAGTGTCAAATGCTGTTGCTGTTTGTGTTGAGACCCGTCGTTGTAATTAGTCGCTGATTCATGCGAGCTTGCAGAGATGCATCAAAGCGTGTTTTTATTCATGGTCTCTCTTCTCTCTCCTCTTCTATACGAGCCAGACAGCTGTTAGACTGTCTGGCGCTGAGGTCGCCAATTTATTCATGGTAGGCTGCGCAAAATTTTCGCCATTTGTCGTCTGATATTTAACACATTGCGTTGACTGCTTTCGTCACCTAGTGATTTTTGTATTTTAGGCCCGGCTACAAATACTCTTGCTTACTTACTTGATGAATGTTAAAGTTACGTGTTTCTGTATCGGTTATGCCAGGCGAAGACGGCGTGATATATCGATAGCCCGACAGAGGCTTCAGCACCTTCAGCAGTACCACATGAAGGGTAATCCAGTTGGAAACGGTTCAGTAGCAGGTCGAGTGGACGTGGACGAGCGTCCGACTGTTCGCCGATCGTCGCCGCCGTTCTCACCTCAGTCGACGTTGACGCCAACGACCGTCGTCGTTGCTGAGAATGTGGCGGACAGCAACACTAGCGGCGATCACGACAGACGACACGAGATGATCGATGTTTACAGCGTTCACTAGCGTCGATCACGACAGACGACATGAGATGACCGCTGATTACAGCAGCAGCGCAGAGCGTCTGCGTCGGTCGAACATCAACGGCGACGTCTTCTACGTCAGCGGTAGATCAAACACTGCGCCGTCTGACGACCTCGCCGTCCACACTCGAACGACATTCAAGTATTTCACATATGATCGCGATTATTTCCGCGAGCGACAAAAGCAACCATCTTTACAGGACTGCAACTTGCGACACTCCATGGAGTGAACTGTTTCGACGCAATGTAATCATTCTTTACCACTCGCAACATTTGCTATTCTGAAGTATTGAATATTTTGACGTCATATACATTATTGCACTGCTCTTAGAAAAATTGTGCAATTTGCACGAAAGTTGCAGGCAGTATAGTTGACTGAGCGATGAGTCTGATGTCTGATGAAAATAATTGATCTTTGATTTAAGTGTTCTTTGCTAGCAGCAATGCCAAAAGGACAGCTGTAAAAGTGCCGTTACAGCAGCAGTAAAATTTAGAGTTGAGAATCATTTCATTAATGGTTGTGAGTGAGTAAAACTATCGGCTCGAGACGTGTGCTGACGAAGGATGGAGTTTTGTTGGCTGATAATAGTGGGATCATTGACCTCAGTCTGGTGTGGTCGACCTCACGCAGCCCACATAACTGCATAGATCATTGGAGTTAAATGGCTTCACTGCTTTTATGCGCAGTTTTATGCAGTATGCGTTCTGCATACATAGCCATGCAGAACGCATAGGCTACTAGCTATATACGAACGGCGTGTCCGTCCGTCCGTCTGTCTGTCTGTCTCACGCTGACATTGAGGTAGAGACGGATGAACACAGGATCAGCTCTCTTTTCACATCGAGTAGCCCAGGGACTCTAGTTTTGTGAGACCAAATATAATACGGTATTTCACAGGGATACACTCTTTCTGAGGGCTGTAAACAAAACTGGAACGGCTAAAAAACGCAGATTCTCGACCTTTTCTTCGCAATATTTCAGAAACAGTATGGGTGATACGACTTAGGTTACTATTGGCCATGAAGTCGCATACGAGCTTTCGATTGGAATCATTTAGATGAGATTGAACGGTCGTAAAGCATTACTTTACAGTATATCGTTTATTTTCGGAAGTCGCTGTGTAAAAGTAAATAAAGATAGCAAAGAAGATAGCTCCGGTCTGTAGATTTCAGCGAGCGACCGTGCACAAATTCGCACGTGTCACCCCTTGAAGGGCATGAACTGTGTGAAGTCTGCGATAGTTGGCCTTTGCGCTAACAATGTCGTCATAAATGAAAGTAGGATCAGCTCATATGCAGTTTTCACTCTGACACTGAATTTCATTATAACAGTCGTCAAGCGATGAGACCAAGCGAGGTCATTAAATGAGGCTGTGGTGGTAAAACAGCGATTTCTCGAGTTTTTATCGCAATACCTCGGAAACGGTATAAAATATGACCCAGTTTACCACTAATAGAAATCGCATACTGGTACCAGTTTCGATGACCTTGAATGACCCTGAACGGCTGTGACGCGCCATTAGTTCACTATTTTTTTACTTTTCTTATTCACTATTTTACACTATATATTGTGTTTTCCGGAGGCTGCTGTTCAAATGTAAAAAAAGATAGATCTGTGCTGTCTAGCAACAGTAAGACAGTCCCATGTCAGTAGATTTCTTTAGATAGAGAGAAGTCATGGCGCGCACGACGGTTAAATGACAGTACGATGTGTGAAATGAAATCAGCGTTTTGTGCACATTGCGATGCAATTATATCGGAAACGGTGCAAAATATGACCAAAGTTACTGTTGTTCACTTCACTAATAGGAAATTACATTTGCCCTTTCGATTGGTACCAAAATTGTTGACCTAGAGCAACCCTGAAAGGTCAACGGATTAGAAGCTAACAGAGCTTCTGCACAGAATGAAGTGGACGTGGCACACATGCTGCAATGTTTTCCGCTTAAATAAGTAAGTAAGTAATTTAACATAATAACCGATATTCCCGCCACATGTTTATCATGTGCGTTTTTGTTGGCTATAGCCGAATCTCTCGTATTGACTGACATCTTTGTACCATTAAGACTTCATCTTCCCTCAAAAAACATCTTGAGCGAGTGTTTTGCTTCATACTTTTGCACACAACCATGTAGTGAAATGCGGATTTTCAACAGTAAAATCCTATTGCTGTAACAGCACTTTCAATGACGTCCTCTTTACATTGCCAACAGCAAAGAATGTTTAATTGGAAAGTCAGAGGTGTTAAATCACCACTCGCGAGTCGCAATTTCGTATTCAGCCATTTTCCAACTTGTCCGAGCTTTTGACCATATCTTGCTTCCGTGAAGATTTCACGATGTTACATCAAACGGTTCAAGGTTTATCGCGTTGACAAACGAACCGCACACGCACACAAACAGACACTACTGAAAACAATACCACCTTCGCTACGCTATGACTGCGCGAGTGGTAATCAAAAAACAAATTATTTTCAGATATGTAGACTTATCATTTCCTATGCTATAATGTCTGAAAATTGCATTTTCAAATTGGTTAATATTTACGGCACAATGCTATGCATAGCGCGGACTGTGCCGTCGCAAGATGTCTGTCCGTCATCTGTCACACGCCGCCATTCTATCGAAACGGCTATACTTATCATCAAACTTTTTCACCGTCGGGTAGCCACACCATTCTAGTTTTTTTTTGCACCAAACGGCATGAAAATATTCCTAATGAAAGCGTCGGATGCAGGGCGTATGAAAAAAACCGCGATTTTCGACCAATATCTCGCTTGATCTCGGAAATGATACAAGATAGAGCTATAGTTACAACGGCACAGTCGTATGTGATCTATTGAATGGCGACATTTTCGGTGACCTTGAACGACCGCTAACCAAGATAAATATTCATCACGCCATTATTTGACGCTGAATATCTCAGAAACGGTACGAGATACAGACATAGTTACAATGAAATACAGTACTAATGGGGACTTACACGCGCCCTACTGTAGGTTGTCATTTTGAATGACCTTGAGTGACTTAGCGAAATATTCAGTGATACGAAGCATCGCGCGGTCTCTCTGCGACAGCTAAGCTTCTTGTTCTAGGAGTTATAGAGTTATGCAAGAAAACAAAGGGGGCTGCTTTTTCCGAATACATGTACATTATATGTATTGTCTTGCCAGCGCCAATCGTCGTTGTTGAGGCTCGGTGGACAGACACGACGACACAACAGCGTCTACCGCTGTTTGGACACATTGCAGAGTATTGAAGTAGTCCAGTCTTTGATATCGTCGATGCACAGTCGTCTCTGTGTCTTGTGTACAAGTCATCAGCTCTGACAGTACCGCCAGAGAACAGTGTAGTAGTCGTAGCTCGTATTTAAACGACGAGGCTGCATGGTCAAGTTCCTACACTAGTGGTGCTTTGGCTTTGTAGTAATACAAGTTAATTTTTCTTTATGGCGCTAACATTGAAATGACATTGACCTTTGAACTTTAGACTTTGCAAGTTATTTGTTTAGTCATTTAAGATTAACATACGAAAGTTAATATCTGACGTTAAGTATCCTATAGAGAGACATGCCCAATAATGCACGAATTCTCTGCAACATCTGATCTTGTATTGTTGTATTCTATTTTTGTATTGTTAGCATTTTTGTAATGTGCTGGTACTGTTTCCGTACGGATCTGTGTGATTTCTGAAGGTCCAAATCACAGCCTTGTTGTAGCATGTACAAGAGAAGTGTCGATGGGCCAGTGCTCGTATTTGACGAGCTAGTTGTCTCGTTGGACCGCTGGACCGTCGTGTCGATGGTTGCACATTCCTTTATGAATGCCACCGGTCACCGGCTGCTGCTACTGACGTAATTAGTGAAGACTATACGAGACATCACTCGTGTTCGACCGACTGCTGCCTGCTGGCACGCCAGTTCACTCACTCACAGACTGCAGCCGCCGCCCCCGCCACACCACACCTTTACTCCATCTCCACTCCAGTTGCCGGTGCAGCTCCAGCGTCAGCTCGTCAACTATAAAAGGCAACTGACGGCTGGCTGGCGTGTCTTGAAGCAGCGGTGATGGCTGGCGTGATTGGCGCAGTGAGCCAGTGCCGGGCTGCTCATTCTCCGCTAAGCCATCTTTCAACCAGTTCCGGGCATTGTCAAAGCGCTAGCAGCAGCAACATCCTCCGCACTGCGTGCCGTCGACTCACAGACTTCACGAGTCTGCGTAGTTGCCGGTCGCTCGCTGGCTTCTCGCAGAGCAGCCCGCAGATCTATTGAGGCTGCGTCAAGAGTAGAGGTGCACGGATTTATGAGTACTCGAGTAACTGGATTCAGAAACGTGGAGTGATTTTACATATTAGTCAACTAGTCGATGTAGTTATTATGCCTAATAATTGGATTGCTTATTTATTCACATATTGTTGCTATTTTCGTCGTGCAAGCGCTTCCATTTTTATTTGTGACTACGCCACTTGCGACACATGCTGCATGGTCTCACAACTCAGTCAACGACAGCTCGTTCATGTTACATTATTCGCTAAAAGAAAAACAGTTTATTGTATTGTTGTTATTATTATTATTATTATTATTATCATCATCATCATTTTATTTGAACGTTGAAATAATACGTGAAATCTCTAATTTGAATAAAAAACAAAACCTATATAATAAAATATATTGATTTATTACTGAATAGTAAACTAGGAACGTGGACACTAAGGAAAGACAAAAGATAGAGAAACTGGAGCTTTTCGAAATGTGGATACTAATAAAAAATTAGCTGAATCGTTCGCAAGACTAACGAAAGCGTTCTTAATACGGTGTAAGAGGGCAGACGTCTGCTGACAAGATCTACCGAAGACAAATAAGTTGGTTGGCTCACCTGACCAGAGGAGAAATACTCATAAAACAATTATTTACAGCAAAAGAGCATTACCAGGAAGACCAAGTATTGTGATGTTGGACTGGATGAAAGTCACTGATTGTCTACGCATCAAAAACGAAGCATGGAACAGTGAAGAATAGCGTCATCGGAGACCTGGAATTGCCTGTTAAGTGGAGCACAGGAGAAGATGAACAAGTAGAAGTAAACTTGCGGTTTACGACGAGTTTCTCGTTTGGCGCAGCCTTAGGCAAAGTCTGCTCCTGTAGCATAGATCTCGCTAGCTGTCGACGCCGCTGTCTACAAGAAGTTCGCTCTATATAACAGCGTAGTGAGTACATACAGAGAAACACGATACACTTCGCCGACTGCACTGAACTACTGCCAATACCCGCTACACCCGTCACGTTGTATCTTCGCCGTTACAACGTCATACGAATCCGTTTAAACCATCTGTCTCACCTCGTGGCCCGTTCCTCGCACTATATATTGTTCGCCGGCATTAAAATTACTCTCGGGTCCAAATGTGCGGTTTTCGGGCGCCGTTTCCAGAGCCGACTGCCACGACATTTAACACGTGTCGCAATTGACACCTAAGTGCCATCGTACTGTGTAACCATCAATATCAGCTATACTCGGACCCTTGTGTTAAAACGTAGCCCGATGATAACTCGAATATCTCTTTTTATATGCCAGAAATTTGAAACATGGGCGAGGGCGCAGCCAGTGCCGAGTCAAATAGTTAGTACAGTATTTTTGCTTCCTTACACATATCGGAAACACACACAAGTCAAAGTTAATGTCAAAGCCAATGGAACCGGTGGAAAGAAGAGACCCTGTAGATGTGTCTACACTGGCTGGAGGCCTAATGTTTTCTACCTGTCCGTTTGCCCGTCCGTTATCAAAGTTGTCAATGTAACGTTTAAAAACGATTTAGATGCAAATTGGCACAGTGATCTGCGGAGCAAAGGCATGAAACGATCAACTTTGCGTTTAGCATTCCGAAGTTAGACTGTAGGCCTGGCGGAGGCATCATTCACGACACCATTGGGTCGAGAAGGTTTTCTATTCTTCCAGTTCGAAACAGCTGTGAAGCCTATAAGTACGTGACATATTTAGATATTGGGTTAAACGGATTTGTAACCGACGGATAGAAGTCATATCATTATTAAAACTTATGGATTTGCAAACATTTTTCCTAGTAGCTGGCCGAGGATGTCTGAGAAGATGCCAATAAAACACTAAGTTTAAGTTGGTTGTCAAACACGCTACGATAGTTTGAACTGTACATTCAAATACAGCTACTGAACTATCAAGCGTGTACATGCGTCCGGGGAAAACTGCAACCGTATACGCGTTTCATCATAAAACAGCTCAATCTTACGATTTAAACTAACTTTACCAGAAATAATGCTGAATAATTTGGTAATCATCGTGCAAATGTTTATAAGAAAATTTTGAAAATTGACGGAGTAATTAATTGTCGAATTTTTGTTACTGAATACCGCAATTTCCGGCAATGAATTACTTAGGTAATTCTTCCAGTCAACAGTTTACGTCACAATGACGTCATCGTAAACAAAAATGTTGATGCCATCGGCTAAAGACAAAATTTTAATAAAAGCGCTGAGGCAGAAGAAAGGCTATGCAATGGTGAGGAAAATGGAAAAGTAATCTGGAAGTTAATCAGTTCTTCCGTTGGTAAGCCCAATCATAGCAGAAAGTTTCCATGAAATCGGCTCATTACTCTTTCCAGCAATCGTGCTTACAGAATGACAGACAGACAGACAAATGAACGATCATAACCTCCGCCTTGTTATCGGAGGTAACTAGGGAGTGAATCAAACGTAACAGTTCGATACAGGATACATGATGCACGCAGTCTGTGAGCGTTCATCTTGGTACCGTACGTGATAACGTTAACGTCGTATCATGACGGATAGTGCCGTGTTCCTGCTGCTGATGCTCGGTAAAGACAGCTTGCGCCGTACAATCCAGACTTGTGCAACATCACTTGAAGTGCAATTCGCAGCGCCGACCAACTTCATTCGGCATCAGCACCTACTGCAGTACTAGCAGCAGCAGCTCAGTGCAGTTCATTCCTTTCGTAACATCGCTCGACTGCGCTGTCGAACAGCTCGCGTAACGACGTGTCGACGTCGTACGTTACGAGTTTAGTCGGTCGACGTCTAGTTGGTACGTTTCTACTAATCAGCAACGATTTTGTCTGTAACTTGTGTCACGCGTGAATGTAATAGTTAGAACCTGTGAACGATTACACGAGTGACCAATAACATAGTACAAAGAACAAGAGGTCAAAGTAATTTGACAAAAAGCGCCTCACGGGGGGCCCATTCCCCGGTTAGGGATCACCCCAGGGGGTCGAAATTTGTACCATTGAATTCATGGGGTAGGGGTTCCTATTAGTGTTCCATAGTAACTATAGGCCTAGGATGCACCGTTTGGCCACAGTGCACGCGCGTGACAACCAACCAACGACCAACGACGTCACGACACAGCCTATCTCAATAA
>Ga0209149_1002186_pt1 | contig 10746 bp, 6 predicted proteins | sample WorMetTyACAVOLI2_FD_187423 | JGI IMG/M metagenome (GOLD analysis project Ga0209149, IMG submission 187423) | Marine gutless worms symbiont microbial communities from Max Planck institute for Marine Microbiology, Germany - Olavius algarvensis... ...
CCCACTACAGCTACAGCACAAGTACAATGTACCTGGACAGCTGAAACTGCATTCAGGGCCTTATAGCTGTATATATGCACTAGGCTCAAGTTTTCACCTTAATATATTCTACACACATAAGTAGCCGACGACTTGCTAAATCAGCAGCACCTGGCTTCTTCCCAGTTCACGGTAGGGTCGTCCATCTTGTTGACGACGATGACAAGATGCCGAACACCGGCCGTCTTGACTAGCATAGCATGCTCGCGGGTCTGACCACCTCGCTCAAAACCAGTCTCAAACTCTCCTCGCCGCGCTGAGATTACCTGCAACAATCACTGTCGTTGCTGCACATCAGGTGAAAATCATGTCTCGGAACCAAAGTTCTTCTCATTCAACACTAATATGTTATCTGGCTCGAAAATTATTATGTGATATCATGCACAATAGATCTTAACGAACGCAGACGGCAGCGAAACTTGTCACAGGAAGCCAGGATGCAATCGTCAGCAAGGTAAGACGGCGCCAAGCCGTGCAACGACTTATAAACTAGCAAGGCTAGCTTACAGTCGACACGATGCCGAACCGGCAGCCAATGGAGGTCCCTCAGAACCGGAGTGATGTGATCCAGCTGCCATGTACCCATGGACTTTAGTCAATGTGGTGATACAAGCTGTTCAGCATACTGTGCTAGTGACTTCATCCCATATGGCAAATACCACAGGCGAAAATTTTGACCTAGCAGCCAACATGTAAAACTATCAATAAATAAATTCAGAATAACTGCTTAACTGGTAACCTAAGTTAGGGGTGTGACAGAGTTCGAATTTGAATGTCGTCGAAATCATACAATTTTCCCACATCTAAATCTGTCGGATGTACTGAGACAGTTTTTGGTCAAATTCGACTTTGGTTTTGCATTAAGGAATAGCAAACTGTTTTGCGTGCAGAAAAGTAAGAAATGGTAAACAACAAACACAGTCATACCCACGGCATTGAAAATGAGGCTAAGAACGTCGAATAATCACCAATGACAGGTAGGTTGAAACTTGAAAACTCATTATTAAATACTGAAATAGGTCTACATAGTCGTTTTATATTCTCATTCTAAGCTCTTGTTTCATATCAGTGTTTGCAAGTAGTAGGCACTGTAAATCTGCATCTGCATTCATATCTATACAGATGTTAAATGTGAAATCCGTAAATGACGGAAGCGGATTTCAGCTGGCTTCGTCACATCCCAGCTTTAGTTCTACTCAAAGTCTATACAATGTATGAGCTACGACTCACCAAGACGGCAACGTCAGCCTGTGAAGCACCGCCGATCATGTTTGGCACAAAACTCTTGTGTCCAGGTGCATCTAGTATCGTAAAGTGTTTACTTGATGTTTCAAAGAACGCCCGGCCGACCTCGACAGTCTTGCCCTTGTCACGCTCCTCCAGGTTGGTATCCAGTGCCCACGACAGATACCTGACACAACAGCTCAGACTCAGTGTTCTACACTGCACTGCACATCTTTATACATGACTGAATAATTCACTGCTTGTGATGTCATGAAATGCATTAAAAAATTGTCCTAGACAGAAAAATGACCACTGCTGGACAAAACAATAGATCTAGTGCACCTGCACTATTCATTTTATTTAAAACTGTAATATATTCTTCACTGGAGTATACTGTGATTATATTTCCTTTGCACCAAACAACTGATGCCAAATCAATACTGCACAAAAGCTGCTATTAAACACACTACATGGACACTGGACAGCGTTCACAGACAACGTGATCTTATGACTGTATGAATGGCACTTGCAGGCAGCAAGCACACTACTCTCCATGTGCCATGTGCTTTTATTATCTACTGTTTTTACCGCTTTTTCTACTGTTTGTTGTTTACTGTCTAGTGTGTGTGTGTGTGTCTTTGCAGCATTTATTGCATATCCAATAAATATTAAAGGAAAGATTCAAGGTGTGAATACACTTACCAACTCTCTCTGTTCTTCTCCTTAGCCTCTCGTTCATACTTTTCCAGTGTTCGCTTGTCAACCTGGCCAGTCAAGTACCTGTAACAAAAAGTCTCCTGAATCCTGATCCATTATGCAGTCTGGCATACAGTACAAAACCATTATTGTCATCTTATGTAACATTTGCATAGCATCGTGGAAGTCATATTAACGACACAACTACTTACTTTAACAGACCAAGGAACAAAAAAAGTTGAATAATCGTATCATTTTTGAATGTGTGCTGATGCTATTCACCCAAAAATTATCATAATTAGTCCGTGATCGTCCTAACTTCAGCTTGTCAAAGCTGGCATGTTTTTTGAGACACAGTGTATGTAAAACATTAAGTCACTGAAGCTGGAACTACTGAACAAAAAAATGACATTCTAAAAGATGTTCACAGCATAAAAACACATCTCCACCAGTAACACAGTCTATACACTGAAAAAATACTGCTTTTTAAATGACTGCGATTTAGATGAAGAAATGTCTTGTTTGAAATAACACGTTATATGTAGAGTGGAATTACTATTCCACAAACTATTTCTCAAACAAGACATTTCTTCATCTACTGTACAAGACAATCAGAGTACTGAGCGTGGAATATTTGTTTTCCACAAAACAGATCAATTTACCATAACATAACTTGTCTCGCAAAATAAAGTTGACATGGATGCAGCAAAACTTACATAATATGTCCACCAATCGTAGACTTTCCAGCATCTACAAACACATCAGTAAGAATGTGTCATACCATAAATCCACAGTCACTTCACACAACCACAGAAACAGTCATAGTTGTTACTGTAATACTAATATGTTATGCTTTATATTACTAATACATTATGTTCTTGGATTCAAACAGCATTGAGATGCTGTGTTAAGCTCAATGCACATAGAAAAACTCCACTCAGCTGCTACATGAGTTTGGATGAGTTTTCCACCACGCACTGTCCAAAAGGATCTGAAACAACACCACCTTATGCTCCCCAAAGCAGCAGATTTGGCTCAGAACCGCCCTCTGTGGAGGATATGTCGACGTATACGCAATCGTGAGTTGCATGCCAGAAACGACGACGACGACTGGCCTTTAGTCCAAGAACAGACTACCATCAAATTAGTGAGTATTAAATACAAAAGGCCTGGGGACTTGTAATAGTGTCTCTTAAACTTGTATCTTTTAACATTCTTCACTCTCCCATTTCATGGCTTGGACTTGCTCATCTGTAAAATACATCTTTCCCAGAGCACTAGAGTAATTCTAACCATATCCTATTCCTGATGACAACAGTACCTTACCTCAGCACTGAGCTACAACTGCTCATTAATTGTCTCATAATGATAAATATCATCATTTCTGCATATATATTCTGTAGACTAAAAAACAGCTGTTTTTGCACTTGCACTTGTCCATCCACAAATGGAATGAATAATAGCATATCAACACATTTTACAAATCCATAGACTTTCCACCCAAAACCAGCACAGTAACTTGATACAAATGAAAGCTCACTAACCCTAGACAACAAATGTCGATCGTATACAATATTTAATTTAATCAACTAAGTATCCATTGCAATATTGGCTGAATTTAACATTCTGAAATCTACAGTTCAGGAAGTTTGTTCACAATATTTGGCAAATGATGTGTTTGTCTGATCAACAGTGCCTGTGAACATCACTAGGCATCAAATAGCATCAGTTCATTTCCAATGCTTAACTATGGAGGATACTCTCTCTAAATTTCGACAATTCAAGCAGGTTATGGCACACTTCTGAGTTTGGAAGCAGTAAACAAAACGCCAAGACGACTTTTACTATATCCTCAACAGAAAATTGCAAGAGACCAGCCAAACATCCTCAGACTACACGGTCCAAGACAACCTCAACTTCCTTGATCTCATATTGACGGAAGCAGTTGAAAACACAGCTGAGAATCGACCATGCTGAGGCTACTGGCTACGAGTGGTGCAAGTGATTATGATTCCAGAAACGACGACGATGACATCTTGACAAATTTCTGTCAAGTACCTCATACAAATAAGCTGTGTAGAGACTTACCGACATGACCGATAAAGACAATGTTTAGGTGGTTCTTGCGTACGGCAGAAACATGATGAGCCTTTGCTGTTTTCTTTGGCTTGCTAGATGCTGACGCGCCGGCGTCGCTGTCAGCCTCCATTCCTCCTCCACCACCCTCGTCATTTGTGCTGCTGTTCTCAGATGCTTTGTCCGACCAGTCATCTACATACGTATATTACAACTATCTGTATAAATCCAAGTGGTTCAGGAACATGCATACCTGCCACACTCCTGGCTTATATGTAAGGGTGCAGCTGAAACTTGGGTATGCCCCTTGACTTTAGTTAGAGGGCTTAAAATTGCTCTTGTGATTATTCCTCATCATGGCCAACATCACAGGTACTAACTGTATACACCTATCTTACACTGCGTAAAAATTATGCAGCCTTACAGCTGACCATGCTTGAAAACAGTGGGCCAAAAATGCTCCTTTGGGGCATCCTTGGGGGCAATCACCCGAGTCTTAACATACATTTTGGGAATGCTCCCTTCACAACAAGCATAAGACCTAATTAACACAGAGTGCTACAACTTGCCATTGTCAAAATAACTCCGTTCAAATGGGTTTCCGAGAGCCCAAAATTCTGACCCCCTTCTCTTTTTGGGTCTGGCATTTGGACGTCCCTGGGGGTGTTCCCCCAAAATGCAAAAGATGCACTGGAGACACTGAGGTACCACTGTGCAAAATTTCATGCCGATCGGATGCTCCCCACTGGTGACAAATCCTTAAGTGCATAAATAAACAAACAAACAAAACTAAAGATACAAATATATATCTTCCGACACTATCTCATGGTGGGTAATAATAGACAACACAAGCTGCGGAGCCATGCACAACGTACCTCGTCGGACATGGCATCTTACCAACATCTGTGTTGTGCTGTCACTCACAATTACTTTGTGGCATTAGCAGCATTTAATTGACATTCGCTAGGCTGCGTTACTCACCAGTACTTTGCTGCATTTAACACTGATCTCAATTCTGGCATAAATGTAATGTTACCATTTTTTAAACTGAAATCGAGGTTTTCCATCCAAACTGATGCCAACTGAAACTGCATTCTGTGGAACTCAAACACGATTTTACATTACACTGTAGTCCGGCCAACAAACGTGATGTCAGTGTGCATATTTATGACAGTGACCATTACCACAAGCACTGGTTAGCTGGGTGCCCTTCCCTCCCCTTCTCTCCCACTCCATATGTTATACCTGCCAGTTTGTCCACTTTATGAGGGCTCTTCTGAATCACCCGAGTCTTAACATACATTTTGGGAATGCTCCCTTCACAACAAGCATAAGACCTAATTAACACAGAGTGCTACAACTTGCCATTGTCAAAATAACTCCGTTCAAATGGGTTTCCGAGAGCCCAAAATTCTGACCCCCTTCTCTTTTTGGGTCTGGCATTTGGACGTCCCTGGGGGTGTTCCCCCAAAATGCAAAAGATGCACTGGAGACACTGAGGTACCACTGTGCAAAATTTCATGCCGATCGGATGCTCCCCACTGGTGACAAATCCTTAAGTGCATAAATAAACAAACAAACAAAACTAAAGATACAAATATATATCTTCCGACACTATCTCATGGTGGGTAATAATAGACAACACAAGCTGCGGAGCCATGCACAACGTACCTCGTCGGACATGGCATCTTACCAACATCTGTGTTGTGCTGTCACTCACAATTACTTTGTGGCATTAGCAGCATTTAATTGACATTCGCTAGGCTGCGTTACTCACCAGTACTTTGCTGCATTTAACACTGATCTCAATTCTGGCATAAATGTAATGTTACCATTTTTTAAACTGAAATCGAGGTTTTCCATCCAAACTGATGCCAACTGAAACTGCATTCTGTGGAACTCAAACACGATTTTACATTACACTGTAGTCCGGCCAACAAACGTGATGTCAGTGTGCATATTTATGACAGTGACCATTACCACAAGCACTGGTTAGCTGGGTGCCCTTCCCTCCCCTTCTCTCCCACTCCATATGTTATACCTGCCAGTTTGTCCACTTTATGAGGGCTCTTCTGAAGGCGTGGGCAATAACTGCTAAAATGACAGTAATGATACTGAGTACCGATAATCCCTAAACCTATACATGTTGTACGTAAGTGTAGCCAGCGGCCTGTTTACTTTCCCACAATTTGTTGCTGTCCAAAGATCAGAGATCAAGCAAAATGTAACAGTGCCATGGTCTAGCTATCTGAAGTGTCCAGCTGCAGCACGTAAATGAGGATGGAAGAATAGAACAATGGCAGCGAAATTTTTCCACGCTTATTCAGGATGGGTGTCACCTCTTCTTGTCAAAGTATCGTAATCGTGGTCCGTATCGGGCATCATACGTAATTGGTATCAACAGACAGCCTCATACCTTGAACCCAAATAAAAAGATAGTTTTAATACAACAGTAAATCAACAACAGCAATGTAACATGCCTGGTGTTTCTTCGCCATCATCATTCATTTTATCTCTGGCATCATCAGCATCTGCAATAAATACCAGACTCATTTTAAGGCCAGTTGATGTAGGCCTACTATGCATTAATTACAGAAAATTTATTTAATTTGCTTAACTGTTAAACATTTGTAACTTGACATTCGTGACTCACAATGACATTCACAGTGCCGAGGCACCAGCCAACACAGACCATGTTCTGCTGGTCTCCCAACTGCGTATTACCCTCTCAAAACCAAGGAAGGCTAATGGTCAACCAAGGCCCATCGATGTGGCACGATGGATTCAGCGTTGCAGAAGCAGTGTAACGTCGTCATACAGAATAGGTTCGACCAGCTGGGCGACCATCCCAATGACGTCGATGACTGCTGGAACTTTGTCAGTTCCACCATCCACGACACCGCCAGTGAAGTCATAGGTACCAGGAAGAAGATCCGCAAACCCTGGCTGTCCGCAGACAACTTCGCAATCATTGAAGAGAAAGCCCGTGCCAAGGCGCGTAAAGATTACCCTGAGAGGAAGCGACTCCAAGGGGTCTTCAAAGCAAAAGCCACGGCCAATCGTGAGGCTTACCTAACAGCAATTATCGACGAAGTTGAGAAAGATCTTCAGTGCAATCGGCTGTGCTCTGCATTTAAAGCAATCAAACAGATCTCTGGTAAACAGACCCGCTCCAACCCTGTCAGTATAAACAAAGCCGATGGTTCGCCATGTGAGAATGAAGACCAGGTTTTGTTACGCTGGAGGGAGCACTTTGAACAGCACTTAACCACTCGCCTTGCACGAGCTCTGCCTCACCAGACACAAAATCATCCTCTGCCGCTGCTGATGCCTCAGCCTCAACCGACGAGCCTTCGCTGTCAGAAGTTACTAAAGCCATCACCAAGCTCCGAAACGGCCGCGCACCGGGTTCTGATGGAATAGCCGCCAAACTGCTGAAGTATGCCATCACTCCAGTTGCGAAAGCCCTACACTTCCTCTTCACCCACGTCTGGAGAACGGGCCACATTCCCGCCGACTGGAAGGACGGGATCCTCGTCACATTCTACAAAGGCAAAGGCCCTGTAGCAGACTGTAGTAGCTACAGGCCAATCACACTGCTCTCCATTCCAGGCAAAGTTTTCGCCCACGTGCTCCTCGCCAGAATCCAGCCATTGCTCGATGCTACAAGGAGACCGCAACAGTCTGGATTTGTAGCCGGTCGATCTACAATAGGCGCAATCTTAGCCTTGCGTCTGCTGGTGGGGAGATCCATTGTGAATTCGACTGGCCACTGCACGTTGCATTCCTAGACATTAAGGCAGCCTTCGACTCCGTAGACCGTCAGGCACTGTGGAAAGCGCTGCACAGTAGGGGTATCGCGAACATTCTCCTGGATCTGATTGTTGCTCTACATGAACACACAGGCTCCTGTGTCCATCACGGTGGGAAGCTATCGACAAGATTTCTGACCATGTCCGGGGTCAGACAAGGCTGCATGCTGGCTCTGGCCCTATTCTGCGTCGCGATCGACTGGATCTTGAATCACATGCATGCCAATCTGGGCATTATGGTGGGCTCATCATCCTTTACCGATCTCGTGTATGCTAAAGATACCACCTTATTCGCGACATCATCCCAGTCGGCAGTAGAAAGTCTGTCATCCTTCCAGAATTCCGCCTCCGTCTTTGGTATGCATACCTCTTGGCCAAGCTGTCAAATTCCCTGACATTTCCAGGTTTTCCAGACAAGTGGTCACCCTGTCAGTGACCTAATTTGTACTGCATGCATGAGCCTTGTTTTCTAACAACTTGTTTTCTGACCATCGATGGCACACCAGCAGGAATCCGTGGTAAATTAAGTGGTGTAAATAAGGCAGCTTGAATGACCTGCGGATGAAGAGATGAAAGGTGTCTAAACAGCGAATGCAGGCGTAACAGGTTTGGAGAAAGCCAACCTTGTTTCAACAACTGTCATTTTCCAAATTATCATCAAACAACCTAAACAGTCGTAAACTAAAAACCTGTTATTTAAAATTGCTGCCAAACCAATAAATGATTTCTCATATACGCAGTCAGCCATAAATCAGCAACTAAGCTTATAGATCCAAAGACCAACAGGTCATGCTGGCATGAATTAATAACAACACCTGTTACCTGCAATTTTCATAACTATTTTTCCCATCTCTAATAGTTTGGATGGCCACAAAATTTAATAATTAAAAGGCGTCTGAATTAATAGAGAAAATACAACAAGCACAATGCAACACATAAATATAAAGATGATCATTGCAAAGAGGGATCAGACGGACACATCTGTTGACAGTGAATGGTGCATACACATAGACAACTAACCAACATCCATGCAAGATGATGCAGCATCTTTTGATTCATCTGGTTGAGGTAGCCGAGGACATGGCTCCATACTGGAAGGTTTCGCCTCTTCAGGAACTACATCAAATAAAGCGAACTATATACATCAAATAAAGCGAACTATAATTATTTTTAAAATGTAATAGCAAAACTACACTACAGAGTACAGAAGCCCATTCACTGATATTTCTATCCAGAAAGATTCACATTACTAACTGTATGACTACAAAAGGTAATGCACATGCTAGTCCACTTCACTGCTCATAAAACTTGCCCTTGAGGTCACAATATATCAACTGTAACTCAAACATACAACTGACACAACTGTGGAATTTTCGCTCCCAAGATCATCAGTCTGGCAAAGGTAGAAGCACCAGTCCAGTGCAATGACATGTAAATTTTGTGTTTTGGTAATTGAAATCTAAATCATTCACAGTGCAAATTATCTGAATTCTTGTTGAAAATAAAGATAACACCATAATACTACAACAATACTGTCAAGGCTGATGTTATTCACACTTACATAAGTGCAAATAGGCAGTCAGCTATTCGCACTTACGGAAGTGTGAATACCTAGTATTGTAACTTAACATCATAACGTGGAAGTGGTGATTAAAATATACGTTAAACTGATTTAGTCGCATATTACAATAAAACTAAACTGTAGAAAAATAAAAAAAACTAATAAAAATTTTAGCATGAGCGGGATTTGAACATGCGACCATGTGGGGGCATAGATGTGGGGGCATTGCAACGATGTTACCACTGTGCTAGGTGGTACGCTGGTGACCATGTGGGGGCAGAGATGTGGGGGCATTGCAACGATGTTACCACTGTGCTAGGTGGTACGCTGGTGGGCTAGCTGGAAAGGTCGTACATATGTTAACTCTGTTTAAACAGTAAGTAAAACTAGTAAGTGTGAATACGCGCCCGCCTATTTGCACTTATGTAAGTGCGAATATACAGTTCCTACTGTCAATCATAGTTGAATATGCAATTAAAGTACAGGCCTGTTCGCCTTCGCTCTTTCCATCCATGCACAGTACGTGTCCTAAACAATCCCTGCACCACTCTGTCAATGGTATTAATACTAAATGTTTTGCCACAATATGCGATTAAATGCAGATGGTCACTAAAAAAATTATGCCCCTACTGAGCATCGAACCCAGAACCTCTAGCACGTAGATTATATTTTCCTTCCCTGAGGGACGGAAAATAGTGCTGGGAAAGTATAATTGTCCGTCCCCGAGTCTCCCAGCACTATTTCCCATCCCCAAGAAGAGTAAGGGTTAGTGGCAGTTATAGCGCCGAAAACCAGGGGGAAAGGGCTCTGCCCCCTCCCCAGAATAAAAATAATAATTGAAATTATAACAATATATTATTCAAAATAATAAAAATAATAAGAGTAAGGGTTAATGGCAGTTATAGCGTCGAAAACCACAGGGGAGGGATCTTGGAAGGGGGCTAGCCCCCTCCCCAGAAAAAATATAATTCTAATTATAACAACATATTATTTTTAGTTATTTTTCGATAATTACATTTTTCGTGAAAATTCAAGGAAAGTAGACGAGCACTTTTCGCTATTTTTCGTGAAAATTTCACGAAAACTAAGGAGTCACTTTTTGGTTATTTTTCGTGAAAATATGGTGCATAATAAAATAAAAACATAGGCTATTTTGTACGTCGTTCTACTTAACGTTTGCTGAATGTTGTTTTTAATTAAATTTTTACATTGTAAATGTAAGCTGGCAGACTTATTATTTTTGCTTGTCATTTATAACTGAAAAGGTTAAAGATACTCTCAGTAGGCCTACGTTATGTACAATACCGTAGGCCTTACTCAGCAATTTGCCTGAAGTCT
>Ga0209149_1002187_pt1 | contig 10745 bp, 4 predicted proteins | sample WorMetTyACAVOLI2_FD_187423 | JGI IMG/M metagenome (GOLD analysis project Ga0209149, IMG submission 187423) | Marine gutless worms symbiont microbial communities from Max Planck institute for Marine Microbiology, Germany - Olavius algarvensis... ...
ACTTTTCGAACGCAACCATCTCACACTGTCACTAACAGATCACGTGACGTAAGGGCCTACATTGCAACCACTTCTATTCGCGTCGTAAGGAGTCATCAATCATGGCTGACGAAGGCGAGTGTTGACAGTTATTGTAGGCCTAGTTCAACGTATTTAAATTCCATTTTCTGCAGGTAATACATTATGTTACATTGATTACTCACTTATACTGTCGTTATAAGTTAGTTTTGTAAAGTTTCCCGGGAGTTCAAATTGTGCATACTTTCCGATTCGACAGACAGAATGCTGGAAACAGATTTAGCATGGAATGGGTTAATGGCGAAGACAGGGGAGAGACAATCAAGAGCTCTCTGTGAAGATTGTCGACAGGCAAATTGCCTACCAGACTGATGTGATGATGATGATGATGATGATGATGATGATGAAAAGGAAAGGGGTGTGAAAATGAGAGAAGGGAGGGAGAAAAGGGGCCCAGACAGAAGGGTAAGAAAAAAGGGGAATGGATGTGGAAGGGGAGCATATTTCCATTTCATACCCGGTCAGATCACATTTGCATATACAGTGCCACCTACTGGGCTGCTGACCAATGGTGAGAATATGACTCACCACCACAACTGTAACTGAGCCGAAGCACGAGCCCATTGGCTAAACTGTGAGCCGAAGCCATTTGGCTGGCAGTGAATGTAAATAAGTAAGCCTAAATGTGCAAAAGAGAATGCCAGTTGGTCAAAGCCCATGTAACTATAAATAAAAGCTATTTATAACTCCATGCTCAAAGCCAATGTACAATTGTATATTTTGTTTTTCATAAATAAGCAGATAGGAGTATGCAATGAAGATCACCGTGGCCTATATCAATACTCAGGATGTTTTGTAGAAATAGGACGGAAACTTTTCTGAAATTAAAGACCTTTAATAAGTATTTAACAGAGTATGTAGAAAGATGGCTGTAGAAAAGCGGAATTAGTGATGCGCCCTATCTACTGAGGTAATACGAGTCTACAGCGAGCTTTGATGTGACTAATGACATCGCCTAAACTAGCGAATGTGGTTTTAAATGGTACCACTTTCAAGACCTTGAGTGACCTCTAACCCACATTTCAAGGTCACCATAATATTCAACGTCAAATAACTCGACTAATAGTAGGCCTAATTCGTGTATAATCTATCCAATGGTTCCGTTTCCAGTGACCTTGAGTGACCCTTACCTACATTTCAAGGTCACAGTGTAATATTTAGGCCTTATATTGTGGTTGTGGGTGCACTGGTCCAGTTGGTAGAGTATCGGACTCGTAACCAAGAGATTGTGGGTTCGACTCACACCTGGTCCACTGAAAGCAACCTTGAGCAAGTTGCTAACCTACTGTGCTCAGGCCAACTCAGCCTCCTACCCTCAGTGGGACGGGAAATGAGTAGTAGCTATGGCTACGGGGTGAAGGCCTAGTGTGGCTGATTGGGGCGATGGTGTGTCTGCTAGCTGCACCGTGGGTCCAATTGTTCGTTAGCGCGGGCAATGGATGGCCACATAATGCGCTGCGGCACCATTTGCTCATGCCAATCAGTTGCCACTTCAGAGATTGTAAAGCGCTGCTGGTCACGAGTATGACTCATGTAAGTGGCGCTATAGCAATTGTCCAGACCTTTATCTTTTACCTTTATATGAGTGCCCTCAACGTATTGTGTGATGAGCAGCTGACATGCGATCTGTTTGCAATAGCTAAGTTCTTGTTTCATACCCCTTGCATTCGACGCCGCCGTTTTTTAGGCAGGTCCCCGTCGTAATATTGCCATCCTGACGGTTTGGTGTGGGAAAACTAGAATGGTGAGGGTACCCGGTAGTAAAAAAACTTAGCGGATATATGTATAACCGTGACAGAATACCGGCGTGTGACAGACGGACGGACAGACGGACAGACGGACATCTTGCGACGGCATTGTCCGCGCTATGCATATGCGTCGCACGATAAAAACGCGCGGAAATCCAATGTAAAGACGTTCACTGCCAATATCTTTGGCCTACAGTTACATCAAAGATTCTGCAAGCCGCCAGAGGCCGCGGCCGCGGCTTGCAGAATCTTTCGCCTACACCAAATAGATCGGTATTATATTTGCCTACACTATGGCTGCCTAGGTCAATGTCTGCCTACCGGCACAGAGCCCGACCATCAGCTCCGTGACCGTGCGCCACGGCTTATGGCTAGAGAGGGGCGTGGCTAACGGGCTTGTGTTTCTGACAGGGTATGAAATGTAAATATGCGGAAGGGGAAAGGAACGAAGGGAAGAAGGGGACAATGACGATGATAATAAAATAATAAAATCGACAAATGGATATCCAGCCTTTGGTCTTCTCAGAAGTAACCCATTATGTGTCGAGTGCGACGTTAAATCTTGCTCACTCGCCCTCATTCATAGTGAGCACGGAAAATTAGCCAGGGAAAAAGAATAACAAACAGACAAGAGTAGTACGACAGTAGTGGTCTTGTGTTTGTTGTGTCAGTTGAATGTTAAATAATACATTACAAAATGTTTGTTACTGTCATCCAACAATCTTCACTTTTTTATTTTACTGCAGTTTCTACAAACGTTAACTAATTTCTGTAATATTTATCAATTTGGCACAGTTTGTTACGGTTGTGGCTAGACTTGCAACCAGTTGACATCAAAAGTCGATAAACAGTGTTTTTGTCAGAATAGTTAAACGTTTTGCAGTATTAAAAGTTGTGACACGTGTTCGGATGCCCTCTGTCACCACTGACACAGGCTCACAATCATTTTGCCAGTCGTTTATTGCCCTGCTGAAGATACCATCGTTCGAAGTCAGCTCAAAAATCCGCTTTTCATATGTGTCAAGTCGCTACTGTTGTTATGGAAACCACACAGCTGGTTCTAAGCCAATTTAAAAACATTTTAGCATATTAATTGAGAATTGTATAATGTCTCGCTCTACCAAAAAATAATTAGTAAATGTCGTGAATTTGGTGAATTTATGTTACCGTATATTAATCGTAGCAATCTGGTTTTTTTGAGACATGCTGTAGAAACCACAGTAAAATGAAAATTGTTGAAACAGCCTGTCAGTAGTGGTGTTTTCAATCTCTTATGTACCAGTATTATCATTTTTGTGTGCAGATGTTGATGTAGTAATATTGTAAGCTGTACATACTGAGAGATGGCAGAAGGAAGACCTTACTACCGTATGTATATTACATACACTTTATGATGTGATATATGGTTGACATAGAAAAAGTATTTGCTAGTTTTTTGGTCCCGTATCACTATTAGAGGCTTAGTTATTTCAAATAAATTACATGTCTCCAATAACATTATGCTGGACTAAATATTCTGAAATAATGCTATAATGCCACATCATACTTCGTAATTACCTCACCCCAGTTATAGACTCTGGCAAGGTATTTCTCTTGGTCATCTGTCTTTGTCACGATCTTTGTAACTTTGTAACTTTGTTACGATTTACAACCATGTTTGTAAGAACTGTTATTGGAAAGTGGTTATAGAAACTTTCAGAATACACATATAAATGGCTGTAGGATTATGCGATTAAATTTATTGTAAGTTTCGCAACAACAGCTGACAGCTGTAGCCATATTCGTATGGTTGAGTGGTAATAAACATTGTAGCATCGTAACAAATATCACGGCAAACGTCACAACAAACATTGTAAAACATGTATTACCAAAAAAGTGCCTTGTTGGCTGTTGCCATGGCAAGGTAAATTGTGCAAGGAATGGAATATTTGGTTTGCCAAATTGTTTACGGTGCCTTTACTTGAACATTTATGATGTTCTTTTGTGCATTTTTCTGTCCGTGCAACATTAAAGAAATTGCAGTCTGCATACTACTCTTAAACTGTTGCTTGTCCAAAAGTTGCATTGTGATAACTGTGTGAGATCTGAGCTGGGTCTCCAATACAAGCCAGGCGATCACAGTGGTTTGTACTAATAGAAGCTGGGTCTCTGGTACAAGCCAGGTCGTCATTTGTAAATCGGGTGATAACGTGTATCATATAGAAGCCAGGTCTCTAATACAAGCTGGGGGATCTGAGCCATTTGTGAAAATAGAAGCCGGGGACTTCTATTAGCGAGAAAATGGTATCCAACTTTGTGTGTTGTTATTGTTAATGGGCGAAAACGTTCAGGAAATTTTGGGTGTAATCGGCAAATTGATGGCTCGGACAAGTACCACGCAGCTGGTTTTTCTTCTGCAAAACTAGACAATATTTTGTAACTTTTCGACAGCCAGTTTCCTCAAAGTTGTGAGACACACGTGAATCCGTGTCTTGTCAAAATGTATTGGAAGGGATTTCAAAAATATTTTGTTTAGGAGTCATTTGCCCCCAAAAACCTCAAAATTGAAGGGTGTCAGACGTGCCTAAAACATACCTTCCAGAGACAAGCCTACAGACCACGGGATACAGCGCAGAATGCTTCAGGTTATGCTGTGTTGTAGTGGAAGTGCCAAATGGGTACCTTTTACTAGTGGGGTTTTCTGCTACGTCTGATGGGGAGCTGGGGACCCCAAAATTGCCCAGATTTTCGCATATGGGAAATGGCTCTGTATGTACGCAGTGCTTCTACACAGCATGTTTGATCTATCTGCAGCAGCGAGGCCTCAAACGCGTCATTGCGTGCAAGGATGTCCCTTTCACTTTTGGGGATCGGAAAGATGTTCCCCTAAATTTTGGGAGTCACTCCCCAAAACTGGGTTCACAAATAGCACTTTAAAGCGTGAACAGTGAAAAAGATTCAAATACTTATTACTTGTACACTTCTAAGCTGATCATCATGAAATTTTACAGGGGATAGCCACCATGAATAGGCCTTTGTGGGTGGTTAAAGAATTCCTCCAATAAATCCAAGTTGGCAGACGGTGGCCATACTAAATTTCGTAAAAGGCTATTATCTCTGATATTGGCACAAAATTTGGTACTTAGATGCAACACGACCACGTGGAGATGACCACGTGACCAAAACGGAACCAAAAGGATGTCATCAGTCAAATGCTGGGAACAAATGTGGATCGTTTTGAGCCATTATACGAGACATTTGAATAAAATTTGGTACAAAGCTCAAGAAACAGACAACTGTCAAGGCAGAATGTGCCAATTCACTTATCTTGAAAATCCAAGATGGCGGCGCCCGCCATATTGAATTTCGAAAAATGTCAGTATCTCCGGATTGTATGAAGATATCTCCGCCAAATTTGGTGGACAGATATATCATGGCCATATGGAGATGATTGCAGGTACTCTGATAACATTATCAACAACTGCAAGGTGCCTTTCAGCCTATACGTGTACTTGATTGCCTTAGCTACCAGTAGAACTTATAATTTAATATTACCTTTTGTTTTTTAAAATCACCTGTAATGTTTTTTATTTTTGTGTAGCTGTTTTTGTCGGTGTATTGCCACTCAATAGACGAGGAGATGCATTGGAACTTCTAAGTGAAGATGAATGGAAAGGATTTTTTGACTACTTTCAACTTGTTACAGAAACTGTTAGAGAATTTTTTCAGAATACATATGATTTGCATGTGGCAAGTATTGACAGTGACAAACTTCAGTGCTTCGTGCATTCTGTTGATGCACTTGACAAGTTTTGGAAGGATCTTGAAAATGAGTCTGCACGTATCAAGTTTGAAAAAGCATTAGACTTTCGTGAAGCGGATCCTCTTATACGGCTGGAGCTTTCTGCTTTTGACTACTTTAAGGCAAAGGATTTCTTTGCCAGTTTAGACAGTACACAATCTCAACAGATGTAAGTATTGTGTAACTGAGTATATGTTCTTTGTTAACTTTGTTTAATTACCAGCATCAAAAGCAATAAGATTTTTATTACAAAGCTTACTTACATTTGAAGTTCAATGATGCATCCCCCAGAGGGACGGGTGGGCACTGGGCACATCTCACAGCTGTTTCTTCGTTATGAGATACTTTCCTTTCCCGCAGGAGGAGTGACGTCAGCCAGGCTTATAGTTGCTGTAGTGTTGAGGCCGTGTTTAACTTAGACTGAATGCACTTTTGGAGGCTAGGAAGTCTGCTTTGTAGATGGTATGTGACCATCTTCGATCTTTGATAATCATTTATTACAAATGCACTGTTGAATGTGTCAGTAGAAGATGTATTTGATGAGGTGTTGTGCAGTGTTTGAAGTTATGGATGAAAGTGTAGTGTCTCCCCTCGCTGCCTTGCAGAATCAGTATTAAGCCTACTTCTGTAGTGAATGAAACTTTATAGTGACTGAAACTTTTTTTAATTTCTTAGGCCTAATTTTTCTGCCTAATTTTTCTAGGAGTTACGCATGAAAACGTCAGGGCTGTTTTGTCTGAACAGAATGTTGATGCCAGTGTGAACTAATAAGTATTGTAACATAGTAATGTAGTCATTACCAGCGTGTTGTTTTGAAAATACCACTCAGAACACTCTAAAACACCATTTCCACCACATGTGATGTAACTGTTTGATAACCACCAAGTTGGTTAACCTGTCATCTAACAACAAACAAATGTACATCACTGTCATTGAGTGTTACAAGTTCACGGTTGGTATCATCAGACTTCAGTAGTGATGTGTGAATTTCTGATTAGAGTTTTACAGCAGGAAAAGAGGTATGATACGAGGAGGATTCGTAAGGAATCCACTTTCTAAACAGAATTTGGTGCCTGTTGTCTTTGAACAAATGTTTGAAGATCGGTCAATTTGGCACAATCTGCCGAAAACTTCAAAAGTGGTAAAAGGTATACCCTGCTGGCACTGCTGCAAATATTGATTTGGTCATAGCGATGGCATTGAGTCATGAAAACGCAAGGAAGATACTCTGATCAGCAGTTCTAGCCTAACTTTCCTTGTGACTGATTAAACTGTCTGTGTGTGAGCATAGTATACTTAGTGCACAATGTTGGAAATATAACGTCATAAGTACCATTCTTTGCAACTCCGTAATGAGTGGTGAAATCGTTAATGAACTTTATAAGGAACACTGCATTTGATATGAAGTTGGATGATGTTGTTATGCATAAAATGTTGGCAAATCATGCCATCTTTGAATTGAGTTACAAGAATTTTTGCAGGTGTCTTTTTTTTATCTGGACACAGTGTGCAAGCCACCTGCATGGATTTTGATGCTCAATATGGGTGTTCTCAGGAGTAAACTACTTTTAATCGTCATTGTAGCTCCATAAAAGTTGTATCATCAGTAGGCAAATCAGGGTTGGGGATTCCAAATATGTAATTATTTTTTACCACCTACGAACAGGTCACGTGGTGGTACTGTGCTTGGACAGTGCCAATTTTACCACCAAAATGGACATTACAAGCGTCATTTGCTTGGCACACAAAGCCAATCTACAAAACTAAACAAAACATATTTTGTCATTTAACTACTATTATGTATTTGCTAATTTATGATGTAAGACATGGTTACAGTTTGCCAGAGATGACTGGAATTACGAGATGAATGGTAAGAAGCACAGTGGGTACACTGCTAAATGCTGTAGATTCTTAGCATATCCAGTAATTGATCCAAAGGCATGAAGTCTGGGAGTGATTGAGGGATTTAACTTTGAAATGCAATGGCTGGATCATGCATGTCAAGTAATGATAAAAGAGTGGTGTTGTACATTATCAGATGGCAGATATTGGAAAATGATCAATTCTAACTTTCTGAGTCAACAAGAAATACGTCCTGTCGAATTCGGAGTCTGTCCAATGCAACTTTCATTTTCATTTTTGATTACGTGACGTTCATCCAGTTCAGAATCTGCTGCTGTATACAAATTTAATTGAAATCGGATGATTTTTCGCTGAGATATGGCGATATAACGATTTTCAAAATGGCAGCCGTCCGCCATCTTGGAATTGTTTTACCACCATATGAGACCACCCACGAAGTCTCTGTTGCTGGCCACAGCTGCCTGTCAAATTTCATGTCAATCTGATACACAGATCTGAAGATATATAGCTATTTGAATTTTTCGCATATTCGGCTTGAAATGCCTATTCAGGCTGCCAAAATGGGGGTTTTGGGGACTTTGGACCCATAGATGTGATTATTCATCATCGAGACACCCAAAAGGCACATCCTTGCGTAAATATACGTCTTTTAAGCTATCAACTGTAAAAATCCATTGAGGGGTCTGACCTGTGGGCGAGTTGACAGAAAGTGTGACGGACACACACACACAAATTTATATTTTGTCCATGCATAGCATTGGACAGCTAATTAAAGCCCATTCCAGGCAATTTAAAGGTAGTAAAAGTTTGAAGGGAGGAATCTTGTTTATGAAATTTTTTACCCACTTCCAGTCAGTACCAGCGGGTGAGTACTGTTTTTGAGTGTAACACACTGTGGTTCTATCCGTGATTTTGTCCATGGTTCTGTTTGTTTGTGGGTCCTTCATCGAGAATGGTCTGACTTACTTCAAATAAAGATTAAAATATTTTTTCATGGTTCCTCTAGCCCTGCTGCATGTTGATGGTTGAAAGGTCAAGGTAAAGGATGCAAAAGTGCTAAAATTGTTTTTTTTTGGCTCAAATTTCATTAGATGTAGTTGATTTACTTCACAAAAAGGCCAAAATGTTCCTCGTCAATCCCTCTCATCTCGCTGTCCAATTTACTGCAAGTACAATTTTTCATTTTCTGGGTGGGTATGCTTGCTGTGCCTTGCACTGTACATTTTCTTGTATATAATTTGTTGCAAACGTTATGATATTCTAAAGTGTTTTTGCATAGGTTATCCAAGAGATCATGTCACAAACCAGTTGAAGACACTAGCGGAAAAGATAAGCATTCAGTGCCATCAGTAAGTTGTTATTTGCTTTCACTCAGAGTCTGTCTGTACAGCTGAATATAGTTTTCAGACGGATTTTTGCTGGTGGTATTTGTGTAACAGCAAGTATGGCAGTGTGTGATATGAGGCAAGTAAATGATTTACCATGTGATGCTATGCATAGCACAGACTATGCTGTTGCAAGATGTCTGTCGCAAGATGTCTGCTTGTCAAACACCAGTATTGTGTCAAAACTATTAAACGTATCATCAGATTTTTTTCACTGTCAGTCACGCCATTCTAGTTTTTCGGTACCAAAGGTAATGGTAATATTTTGACTGGGACCCCCTAATGGGGGCATCAAATGAAAAGGTATGAAAAATTTTCAACCAATGTCTTGCTATATCTTGCAAATGATACAAGATAGGGCCTTAGTTATTATGCAATGCGAATAAGAAAGCGTACCAAGCTTTCAAATAGTACCATTTTTAATGACCTTGCCCAGATTTCAAGGTCACACCATTATTTGATGCTGAATGCGTCAGAAACGGCTTCAGATACAGACATAGCTACAATGGAATACTAATAGGGACTTACACACGCCCTACTCAAGGGTGTCATTTAGAATGAGTGACCTTGAGTGACCTTAAGTGACTTAGCAAAATATTCAATGACGTGAAGCATCACGCAGTCTTTCTGCGACAGCTGAGCTTCTTGTTTTAGTATAGTTAGGTTTTGTGTTTGTATTTTTTTACAGTTTTGTTGGCAAACTACTGATTTGTTTTCACTTATACCAGCCAAGTGATTTATCAGAAGGATTGTCTTCAAAGTAATCCAAAAAAGTGGGATTGAAACCAACTCTTATTGCCAGCCACAGAGCACAGAATGCAGCAGGAATTGAAATTACTTTAAGACCCCGATTTTTCCAGGTGTCATTTACACCAATGGGAACCGATTTTACAAAATCTGGTACTCAAAAGTTGTGTTGCAAAAGACGCCTGGGGGTAACAGGGAGTGAATTGGTGCAGAGGTGTCTTCAAACCAAAAGAAGGAATGTGTTTTTTGTCTATTATATAGCCAACACACATATACGCACAATCTTGTTATCAAAACATAGACTGGTTGAGGTTTTGTATTATTATCATAAAATTTCTGAGTGGAACCAGATCCAAAAACAAGCTTCTTTTGGGTCGCGGTATAGTAGGGTTTAACGTCCCACTCGACACATTGTAGGTCATTTCAGAGATAAAGTGTGCAGCCTATGGAAGCAGTCTTTTCCCAAACTAGTGGTATTGGTCACAGCCCCCGTAGTGCTTGCTGATTGTGTCACCACAGGAAACGGGCTAAAAAATGGAGTCCACTGCGGACTATAATCTCTGAGATAACCACCGCTATTCGTTCGCGAACTTCAACTTCAACTTAACATCAATACTTGCAGCAGTTAAATATTCTTTCGTGCAAGCAGACGAAATGTTGCCGAAAATTAACGCGTTAAAACAATATTTACGTACGCAAGCAGGAACTTCTTTTACTTCCGCTTGTGTAGCCGTGATGTGGCATATTCCTCCGCCCAATAGCAGCCCGACTTCGACGTGTCCGCCATTTTTTGCCCTGTGAAAATTGATGACATTTTCGTCTGTGCATGTGATGCGAAGTCTTCAGTCTAGAGATTATTTATTCTATTGTCTATGGTATTGGTACCACTGGAAAGATTTGTAGTGTTTTATGAGGGCATACAGTCAATGGGGGGGAAGGTAATCTGCGTCCCCGTCGCCCTCCCCGCGAGTACCTTGGCGAATACACCAGCTGAGGGAAACCGAAGATTCCACCTGTGGACCGAATCCTTATGGATCCCGGTCACAAAGCCAGGAAGAACCCCTCCGATAACGCCGACCTGGGCTTTCAAGCCGTAGGTCCGGCTCTGCGCATCATGCAGCTCAACGTCGAGGGGTTGTCAGC
>Ga0209149_1002188_pt1 | contig 10744 bp, 8 predicted proteins | sample WorMetTyACAVOLI2_FD_187423 | JGI IMG/M metagenome (GOLD analysis project Ga0209149, IMG submission 187423) | Marine gutless worms symbiont microbial communities from Max Planck institute for Marine Microbiology, Germany - Olavius algarvensis... ...
GGTCGCAAGCGCCACGACCGCCTTGATGCGGTCGGCCTCGCGCTGATCCCGCGTGCGGCGATGCGCCGCACGCAGTTCATCAAGCTGTTCCCTTGACAGGCTGTAGTCCAACATGGCGCTCATGATACCTTTTCTCTCAACGGACTACCCTACTTTCTTCAACGAAAGAATCATATGAGAATAGTATATTCTGGAATGAGGTACTAGCCGACTCCATGGAGAGACTCGAGTTTTATTCGTTTGACTCGATCGGGGGCTCGGGCTAGTATCACGCCCCTTTGGGCTGCCCTACTAGTATCCCATTTCACCTGATTTTGCGTTCTCAGCGAGGCGAGAAGTGGCCAGATGCGAGACGCGCGAGCGCAGGAATAGCCACTCCTCTTGCAAGCTCGCGCAACAAAGCAGATGGCTGCTTCTCGCCTCGCCCGGAGGGAGCCCCCCAAACGCGCCAATGCTGTGTTACAGCGCTTGGCAAGAGAGTCAACTATTCCCTGCGCGCTGTGCCTTGCCTTGGCGCGTTTGAGGGGGCTCTGAGATCGTAAAATCAGGTGAAATGGGGTACTAGAGGGCGCGAACCGACGGATTGTTAGGGGTAGGGGACTCATGTACGCGGTGATTCAAACCGGGGGCAAGCAATACCGGGTTGCCGAGGGCGACAGGCTGAAGGTGGAGAAGATGGTTGCCGAGACGGGCGCGAGCATTGAGCTTGACCAGGTGCTCCTGGTCGCCGACGGCGCCGATGTGAAGGTCGGCAAGCCCTACCTGGACGGCGGTAAGGTGACGGCTACGGTCGAATCCCACGGCCGTGGTAAGAAGGTCAAGATCATCAAGTTCCGCCGGCGCAAGCAGCATCTGAAGCGCCAGGGCCATCGCCAGTGGTTCACGGAGCTCAAGGTTACCGGCATCGACGCAGGTTGAGGAGGAGGGCGCTATGGCCCACAAGAAGGCAGGCGGCAGCTCCCGCAACGGTCGCGATTCCCAGTCCAAGCGCCTTGGCGTCAAGATCTACGGCGGCCAGGCGGTTCGGGCGGGGAATATCATCGTCCGTCAGCGCGGCACCAAGTTTCACAATGGCAGGAATGTCGGCTGCGGTAGGGACTATACCCTCTATGCATTGGCGGAGGGTAAGGTGAAGTTCGAGGTCAAGGGCCCCAGGAACCGCAAGTACGTCAGCGTCGAAACCACCTGATCTTCCCATTTTCGAATTCCCAGCGAAAAAGCCTCGTCGGGCGACGGGGTTTTTTGCGTTTTTGTCCTTGTGGCGGCGTCTTCGGCTATGGGCTTCGGAGGCGTCGGGCGAGCAGGGGTATGACAACAGGTCCGTAGCCGGGATTCCTTGACGGACCAGGGCTCCCGAATGATAACCTCTGTTGAAACAAGCGGTTGACTTGGGCAAGTGTAGGTTGGGCAAAGGCGCGTACTGCTGAGCCGGCGATCAAGGTGTTGGTCATTGTTGCGCCGTGCCCAACATTGTTGGCTTGACGGACCCGCATCTTTACAAATGAGTCGAGTTTGTGCACTCCCAAGGGGGCAGTTATCAGATGTCAGGGGGCAGTTGTCAGTTATCAGTTGTCAGGGGGCAGTTGTCAGCCTGTACTCTGCACCCTGCACCCTTCCCTGGTGCGCCTCATCTCGACTCGTCGGTCTGAGGCGAAGCCTCGCTAGGTCATGAAGTTCGTCGATGAGGCCACTATCCGCGTCGAGGCCGGTGACGGCGGCAGTGGTTGCGTGAGCTTCCGGCGCGAGAAGTTCATCCCCAGGGGTGGCCCGGATGGCGGCGACGGCGGGGACGGCGGTAGTGTGTTTCTGATGGCGGACGCCAATCTCAATACCCTGGTGGATTTCCGCCACCGGCAAGGATTCCGCGCCGAGCGTGGCAAGGGCGGCATGGGCCGCAATATGACCGGTCGCGGCGGCGAGGATCTGCTGGTGCGGGTTCCGGTCGGTACTCGGGTGCGGGACGCGGAGACCTGGGAGTCGATCGGTGAGCTCTTGGGTGCGGGTGAGCGCCTGCTGGTTGCTCAGGGCGGTTTCCACGGTATCGGCAACGCCCGCTTCAAGTCGAGCATCAACCGGGCGCCGCGCCGATCCACGCCGGGGACATCCGGGGAGCGCCGCGGGCTCCACCTGGAGCTCATTCTGCTCGCGGACGTCGGGTTGCTCGGTTTTCCGAATGCGGGCAAGTCGAGCCTGATCCGCACCGTATCGAGTGCGCGGCCGAAGGTGGCCGATTATCCCTTCACTACCCTGTATCCCAATCTGGGCGTGGTCAGCCTGGGCCGGGGACGCAGCTTCGTCGTCGCGGACATACCGGGGGTCATCAAGGGTGCGGCCGCGGGGGCCGGGTTGGGCATTCGTTTTCTGAAGCACCTTGCGCGCACCCGCTTGTTGTTGCATCTGCTGGACGTGGCGCCCCTGGGCGGCGACCCGATGGATCCGGTGCGGCAGGTGCGCGAGCTCGAAGGCGAGCTCGAGGCCTACGGCGGGGACCTGGCGGGAAAGGAGCGTTGGCTCGTACTCAACAAGCGCGACCTGCTGGATCCGGCGGACTTCGAGCGGCGCCGCGCAGCAATCCTGGACCGGCTTGGTTGGAGCGGTCCGGTATTCGGTATTTCCGCCGCCACGGGCGAGGGTACCGGGGACCTGACCCAGGCCCTGATGCGGTACCTGGAGCAGGGGCGGGTCGCTCCGGTCACGACCGCCCCGGACCAGGCCGCGGATGATGGGGGTAGCTGGCATCCCTTGTCCTAGTACACCTGCGCGTATTTAACGGAAACATTGCCCACAACCATTCGTGGTTCCACTGACTGGTCGGATTGGTCTGACGTGTCCGACGCGAACGATTCGTAGGGGCGTCCTCAATTGAGCCGAACCCCGGCTAGGATCGAATCATGATCTCCCGAGACGGGCTCCCGAGCACCAGGCGTTGGGTCATCAAGGTCGGCAGCGCCTTACTCACCAGGAACGGTCGGGGGCTCGACCGGAGCGTGCTGTCTCCTTGGGCCGATCAGGTGACCGGGTTCCTGGGCCAGGGTGGCGAGCTGGTGCTCGTCTCGTCGGGCGCCGTCGCCGAGGGCATGACCCGCATGGGGTGGACCCGGCGCCCCAAGTCCCTGCATGAGCTGCAGGCGGCTGCCGCCATCGGCCAGATGGGGTTGATCCAGGCCTATGAGGCCTGTTTTCAGAAGCGCGGAGTCCACGCGGCGCAGGTGCTGCTCACGCGGGAAGACCTGGCCGACCGGGCCCGCTACCTGAACGCCCGTAGCACGCTCCTTTCCTTATTGCGGCTGCGTGTGGTACCGGTAGTGAACGAGAACGATACGGTGGCTACGGATGAGCTGAGGTTCGGGGATAATGACACCCTGGCCGCCCTGGTCGCCAATCTGATCGAGGCCGATCTGTTGATTCTGCTCACCGACCAGGTGGGCCTGTTCGATTGCGATCCCCGCTTCGCTTCGGACGCCGAGCTCATTTCCGAGATGCGGGTCGATAATCCCCGGCTCGACGCCGTAGCCGGCGGCAGTGTCAGCGGATTCGGCCTTGGCGGCATGGTAACCAAGGTCCGCGCGGCGCGGCTCGCGGCCCGCTCGGGGGCCGCGACCATCATCGCCCCCGGCCAGGGACATGAAGTGCTGCGGCGTATCGGCGCGGGGGAGCAGGTCGGTACCCTGCTGACCCCGGTCCAGGGGCCGCAGGCCGCCCGCAAGCGGTGGTTGGCCGGCCAGCTCCAGGTCCGGGGCAGGCTGATCCTGGATGCCGGAGCGGTGCGCGCCTTGCGGGAACAAGGCAAGAGCCTCCTGGCGGTGGGGGTGAAGGGCGTGCAGGGCGCCTTCCAGCGTGGTGAGGTGGTCGCCTGTTTCGATGAACAGGGCCGTGAGATCGCCCGCGGGTTGGTCAATTACGACGCATCGGAGTCGGATCGCATCAAGGGCCGACCCAGCGCCGGGTTCGAGGCGATCCTGGGTTATCTGGACGCTGAAGAGCTCATTCACCGGGATAATCTGGTGCTGCTTTGAGCGATGGAATCGGTGTCGGGGTATCCGCCGTGGACGGGGTGGACCGGGGCGCCCCGGTTCGTGTGATGCGTAGTTTGCGCCAGGTGAAGTCGACTGTGCGCGTGCGACTCCGCTTCAGGTTGAGATCGATTGAATACCGGTTGAGAGTGAGCGATTGCCATGGAGAATTTCATCGAGCTGATGCGGGGGTATCTCGCCGATGTCCGGGAGATCATGCCCTGGGATTTGGCGGAACGCCTGGAGGAGAACCCGGACCTGCTGATTCTGGATGTGCGCGAGCCCTACGAGTTCGATGCCATGCATATTGCCGGCTCCCTCAGTGTTCCCCGCGGCGTCCTGGAATCCGCCTGCGAGTGGGAGTACGAGGAGACGGTGCCGGAGTTGGTGCGGGCGCGGGGGCATGAAATCGTGGTGGTTTGCCGCTCCGGACACAGGAGCGTGCTTGCGGTCCATGCCATGCAAGTCCTGGGGTATCGGGACGTGGTGTCGCTCCAAACGGGGCTGCGGGGCTGGAAGGACTATGAGCAGCCCCTGGAAGACGCGCAGGGTCGGTCCGTCGATCTCGATGATGCGGATGTGTATTTTACGCCGCGGGTCCGACCCGATCAGATGCGGCCCCCTGCGGACCGGGGCAACTGAATGACAAAATGATGAATCGTCAGGGTGCAGAGGGCAGGGGGCAGTTGTCAGGGTGCAGGGGGCAGGAGACCGGAGGATACCCGTTGTCCACTTGGTCCACCGGGGCTACCACGGGATGATCCGTGGGGGACGGGCCCGCCGGGAGCTGGTGAATACCCCGACGGAACAGTGGGGACATGCCTTCCGGGTGACGCCCGAGCAAAGTGGATAGGGGGTAGTTCCTATCTGCCGTCCACCTTGTCCACCCGGTCCACGCCGTCCAGTGGGCTATCCCCACAATCAGAGGCTATCCCCCTTCCTGTACCCGGAAATAGCAGGTCAGCTCGGGCAGGTCGATCTCCCGCGGCGTCAGCCGGATCCGGGTATTCAGCACGGGATCCCCGCGCAGCCTCACCCGCGCCTCCAAGGCAAGCTCCGGGATCAATACCATTGCCTTGTGCTCGCCCTTATCCACCAGCACGCCTTCTCCCTGCCAGTGTGAATTGGCGCGCAGGTAGACCAGCTTCCAATGCTGATTGGAGAGCCGTTCGGCCCGCCGCACGGCGGTCGCCGCGGTCTCCGCCTCCGCTATACGCTTGGTGATCTCTTGTTTGTCGAGCAGCTCGCCGCCGGCCAGCCAGGCCCGAATCTGCTGGTGCACCAGGAGATCCGAGTAACGGCGCAGTGGACTGGTAGCCCGGGTGTAGTGGCTCAGCCCCAGGCCGAAGTGGGGTCCTGGATCGCCGATGAGCCGCGTCGGCTTGAAGCGCCGGCGGTAGGCGTACATGGCCGCCGGGTCCGCGGGTTGCTCGATCTTGTCCGGCGCCGGTTGCGTCGCAAACGGGATCGGAATCTCCCGCTCCAGGCAGAATGCAGCCGCGGCCTCGCCGGCCATGAGCATGGCGTCCGTTACCAGGGTGCGGCTTTGCAACCTCGGCAAGGGTCGCACGATCACCTCGCCGTCCTGCACCCGCACGCTGACCTCGGGTAGGTCGATCGCGGCGGCGTTATTTGCGGCGCGGCGCGCGCGGGAACGCTCGGTCAGGGCGCTCAGCCGGGCAAAGGGCGGTTCCGCGAGCCGTTGCTCGGCGGTCTCGTAGGTCAGCCGTTCGACCCGTACCCAGGTGGCTCGGATCTCCACATCCGTCAGCTCACCGGCCTCTCCACACCGGAAGGCGAAGGACAGGGCGGGGGAGACGGGTTGCAGACCGAGTCCCAGGCGCTCCGTTACCGCCTGGGGCAGCATGTTGACCGTCCGCTCGGGCAGGTACTGATTGGCGCCCCGGGCGCGGGCCTCGCGCTCCATGGGACTGTCCGGCGCCACCAGGGCGGCCACATCGGCGACATGCACCCAGATCCGGTCGCCGCCGTCCAGGCTCAGGGCGTCATCCGGGTCCTGGTTGCCCTCATCGTCGATGGCGTAAGCGGGGAGATGGGTCAGGTCGAGGCGTTCCTCCCGCGGGAGGTCCGGCGCCGGCAGGTCCGGATCGGCCGCCGGCAGTTGGTTGCGTTCCGGGTAGGGGTTGTGATCCGGCGGCCAGTAGCCGACCCGGATCAGGGCGCGGTGCGCGTTCTGTGTCGTCTCCTGGTAACCCAGGGCCCGGAGGATGCGACTCTTGGTGGTTGTACTCAGGGCCAGGCGCACCACCTCTTGCAGGCGCTCCGCATCCTGGGGCGCCGGTCGGGCCCGCTGCAACCGTTCCAGAAACTCGCTCCAGTTACGCTCGGCGGCGGCCTTGGCCGCCTGCTCGGCCCGATCGCGCTCTACCTCCCCGCGCGTTCGGACCCGGATCGCCTCCGGGGCGCCCTCGAAGTAGAGCCCCTCCGCCACCAATTGCCAGGCGGCCCAGGTGGTGGCCGGAGAGAGCTCATCGAACATCAACTCGGCGAGCTCGCCCAGATCGGTTTCGCCCCCCTCCAGGAGTTCCCAGGCCGTGGCGAGCTCCCCCTCCCGCGGGCCGAGTTCGGCCAGGCTGCGCAAGGGTCCTGGGTGCAACAATCGGACATCCTTGGGTCGCACCCGCTTGATTTGTCCGCCCTCGAGCTCGATATCGATCTTCTCACCGAGCGCCAGGACCCGTGCGGGTCGGACCTTGTAGAGCACCAGGCTATCCGGCCGCAGGGCGGCTTGATTGTGTGCCAACGCGCCGAGACCTCCGGTAGGTGGATGCGTGGGTTCGATCAGACCCGAATTTCAGTATCATACCGCGTCATTGAACACGGCACCCGAGTATAGCTGCGCCGATTGAAGTCCCCAAAAAAAGCCATTGCCAATGCCATGAACAATCTTTGGAATACCTTCCTCGAGTCCCGTTCCGCGCGGATCGACGACGCGGGCAACGTACATTTCCCGGATGCCCCCGTGGAGGCCGACTGCGCCCTGATGGAACTCTCCCCCCTCGGGCTGATCGCCGTCTCCGGACCGGAAGCGGAGGGTTTCCTCCAGGGACAGGTCACGAACGACGTCACCCGACTCACCCCTGATGTCAGCCGGCTCGGAAGCCATTGCAGCCCCAAGGGGCGGATGCTGGCCGGCTTTCGCGCCTTCAAGCCGGATGACACCATCTATCTGCAACTGCCGCGTGCCCAGGTGGCAGCCACGACCCAGCGGCTGCGCATGTATCTCCTACGGACCAAGGCCACCGTCGAGGACGCGAGCGATCGGTTCGCCGCCATCGCCGTCGCCGGCGACTGTGCGCCATCCCTGTTGGCGTCACACCTGGATAGGGTTCCCACCCGGGACAACGAGATGACCCGCAAGGACGACCTGGTCGCCATGCGCATTCCGGGGCCTGCGCCCAGGTTCCAGATCCTGGGCCCCGTCCCCGCGCTGGAAGGCATCTGGACCGACCTGGCCGGGACCGCGACCGTCGTGAACGCCGATTACTGGTCCCTGCTCGACATCCGGGCGGGGCTACCGACCGTCTACCCGGAGACCCGCGACGCCTTCGTGCCGCAGATGGCCAACCTCCACCTGCTCGACGGAGTGAGCTTCAAAAAGGGGTGCTACACGGGCCAGGAGGTGGTCGCGCGCATGCAATACCTGGGCAAACTCAAGCGCCGCATGTACCGGGCACAGGTCGGTGCGGAAAACCCGCCCATGCCGGGGGACGCGCTCTACGCTACGAGCAGCCGCTCCGAGCAGGCCACGGGTCGGGTCGTGGATGCACGTAGCAACGGTAAGGGTGACTACGAGCTCCTGGTCGTGGTGGAGATCGAGGCCAAGGAGCAGGCAGTACGGCTCGGTGGTTCCGAGGGGCCCGTGCTCGCCTTCAGCGATCCCCCTTACGGCTTTTCCATGGAGGACTGACCGGGGTCACCTCTGGTACATCCGCGTACAAATTCCGGAAACAAAAACTACGAATCACGCGAATCGGGAACTACGAATCACGCGAATCGGACAGATGAATCGATGCGGTTCCTGCGCTCACTGCATCCTACGGGGGCACATGTCATTTCCTTTGTGTTCTCCGTGCCTCCGTGGTTCAACCTGGTACAGCGGCGCCGAACTACCGATCACACCCGTCAGAAGTTATTTTTTGCCGCAAATAAACGCGAATGAACGCAAATCGGTCGCAATCGATTCGCGCTCATTGGATCCATTTGCGTGTATTTGCGTTGATTTGCGGCAAACGCTTTCCTTCACGGATCAAGCTCACTACTGCCCGCTCAAGGTTACCGGGTATTGAGAGCACCTGTACTCTGGCAATACAAGTAGCTATGGGCCTCGGGCGCCCCCTTCATCGATACCGGCTGTGCGCGAACGGGATTGCGGGAAGGGAACAATCATCTCGGGGGCGCGGACGTCGCATAGGCGGGCACGAAGTCCTTTTCCGGTTTGATGGGTCTCAGTGGTCCGTGTGCCTCCAGCGTTTCGAGTAGCCCATCGAAGACGGAATGGATGCCGCTCATGGAATGGGTGCGAAACACCGCGCGAAGTTCTTCTCGTTGTTCGGTGAGCGCCTGGCGAAGCTCCGCCTCCAGGTCATCCCGGTTCAAGTACTCGTCCGCCTCGATGACCGCCTTATCCACCAACAACCAGGCAGCAACCCCGGTGACGGCCCCCCCCACCAGGGCGCATCCGGGCGCCATGGGCGCGCCCACCACCGTGCTCGCGCAGATGGTGGCCCCGGCGGCGGCCCCCGTGCCCGCTCCCCCGATCCCCCCGCCCGCCTTGACGGCGGACTTGAGACCCAACTTCGATGCGAGACCCGCGACACTGCCGAGAGAGGTCTGCATCCCGACCTTGCCTGAGATCTTCGCCACCGTCACGCCGCCTAACTTTTTAGCGGTCGCCGCGGAGGCCGCGACGCCGGCGGAGGTCGCGAGTCCCTGGCGCATGATGTCCGCTGAACCGAGCGATAGGTACGGCGCCGACGGCTCCCCTGATTCATGGCCCAGGTTCCACTCACCGGTGACCCGAAACGCCGTGCCTTCCTGCCTCACTTGTTTGCTCCGAACCAGGCTTGTTATCAAGTCTTGTATGTCCAGGGCGGCGCTGCGTATCCGTTCCTCGCGCTGTTTCTCCATGTGCCCTGAGAGGGCGTCGATGGCGGCTGACGTGCCGGCCGGTTGCAACACCAACTCCTCCATCTTCTCCCCGAGGTACTCCACGATGTTTCCGGTGGCGGCGTAAAACAGGCGGGCGTACTCGCCCTTCAGCGAGTAATACCAGTCGGCGAACGCTGGCACCATTTGGTCGGCCAGCGCAAAAATCACCTCGAGACGGCGATCCAGGTCCCCTGACAGGGCCTCTTCGGCCTCCCGGCTCCGAGCGGCGATTCGTTCGCGGATCTCCTCTTGCACCCAGGGTATCGAAGCGGCCTCCAGATAGATGGGCTCTCCGCCGGAAACCGTCACCCGGATAAGCTCCGTCCAGGCCGGCGGCAGAGTACTCCCTTCGAGATTCGTCTCAAGCCATTGTTTGCCGCCCCGCACAGCGGCGAACAGCGTAAACACCAGCCCCAACAGGATCACCACCACGAACCCGCCCCAAAACCACCGGCCCCCTGGGCCCTTCCGTTTATCCTCGGCATTTGCGATTGCGGCCTTGGTGTTCATTCGGGCTCCGACTCCTCGCGCCACCGGATCGACCAGGGTCGGGAAACGAAGCCCGCAAGCGCTCGGCTGTAAGCCCAGGCCACGAGAAAAGACACCCCGAATGAACCGAGGAACACCACCCACGCCATAAGCGGCTGGCCTGGGCGCACAAGATTCTGCATGGCCCATAACCCAAGCGCCTCGCCCACGGAGTCCAGGCGCGCAGGCAGCGCGAGCTGCCCGCAACCTTGTTGTATGTTCTGTTTCTAGGGAAATGCCAAGGATAGGCTATAAGAGGCTGTCTAGGAACTCACTTTAGAAATTCCCTGAAAATAGGCAGATTGGATAAAATTAACCCTCTGTTTTAAAAGGTATTTTTTCATAGAAACTGTCTAAAAAGGCAGTCTCTAAAGGGATTTGATGGAGAGTATCTGGGAAGCCGTCGCATCCTGAGGCCTTGAGCCTGTGCGTAGATTGGCTCCCCGCCCTCTTCGTCCATACCGGAGAGTATCCGAGGCCTTGAGCCCAGCTCTTGAGCCTGCATACACAAGGTCGGTAGACGAGGGTCCAGGGTCGGGGAACCAGGTTACGATCCTAATCGCTTTTGAACTTGAGAGGAACCACACCATGAATGCCGCCGGAATCGATGTCAGCGCCAAAACCGTCACCTTGGTCATCAGCCGTGAGGGTCCCCCGGGAGTTCAAGAATACGCCCCAAGGCCATACCGCCCTGAGCAACGTCTTGCGGAAAACCCGGGTCACCCGGGTTTGCCTTGAGGCTACCGGCTCGTATCACCTGGATCTGGCCGTCGCCCTGGATGACGCCGGGCTGGAGGTCATGGTCATCAATCCCAAGGCGGCCAAAGAATTTGCCGGCGCGATGCAAACGCGCAGCAAGACCGATGCCGTCGATGCCACGCTCCTGGCCGAATTCGCCCAGCGCATGCCTTTCAAGCCTTGGGAACGCCCCGACGACCTGGCCCTGGGCATCCGTGCCTGCGCGCGTCGCATCGCCGCCCTGAACAAACAACGCACACAAACCAAGAATCAGCTTCATGCGGCACAGCAAA
>Ga0209149_1002189_pt1 | contig 10744 bp, 7 predicted proteins | sample WorMetTyACAVOLI2_FD_187423 | JGI IMG/M metagenome (GOLD analysis project Ga0209149, IMG submission 187423) | Marine gutless worms symbiont microbial communities from Max Planck institute for Marine Microbiology, Germany - Olavius algarvensis... ...
GCAGACTGATGGCGCATTCCAGAGTTCACGTAGTGTTCCTGGTGTAAGCAGCACGAAACAGAAAACTCTTCAGTTTGCTCTTGAATGAAGCAGTCGAACGCAAGAGTTTCAAGTCGGTCGGCAGCCGATTCCAAGCACTGTACTGAATTTTACTCTACAGTGAACTTTGTTACATAAAGACGCTAGCCTTAATTTTCACATCAGATGCATCGAGTATTAGTTTTAACTTGCTACTGTGCCATTGTCTTAGGAAAAATATTGGTATTTTACGCTATATCTACAACAACATCATACCTGGTACAGTATCATCCTTACTCTGGTCTCAAATCATAAATCTCATCTTTTCATTCAACCTTTAACACTGCCAAAATGCCTTTTATGTGATATCTAGACTGTAAGTTGTGTTAACCCTTTATCGGCACATTAAAAACACAGAGAAACGGAGCATTGTACAGCAATATGGTGATTGGTACACTGGCTGTTGATGGATGAGCTGTTACGTTTCATACAGTGAGGAGGGGCCTGGATGGGCTGAGGCCCCACCCAGTCCTCGCTGTACCAAATGAAACAGACCACCCATCATTGGCCAATGTACAAACTTCATGTTATACGATGTGGCATTATAATTACTTTTGTTCTAAAGGGTTAAAGCTGGAACCTGTTGTTGCACACAGATGCAAATGCGTTTTGATGGTTATATCGGCTTTCCCGGTGGCTTCATCGACTTCACAGACTTGAGCATTATTGACGGCCTGAACAGAGAACTGATTGAAGAGATCAACTTGGACACTGACAGGCACCAACTGACACAGAACGACCACGTTGTGTCCTGTGTATGTTCACACAAGAAACTTGTGACACACTTCTATGCTGTCGAGGTCACTGCCACAGAGTTTGCAGAGATCGAGAAAAGAGTTATCTTTGCTCATGATTGGGGTTCTGAGGTTAGACTGTTTTATTTTGTTCTCTGCATTTTGATCCATTAAGCAGTAGAATACGTGTTTAATTAATAAGTGGATATGTTGCATTATGTGAACTCATACGTTGTTTATATTAATTAAAGTAGAGAGCACTCGGAGAGCGCAAACCTCCACCAGGCAAAAATCTCACAGGGAGGATATTTTTTCATGGGGGAGGGCTTTCATGGAGAGGAACATAGTTTGACCTTGAAACGTGCTCCAAGGTCATCAAGGATGGTGCCATTGGAGAAGAACACTACGACTTCCTATTAGTGTTCTGTATTAACTTTGGCCGTATCTGTTACTGTTTCTGCACTACAGTCGATTTATGCCAAAATGACCTTGCTGCGCGACTGTGACCTCTAAATGACAATTATACAGAAAAACTGCACACAGTCTATCTAAAGTTGTATAAGCCAAAGCTCTAAAACAGCAAAAATTAAAATGTTTATTAATTATAAGCGTGAAATATATGCACTAGCACATTTAAATCTGTCAACCGCCAGCTTTAAATGTCTTAAGATAGTGCATATGTTTTATGCTTATAATTAATAAACATTTAATTTTTGCTGTTTTAGAGCTTTGGCTTATACAACTTTAGATAGACTGCAGTTTTTCTATATAATATTTGCTGTTTTATTACAGTTAGTACGTAAGAGGCGTATCACAAATTAGTAACCTAGACAATAGCGCGAACAGGTGAGTTCTGCATGGGCGACTGTGACCTCTAAATGACAATGAAGGTCAATATGGATCACCTCCAAAATGAAAGCAGCTTGAGACTGGGCCAGGACCTACGTTTGTTAAAAACTTCATGTAAATCCATCCGTGCATGCGTAATTTTTTGCGTGAGGCTGCACACAGACAGAATAACAGACAAACCGACCTGATTGCATAACCTCTGTCTTGGTGTAGGTACTAATTACATACCATTCACATTAGGCGGCTAATCTCGAATTAGCATGGCAGGTTGGGATTTCACAGGAAAATTTTGCTGAGCTCACTGATTTGTTTAAGACGGATTCATGGTACTACACAGTACACACGTATGTTTGATGATTATTGTGGCATGTTGGCTAACAAAGACTTAGTAGTACGATAACGTTTTATACCAACTGCACAGTGCACGTTTATGTCAACTAGAAAGGGATATTTAGTAACACAGATTATGGCATGAAATTAGGATAATGTGATAGATTTTTAGACAAAAATTGTTGATTACTGCAAATACTAGAGACCTGCGAATCGGAAATTTCCGTCCGATCGAATCGGCGGATAGTCGTTTACAGCTTCAGTGTTAAATTTTTGTTGATTGCCATATAAAACATTTTTTAAAATATTGCGCGATCGCTACTAGGCTACTAGCAGTAGTGTGCATGCTCTAACTACAAGTACATGAATTAACTAAACTCAATATAAATCCCAGTAGCAATGCCGAAATGATTGAAATTTGTCGTTAAACAGTGAGTGTTGTTTATGGTACGACGGCAAACGTGGCAGTCGCGGATATTCAATTTTTTGAATCGACCCGTCACTTTCGAATCGGGACGTCCGATCAAATATCGAAGCTTCGCAGGTCCCTAGCAAATACCCTCATTGTTTGTCCTGTGTCTATCTGTAAATGTGACTTTTTGCAAGAAGGGTTGTCTGATTTAAATGTAACTTTGTGTGTTTATTGTTACTATTATCTAGCTGTGCAGAATGTAAAATTTTTCCCTTAAGTCCCCTCGTTCCTCTAAAATTAAGACTGATATTTTAGCCTAGTAGGCCTATTTGCCAACTTTGTGTCACTCACCTTTGCAAATGAAAGCATTTATGGAAAAGCCACGAAGGTCATTTGTGCATCGACTTCCGCTGAATATTTTGGCGGGAAATGTTCACTGCTGGATCAAAAGTTAGGTGGAGACAGATTTGTTGCGGGGTACCTACCCTCCATAAATTTGTTGCTTTACGTTACTAGAACTGTCGCCAGATACAGTAGTACCACCAGCTATAGATGCTGATTCACAAAACAATCTTTAAAGCGTGACTGGCTTTCTAGGCCCACATCGAATTTTTCCTACACAAACAATAAAGGTGCTTGCAGCAATCTCGTCGACGCCTACATGCTTGTTCAGACTTAATTTTCAGCATTTGCCTTGATTTTCTCAATTTATTTTCATCGAAATAAAATGCTTAGAGTTTAAATTCGGGTGTTGGTTCTGTGGCTCAGCGGTAGAACGTTGGCCTTTGACCGGTGAGCTTTCGCTGTCCTGCGCTCGACCTACAGCTGATGGGTGACCACTTATGTGGGTAAACCGTGCGCTATAATGTCTTCTAACTAGGCCAACTCAGCCTTTCAGGGTTGATAAACGAGTAGTAAGCTGCAACTAGATGTTGTCATAACAGTCCGTGGCGGCGCCATCTGGTGAATGTGAACGAAGGCTAAAGGCAGGCATAGTGTTGTTCGCAGGTTAAACTGTGTGATCCATATCTGAGTGCCTTGAGGACGAGTTGCTTATCATCTAAGGTGCTATATAAATCCACGTACCTTTACCTTTTACCTTAAATTCTATTGTCATTACGTTGACAGACGTTGGGTGTTATCCGAGTTCCGTTGCACACGATGGAAGACGGTTGTCGTGGTTTTCCCATGTTTCTCGCTGGAAAGTTCATTGGCAATGCCAGAAAGCAGCTCCTCACTGTAATACTAGAGAAGAAGATTCTATCGGCCGAGGCTGTTGAGCTGGCACTGCATCGCGCCAACCAGCTGACGTCATGAATTTGTAGAAGTAGCTTCATCACTCGGTGTTTTATTTCATTACTTGTGATATATTTTACACATTGTTTGTGGTATATATTGGCTTTGTTTTGTTGTTTTAGTAATATTTTAATATTTGTTAAGTGACTTTTCCAGTAGTAGTGGTCATGTCAGTGTACCGTTGAAACTGGGTATTAGATTCACTTGTGAAAAGTTCAGTAGTATTTCTTGTTACATTTTTAAAATTACGACAGCTGATGATGTCAGAGTTCCATAATAATAATTATAATAACCGGTGTATAGTGGACAATAGGAAAGGCGCTGCTCGCCGAAGCCAGAACTGCATTAGAAAAACAAAAAAGCACGTTCTGTGGAAAGCAGGTATCTTCTCTGATTACTGAAATTCTGTGAAAAACTGCTTCCTCGCACAAAATTTCATGGAAATTGGGCAATAGCCTGTTGGCTATCTTGAATATTCAAAATTTAGAGTATATGTAGTGTTGCTGTTCTGCTTCCCTGTGCAAAATTTCACTGAAATTGGACAATATACTGCTGAGTTATGGCCAAAAAAACGATTTTTAAAATGGCGGCCATCCACCTTCTTGCAAATTTTCTTTTGGTCATCTGGCTATCATCGAGCTCCAAATGTGCAGTTGTGTGCCAAATTTCATCAAAATGTGATGTTTATCATTGAGATATGACGATTTCATGATCTCCACCATCTTGAATTTTAGGGGTCCAATAATGGGTTCTTTGAAAAGCCCATGTAGGACTTCCTGTAAGTCGTCGATAGACTGTATAGCTTTAAATTGCTTACTTTTTGAGAAAATCACTTTATTGTGTACAGATGTTGGTGACAAATGGACAGAACCAATGATGAACAGAACCAATGCGTAATGCTGCTGTCACTATTGCGAGCGGTGCCTTAAATATCACTGATTATACGTGTCATGTTGAGTGATGTAAAGGTCACATACCTGGAATTAGCTTAGTCTGAACATATTAGAATGTCGCGAAAAAAGTGCCCCTCCCCCGAAATATATCTAAATTTATTCAAAAATAAAGAACTATTTAATTATCATTTAACTGTTTTAACAGCCTAAATAAGCATCTAATTTCGATAACACGACAAATTTTCAAGATAATTCGCCTTACCATCATTGAAATATTAGCAAAAATTTTATAAATTGGTACTCGAAAATTGCAGTTTCCAATATTGTTTACTTACTGAAATCAATATTGCTCACTCTGAGGTCAACATCGACGCACTTTTCACTTTATCAAAACAGCATGGTTATCAGTGGCATACTCGACTGTGAGAGTGTGTGAACGCTGACGGTGGACACTTTGAACACCATTTGTAACCGTGATTGCTTTGCAAACTGTTCATTGGATTTAACACTGATAGTTTCGTTTTGGAAAATATGCATTTTTTGGTGTGTTGCTAAAAGCAAATAATATCACGATCCTGAAACTGAACTCACAATTTAGCACACAATGTTCAAATGGATGTCAGTGTGTTCTTTGTAATTTTCAATGATTTCTGTTCTATATTATGAGTGTTACTGTACTTTATTCAGGGGGGGGGGACTTTTTGCAGGACACAGTGTATAATATAAAATATAATGGAGGCAGACAAGCAAACATTTGGATGCACTTTTACAGTTGTTAGATGGTTACATTCCATGACGGTAGTCTAAGGTTTTTTATCGATGGTTGACAGCGTGAGCATTTTCCCATCTCTGGACAAAATGTGAAATTTTAATTCTTACAGAAACGAATATAATCAGTTAATCAAACTTGAGTGGATGGGCAAAGGTGTGCTGTCCATTCCACGAAGGTTTTAAGTCCAGCCGCTGATTTAATTACTAGGTCTACATTACTTCTTTTTGACATGTAACGTAGAATATTTATTGCAAATAATTCAACAGAAGTGCTCGTTTTGTTTACATCATTGCAAAATATCATGATTTCTGTCGATAATCGTCGTAGTACATGCCGGTGTCATAAACACAAATGCCATATGTCCACATAACGAGACATACGACCTTTTTATCTTTGCGATTTTCTCGAAAATAGGTTTTGTGGACATAGCACCTTTGTGCTGCAAACCATCGATATGTCACGTTTTATTAACATTACAGTCAACTGACCGTACCTCGACATCGTCTCAGCACTTACGGTCGGCGGGCATTTGCTGTCGCTGGTCCGACGATGTTTAACACTCTGCCCGATGATTTACAAGATCCTGCAGTCAGCGCATCGACCTTCAGACAGTCGTTGAAGACTCGTCTTTTCTCTGCCTATCAGCACGTTTAGCGCATTAGGGGTGTCTCACGTAATGCGCTCCATAAATGTACGATACTTACTTACTTACTTTTAGTGTGTGAGTCAGAAGATACAGTCTTGCCTGCTGTTAAAAGTAATCATGTATGTCGCACAGAACTGGTAATGATGTTCGTATGCTGACAATGCTGTTTGTACACGTATTTTGGGCGTTACTGTTAAACTTGTGAAATGTGTACTAGTACTGTAGTAATCACCACTAGCACTATATACCCAAGTTGTATGTATTGGTAGGTTAGTATTGACAGGTTAGTATAATAGAATCACCACAGTTTTAAACTTGTCCTAGTGCAGTTAGATGTCATACGATTCATACAAACGTTTTTGTATACGGATGTTTTCTGTCGTTAAATACAAACTTTCTAGTGGCATTTCATTAAAATTCACAACACTGATGGCGATGGTGGGTGTAGATTCCGGCAGCCTGTACAGGCAGACTCACAGCATAAGTCTTCTGGCTTGGTCTTGGGTCGGCGGCCGCTTGACGCCGTTCTACATTCATCGAATGAACCGGGTAAACTCTCACAATGGCTCTGCCATGATGACAGCACCATAAACATTGTCTTAGATATTATTATTATTATTATTGATTCGTGGCAGGCAACAAATAATGTGTGATAATTTGCTAAAAGTATAATAGTAATAAACACAATGCAAGTTGTCCGTTGGCAATGCACAAACTTCCGGAACCCTGCTGCAGACATTTATACATATTTGTCCGTTCACAAATACCACATTAAAGCTAAACGTTGTTGTGCTTAGTTTAGAACAGTGCGGTCTGATGCCAAGTTGATCAGCCGTCCGAATAATATAATATACTCCTCCCCATTCGCTCCCAGGGGAGCAAATGGGGAGGATCTGAATGGGGCAACAGAGTCAGCGATGCCAACTGCCTGACAGCGCTCCATAGTAACCACGGGTCTATCTTGCTCCGTTTTTCAGGATATGACCACGGGACGGACAATGGATGGCAACCATCACATTAAACCGCAGAGCAACGGTTCATAGCAATATAGTGACTGGTACACTGGCCATTGACGGGTGGGCTGTTACATTTGGTACAGTAAGGACGGGACTGGGCGGGACCGCAGCCCACCCAGGCCCTTCCTCGCTGTACCAAATGTAACAGCCCACCCATCAACGGCCACTGTACCAACTTCGTATTATTCGATGTGGCACCATAATTGCCTTTGGAGTCTAAAGGGTTAAGGCAGGGCAGCAATAAGACGCCAATGTGGAGTTAACTAAATTATGAACACAGCAATTACTCATCGTAGAGACAAATCTGCAGCAACTGAAATTCAAACAGTCTGTCAGCTTCACGCTCGGATATTAGTGAGCTGTGTAGTTGTGATATCTTCTCAGTCAAGCTACAATGCACATCACTGCCGTCATGCACCGACTCTCGGGTCAGTACACGGGACCTATCAGTCCGGGACGGTGTCTGGCAGTCCGAGTCGGACAATGCTCGTTTCAAATAAGCTTCAAAGTCGTCGGACTGTTTGCGTTCATGTTCCACCAGCAACCGCAGTTGGACGGCCTTCGTCTCTGTATCTGCCCAGCTGTCCTCGGCACAGTGCTCAATCGATCTACCACCCGACTGGTCCTTCGCAATGATGTCCTCGACAGCTGAAACGATACTAGAACGCGGATGTTTAATAGTCTCATAGTTTGTGACTAATTGTTGCTGTTTACGTTTCGCAGCTGATTTCATGGGCGACACTGACTCTGACTTGGAGCCGTCTGAAATTACACAATCAAAACAAGAGGTCAAAGTAATTTGACAAAAAGCACCTCACGGGGGACCCATTCCCCAGCAGGGGTTCGAAATTTGTACCACTGAATTCCTGGGGTAGGGTTTCTATTAGTGTTCCATAGTAACTATAGGCCTAGGATGCACCGTTTGGCCACAGTGCACGCGTGTGACAACCAACGACGTCACGACACAGCCTATCTCAATAAGCGCCTCTTTTACTAACGTAAAGTGAGGCGCTTAACAAACGACAAATACTTCATGATATTATCCTATTGACAGACAGACATAGAGAGAAAATGTACAATTGAACGACATTTCGATATGGTATAGTAGGATTTAACGTCCAACTCAACACATTATAGGTCAGTTAGGAGACGATGTTACGAATCAGACGACCCAACCAACAATGACACAGCACTGAAAGATGATGGTTAGTCAACCACGTCAAGGGGCAATCCCACCAGGCTCAGCTCACTAAGAGGTAAGAAGTTTGTAAGCAAATGAAGACCGAAGACACAGAGGTGCTGAGAAAACAGAGCTAAACCAAGTAAGATCAAAGCCCGATACAGTCAACCGACCTGCAAGAACTGCTTGTATCTTTGTGTACACCATTATAATAGTACAGTGTATACAATACTGTAACACGGATACAGTTTTTTTCAATATTCCCCTTCCTCCAGACCAACATCACATCTCTGATGTGGTCAAGTGCAGTTAAGGAGGCAGTCGACATCACATTGAAAAGTGGTGAGTACACTGCAAGCAGCATTTTGAAACTGACAAGTATGAATACTTTTCACCAGGACGTTATTGCACTGCATGGTATCTGTCCGTCCATCAAACTCGTACATTTTGTCAAAGCAGCCGAACATGTCAAACTTTCTTAACCAGCCAGCAGTCACACTATTCTACTTTTCTCACACCAGTGATCAGTCATATAATACAGTTCAGTAGCTGTATTCAAACTGTGCAAGTTCATTCAGTCACGTAAGCTCTTAGTTCATAAAGAGCGCGTCATATTGTCCACTGCTCACACCTTGGTGACACCATTATTATTACGCGCCTCTGATTCGCTTGCGACGCATGGCGCTATTCAAATTTGTCTTGATTGATTGATTGACTGATTATCTGTTGCTGGAAAGAACCACACCCACAGATGCCCTCACAGCCACACTCTTAGACATTGCATTATATCAAGTTAAAAAAAAAACTAGAACATTAGTGACGTTACATCACATCGCATCGGAATGAAGCCATTTTCAAACTCGTGCGAGGTGACCATATTCCCCTAATTTTTCACGATGACATCTCAAACAGTATCATGTCAACAAACAGACACACCCAGACACCCACAATCTCAGCATGAAAAATCTGGAATTTATTGCCTGCTAGTATCCGTAATTCTTCATCAATCCCTACATTTCGTCGGCATCTAAAAACACATTATTTTCAGTCAGCCTATGCTAACCCCTAATGACCACCCACTCCCAACGTGCCCTGATTCTTTATAGACGTCGGTGCTTTATAAATCATTTACTTACTTACTTACAAGTGGATGCTACTGAAAACAGAACGTCAGCGATATTAAAGCACGACCTGTGCACTGCAGTGCATCAGAATGAAGACATTTTTGAACTCATCCTCAGCTTTTGACCATATCTTCTGACCATGAAAATTGATGATGATATCTCGAAACGAATCAAGAGTTATCGTGTTGACAAACAGACAGACACGGCTGAAAACAATACCACCTCGCTGCACTATCATTGCGTGGGTGGAAATCATCATTGTGCGGGTGGAAATCAATTAGTATATGCTATCGAGTATTTACCATAAAGACCAGCACGTATGACGGGCAGGTGTATCAGTGGCGGTGGAATTTGTTTCAACAAGTCCGGCAGATAGTGAACCATCAGCTGTGAGCTGCTTGTTTCATCATGCTCAGTCACCTAAAACAAGTAGAACATTACTATCCGGCCATAGCATGTGCTTCATTTTACATAAGAAAAATTACTATTTTTAACGAAAATTACCATTTAAAATTCATTAACTTGTCATGTCCTACTGCTGTTGCTGCTTGTTCTTAATGCTTAAAATCTCAGAAACTGTGAATCGTAGCTTAGAAGCCGATAGTGGGTTGGATACCCTAGGCCTCCATTTCCACCCCCACCAACGCCCACCCCTTTTCCCATAATTACGGGCTTTCCCGTAATTACGGCATATGGTATGGTCTTCTATATGGGGCAGACAGCTGTTAAACTGTCTGGCGCTGAGGCCGCCGATCGGGCCCAAAATGCTGCGGTATGGTATGGTATATAGTAGGGTTTAGTATCATATATAGTAGGGTTTAACGTCCCACTCAACACAGTACAGGTCACTTCAGAAACGATCTTCCCAGGCAATCACTTGAGCGGTGCAAAAAACCAGTCTTCCTAACCAATTACTTGGCTGGTACTAGTAAAAAATGTAACTACAACCAAGTCACAACACAAAAACCTAAACAACAATCAATGAAAACTATTAACATACACAAAACTGAACCTAATGAAACTAAAGACTGGTTCACGTCGCCTTTTACACCTTCCGGCTAGGAAACAGATCTGGCCTATTCTAGTGTCGTGGCCTGCACGGGGCTATAACTGGGTGCATTTGGCAGGGCCAAGGGGTTAACAGTGGCTGTTATTTGCTTTGTGGCCACACCACTATGTCTCGCTATGTCCTCCGTGGTGCTGAGGCTCCAGCGAACTCTGATCATCTGCTGGTCACAGCCAAGATGGAGATTGCCCCATTCAAGAAACCACGGTCACTATGTACAGCAAAGCCATACGATGTTCAGCGACTACTCGACGACCCTTGCCTACGACAACAATACTCAGTGGAGGTCGAGAACCGTTTCAACATTCTCGGAGCGATGTCAGATGATCCGGAAGAAAACTGGCAGTC
>Ga0209149_1002190_pt1 | contig 10743 bp, 6 predicted proteins | sample WorMetTyACAVOLI2_FD_187423 | JGI IMG/M metagenome (GOLD analysis project Ga0209149, IMG submission 187423) | Marine gutless worms symbiont microbial communities from Max Planck institute for Marine Microbiology, Germany - Olavius algarvensis... ...
ATAGTTTTGACGAATCCGCACATCTGTCCTATATGACAATCGAAAAAAAATTAACACTGAAGCTGTAAACGACTATCCGCCGATTCGATTCGAGATTCGATTCGAACGGAAATTTCCGATTCTAGGTATCTACTTTTTGACCCTCCCTGTAGAAACCCTGCTAAATCTGTTCCCCGTGGAAAAGCTATTTGGAATGCGAATGGCGGGTTTGTGTCAGTTTTACTGACGCACTTGTTTCATTTATTTGTACTATTAACTGACATAAAGCATTAAGTTCCGGCGCGCTTATAAAGTTTGGTAGCGCTGACTATGTAGTTACGCCATGCCAGTAAAATACGCGTATATATGCAGAATATATAAGGAAGATACTATGCCTGCGTTTGAGATTAATATTCGATTTATGCGCGACACAGACGTGACGCCGTACTACAGTCGTGCATACTACACAGCTGGTGCCCTGCGATGATGTTCATCAGCGTGGCGTAAGTCTCGAGCGAGTCTCGCGAGATCGCAAACAATAAGGCGCGTGTCGTCGCACCTGCTCGTGCATGTGACGTCATCACGGCGCTATATCGCAGCCAGATAGATAGAACTGGTCGTGTCGTGTCAGTTTATTGTCGCCCAAGGACACCGGGTCGCATGACCATCGATCAGCGACCGAGCGGCGGCAAGAAGACGCCATGACGCCGACCCACAAGGACGTCACGGTGGTTCATGATCGTTCGGCGGAAGGAGAATATTGAATTTTCAGCCGAATAGAAATGCTGATTAAATTAGACCGATATTGGCCGTCTAAAGCGTCGTCGGTGTGGCCCCGTGAGACCGACAGTGTCGGCTGGTCGACGGACGGCGAAAGGCCTTCACTAGTCGACAGCTATCGGCCGGTCGGGTCGGTCGATGGGAGTCTCGGGGCCCGGCCGGATGGCGTCCTGACTTATTGTGGCACGGACTAGAGGAGTAAGTCGGTCGGAGAGTCAGAGCTAGACGACTGACGACGGCTGGCATCACGTCGGCGGCGGTCATGCGTGTAATCCTGCGACACCGGCGTCAACGAAAGCCGACATCAGAGACTTGACTGCCGTGCTGTCGACGCCCGAGTCTTCTGTCGTCGTCATCAATGCTATCTCTCACCAGACTCACGCTCAGTCCCTCGTTGCGTCTGTCCACCAACTCATCCGGGCCCAATTTTAAACATTCCACAGTTCTTGACTGATTTCAATCGCAGACCTGTTATTTCTGTTGTGTACAGAAATACACCGTGTTCCAAAAAGTAAGCTATTTGATGTTTGATAGTAACTTTGACGAATTTGGACCGATTTTCAAAATTCATTCACCAGGTGATTCGTAAGAAAATGCTCTATGTACACATGACAGAGATTTCCATATCACCTGCAATATGTTGTTGCACTACCTTGTGAAAGTCGAAAATCCAAAAATGTTACTGATTTTGATAGCACCTCAACAAACTGTTGACATGTTCCTGAGGACACTTTGAGGATTTGATTTAACATTTAACAGTAGTTAGACAGATTGTCTTAAGACTGCTCACACTGACTGACTGACTAACATTTTGAAGTTTGTCAGACGACGTCTTGAATCAACAGCTGAACCTTATTCAGTTGAATATTGTTGCAAAATGGCGATTTTTTCACCATGATTATCTTCGCACCGTATTCGTTCTTTCTAGGCTATACTTCATATGTTGTACACATATTGAAGTAAAATCATTAGTACAATATCTTTGTGGCAGGTTACATAAGATCTCACATTAAATTTTAGTTAAACATATTAACTGTCACGTTCAACGTGAAAATTTGGTAACATTTTCGGATTTACGACTTTCACAAGGTAGTGTAGGAGCATATTGCAGGTGAGGTGGAAATTTATGTGATATTTACATAGAGAATTTTCTCACAAATCACTTGGTGAAAGAATTTTGAAAATTGGTCCACATTTGCTAAAGTTATAATCAAACATCAAACAGCTTACTTTTTTGGAACACGGTGTATAACCAGATCTACGACTGCAGTAGTGTATTAGCTGAGTGGGCCAGTAAGATTGCAAGCAGCAGCGTTAACATGCACTTCATCAGACGAAGACAACGGAGTCGCAGATCACGATTTTGGATAATTATGTGACCCTCCTTCTGTGAGGCCGCATTACGCGTTGCACTCTGTCTGTCTTGAGCCTGCACATTACTCAAGAGCAAAATGATCTACACGTAGAAAGTCTAAAATTGACAAAAAGGTTGACCATGTCACGCGTAACTTGTGGACTTGTTGTTAGATCAAAGGTCAAAGGTCAAGGACACAACGTCACAGAATAATGAGACTTTATACTTATACTTCTCTTATTGGCAAATAAACGTTGAGTTGAGTTGAGTTGTCATAGGAAATGTGCCATAATTTCCTAACGAAATGCCATACGAACTTTAAAATGGTTGAAATATGGAGCACATAAAGCACCATAAACTATAAACATTCTAAAACAGAAGGTCAAAGATTAAGATTACAAGGTTAACATACTGCGGTTCGTGTTTTCCCCCTGGACATTTTCCCCCTCGGACATACCCCCGGACATTTCCCCCGCCCGGATATTTCCCCCTGCCTTTTTACATGGTGTATGACATTTTCCCCTTACCACCACCAGCATGCGCCAATCTATATAAAGCGATATACCGCAACTGAAAACTGGCACTAAGCCGCATTACTAACCCTAACCGACCCACGACGTGGGGTTCTGACCCTAATCCTAACCCTAATCGATCGACGACGTGGGTCCTCACCCTAACCGACCAATAAGGCGGGGAATTTTTAGAAAACTGACACTAACCCATATTCCTGACCCTAACCGCTATCAATTTTGTACACGTTAACGGTATATCGCTTTCAAAAAAAAGTTTTTCAAAGTGTTTAAAAAAAGTAGCCCCCTAAAACTTTTTGGACTATTTTCACTTCGGTTAAGTCTTTTGCAAATTTGTTGGCAGTTCATATCCACATTTTTTATAGATTTATCTTAATATTTCATCAAATGGCATTAATTTTTCCATAAATACCCATCGTTTTCATTCTGTCAAGTTTTGAGTAGGCCTATTCACCCAGAAAATGAAAATGCAGCTTTTCGGAAATGACGTCATTTTTTGGTCATCACGTGTCTCAGTGTTTGATAATTGTAAACAATCACTGCCTGATTTTTCACTGGTAACGTTTTACTGACATTGCTTCAAAGCTTGGTAGGGCCTAACACTGGGAAAATTGTCTTACGACAAACTGCGCATGCAGACACTTCGTGAGCAAGAACTTGGTAAGAAGCCATTATTTCCAGTTATCTGACAAAGGGTGAAAGTTGAGCATTTTTGGATCTTGACGCCAAAATGCAAAAACGCGATTTTCTCAAAAACTAAGCAATTTAGAGCTATGATGTCTATTGACGACCTAAAGGAAGTTGTACAAGGGCTTTTCAAAGAACCCATTACTGCACCCCTAAAATCCAAGATGGCTGAAATCCACCATCTTGAAAATCGACATGACGTCATTTTTTTCTGTTAAGGGTGGTCCGATTTGAATAAAATTTCACAGACTAGTGCAGAATGACATGTCGACTGCGGTGATATGGTCAAACTCGAAACCAGATGTAGAATTCCAATATGGCGGACGTTTGGACGAATTCCATGGCATGTTATCCCATGCTACATTGCAGGTTGCTGCCACCTGGCGAATTCAATGTCATGATCTCAGAGCTACGTGTCACATTGCAGGGTGCTGCCACCGGCGAATTCAACGGCATGTCATCCCAGAGCCACGTATCACATTGCAGGGTGCGCCACTTGGTGAATTCACTGTCATGATTCCAGAGCCACATGCCACATTGCAGGGTGCAATCACCTGGTGAAATCAATGTCATGATCATGCCACATAGCAGGGTGTAATAATTCCATTCGCCATATTGAAAATCGTTTTTCGCCATATTTTATTTATTTATTGTTTTTTAATGCAGTTTGGTCTTCGAGGAGCAGCGGCTTTCGTATCGTTTCCGTTACAGTGGTGAAAGCCGGCGGCAATGTATTGTTTTTGGTCGACTATGTTTGTAGCTTTGTGATTGTGACCATGTCACGATGTCACGCCCATGAACATTACGGATAAAACTGTTCTAGGTATCGTCGTGAAGTCTTTAGAACAAAATAAACGACCAATAGCTCTGGGATCATGCCATTAAATTCGCCAGGTGGCATACGGCCCCCGGGACTGTCAAAATTTGGAAATTTGCCCATAAATTTGCTCTTTGCCCTCTGGGGCGACTCGTTTGCATGCAGTATTTTTACGAAATTCTCAGCGTTTGTGTGCGTCTATATATAATAGGTAGCTTTTAAGGTTTTAGTTTGGTCGCTTTCGGGGGACAAACAACCAAGTTATAAGCATTTTCTTTCGGTGGGGCATTTTCCAACAAATTTTCAATAGCGGCGAAACTACTGATTGGATTTAAAAAAGTTAGGGGGTGCAAAAATGACACGGACCTCCTCTATCACCATGCCAAATATGGCAGATATCGTGGGTCGGCGCCGGCTGTACATCAAGGCCTAAGTGTGTAGAGTTTGGGGCGCTACGTGGGGGTGGTCTGTTGTACTAAGCCACTGGGTCTCAGGTACCACACCCAAGGTACCCAAGGCGTTGGCTGCTTCAAGTTCCCTCAGGTCCAAACTAAACCTGGCAACAGCGGAGGCCTCAGATGACAGAATCCTAGTGGCAGGCCCGGACGTCGAGATGGAACTAGATCCCGACTCTGTCGCCTGACTGGAGTCTGTGATGCGTGCATGTTCGCTAATCTATGGTCGGCCATTGTAAATAGAAGATATACAGTAGAGCTAACCGGTAGTCTGTCGCGACGACAACATTCAAACTTTTGACCAAAATCTTCGTCACAGATGTGACCAACAAGGTGACACTGGCCGGCCAACAATGACCGGTCGTGTCAGCAAACGAGAACGGCAGACATCAGCAAGGTCTGCAACAACGAAGCGCGTCGACGGTAACTGTTGATCGCTGTTATGAACGACGATAACACTCGACGGTATAAACTTCCAAGTCCACGTGGACTTCCATTCGAGTCGATGCCGGAAGTCAACTACTTCCGGTACGTTGAAGTTCTCTTTTATTTTATTTTCCGACAATACAACGAAGAAACTCTTCGATTTACGACGAAACAGCACGCTAAACTTTTATTTTTCGCAACAGGATACGATATTCTGCAATCGCAAACACGTGCGCAGACGACAAAACTTCTGTATAAACTGAACGTAGTTCACACCATGACGATTGCGGAAGAAAGAGGACGACTGAAAACTGGGGAGGCTTATATAGACTTGCGGTTGCTAGGTGCGTAGCCAGACTGCGGGAGCGGGGAGGGTGGAGGTGACGGGGAGGGGGCGCTCCATTGCTAGGCAGGTTGATATGGTCGTTTCTAGGGTTTCCACGCATACTTACTATGCATACCACACATATATCCAAGGAGGTAGCTATGGGTACCGTGGGTACTTAATATGCATGTGCTGGCCTGGGCTTACATTTTGCACCTAGGCATGTACCACCTCTCTGAAACCGGGCCGACTAGAGCTATATAATGGTGTAGGTTAGTGACAACCGGACCTCGTATAAGAGAGAAACTATGTTGGAGTCCATGGGGACTTATTGGATCATCTTTGGAAACCGTGGTAAGGAAATCGGGATGGTCCTTACCTGGAGAGTCTTATGGTATAGGCGGTTTGGCTGTACCATTCAAAAAGTGTGCAGTTTCAGATTATAAAATGCCACGCCCACTTCGGACACGCCCATTTTTGGTAGCCTCTTTTTGGATGTCGACGTGTATCGAAACTGAGGCTTTAGCATGTCTGGGCACGAAGTGAACGTATATGTATAGATATACAAGGAATACCAGTGACAACATATAGCAAAAGCTGTATGGGATGAATCGGCCGTATGAGCTGTATGAGATCGGCGCGCGTGCGGCGCCGGACTTTAGTGACCTGGACAGGGCTTATTCTAAGCGTGCAGTCCAACCAATTTGTGCAGTCCAAGATGCAATTTGTGCAGTCCAAAATGAGAAATTGTGCTGTCCGAAAAACACGTCATGTAAGCAACGAAGTAAATTACTAAAAATTTAACGTTCAAATTATACTATAGATTATGATCGCCCTTAAAAGGAAAATGTAGACAGCAAACAAGTGCTTAAATACTAGGCTAGGGACCCTATGCCATGGTGGCTCGGTACTGCTAGCGGCCAATGACAGCGCTGCAAAGACTGTCAGCTAAAAATATTCCTGTGTCATCGTCGTATGACTATGACACTCCCATTACGACGATTTTGCATAAAGATAACATTGAACGAAATTATGCAAATAAGAAAACTGTCAGTATTTGATGCTTTTATAGATTAAGAATCACACATCACAAACAACCGTGGTGTAGTGTACTGACATTGCAAAATACAGACAAGGAGGCAAATTTGCCGCTTTCTTCAAACGTTCAAACGCTAAAATGCTATCAGCTTCAGGGGGGGGGCTTCGCCCCTGACCCCCTGACCAGGGGCTGTGCCCCTGGACCTCGCTGGGGGCTCTGCCTCCAAACCCCCGTTATAGGCTCGCGCTCCACGCTTGCCATAAATGTCTCTACCTGTGCAGTCCAAAATTTTCCTTAGAATAAGCACTGGACCTGGAAGAGTGTGGGCGATTGGCGCACGGAATGTTTTAACCGTTATACCTTGAAAAGAAGTGGTTTAAGACTATTGCGAAGTGCGAAAGTGATTATGAAAAAGTCAGCGAATGAATTTAGCCGCACCAGGCGATTTGCCGGTCATATATCGCAGCGTTGACCTTGTCGACATGGAAATAGTGATTCGCATCAACATTATCGTTGATTTATCGGAAGTTGGGAGATTTTCTGGGCTAAGGCGAAGTGGAAATTGACTTGCTTACTTTAGCGAAAGTGAAAATGTCATTATTACGTCAGAACTAGTGATGTGTACATTAGCGCAAAACGTCGTAAAGTGAAGTATATCGTAGAAATGGTTGTAAAATGGTGAAATCGAAAGCGGAATACTAACTCGGAACTTGTTGATGGAATATTTGATGGAATATAACTTTGAAACTGTAAGAATATGTTTTGGTGCTATCAGACAGGTATCGGGCATAGCCGTAGCTATGGCAGCAAGCGTTTCGATGAGTGACGATGCTATTCGTCACAGCGTATATTCGGAATGGTATTTTAATAGGAAAAATAATATAATTTAGGTGGTGGGTGGCTTCTTACAAGTGTTATGTTTTTTGTCTGTCTGTTTTTGTCACGCTTTGGAACGACGAAGTTTGTAATAACGGAAACGCTATGAAGCAGTGTAATTTTCAAAACAATTATGGTGTCATTGCCTATACAGGAAGGTTTATAATCGTGCATCTATATTCAACTATTTCTGTGGACCCCAGAATTTTCCCTTGGGGGAAAACTTATACCAAAAATTACCATTTTGCGCGATTTTGGAGGTTGTAAGCCCACAGTTTTTAAGCCACAACGGTGAAATTTGGCATGAGGGTATGGACGTGGGACTCCCTTCTCCGAGCCATATTTTGTAAAAATCGCTTAAGGGGTATACCCCTTTTGGGCAAATGTATACCAAAAATACCAATTTTTTGCGATTTTGGAGACTAAGACCACATTTTACAAGTGAGAGCGGTGAAAAAACGGGTGAAGTAGGCCTATGGCGTGAGGGTATGAACCTGGAACACCCTCACCGTGCCTAATTTTGTAAAATCGCTCAAGGGGATTTGACCCTTAGGGGCAAATTTTTACCAAAAATTCGAAATTTTCGCGACTTTGAGCTACTTGAGCCCACATTTCTACAGCCATAATGTTGAAATTTTACTTAAGAGAATGGACTTAGGAATCCATCAACGACACAAAATTTCGTAAAAATCGCTCAAGTGGCCTCCCGATATTGCATTGCCTCAGAGGTGATGCAAATTGATTTCTAGTTATGTCTTACTTTCGACGTCATGGTGGTCACAACTCACAATGCACACGTACCACGACCCTGTCAAGAATTGAAGAAGGGTCGTTCAAACGAAAAATCTGCAGCATGACTTCTAGCCCATAGACTAATAATAGAACAAGTGTATCGGAGACGATACGAAAGCCGCCGCTCGTCAAAGCCTAAACTGCATTAAAAACAAAAATAAACGATTTTCAATATGGCGGATGGAATTCTTACACCCTGCAATATGGCACGATCATCACATTGATTTCGCTAGGTGACTGCACCCTGCAATGTGGCATGTGGCTCTGGAATCTTGACAGTGACGGTCAGATCAGTTTGCATACCGTCCTACATGTTCAACTACCGCTGCCCTAGTCGCACTGGAGCATTATGTCGCCCAGTATCTAGAATCTGCTTCATTTGTGCAGTGCCTTTCAATAGATAATTCTAAAGCATTTGACACCATCAGCCTTTTTATCCTCTTCCAAAAACTACTAGGGCTTAATTTACTACCTAATTACCACCTCCCGGATCTTCAACTTCCTGACTGGTCGGTCGCACTCACTCAGTTTCAGTTGGCGGATGTTTTTCAGACTGGAGACCTATTACAGCCAGTATTGTACAAGGATCTGGAATTGGACCTCGTTTGTTCATTGTTTACACTATGGACATGAAACCACTTTCAGCCTTTAATTTGATTCTAAAATATGCAGACGATACTTATCTGCTAGTCCCACAACATTCTTTTGTCACACTGCAAACTGCGTTTTCACACGTTCTTGATTGGTCTTCTAATAATAAGATCAAACACGTAAGATCGTACACGAGTCGTCTGCTACCGTAATTTTCGTAATAAATAAAAAGTAAGTAAGCGTTATTTTTTGTGAGAATATTTTCACAATATTTAAGCTACATTTCTGCCAAATATTACCAATGTTAGTCAACATTTGACAAATTTATTGTAATAATTAAAATGGTGCATTTTGTATGGTTCACAGTGTAGAATGGTAAATTGAAACGTTGTTACCATGCCCGAATAAAACTCCTAATGTTTTCAAACTTCAAACTTGTTCTGATTAAGTTTGGTCTTAGACCGGATATTTGGTCTGATCTTGTAGATCAGACCGAATTCTGGACTGATCTTGAAGAAAAGACCAAATGCTTGTCGTCACTTAAAAAATTTATGCAAATTAATGCAAATCAGACCGAAGTTTGGTGTAAGAACTATGTCTGATCTATTTTATCAAGTCGCCCATTGTTAATATCACGCAACAAGACAAGCTGTAGAAGTCCAAAGGTCAAATATCAAGGTCCAGAGATTCCAATGGATGAACGCAACCTTGAAAATATATTAGGCCTACAAAGACGGCCGCATTGGCCTATCATGTCTGCGATCAAGATCGTGTATCTTACATTGTTATTGGTCGGTTGCGTGGTTCAGTGGTAGAATGTCGGTCTTTGACCGGCAAACTTTCCCTGTCCTGCGTTCGACCTGCGGGTGACCACTTAGATGGGTAAACTGTCCACTATAGGTCAGCCAACCAGGCCAACTCAGACTTTCATCCTTTCGGGGTCGATAAACGAGCAGTAAGCTGCAATTAGATGTCTGCCAGTGATCACTGACGGCGCCGTCTGGTGAATGTTTACGAGATGAGGCAGGCGTGGTGTTGTTTGCAGGTAAAATTGTGTGATGCTTACCTGAGCGCCTTTGGGGTGAGTTATGATAGAGGTGTTATACAAATAAGTAAGTAAGTAAGTTTACTGTTGCAACAAAACATGGTCAGAAGCTGGTGTAGGCTTGACTGAAGAGATTGGTTTTCAACCGAGCTCTGAATTGTCCTCGACTGATGCAGGATGGTGAGCGTAGACGAAGAGGAAGACTGTTACAGACAGATGAAGCAGCATCTAGAAAGGCAGATCCGTAGAGCACATGTACCTCCGACAAAGGCGTTCCCACGGCTCGCGGTGAATAACACCATTTTAAAACCACGCCTCGCTGCAGCGACTGGCGCCCAATACATATACGTGGGATTTTCCCGACGTTATAAAATTCCGCGTTGCAGCGCATACGATATCGGAGAAAGCAATCCGGTTTCGGCATCCGGACTATAATCCGGATCAGGCTCAAAAGTTAATAAGTTCGTCCATGTCCCGACTTCCGTCGACACGCAACATTTCATCCAAATCCATGCATGCGTTTTTGAGTAATCTTGCTAACAAACAGACAGACACACAAACGAACAGGGGCAAAAACATTTACCTCCTCCTTTGTCGGAGGTAACAAGGAAACTTCATTAGCCGAGTTGCGTTCTGGTTCATCGGATGAACATGTCGCCACGATGGATCGAACGGACAAATTCCATGTTACCTTTATCTTTTACATTTATTATTCTCGTTATTGTTTTTTATTATTGTTAATGTTTTTTTGTTATTGTTATTATTATTATTGTTAATATTTCGAAAACAACTATTTTTCTTTCATGAGCCGAAAGTCATTCAATAGATTTTTATGAATATGAAGTTGTTTAAAACATCAAATATGGAAATTGTGAACTGCTGTCAAAGACTGTTCGGCTGTGACCTACCAAGCACATTACTGAAACAGCGCTTTGAAAAATTTATTACTACTTTGTGACATTATGTATTTTTGCTGCACTTAGTTAAGTTTATTAGTTAAGGTATTTTTATATTGTACTGTACTACCGTTATGGTGAATAAAGATGA